>Ga0209991_10000450_pt1 | contig 18115 bp, 18 predicted proteins | sample ChitaG_FD_183167 | JGI IMG/M metagenome (GOLD analysis project Ga0209991, IMG submission 183167) | Deep subsurface microbial communities from South Pacific Ocean to uncover new lineages of life (NeLLi) - Chile_00310 metaG (SPAdes)... | ecosystem: Environmental > Aquatic > Marine > Oceanic >...
GCTGGGTGATTGAAAAAGCCGTTTGAAGTGTTGTTCAACCATTGGATTCAAAAACACGCATCCTTTGCCCCAGCAAAACAAAAGCTGCTCGGTTTCATCCTTCACTTCCCTCTCCGCCTCGGAGAAGAACTGTGCCCGCTCAGCCTTCAACGGTTTTTCCACGAAATGGCCTTCGCAAAAGAAGAATATTTTCTTTGCTGGGGCGAGAGAAGCGTATTTTCCATAAACAAAGCCTTATCCATAGTGTTGCCGTCCATCAAGGAAAAGGATAGTCTTCATCATACAAGCTTAATATACATGTGCAAATTTTATGCCAAATAAAAGGGGTGAAATCTCAGGCAGGAAGGAATCTTTGTTGTCATAAAAAAGAGACACCTGTATAATGGATAAAGAATTATTGAAAGGAGGAAGACATGGGCAGCTGGCTCGAAGGAAAGACCCTGGCAGACAAAATAAAAGAAGAAGTCAAGGAGGAAGTGGCTCACCTGTTGAAGACAGATGGGCAGGGTCCCGGCTTAGTGGGGATATTGGTAGGGGATGACAGGTCTTCTAAAGTCTATTTGCGAACAAAAGAGAGGATCAGCGAGAAGTTGGGAATCCGTTCAGAAATCCTCAAATTTCCTGAAGATACAGAGGCTCCTTTTTTGAAGTCTAAAATTGAATATTTAAGCCAAAAAGAGGATGTGGATGGTATCCTTGTCCAGCTCCCTTTGCCGTCCTCGCTCAACGCCCACGAGATAATCACTTCCATACATCCGGATAAGGATGTAGACGGATTTCATCCTTTTAACTTAGGGAAATTGCTGTTGAAACAGGATGGGTTAAAACCATGCACTCCCTTGGGGATAATTGAGCTTTTAAAATTTCGAAATATTGCGATTGAAGGAAAAAGGGTTATCATTGTAGGAAGAAGTATTATGGTGGGGAAGCCATTGGCCGCCATGATGACGAATGAAAACGGAACTGTAACCACATGTCATACCAAAACGAAAAACCTCCCCCAGGTAACCTCAGAAGCAGACATTCTTGTTGCCGCATTAGGACGCGGGGCTTTAATAACACCGGAATTTGTAAAACCGGGGGCCGTGGTCGTGGATGTGGGAATAAGCTCCCTCACTGACAAATCTAAGGTGGAAGAATTATTTGGGAAGGATGAAAAGAGGGAAGAAGACCTCAAGAAAAAAGGGTATACGATTATCGGCGATGTCCATCCTGAGGTTATCGAGAAGGCTGAATATTTGACCCCGGTCCCAGGGGGAGTTGGGCTGCTGACAGTTGCCATGCTAATGAGGAATACTCTGGAAGCCTTCAAGCGAAGAAGGAACCTTTAGGAGATAGATACATTAGCACAAGAAAAGCCAATATACTAAATGGGTTTGTTTATAAATCTATTGCGGGATCAACTGAGACTAGTAAAATCACGGCAGTAAAGTAAGAAGCAGCAGGATAAGAACTTATAGTTATAATCTTGGAACTGTTCTCTGTATAAAGAATAAGACAGAGCCCGGAAAAAGTAAATCATTTGGATTTATTTTAAAGATGTGGTATAAAAAGATTCTCTGAGAGAACAGGAAAATGCCAAAAGTTTGTGAGATTTGTGGAAAAGGACCTCTTTTCGGACAGAGCGTGAGTCATTCCCATAAAGCTTCCAAAAAGAAATGGAAACCGAATCTGCAGCATGTTAGAGCACAAACAAAATCAGGAGTCAAGAGAATTTGGGTTTGCACGAGATGTCTTCGCTCCGGGAAGGTGAGCAAGGCCATCTAACCCCCCTTCAAATTCTTTCAACAGAATAAATTTCTTTTATAGCCAATATTTTTTTCATAATTGCCTCAAAATGTCTTATGTCTCGGATGACGACTGCGAGTTTGATGTGAGCTTTCTTGTCGGCGAAAGTCGTCACCTCAGCTTTTGTGATATTTCCATTGAGCTGGGCAATGGCAGAGGCGAGCTTGGCTAGGACTCCAGGAGAATCTTCCCCCATGATCAAGAGCTTTCCTTTATAGCTGTCTTCCGGAATGCCCTCCCATGAGACTTCAACCATGCGCTTGTTATCCAGAACTTCTTTTGCAACCAGGGCGCACCGCAAAGAATGCACTGTTACTCCTTTTCCTGAGGTGATATACCCTATGACAGGTTCCCCTTTTATAGGGGAACAGCATTTGGCTAACCTGACTCCTTTAATTTGAATAACAGGCTTTGGTTTTTTGGCAACCTTTGTGACAACTTTTTTCAGGAAAGTCTCTTTTTTCTTCACTATTTTTTCGGAAGGGAAGAGTTTTTCCATAAATTTTTTGTCAAGAACGATTTTTCCAGATCCTATAAAGGCATAAAAATCTTCCATTTTTTTGAGCCTTAAGTTTGCCACAGAAGAAAGACTTTTCAGAAAGCTCTCTTTTTTCAACCGCTCAGGAGGAACCTTATATTTCTTGATTTCTTTTTCCCAAAGTTTGTTCCCAACTGCGGTATTTTTCATTTTATCTTGTAAGTTTAGCCATCGTTTTATGTTGTGCCGTGCAGATGAGGTGAAAGCGATGCTCAACCAGTCTCTGCTGGGAGTTCTTTCAGGTGAAGTCAAAATCTCCACGATATCTCCGGTCTTCAAGATTGTCTTTAAGGGTATGACTTTGCTGTTGATTTTTGCTGCAGAACAGTGTAAGCCTATTTCGGAATGAATCTTAAAGGCAAAATCCAGAGCAGAAGCGCCTAGAGGGAGTGTCACAACCTTTCCTTTAGGTGTGAAAACATAAACTTCTTCCGGAATGAGATCTGTTTTCAAGCTTTTTAAGAATTCCCGAGGGCTCCTTTGCTCTTTGTAAAGGTCGACCATTTCTCTTAACCAATGGAGCCTTTTGTCCTCTTTCATGATATGGTGGGGGTCCGCTTCTTTGTATCTCCAATGGGCTGCAATTCCGTTTTCAGCCAAATTATGCATATCATGTGTTCGGATTTGAATTTCGACAGTTTGTTTTTTCTCGGCAATGATTGTTGTATGGAGAGATTGATAAAGATTGAGCTTGGGCATAGCGATGAAGTCCCGGAAGCGGTGGGGAAGGGGAGGCCATTTCTGATGAATTATTCCCAGGGCAGAGTAGCAATTTTGTATAGAATCTACGATCAGCCTTAGCGCCATGAAGTCATAAACTTGACTGAACTCAGTATTTTGCCTTTCCATTTTATTGTAGATGCTGTATAGCCTTTTTATTCGATAGGTTATATCTGTTGGGATGTGATTTTCTTTCAATAAGTTTTCCAGCGTGCTTTTAGTTTTCTTGAGCTCCTTTTCTGCTTTTTTTCTTTGTGGCTCGACCAGAGAGGCCACCTTGAAGTATTGCACTGAATCCACGTAGCGAAAGGAGAGGTCTTCCAGCTCAGCTTTTATTCTTCCCATGCCAAGCCTGTTTGCAATGGGAGCATAAATTTCCAGGGTTTCCCTGGCAATCTGTTTTTGTTTGTCTTCAGGCAAGAATTTTAGTGTTTTCAAATTATGAATCCTGTCTGCTAATTTAATAAAAATGACCCTCAAATCGTCAGTCATGGCAAGGATGATTTTCCGTATGCTTTCTGCCTGCCTTGTTTCCGGAGAGGAATCCTGGACCCGACTGATTTTGGTCACTCCCTCAACCAAATGGGCTATCTCTTTTCCAAAAGCATCCATAAGCTCTACAGCCGTCGCATCTGTGTCTTCTAAGACATCATGGAGGAGGCCGGCTGCTAGGGTTGTTTTATCTAATTTCATGTCTGCCAGCATGTTAGTGACTTCCAGGGAGTGGCTCAAATAAGGTTCTCCGGAGCGTCTTGTTTGTCCTTTGTGAGCCTGTGCTGCAAAGACATAAGCTTTCTTAAGAAGGGTTATATCCTTCTCGTTAAAAGAAGAAGAGATCTTTTCTAAGATGTCATCAAATCTGATCATTGTCCTGAATTATTGGTTCTTCAAGAGATGCTATCAGTTTATCTCAGGCTTTTTATCCTTTTCCTTTTGAAGGATCCAGTTTACGGCATCCAGGAAGGTTTGAGCCACATAAGCGGGTTCTATGCCTCTTTCTTTAAGCTTTGGAAGCGACTCTTGACCAAATCCTGTGAGGCAGAGAATGGGCTTGGCTTGAATATTCAAGCCAAAAAGGATGTCTTCCACCTTGTCTCCCACCATATAGGAATTTTTCATGTCAATATTGAGTTCTTCCGCCGCTTGAAGGGCCATTCCTGGGTTGGGCTTGCGGCATTGGCAGTCTTTTCTGTATTGAGGGGTGGGGGAAAAAAGGTAATGGGGACAGTAATATATCCCGTCAAAATGAGCGTCATATTTGGCAAATGCAGCTCGTAGCTTATGGTGAATGTCTTTGAGGTTTTCCTCAATAATAAGTCCCCGTCCGACCCCGGACTGGTTAGTAACGATTACCGCCAGAAGCCCGGACACATTTATTTTTCTTACAGCTTCGAAGCTGTAGGGAAAGATTTCTATCGAACTAAAATTGCCTGGATACCCTACGTCTTTATTGATGGTTCCGTCTCTATCGAGAAAGACAGCTTTTTTTTTCATTGTAAAATTTTCTCGCAGGCCCCGAAGACTCCTTCTGGATTGATGTTTAACATACACCTGTGGTCAAATGGACATTCCCTGTAGCTGCATGGCCAGCAGGCCACGTCTTTTTTAATGACAACGGCTGGTTCTTGAAAAGGTCCTGTAATGCTCGGGTCAGTTGGTCCGAATATTGCTGTGACTGGTATTTTCAGAGCATTCGCGATGTGCATGGGGCCTGAATCATTCGTGACGAAGAGATCTGCATGGCTGATCAGACCTGCAAGCAGACGAAGGCTCGTCTTCCCTACAAGGCTGAGAGGTTTTTTCTTCATGGAGGATGCGATGGATTCAGCCAGACCGGCTTCGTCCTGAGAGCCAAGAATAAGGATATCCGCCTTTTTTCTTTCCTGCAGTAAAGTGGCGAGCTTTGCGTACTTTTCGGCAGGCCATCTTTTAGCGGAGCCATAAGTGGCGCCAGGATTGAGAATGATCAAGGGTTGTTTGAAGTCCACATTTAGAGAGAGGAGAGTCTCCTTAGCTTTTGCCTTTTCTTCTTGATTTAAAGGGAAGGAAAGGCGTGGAGGTGAAGTTTTTAAACCAAGTCCGGCGATAAGACCAAGGTAATAATTCACCTGATGGGAACTGTCTTCCTGTCTTTTTAATGCAACCCCTTTAGTCAGAAGGATGCCGCGCCCATCCCTCGAGTATCCCCATCTTTGTGGAATCTTGGCGAGATAAAAAAGAAGAGCCGAGGAGAAAGAGTTGGTGAGGAGGACACCTGTGTCAAAATTAAACTTTTTTATTTTTTGGGCTGAATTCATCAGGCTTTTAAAGTTATTTGCAGCAGGAAGAGGAATGATTCCTTTTATAAAATCATATGAGGAAAAAAGGTCTTTTACCCACCCTTTTGCAGCAATCCATATTTGAGCCTGGGGGAAGTTCTTGTTTAGACTGTCGATAGCAGACACAGCAAGAATGGAATCTCCTATCCAGTTGGGTGCTCTTACAATGATTTTCATCAGCTAAATTTTATTCCCAAAAAGTTATCTTGTCAAAAAAGGGGAAGACAGCTTTTTCTGTAGTAGGTGTCCCTTTATGCAGGGACTTGATTTATTTGCAGGGGCTTGGTTCATCAAGCCCACCGCTTTTTAATATGTTTAAAGAAAAAGATGCCTGCCCCTTTTTTTAATCAGCGTTAGATGAATGATGCTCCTTCTTGCTCTCGGCGGCATCTTTTTTTTTGATTTTTGGTTTTTCTTTGCTTTCTTTTTCTGGTTTTTTCTTTCGGGCGTAATCAGTGATATACCAGCCGCTGCCTTTAAATTGAATGGCAGGAGACGAAATGACTTTTTTCAAAAGCCCACCACATTTAGCACATTCTTTTAAAGGTGGGTCGTTAACTTTCTGTAATGTTTCAATGATGAACCCGCATTTTTGACACTTGTATTCATAAATTGGCATTTTTTCAATCCGCAAGCAAGAATACTGGCAATACGAAGTGTATAGTATAACAGGGGAACACGGCAAATCAAAAGCTTTTCTTAAGCTGAGTTCAATGGAAAACGGTGGCTTCGAATATATAAATATCAGCTCCTGATTTCCAGGCATTCCGCGGTAGACCGGCTTTTAAGCAAGTCTGCTGGAGGAATTCTTCCCTTGACCAGTGATTTTCTACAGGGACCTGTGGCAGAAGGAGCCCCTTTTTATCTCCTTTGGTGATGACAAGACCATGTTTTCCGACCTCAATAAAATTGGGGTTGCGAATTTTTTCTAGAGGTGCAAGGACAGAGATTTCTATTTCTAAATCTTTGAGTTCTTCGATGGAAACAGGAGGGAACCTCTGGTCTCTAATCGCGGCGTAAATAGAGACTTGGATAACTGTTTGGTAAAGAGGCAAAACAGGCTCTATGAATCCTATGCAGCCTCTTAGAATGCCTTTTTTTCTGAGGGTTACAAAGACTCCCTTTTTGGTTAATAAATTCGGGTTTTGCGGCGTGTAATTTACTGTTTTATTGTGCTGGACAAGCTGATTAATGGATAAACGGGCCAGCTGCAGAAGTTCTTTTTTTTCTTTTGACGAAAGGCTAAATTTGGATTTGGGGGTTCCAGAGTAGAGGGCAGCTGCAAGATATCCCACAACCTGAGATTCTGGGCCGCCGGAATCTGAAGAGTCGGAATAGCGCAGGATCTCGACTTTTGTGTCTCCTCTCTTTTGAGCATAAAGCAGAATGGAGACAACAGGCCCTCCTCCGCACAGGATGTGTTCGTGTTTTTCGAGCTTTCTAATAAGAGCGTCTGTATCGAAAGATTGAATAAGTGAGATTGTCTTGGAGTCAATGTCGTTAGCTTCTTTTTTTGAAAGGTAATGAGACATATCCGTTGAAGCAATAACCAGGGCTTTTTTTCCGGGAAGAACTTTGGTTAAAGCTTTAGTCAGAGTGTTAATAGTCGTTTTTGTTTGAAAACCCATGACAATAGGGACTATTTTTGCCTTGGGAAGAGTTTTTTGGATGAAAGGGATTTGAACTTCTATAGAGTGTTCCATTTTATGGGCTTGAGGGATAAATTTGAAACCAGAAGCTTTCGAAAGTTCTAAAGCTAGGGATTCGTCAACTTTTGCTGTTCCCAGAGGAGTCTCATATCCTCCTTTTGGATAGATTGAACATCCGTTAAAGCCATGATGGTGGGAAGGGCCGATGACGACCACTGTTTTATAATCTCTTCCCTTGATTAAACTGTAGGCAAAGGCGGCGACCTGTCCTGAATAAACGTATCCAGCATGAGGGGCAATAAGAGCTAAAATATTTTCTGAAGGGAGAGCCTCTCTTTTGACATTTTGGAGAAAGCGATCAATTTGTCGAGAGAGCCTTTCTGCATTTTTTACGTAAAACGTCCCTGCCACGACAGGTTTCCTTATTCCCTGGGGAAAGCTGAAAGAAACACAGAGGCAGAGAGAAAACAAAAAGATCAGTACTTTTTTTCTCATTTTTCCTTTTTGTTCTAAAGTTAAAATATAGAAAGAATATACAAAGAAAAATTAGAAAAATCAAATTTTCGAAACAGGGGTAAACATCTCATTTTCCGTAAAATGGACAGTAGCTCCGCTGAATAAGGAAATCTGATCTCCTTTTGTTGTTGACTTTTTTTGTGAATTGGATACAATTTGAAAGGAAGGTAATGATGAACAATTTTTTTAAATCTTTGCTCCTCCTCCTCGCAGCTTCTTCTGCCTTCTTGATTGGTTTTTATTTAGGGGGGGAGAAAGCAAAGTCTGTGATTCCTGATTTTCAGGATGATTCAGGGGAAACTAAGTAAATCGGGGACCGCTCAGATTTCCCCTCTTTTCTCCCGCGAAACATACAGATGTATGAAGTCAAGGCCTGCCCCTTTATGTGTAAGGAAATTTATTCCAGTTTTTATCGTATGGGTCATAAATTCAATGTGGGGGGCCTGTAAAAGTAAGCGAAGGAAAGCCCTGTCTATAAATACTGTTCGTTCATTGACTAATTCAGAATCCAGAAATATAATGAATTTGAAAATACATTTTTGAAAGTAAAAAGAACAGGTTGATTTTTTTCTGAGAAAAAGATGAGCTTTGGATATTATGGAATCCTGATTATTTTTGGCTTATTCTTTCTTCTTTTAATCTTTAATCCTAATCTTTCTTGCTTTGGAAAGAGGATAAAATCACCTTTTTATCCTCTTTTTCGTAAGAAAAAGAAGAAGAAAATAAAAACCCAGGATTATGGTTTTTCCCTTGTTGATGATAGGACTAAACAAAAGGCCGAAGCGAAAAAACAGGGAATGAAGACAGAAAGCTATAGGTCCTCTACTATCGATGATTCACAGCAAGAGGTCAGATTGAAGAAAAAGAAAGTAAAAACCCAGGATTATGGTTTTTCCCTTGTTGATAATGACCTCAAGCAAAAGCCAGAGGGGGAAAAAGAAAAGAAATAGAATGAAGAAAATTATGATTTTCATACTTGGGTCCATGGTTGATTCGGATTAGATGATATAGGGCGTGCTCCTCAAGAGTTTTTTCTTGTCTAAGGGTGTTGGGAACAAATGCTTCCCTGGAACAGGGAATTTCTGAAGGGCTTTATCCAGGGATTTTTCTTGAAATAATGTATAATATTTTTTCACTGAGAATGCTATGAAAAAAAATTTAAAAAAAGGATTTCAGAGGGAAAGCAGGCTCTCCGCAGTTTTACATGTATCGCTTTTCACAACCGTTTCCCTTGCGTTGTTTTTTCTTGTCCATTGCCGGCCTTACCGAATTTACCTTCTCCCGCTTCCTTCGGAAATTGAAAGGATAGAGGGATATGTTTCCATAAAAATTACTGAAGACCAAGGATCAGCCCGGTCAAAATTTTCATTCTTGTTCCAGTTCCCACATCAGGGGAGGATTGAAGTATCTAATGTATTTAGCAAAACCCTCTACCAGATTATTGTTGATGAAGACAGGGCCGTTTTTACGCTCCCCTCTAAAAAAGTCTATTGGCAGGGAGAAGAGGAAGAAATTATCGACAAGGTTCTGGGATTTCGGCTCAACCTGTATGAGATGATAAGTCTTTTATGCGGGAAATGGGGGGATAAGGAACTGGATGTTGAAGGGGAAAAGAGCATGGAGCGATGGAGCCTTGAAAAGGATGGGAAAGGTCGAATCATATCAGGTCGAAGAGGAGAGTTAAAGTTTAATGTGAAAGAATTTCTTGCGAATACTCCGTTTCCCCGCATTCTCACTTTTGAACATCCTCTGAGCAGGGGGCGTCTTAAAATTCTCAGTATTAACTTTAACCAGCCCGTAAAAGAGGGAATCTTTTGCCTTTCTTTTTTAGAAAATTATGAGAGAAAGAGTTGGGCTGAAATCGAGAAGATGTTGAATGATGAAAATTAAATCTTTTGCCAAGATAAACCTTGGACTAGAAGTAACAGGAAAAAGAAGGGATGGCTATCATGAAGTAAGAACTCTCCTCCAGATAATAAATCTTTATGATGTTTTGGAATTCAGACCGACCCAGCATAACAAAATTCTCCTTGAAGGGGATGATAAAAAAATCTCTTGGGAGAAGGATAATCTCATTTTCCGAGCGGCTCTCCTTCTTAAAGAACAATTCCATATATCCAAGGGGATTGAAATCCATGTCTCCAAAAACATCCCCTCAGGGAAAGGCTTGGGGGGAGGGAGCAGCAATGCAGCTATGACTCTTTATGCTCTGAATAAAAGCTGGGGTCTTCGCCTGGGAAAGAAAGCTTTAATGGATCTGGGAAGACAACTGGGTGCGGATGTTCCTTTTTTTCTTGAGGGAGGATTATGCTTAGGAGTAGGAAGAGGAGACGATATTGTTCCTCTTTCTGACCTTGCCTCTCGCTTCTGTTTATTGGTGTTGCCCCATTTTTCAATCCTGACTGCTAGTATTTACGATCGGTTTCAGTTATCCTTGACTTCAAAAGATAAAGACAGTAAAATTATCAAGTTTTTAGAAGGCAGAGAGCTTGGTTTATTGGAAAATAGATTAGAAGAGACGGTTTTCTGCTTATATCCTCAACTCAAAGATATTAAGAGCATTTTCCGAAGCCAGGGTTCAGAGTTGTCTTTGGTCAGCGGGACTGGCTCGGCAGTGTACGGGCTTTTTTTAAAGAGAGAAAAGGCAGAGGAAGTTTCTAGAAAACTGAAGAAGTCCCATACATCGCTTCTTATAGAGACATTAACCAGGGAGCAATACTGGAAGTGTTTGGAGACTGGGGTGTAGCCAAGCGGTAAGGCAGCGGCCTTTGGAGCCGCCATTCGGAGGTTCGAATCCTCCCGCCCCAGCTAGAGTTCGAAGTAGATTCCTTCCTTTTGGAGAAAGACATAGAAGAGGAGAATGGATGAAAAAAGAAAACACAATGAAAGTGTTTGCAGGGTCTTCTAACCCTGCTTTAGCGAAAGAGATTGCAGATTTCCTGAAAATCGAGTTGGGAAAGTGTGTTTTAGAACGATTCAGCGATGGAGAGATTCATTTTTATATTGATGAAAATGTTCGAGGTGAAGATGTTTTTATCATCCAGTCCGGTTCTTATGAGGCAAATTTTCATCTGATGGAGCTTTTGCTCATGATTGACGCTTTTAAGCGTGCCTCTGCTGAGAGAATCTCCGTTGTTATGCCCTATTACTGCTATGCACGCCAAGACTGGAAGGACAGGCCTAGAGTTCCTATATCGGCACGGCTTATTGCTGATTTGCTGGAGACGGCCGGGACCAACAGAGTTCTGACCATGGACCTCCATTCCCCTCAGATTCAGGGGTTTTTCTCTGTCCCTGTTGACAATTTGAGTGTTGCTCCTGTGTTGTCTAACTATATTCGGAACTTGGACTTAAAAGATTTCACTGTTGTTTCCCCTGATGCTGGAGGTGTAGGGCGAGCGAGGTTTTTTGCAAAAAGAATGAATGCCGAACTGGCAATTATAGATAAACGGAGACCCGCTCCAAACGCAGCCAAGGTCCTCCACGTCATAGGTGAAGTTAGAGATCGCGATACCCTCATACTGGATGATATGGTAGATACGGGAGGTACACTTGTCCAGAGTGCCGAGGCCTTAAAAAGAGAAGGAGCCCAAAAAATATTGGCAGCATGTACCCATCCTGTTTTATCAGGGCAGGCGGTGGAAAAAATAGAAAATTCAAGCCTGGAAAAGCTGATTGTTACAAACACAATCCCCCTGAAAGAAAGCCAGAAGTCATCTAAAAAGATCATTTCCCTATCTGTTGCTCCGCTTTTTGGAGAAGCGATTCAGAGAATAAATAAAGGTTACTCCGTGAGTTCTTTGTTTATCTAAGGAGAAAGCCAAGATGGATTTTAAGGTTAAAGCTGAAAAAAGAGAAATCTTTGGTAAAAATGCGTCCCGTCGATTAAGAAGAGAAGGATTAATTCCTGCTATTCTCTACGGGACCCAGGATCTCAATGTTCCTTTGACTTTAAGAAAAAAGGACCTCTTCATGATTTTGAGGTCTGAGGCGGGTGCAAATACTATTTTTCAAGTCTCTTACAACTCTGAGGAAAGAAATGTGATGATAAAGGAATTGCAAAAGGATCCTGTTAGCGATGAAATTCTTCATGCTGATTTTGTTAATGTTATAATGGATAAAGTCATTCGAGTTTCCGTGCCGATTGTTTTAATCGGAGAAGCTGTGGGAGTCAAGACGGAAGGAGGATTTGTTGATTTTATTACAAGAGAAGTTGAGGTTGAATGCCTTCCCAAGGATTTGCCTGAGCATATCGAGATAGACATAAGCAACCTCCATCTTCGTCAATCTTTTAAGGCAGGAGACATTACTCTTCAGGAAGATATAAAATTCTTGAGTGATCCTGACGCCATCATGGTCCTCATCGAGGTTCCTGCCAAAGAGGAAGAAATAGAAGTGGAAGAGGAAGAAGAGGAAGAAGTGATTGCTGAGGGAGAAGAACCAGAAGTCATTTATAAAGAAAAGGAGAAAGAAGTTGAGGAGGGAAAGAAGAAAGAGGAGAAAGAAGAAAAAAAGGAGGAGTAATTTTTGTGGGCAGTTGTTGGACTGGGGAACCCTGGGAGACGATACACTGGAACCAGACATAATACTGGATTCGCCTTTATAAAAAGAATTGCCAGAGAATGGAATGTCAAATTGAGGAAGAAAAGGTTTTTTTCAAAGGCTGTTGAGATCGAGAGGGAAAAAGAGAAGGTTCTTTTAGCTATTCCCCAGACTTACATGAACAACAGCGGCCTGACAGTGAAGCAGATTTTGGAAGTGAGGGGAGTCAAGCCAGAACATCTTATTGTTGTCTATGATGATTTGGATATTCCCCTGGGAGAAATTAGGGTTAGAAAAAAAGGAGGGCCTGGAACCCATAAAGGAATGAGCTCTATTATTCAAGAGATACAGACAACAGGATTTCCAAGGATAAGAGTGGGGATTGGTCCTTTAGCTCCCGGTGCAGATGCAGTCAATTATGTGCTCTCTTCATTTAGTAAGTCAGAAGAGCCTCTTCTGGAAGAAGGCTTAAGGAAAGCCCGGGAGGCTCTGGAGATGATTTTGTCAGGAGAAGTAGAAGAAGCCATGAATATATATAATCAAAAAGGGAAGACCCTGCCCAATTAAATCTGAAAGCTACAGAGTGGGCAGGCTCCTTGTTCCTTCTTTTGAGAGAAGGAGCTTTAAATCCATAAGGAGGTGTTAATGAGTCATTACGAAACAGCTTTTTTGATTTCCCCAAAACTGGAAGAAGAAGAGACTTCAAAGGTCATCGCTCAGATGGCAGATGTTATTTCCAAAGGAAAGGGGAAAATGATCAAGGAAGACAGATGGGGGATGAGAAAGTTAGCTTATCCAATCATGAAGTTCGAGGAAGCTTTCTATGTTTTTTTCCACTATGAAGGGAAGCCGGATATCCCTTTCGAACTAGAAAGGCGCTTCAAACAAACAGAGTCCATATTGCGTTTTATGACGGTGAGGAAAGAAATGAAAGAAAATGTACGCAAAAAGAAGAAAGGAGTCCCTGTGACAGAAGAAAGTGCGGCTCCTCTGGAAGAAGAAAGTGCGGAAAAAAAAGAGGTAAGCCAAGAGGATATATCATCCGAAGAAACAAATGAAGAGGAGAAGTGAAAATGGCAAGAGAACAAAGAAGTGAGAGAGGTACATTCAGGAGGTATTTTCCGCCCAAAAAAAAGTTCTGCCGTTTTTGCCAGAGGAATGTGAAAGAGATTGATTACAAAGATGTTGATATCTTGAAGAAGTATGTTTTTGAGAGAGGGAAGATTTCCCCCAGACGCATTACAGGCACCTGTGCTTTCCATCAGAGGAAGCTGTCTACTGCAATAAAGAGAGCTCGTCTGATTGCGTTGCTTCCATATGTAGAGGATTAAGATGCGAGCTTCATAATCGGAGGAAAAATGAAAGTTATTCTGAAACAAGATATTGAAAATCTTGGGATCCGGGGAGATATTGTGGATGTGGCGCCTGGATTTGGGAGAAATTATCTTATCCCCAAAAGATTAGCCCTTAAAGTCACTTCATCGAATATGAAGATGATCGAAATAGAAAGACAAGCTTTGAAAAAGAAACTTGATAAGGAGAGGTTGTCTTATCAAGAACTTATCGAGAAACTCAACGAAACGACCATTTCTTTTAAAAGAAAATCCGGGGAAAAGGACATCATTTTTGGTTCAGTGAGTTCTTCAGATATAAAAGATTCCCTTCATGAATTGGGCTTTGAAATTGATAAGAAGAAGATATTGTTAGAGGACCCTATAAAAAGATTGGGGAACTACACTGTTCCGATTAAGATCTTCCATGAAGATCAGGCAGAAATAAAGATAGAAGTCATGAAGGAGGAAGAAGGCGTCCAGGAGGAGAAGGAAGAAAAAGAGAAAGTAGAGGAAGAAAGAATGGAAGAACTTGCTGAAGAGAAGATGAAAGAATCCGGTGAAGAGCAAAAAGAAAAAGAGAGCATACAGGAAAAAAGGAAAGAGAAAAAAGAGGAGCCTGTGGATGTAAAAGTGGAAGAAGCCCAAGATGAAGAAATAAAACCTGAGAGAAAAGAACAAATAAAAGAGAAAGAGGAGAAAAAGAAGGAATCTAAAAAATAAATTTACTTTGAGGTAGAAAAAAAGTGGAACTTGACTTAATGTTTTTGAAAAAAACTCCTCCTCACAGTCTTGAAGCCGAGAAGACTGCACTTGGAGGGATCCTTGTGAATAATAAGAATTTGAATGTTGTGCTTTCAATTATCTCTCCAGAGGACTTTTACAAAGAGGCTAACCGGAAAATCATTGAGAAGATTACTTTTTTAGTGGATAAAAGCCAGCCGGTTGATGTGCTTACATTGAGCGAAGAACTTCAAAGGGAAGGCGTCCTGGAAGATGTCGGAGGAGCTTCTTATCTTTCGTCCTTGATGGATGGCGTTCCCAAGAGTTTAAATGTTGAATTCTATGCCCGAATAATTAAGGAAAAATCTCTTTTGAGACAACTCATCCTTTCTTCTGCCAAGATTATTTCCACAAGTTATGAACAAAAAGAGGATGCAGACCTGCTTTTGGATGAAGCCCAGGCTGCAATTATTGAAGTGGCTGAACAAAGGATAAAGCCAGGTTTTGTTCCGGTGGGCATGTTAACTGCGCCAACATTGGATATGATTAAGGCCCTCCATGATCGTAAAGAAACAGTCACAGGAGTGCCTACAGGCTTCAGAGACTTGGATGGGTTGACTGCAGGTTTTCACAACTCTGAGTTTATAGTCATCGCAGCGCGCCCTTCAATGGGGAAAACAGCTCTAAGCTTGAATATTTCTCAATACGCGGGCATTAAGACTGACTATTCTGTCGGGTTTTTTTCTCTTGAAATGGCCAAGGAACAGGTTGTGATCCGGCTGCTCTGTGCTGAGGCGCAGCTAGACATCAAGAAGGTGAGGACGGGTTTTATAGGGGAAAGAGATTTCGAGAAGCTCAAGCTGAGTGCCGAAGTTCTTTCTCGAGCTAAAATATTTGTGGACGAGACCGCTACTTTGACGGTCATGGAAATGAAAGCCAAAGCACGAAGGCTTAAGATGGAGCGAAATCTCGACCTGCTGTTTATCGATTATATGCAGCTTATGCGGGCTGGAGGAAGGTTTGAGAATAGAACGCAGGAGATGTCGTATATCTCGCGTTCCTTAAAAGAACTGGCCAAAGAGATTAAAATTCCTGTCGTCGGGATTTCTCAGCTGAGCCGTGCTCCCGAGAAAGAGCGTCGTGGCGAGCCAATTCCCCAGCTCTCGGACTTGCGGGAGTCGGGGGCCATTGAGCAGGATGCTGATGTCGTGATATTTATTTATCGCCCTGAATTGTATCGTCCTGATGATGAAACTATCAGAGGGATAGCCAAAGTCAATGTCGCCAAGCAAAGAAACGGTCCCACAGGAAGAATAGATCTTGCGTTCATAAAGGAATATGCTCGGTTTGCTGATATGGAATTTCAGCCTTTTAAAACCTAAAATGTTCCAACGAGTAAAATCCCCGCATCTTTATGTTTATTCCTTTTTTCAACAAGTCGGAGAGGTTGGACTGCTGCTGTTCAAAACGTTCAAGAATCTGTTTAGAAAACCCTGGGAGAAAAAAATATTCATTCAGCAGCTTGAGGAAGTCGGCGTCAGGTCTCTGCCTGTTGTCTCTCTCACCGCAGCCTTTGGAGGTCTTGTTTTTGGGCTCCAAACATACATAGGATTTCACAGATACATAGGCCCTGGTTCAGAAACCTTTGGAGGCCCGATCATCTCCCTGGGACTTTCTAAGGAATTGATCCCTATTCTGGTGGGTTTAATGGTATCAGGACGGGTGGGCTCGGCTATAGCTGCGGAGATTGGAACGATGAAGATTACTGAACAAATCGATGCCCTCTTCAGCTTGGGCGCTGATCCCATACGCTACATTGTTGTCCCTCGCACTCTGGCTTGCTTTGTCATGCTTCCATGCTTGACAATATACGGGGATATAATCGGGATTGGTGGAGGCTTTTTCTACAATGTTTACCTTATGGGAGTGAACAGAGTTCTTTACATAAGAAATACATTACTCTATATTGAATTATGGGATCTATTCAGCGGGATTATAAAAGCCGCAGTTTTTGGCGTCATCATTGCCTTAATAGGCTGTTGGCAGGGGTTAAAGACAGAGGGTGGTGCAGAAGGAGTGGGGAGAGCAACGACACAGACTGTTGTCATAGCTAGTATCACTATTCTAATAATCAACTTTTTTCTCAGCAAAGCTCTTCCAGCGAGTTTGTGAGTATGATTCGAGTCGTCAATCTTCATAAAGCTTTTGGTCAAAACAAAGTCCTTCGAGGGATTAATCTGAGTCTTAAAAGCGGAGAGATTCTGGTCGTTATTGGCCAGAGCGGCTCGGGGAAAAGTGTCCTGATTAAACACATGATTGGACTCCTCAAGCCTGATAAAGGGGAGATTTATGTGGACGGAGTTGAAATCACCTGCCTCAAAGATGAAGATCTTCATAAAATCACCCGAAGATTTGGGTTACTTTTTCAAGGAACTGCACTTTTTGATTCCATGACAGTTGCTCAGAACGTAAGCTTTGGTCTGGAAAGATACACTGATTTTTCAAAAGAGAAAATCCAAGAATTGGTTGAGGAAAATTTGGATCTGGTTGGATTAAAAGGAATTGGAAACCTCATGCCCTACGAGCTCAGTGGAGGCATGAAAAAGAGAGTCGGCCTGGCCCGGGCAATTGCCTACCGCCCGGATATCATTCTGTATGATGAGCCCTCCACAGGGATTGACCCGATAAGGGCAGATGCTATAAATGACTTGATTATAAGGATGAAAAACGAGTTGAATGTTTCCACGGTCATTATAACACATGATATAGCCAGCGCTTATAAGGTTGCGGATAGGATTGCAATGCTTTATGGGGGAAAAATTATTGAGGAAGGGACTCCTGAGGAAATTGAGAAATCTAAAAATCCAGTGATCCAGCAGTTTGTTCGTGGTCGAGCAAAAGGGCCTATTGAAAATTGGTAAAAAATGGTGTTAAAAATATTAAGGATGATAACTATCCAGGGATAATGATGGCAAGAAAATGAAACGGGAAATAAAGATCGGAATATTTATGACCATTGCGATGCTTATGCTCGCTGCTTTCATATTCGTTGTCGGAGACCTTGGTGTTCTGTTCAGAAAGCAGGGTTATTCCCTCAATGTTTTCTTTGATTCTGCAGGAGGATTGGAAAAGACCGCTGTAGTAAGGATGGCCGGCGTAAAAATTGGTTATGTCAGGGATATCAGGCTGAAAGAAAACCAGGCGCATGTTGTATTGAGCATTGATTATGGGATCGAGGTTCCACTGGGTTCTAAAGCCACTCTGGCGGCTTTGGGGATTTTGGGAGAGAAACACATTGAAATTTTACCTAGTGAAGGCCCCGGTTTTTACCCGCCAGGAGGAACACTTGAAGGGATTCCGCCTATAAGTTTTGATCAGATGGGAAGCATGTTGCTTGCTGTCGGCGAGGAGTTCAGAGAAGTGGGAAGGGTTTTTGGCGAAATGCTTGGTGGAGAAGAAGCCAAGGCCAATTTTAGGGAAACTCTCCAGAACCTATCTTCCTTTACAGGAGATTTGAAGGAATTCTTCGAAACAAACAAAGAAGACCTTCAACAAGGTATCAAGGATTCCTCTCAGGCCGTAAAAAATTTTGAGCAAAGAGTTGACGAGGTTTCTAAGAATTTAAACGAGTTGATTTTTCTGTTAAGAGACACCGTTGAGGAGAACAGGGAGAATATCAAGATAAATTTGAAGAACATAAAAGAATTAATTGACAATATAGAAGAGTCTTTGAAGCTTATAAATGAATCTTTGGAAAAAATTAACAAAGGTGAAGGAACCTTGGGGAAGCTTATTCATAAATCGGAATTATATGAGCGAGCAGAAGGGGCGATGAATGAGCTTGAAAAAGTCATTCATCCTTTTTCTAACTTACGCCTTTCCGCGGGGTTGCGGGCAGAATATTATGGAAGAAGCAAATTGTTGAAAAATTATTTCACCCTCGCTATATGGCCGACGAAAACAAGATATTTACTGGCTCAGATTATCTAT
>Ga0209991_10000451_pt1 | contig 18101 bp, 11 predicted proteins | sample ChitaG_FD_183167 | JGI IMG/M metagenome (GOLD analysis project Ga0209991, IMG submission 183167) | Deep subsurface microbial communities from South Pacific Ocean to uncover new lineages of life (NeLLi) - Chile_00310 metaG (SPAdes)... | ecosystem: Environmental > Aquatic > Marine > Oceanic >...
GCAGGTAGTTGGTGCGAGAGGCGATGACGCTGAGGGGGTTGAGGTCAAAGCCGACGATGTTGTGCAGCGCCGCGTCGAGCACATCGGCGGGCGGGATGAGGTGATCAGCAGCGTACTGGCGCAGCCGCCGCAAGGCCAGGATCAGGAAAGTGCCACTGCCGCAGCCGGGATCAATCAGCCGCTTGTCCGGCTGGCCCTTGTAGCCCACCTGGTTCAGCAGTCGCTCGGCCAGCCAGTCGGGGGTGTAATACTCGCCCAGGTCGTGGCGCAGCTTGCGCGGCACCAGGTATTGGTAGAGCTTTTTGAGCAGGTCTCGAGTGCGCTCCGGCTCCAGTGTGGTGGTGGCCGGCTCGAAATCGGCCAGCGTCCGGGCCATCTCCCGGATGCCATCGGCCAGCGAGACTTCCGAAGTCTCCGAGACTTCGGAAGTCTGGTCCCATGCATCCAGATACCAGCCAAAGAAATCCCCTTCGAGAAAGTTGTTGATGCCCAGCAGGGCGAAAGTGCCGCCGTTCTCCAGGTTGGTCAACTCGCGGCGCAGTTGCTTCTCCGTCATCGCGGGCAGCGCAGCCACGAAAGAGCTCACCAGCGCGCCGCCCTGCAGCGAGGCCAGTTCCACTGCCAGGAACTTCATCAGCAGTGCGTAGTAGGTGTGGACGGCGAAGAAGAGTGGCTTCAGTAGGGGCGCACCCTTGCGGACGCCCACAGTCCGGTAGAGCGCCGCCAATTCGGGAGCGTCCCTTTCCGCCTTGCCGACCTCTTCGCCGTAGACGATGCCGAAGATGCGGTCCCACTCGGCGAAAAAGGTCGCCACGCGGGGATGATCGCGGTGGGCCTGCAGAGCGGTGTAGAAGACGTTGACCAGGTTGGGGGCGATGTCACCCTGCGGGCCAAAGTCGGCGGCCAGCGCTTCCGGCGTGAGTGGCTTGCGCGAGAGCGAGCGCAGGTAGAGCAGCAGTAGTTCGATGCTCTCCCGCCCCACCGGCACCGGGCCGACTATCTGGAAGCCGCCCGCGTACTCGTCTACATCGAGAAAGCTCGTTTGGCTGCCGGGCAGCAGCGGCAGGGGAGACTCCCGTTTGCGGCCGGTGGCGGAGTAGCGCAGAAACAGGATTTGCTCCCCATCCAGCCCAATGCCGATCATCTTCTCCAATGCCTCGGCCTGTTTGGCCCGCCCCCCGGCGCCGTGGGCCTGGTCGGTCAGGTATCTGGCGATCTGTTCGGCTAGCTTGGTGGGGAATCCCTTTTCGGCCAGGCGGCCCGGTCGCTTGTACTCGATGACCACGTGGCCGTAGACGGCATCGGCGGAGCCGCTGAGGGTGGTCTTTTCGTATTCGGGTGTAGCCGTCAGCCCCAGGGCCTGCAAGGTCGCGCTCAGAGCCTGCTCGACCCACACGCGCAAGTCTTCCTCGGAGTGCGCTATCCTGGCGACCTGGCGGATGGCCTGGGCCAGGTTTTCGGCGACTGTGAGGTTAGAGTTCATAGATGTCTCCTACGACGAGTGTCATCTTTTGGTCTGTCTGTTGTAGTCGAGTTGAAGCAATAAGCCAACTAACCCATACAAAACTATGGAAGCAGTAACATAGACTTGCGGAATTCTTAAAATCCAGGGGATGGTGTAGTGAGCTTGAGGAGAGATTATGTCTCAAAAGTATTGGATTGACAAATCGTAAACCCGATCACCAAGAAGTGCAGCGAAAACATTAAAGCAAACACTCGAGTCTGTGGGCCATACCCAAGCTGTTAAGAATCCTGTTGCAATCCCAAACACCAGGAAAGCAAGGAGGATTACCTTCTTCAAAGAGACCCGCATTTTGCGGAGAATCGTAACCAGCCCCCAAGTAACAAGCCTATATGTCGCTGAAAGAATGAAGAGTGGTAATATAGCACCAAAGGTCATAGCATCACCTCGATAGAAGTCTGAATTCACGCCCTGAGACTCAAGCGAGTTCTGTTTCTGCAATCTCCTTCAAGGTCAAAGCAATATCCGCAACTACAGCATGCCAGAGCCTGGCCCCTAGCTCAGCGCTGGCATGGGTCGGGTTGCCGATCACTCCGGTGGATGAGTAACGGGCTAAATCTGGATGGGGGTCTTCCCAATCTACGGGTTCGTTCTTTGGATCAGAGATTTGATCGACACGGACCGATTCGGGTCGTAAACAGAGTGTGATAGACGTGGCAAAGCTGTCTGCGTGGCCGCCAGGAATCGCTGAGTCTCCAATCCGGCACCATATCGCACGTCGTGTCTTGAAAAGCGTCTGGGGAACGCTCTCTAGGCGGGCCTTTGTCAAGATTTCATTCCTTGAAACGCATACGGCACCGGCAACTCCATCATCGTTCGCAGGCCGGGTTGGGCGCTGATGATTTTCGGAATGGTGTTGACCAACGCGCCGACCGTGGCAGTGTCACCAAAGATGCCACCTTCTATGCGCATGGAGAATGATGGGTTGCCGATGATCTCCACACTATCATGTGGCTTTTCGGCACCGACATATACCTGCAAATCAAGCACCAGGCGTTCTTCGCCTTCGCTTTTCACGCGCATAACCTGGTGCAACCCAGCCACCTGTTGTGGTTCCACGGTAAGAAAATCCGTTCTCACTTTTGTCTCGGCCATGACAGGCCAAATGCTTTCCTCGATTTCATCCGCCAGCCAGCCGAGGGTGGTCATCACCGCCATGGCCGATTCGCGCAAGCCGATGTGGCCGAAGTTAGTAGCAGCCAGCCTTTCTTCGAATTCTTGGCGGGAGATGCCAGCACCGGTTTTCTTTTGCAGTGTTAACCGGCGCTGGCTGGTATCAACCACGCGGGTGACAATAATTTTGTTGACTTCGGTACACACGCCGGTTAGACACAGCGGCAGGATGTCCATTGCAAAGCCCGGATTGATGCCCGTGCTGACGACGGCAACGCCATGTTGTTTCGCCAGGGTGTCAATGCGCTGGCAAAACTCTGGATTGCGCTGGAAGGGATAGAACAGCTCCTCGGTTGAGGAGACGACATGAGCGCCGGCACGGATGATAGTCGTCAGTTGCTCTTCGACGCGATCCAGGAACGAGAGGGTGGTATGCACCACGACTTGAGGATGCCAATCAGCGAGAGCTGCCGCCACATCGCCGCGCACGGCGATGCCGAGGCTTTTATTCAAGCCGCAGATTTCCCCAATGTCTTTACCAACTTTTTGAGGATCAATGTCTATGCCACCGACGAGTTCGATGCTGGGCTTTTGCAGGAGTACCTCGATGCAGGCCTGACCGATGGGGCCGAGGCCAAACTGGACGATCCGAATTGGGTTCATGGTCTTCCTCCTGCCGTTTCCTTGCTCGCACACACAAAAACCCTGGCCGCCTGGATAGCTCCTCATAGTCTTGCGACGCTTTTTGTCTAAACTGCTCTGTGGGCGTAGGTTCGAGTATCCGTTCCAATACAAAACCTGCCTCAAGGAGCGGATTGATCAGTGCGTTCAGCGGACCCCTGCAAAATGGCTCTCGCAGTAATTCTCTATCCTGTTCAGTCCTTCAATTATGTTTTCCATGGAGTTTGCATATGAGAATCTCAGGTATCCTTCACCATTATTCCCAAAGTCAATACCAGGTGTCACACCCACATGAGATTCTTCCAGTATGTCGAAGGCAAGTTTGTATGAATCTTCTGATATATGTTTCGCATTTGCAAATACATAGAAAGCCCCTGTAGGTTCAACCGTGATGCCAAAGCCTATCTCCTTAAGGCGTTTGACCATATATTGTCTTCGCTCATTATAGATATTCTTCATGCGTGCCACGTCTTCCCCTGCTTTTTCGAGGGCAGCAATTGCTGCAATCTGGATCACCGAATTGGCAGAAATAAAGAAGTTCTGCTGCATTTTCTGGATGGGCCGGATGAACGGTTTGGGCGCAATGAGGTAGCCAAGTCTGAGCCCTGTCATGGCATACAGCTTTGAAAAACCGTTTAGAACGAAAGCATTGTCCGTAAATTCCAAAATAGAATGTTCTTTGCCCTCATAAACAAGACCATGATAAATCTCGTCTGAAATTATATATGGTGGGAATTCGGCAATGGCCCTCATGCGGCTTTCAGACAGAAGGTTTCCGGTTGGATTGGAAGGGGAGTTTATGAGTATCGCCTTTGTCTTTTTCGTAATTCTTTTCTTGATTGCTTCAGGCCTGTATTGAAAGCCGTCTTCTTCATAAACTGGCACTGTCACAGGAACACCCTGCACAAATCTGATAAAATTGGGATAGCATGCATAATGTGGGTCGGAAATGATTACTTGGTCACCTTTCTCAAGAAGCACCGAAAATATAAGGAGCATGGCAGGTGAAGTTCCTGAAGTTATAACAATCTGATCCGGATGCACCGATACATTGTATGTCTTGAAGTAGTGTTTACAAATAGCTTCCCTGAGCTCCAAATTACCAAGACTGTGAGTGTAATGGGTATGTCCCTCTTGAAGGGCGTTGCAGGCAGCATCTTTGACGCACTGCGGTGTGTCAAAATCAGGCTCACCCACCTCTAGATGTATTACATTGATACCCTCGTGTTCCATAGCACGAGCCCTTTCAAGGACATCCATGACGATAAAGGGTTTAATCTGTTCTGCTCGTTTTGCAATCATTCTGTACGCTCCTGTTCTGCAGCAAAACACAAACATGGTATCGCTTGGCTTAACATGCCAGCCCCCAGCGTTAGCTGCAAACCTAACATTAGCAGCCAACATCATTTTGCATGTAAATAACGACTAATCCGTGCCGCCCTGTTTCTTTTTTGACATGAACATTCTCCATCACTTGATTTTCCAACAGATGGCCGTCGGGGTAGGGACCCCGGTTTCCCGGCGCTCCCCCGCACAGACCTGTACTGAGCCCTTTGACCCTTCGACAAAGCTCAGGGCAGGCTTCGCTCAGGATGTACCTGTCGAAGTATCCCGGAGTGCGGTTTTCTCGCACCGGGCTTTTCAGTAATGCTCGCTTCCGCATTCCGACCTATGCTGTCGAAGTGGCCTTCCTCGTCCTTTCGCCAGACTCAGGGCAAGCTCCTGGTGGTTCGACAGCACTCGCATCAGGTTCTCCGGCGTCAAAAGGGCGGGGTCTGCACTCGGCTCCAGGAACGGGCGCACGTCGGAAACGACTCGATCCCACGGGACGGCTTGTAGTCGCCGATGCACAGCCTCCCGCCAGTTGCCTTCGGTCACCGGTTCGCCGCTCCACCCTGTCTGCTGCAAAGCGTTGTTGAGCAGGACCAGATTCGGCACCGGCCAATCGGGATCGCTGAGAAACCACAGCAGGTCGTAGAGGTCTCTTCCCTTAACGTAGGGACCGCTGAAGGATGGCATGCAGTTTGCCGGCCAAGAGCGACGCTCTGTCGTGGTGTTGCAGTTGGAGAGTCACGTGGCGACGGACGAGGCTCGTGGTCAGCACCGCGCCGGTGGGCGGGTTCGTGTCCACTTCGATCTTGACCGAAGGCACTTCGTTCGGGTGGGGCGACAGACCCAACTCGTAGAGCAGGCCACGAAAGCGGATGAATGCGCTGCGGACTACTTTTCGGTCATTCACCTTGAGTTCCAGGGCATAGCCCTCGGCAGCGAGCTCCGCCTGAATCACGCGCAAGTAGGCCCGAAAGTCGTATTGGTCCCAGGCTCTTTCCAAGGCAAAGTCCGTGTCTTCGGAATAGCGAACGCTGGCGAAGAGGAACCGGAGCGCTGTGCCGCCGTGGAAGGCGAGCGGGATCATCGCTCCGCCGCGCTGGAGCGCCCCCAAAAATCCGCGCCTGCAGGTATTCGCGTGTGACGTTGCGAGCCTGGGCAGGCGTGGAGCTGGCGCGGACAAGGTCGGCCAGGTACTCCCTCACAGCGTTTCGCACTTTTGTGTCTCAGTACGCCTCAGTTCCACGACGAACTCGGCAGCTCGCCGCAGCTTGGGACTGCCGGTGCGATCGGCCTGGCGGCGGAGTTCCTCCGGATCCAGGCGATCCAGATTCTGCAGACGGAGTTCTCCCAGGTAGGCCGGCGAGTCCCCGCCGGGCTGCAGGTAGACCAGGTCCAGCAAGGCCTTCTCAGAGGTGGCGACGAAGGCTTTCTGGCCTCCGCCCAGATCGGTCAGTTGGTAGCCGAACAGAAGGCCAGTCTTGACGTGACGAAATTCATAGACACCGAGCGGCGTCTCCCAGCGGCCGGGCCGCACTGTGGTGACGCTGGTGACCACGGGCACGTACTCTGGGATCAGACCGTAGTAGGCCAGCGCCGCCTGGAGGCTCACGTAGGAAGCACGCACCATACGATTGGCGATGAGGAAAGGGTGAGGTTTGACTTTCTGAAACGGGGGTGCCAGTGCGTGGAGCCCGCGCCGCAACTGGTAGAGACGGCCCGCCTTTGTCCACCTTGACAACTGTCGGCGCATGTTGGCCGGGTCCACATCGCCGGCCAGGAGCAAGCTGGTCTCAAAGATCGGTTCATCACCAACAGTCTCAAGCAATCGCCCAAATTCCATACGAGTATCATACCACAAATGGCATATTATTGCAACGAATCGTCATCCTGTTGCTTTGCCCTTCGGCAACTGTGCTAACTGCCACACCTGGCGACGCGCCGCCATCGCGGTAGGACTGCCAGCTACCCAACAGTCTCCGCAGAGAGCGGGTACGATTTTCCCACAGAGTCCATCACATAACGCACAATCGGCCTCGTCTCCGAGCGGCGGGCGACCTCTTTGAAGCCTGCGCTTCGGAACATAGAGGCAAGGCCATGGTAGGCGAAGGGGTCGGGGATGCCGCTCTTCTTACGTTCGACAGGGTAGCCCTCGACAATTCCGCCTCCGCAATCCCTCGCGTAGTCCAGGGCAGCCTGCAGCAATCGCCCGGCGACCCCTCTGCGTCGGTATGATTTGGCAATGAAAAAGCACACCACAGACCAAACGGGCTCGTCGTCCACCGGCTTCAGGATTCGGGATCGTCCCAGCCTGGGGAACTCCTCTCGCGGCGCCACGGAGCACCAGCCGACCGGATGTCCTTCGTGGTAGGCAAGGATACCTGGAACGCGGCCGGAGTCCACGATGGCCTTCATTGCCCTGCGATTCCCCTCGCCTTTCTGGGCATCGAATTCCCTCCCCGTCAACCGCCACCACATGCACCAGCAACCACCAGTAGCACTGCGCTGGCCGAAGAGTTCCTCGAAGTCAGCCCATCTCTCCGGCATCAGCCTATGGAATTCCCAAGAACCCTCTTCCAGTTGGTCTGGACTCATTGCCTTCCCTCCTTTTCCGAGAAGATTCGCCATCGCGGTAGGACTGTTGGTTGCCCCCACAGACCTGTACGGAGCCCGTCGAAGTATCCCAGCGTGCGGCCTCACGCACGGTTCTGTAATGATCGCTGGGGCGGCCGCCCGTCCCAGCGACCGCAACTTAGGCGACGATTCCGATCATCGAATTCCAATGACAGTAATACTCATACCATACTGGTCACCAGATTCCATCACTGCTTTGCCAAGCCCCTTGTTCAGCCTATTTGCACCATCTTTCTCGGTAATGAAAACCAAGCGCTCTAGCTTCTTGCCGTGATGTTGGTTGTAGACAATCACTTTGAAAATGTCTTTGTAGAACTCGTGGTGCGGGTTCTTGCCAGATACTTTCATCTCGTATGCGGTAGCAGTTGAGAAGTCGACAACGTCTATCTTTTCATTCAGATCGTCTGCGACAGGCACCTCAACTCGGACAGCCTTCGATGCCACGGCAGCTTGCCAAGCCTTTGTAACAGCGGATGCCTGTCTGTCGCCAGTGCTCTCATCGGAAGTGGCTTGCCAATGCTGTTCATGGGCAGCTTTCGCTGCTTCGATGATCTCGTTGATCTGCATGAGCAGGTCCTTTCGCCGCAATCGCGGTAGGACTGCCAGTTGCCCAACAGCCCCGCACCGGGCTCTTCAGGAATACTCGCTTCCGCATTCCGGCCTATGCCCTCGAAGCTGCCCTCCTCCTGGCAGTTACCACGACCAGACTTTCACTGGCTAGTAGATGACAGCTTACAGGGCACACCGGCGAGGGGTTAGGCCGCTTTTTCTCTCGGGCAAATTCTTACCTTGTGCACATTACCCATTCTGATAAGCTTCAAGGATAGCACACATATTCCGAATTGAGTGCAAATACCAGGACAACTTGTCTTCTGGAACATCACGTCGGGGGGTACTGTGTACTACGTTCTGGCGTTGTTGCACAGCCTCTTGACAGCCTTTTAGCAAATCCGTGGACATGTTTTCCTCCCGGAATATCACCGGGAAAAGATAACATATAGTCCCCGACAAACCCATACGCTTAACCCAGTTTCTTAACGAAGTCACATTCATGCGATCAGTGATCAAAGGACCAAAGGCCTCTTGAGCTCTAGGCAGTCCCGCAAACTCAAAGACCGCAACTTCAAGTGCCGTGACTGCTTCTGTTAGCGCACTCCTGCGGTGTCCAATTCCCGCGAGCCATTCTGCCCCGGCCAAGAGTTCCCACACAAGAGAAGTTCGCCTTGGCGAAGCAACAAACTCCCTTGCTTCCGACCAAGTATCCCTATCGATAAAGCGATTCTCGTCTTGACAGCCACCTTCTCTACCGATGACCAATTGCCTAACATCTGGAAGCCATCTAAACCACTCGGAGTCAATGTTGACTCTCGCGTTGAAGGCTAGGTTAACGGCGAATGTCCCGTCAACCTTGTCAACTGGATATTTCCGCAGCCAATACTGACCTTTTGTGCTTCGCACATAATCTATAAGCCTGTTTAGATGGATCAGAGTTAGAAGATATACTCTTTGTCCCAGTTTCAGATATTCTTGTTGGTAAGGCCCGGGTGAAGGGTGTGGGCCAGAAGCCGCGAGTCGTATATAGTCAACTAGTTCATTTGACACGTTGTGCAGGGTTACGTCAGCAAGTATCTTGTTTACAAGAACATTTCTGTGACGAGATATGTCTCCCCCTGCGCGAGTTACACGGTGCCAGCAACTCTTGTCAAACCACAGTTTCAGAGTTGCATCTTCCTCTTGTACTACGATGAATTCATCTTCAGTCAAAGGCATCCAATGGCCAAAAATCATGGCAGGTGTGTTAACGATCCTGTGAACCGGTATTGGTATCTCGAATCTAACCAATAGATCTTTGCTCATAGTCCACACTGCCTCTCTATCGGACTGTATCCTCGCGGCCGTCGGGGTAGGAATGCCGGTTACCCGGCGTCCCTCCACAGATCCCGGCGTGTGGTCTTCCCGCACCGGGCTCTTCAGGAATACTCGCTTCCACATTCCGACCTGTGCTGTCGAACCTGCCTTCCTGCTGGCAGTTACCACGACCGGACTATCACCATTTAGCAGACGACAGCTTAGCAGGGCACACCAAGCGCGTGTTAGCCCGTGCTTACCCTACAGTTTTCTACTCGGCTTAGGTGGGGACAAATTAATTATCACTACTCCTACATCTCGACCACATACGATTTCAGTTGAAAACTCTTGACCAAGATAAGCTTTTGCCCGCTTTCTTTTGGTGGGGTCAAAGACAACGTAGAAGATGCTTAGCAATTCTTGGTCACTGTCCTCTCCAATGACATATTCTTCTATCTGTTTCAACCCTTGTTGATAGCGCTGAGGACCACGCCAAATCTTGGTCTCGTACAAAAAGCGCCCCCGTTTCAGCAAAACTAGAAGGTCTGACTCGCCTCCTCTCACGGGAACCTCACGGTAGCTTCGCCGAATAAGAAATGTTTGAAGTAGAGCTCGTGCAATGTTTTCCCGAGGTTTGTCATCGACTAGTATATCTTTGTAGGTTTGCCTTTCTACGAGCGACTTGAAATCTCGCATTTCAGTTTGAGCTTCCCTCCGTGGATCTTGGTCCAACTCCCCCACTCTGAAGTCCTCAAGAAGACCAAACTTTCGCAACTTCTCCCTAAGAATGTTGATGTAAGCCCAAAAGTGACTTCTTTCCTCAAAGCTGGGAGCATAGACCTTCAGTTGAGTCTTATCTTTGATTTGCATACATTCAATTGCCCCAACTTCGTGTCGCCACCAAGGAGAGCGAGATGCCATGTCTCTGGGACTTGAACCGTCCGTTTTCAGAACGAAAAATGCTGTTCTTGATGTATCAGCAGGTATTTGTTCGGGGACCTCAATCCAATATCCAAAAGCTCTACATTCGTGATTAAAAATACCAATAAGCGTTACTAAATCACTGATGCTTGTGGAAACTGCAAAATCACGAGTGAGGTCTGTTGATAATGGACAGACTTCGACGTTAACTCCATGTCCACGTGCTTCACTGGCAAAGTGTTTGGCAATTTCCACAGTATGGTCTATGCTAAGGTGGCCTCGTCCCAAAGGGCATCGCAAGGCAACACGAGTTCTAATACCTTTGCCTTTGTAGATTAAGAACACTCCAACAGCTTCCTCAACCCTCTTGCCTGTCTTTTGATTGTAGTCTACTCTCTTAACTCCAAAGATTGTGCCTTGCTCACGTTGCTCTTCCTGATATTCTACGGACGTTCTTCTGATTCCTTCCCCAACTTCGATAAACCCAAAGGCTGAGGAGCGGATCTTACCTAACTGCAAACGTGTCAGAAGGTCACGGAGACCGTCTACCACGATATCGAACTGGCAATCGAACACAGCCTCCCAGGCAGTTATTACTTGAAGATCACTCATAGTTAATACCCCCAGATAGGGCCTTTTACGGAAACCTGTGGGACATCCCTTGCTGCTCGCTATTATACAGCAGCAGCCCTTGCAGGTCAACCGCTGAGAGGAGTTGCTCCATTGGCAACAAGAAGCCACCTGTGCTGGCTGCGCAGGCGGCTTCTTGGGTGGCGCAAGTTTCTATACTATTCGGCGCTGGTCACGGTGAACTTGCCCCCGTCGCTGCGGCCGAAGACCTCGGGGAAGTACATCGCTCACATACTCCTGTCACCCGTCAGTGACTTCTCAACTTGAGCTACGAACGCCTCCGCGTCTTGATGGCACTTCTCTGCCCGCTCCCTGGTAGCCAGCCAATAGACGTCATAATCGGACTTCTGTCGCCACTCGAAGCCATCGAGGAGCATTCGGTGATACCTGGGATCTATCTCGCCTGTCTTGACAAACTCCCTTCCAAAAGCTGCTGCGACTGCCGAATGTTTGCTCACATCAATACCGTCCAGGAGTAACAGGGCCTTGGCAGCATAGAACATGGCGTAGTAGGAGCGCGAAATGGATTCAGCGAAGAGAGATGCCTCCAGCAGTGTGTTCGCTGCAGTGAGGCTCGAGCGGGCTTTGGCCATCCAGCGATGGCTCTCTTCTAGGCCGCTTTCCATAGCACCTTCCCTTCCCTCTGAACGTTTCTTAGAAATGAGGAGCCGTGCTGTTCCAGAGTCTCGTAATGGCGCACATCCGTCAGATACAGGGAGAACACATAAGCGAAATCAGCCTCCCACATTACGTTGTAGGCCACTTGGCGCACCTTCTCATGGGCTGCTTCGGACGCACGGCGCAGTACAACGAACAGGTCTACGTCGGAGTCCGGTTGGGCCTCACCTCTGGCATGGGAGCCGTAGAGAAGCAAAAGCCACAGATCAGAACCCAACTGGCGCTGAAGTTCCTCAGTCAACGTATTAAGCAATCGAGAAAGTTGCCCATCCCCTCGTTCATTGGTTTCAAGAGCAGTTTTCATCCCAGTCTCCTTACCTTCATCACTGGCCCCAGACACTTCACCAACGAGAGGCCAGCGGAGCATTAGATGTCCTCCCTTGGAAAGTCAGCCCACATCTCGCGGCGAATTTCGTCTATGTCCTCGACCGAGGGGCCCGACCCCAGATCGGCACACAAGCCCAGGAGTGACTTGCGCCTGGGCGGTCGCTGGTCGAGCATGTCACGCTCGATCTCCGGAACCATGCGCTCGATCAGGCGAATTTTGTCCAAGGGCGGTAGTTGTCTAGCCAGAGAAACGACCTGCTCCAAAGTTGCGGCTTTTTTCTCAGCCACTGCCAATTCCTCCTCTCTCTACGTCTTCAGGTATATCAAGGTCAGCTGTATCGCTGTGACCCTGTAATCCCTTTTCTATGCGACTGCTACGTATAGTGTACCAGATTTCAGCCCACTTAGCAACAAAGAAGCCACCTGACTAGCTGCGCAGGTGGCTTCCTGGGAAGTGCAGGTTGCTATGCCTATTCGGCGCTGGTCACGGTGAACTTGCCTCCGTCGCTGCGGCCGAAGACCTCGGGGAAGTACATCTCGTAGGCGTTGGCCGGCATGACCAGAAACTCGCCAGGTACGCTGGCCCGCATGAGGTACGTATACTCATAGGTGCCCTTGGGCAAGTAGGTGGCGAAGAGGACGACTTTCTCGTCCCTCATCTCGCTGTGGCTGAACCACCACCAGCCCCACCCCTCTTCCTCTTCAACCCGCTTCAGCTCGGGAGGCTCACCCACCACGCTGGTCGTCTTGAGGCTGACGTCAACCCCCTCGCAGCCAGCCGGCAAGGGGTCCTCCACCACCAGGTAGTGCAGGCTGCTGGGAGCGATGATGGTCAGCTTGACCTTGATCACGTCGCCTACTTTCGCTCCGTCCACGAAGCGCTCCGGCTTGTCAACGGGCGAGTACTGACGAGCGATGATGATGCCCCGGCTCAAAGCCTTGACGTCCTCCACCGGCAGGAAGTAACGCAGGTAGAGGGAGTAGTAGAGCCGCCCCTTGCCCGTAGGCTCCAGACGCTCGATGAGGAGCCGATTGGCCTCGTCTTTCAAGAGCTCGGCCACCTCCACTTGAAGCTTGCGCGTTTTTTCGACGTCCTCTGTGGTCACCTGGCCTTCGCTTAGCTTCTCCTGGTTGAGGCTGACCCGCCAACTGTAGTCGGCCTCCAGTTCCCCTGTGGCCACCATCCAATCGGTCAGGGCGATGAGGGACCAGGCCGTCTCCTGGGTGGAGAGCCAGTGGCCCTCCTTGCGAGCCACCATCAGCCAACGCACAACGTTGGGAGCGATGCCGCTGTCGGGGGCCAGGCGCGCGAGGGCCGCCAGCACGATGGCCGTGGAACGGGTGTCGGTGTTCATCGTCCAGTAGTCCACCGTCTCCTCCTCCCAGTGGGCGCCGGTGGCGCTGAGGACGGCGGCGCTAATTAGATCGCTGATGATATTGTCCACCCTCGTGCGCTGCTCTGGGGCCAGGAGCCCCAAAGTCATAGCTAAATAAGCCTTGCCGTAGTTGCCTAACATCTCGCGCCGCCCTGTAGTTGGACTCCAGGACAACTGCTCGTAGAGGGCTACGCTGCGGCCCAGGTCGCCCTTTCCGCACTCGGCCAGGACGTAGAGGATGAAGGCCTGGGTGTTGGCCTGGTAGGGTTCTTTCAACTCTGCCGGACGCTTCAGGCTGCCTCGCAGGAACCTTGCAGCGCGATCCATCACCTCCTCATCCACGGCGAAGTCCGCCTGCTTGGCCTCGTTGAGGCCCAGGAGGACATAGGCGGTGAGGAAGGCGTTGCTCTTGTCCGTCAGCCACCAGCCCCAGCCGCCGTCGTAGTGCTGCTCGGTGTAGATGCGCTGCAAGGCTATGCTCACCTGCTGGGGCAGGCGCGCCGCCAGTTTCTTATCCTCGAGGCCCAGCGTCCTGAGCGCGCGGTAGGTCATCACGTTGGGCAGGAAGCGGCTAACCGTCTGCTCGATGCACTCATAGGGGTAGTATTCCAGATACTCCAGCCCGTCGCGCATCCCCGCCGCCAGCGAGGGATCTAGTTGGATCGTGAGCTCACCCTGGGTGGGATCGTGGCGCTTGGGCAGGTAGACAACCTCCAGGCGCTCCCCCGCCTCATCCAACTGGCCGGCCGTGGCTACCACCTCGGGTGTGGAGTAGTGATAGACAGGCAGGGTTATCTCCACGGCATCGGATAGGCCGCCGCCCTGAGCGGCGAAGAGGAGCTTGGTCTCCTCGACAATCCCAACCGTTACCGGCCAACTCACCTTGTGCTTGCCGTGAGCAGGCACCTGCACTCGTTGAGTGCCACCTTCCATCTCCAGCCCTTCGGCGAGCTCAGGACGCAGCCCCTCGGCCGATAGCGAGACCTCCACCTCGAGGTCCAGGTCGGTGTTGTTGTGGACGACGGCCGAGAGCGTTGCCTTGTCGCCCATGACGAAGAAGCGGGGAGCGACGGGCCTCACCAGCAGGTCTCTGGTGCTGATCACATCGCCCTTGGCCTGCCCCACCTCGGTAGCGGCGGTGACCCCCTTGACCCCCAGCCGCCAGGTGGTCAAAGTGTCGGGCAATCTCACCGAGACTTGAGCCCGGCCCTGCTCGTCGGTACGCACCATTGGGTTCCAGTAGGCGGTGTCGGGGAACTCTCGCCGCACCAGGCCGGCCGCCTCCGGAGCTCCGCCCCCTCCCTTGGCCCTCTCGGCTAAGAGCACGTTCAGGCGGTCCACGGAGAGGGCCAGGCTGGCCGCCGTTTGCACACCCACCCCGCGCTCACCGTAGAAGTGCTCCACCAGCGTGGGAACGCCCTCTTCGGCCAGGGCCAGGACCGATAGATCAACCAGGGCCAGCGATAGCTCGGCCGTAACCCCCTGCCCTCGATGATCGGTCGCTCGGATGTCGTAGGTCACCGTCTCCTTCGGGCCGTAGTGGTCTTCCCTGTCCGGGGTGATGGTTATCTTTAGCTCCTTCTCCACAGTGGACACCGGTAGAGCAGCGTAGCCCACCTTGAAGGAAGCCAGGGGGTTGGTTTCGTCTTGACCCTTGACGATGACCACCGAGACGTAGACGTTGGGCGCATACTCGGAGAGGATAGGAACCTCGATCAGCTCGCTGTTGCTCCGCAGGGTGAGCAGTTGGTGGCTAATGATGTGCCCTCTCTCGATGGTGAGGAGCGCCTTGACCTCCCCTTGATAGGGTGAGGGGATGAGGATATTTGCCACCTCGCCAGGCACGTAGGACTTCTTATCGGGGATCAACTCGATGCGGTCGTGGCTCTCCCGCCGCCAGCTAACGAATTCGCGGCTGCTGACCCAGAGGTAGGTGGAACTGCGGATCTCGTTCTCCAGCTCGTCACGGCCCACGGCCAGCACCTTGTAGGTCCCACCCTTCTCAGGGATGAAGGAGGCTACTGCCTTCCCCTTGGCGTCCGTAGTCACCGTAGTTGTCAGGACCGGGCTGTCCTCGACCTTGCTGGTCCAGTAGAACCTCCCGTCCTCCGCCTTCTCCTGGACGCTGTACCACTTGTGCTCGAAGAAGGTCATCGTCAGGGGCACCTCTGGCACGGGCTGGCTCTCCCAGTCCACGGTGATGACGTCAACCTTCCGCTCCTCGCCCACCGTGCCTACCCAGGCCCTGGGGGCCAGGCCAATGTAGAAGAGGCCCTTGTGGACGACAGCCTCCGTGCGAGAGCTCACCTGCTGGTCGTTGATATCGGTCACCGAGGCCTCGATGGTGAAGACCTGGCTCAGCTTCTTCAAGGCGATGTCGGCTGGCACCTTGAAGGTGAAGCGACCCTCCTCGTCGGTCTCCCCCGTGCCCTCAGCGATAAGCTCGCCGAAGGTCCCGTAGTAGCGACCCCGCTCCTCCCACTCGTAATCAACGAAATCGTAGTAGCCCTTGCCCTCCCAGGGGAAGAAGTAGTCCCGGCTGAGAACGCTCCAGCGCACCTGTGCCTCCGCCACCGGGCCGCCGAAGTAGTAGTTGGCGGCCACGCTCACGGCGATCTCGTCCCTGTGGACGTAGGCGTCTCGGTCGGTCTCGACGGTCACCTCGAACTCCGGCTTGCGGTACTCAGCCACCCGGAAACCAACTCCAAAGCTCTGCTCGCCCAGTTGAGCACTGATAAAGTAATAGCCCAGGATCGCTTCCTCGTCCACGGCAAACTCGCCGTGGAGGGTGCCCATATCGCTGACAGGCAAATCCTCTCTGTAAATCTCCTTGCCCTGGTCGTCGCTGACGGTCACCATCAGGCTATCTACGCCCTCGGGCAGGCCGTAGCGGGCATCGTCGTCGGTGCGCAGGATGCCCTTGAAGCGGATCGTCTGGCCCGGCCGGTAGATAGGCCGGTCGGTGTAGAAGTAGCAAGAGTAAGGCGGACTGAAGAACTGGGCCGGGATGTCGAACTGCCAGGGAGTGATGCCCTGATTCCAGCGGTTGACCGCCGTGGCGAAGTTCTCGCCTTCGCCGGCAAAGACGAAGAAGGGATCCCACATATTCTGGCGCGGGAACTCAGCCTGGAAGACGCCGTCTTTATCCGTTCGCCCTTCAGCGAGGGTGGCGAATTCGCTTTGCAGGCTCACCGGGAGGCCAGGGGCGACCTCCCCGCTGGCCAGGTCCGTGGCCCAGACGAGGGCTTCGGTCTCCCCCTGTTTGAGGGTCAGGTTGAGGTTAGAGACCGCCATGATCTGACGCGAGGGCCGCCATTGACGCTTTTCTCTCACCTCAGGGGCGGTGACCTCGAGATAATAGAGGCCCGGCCCGATGGTCCCTCCTTCTTCGCCTGCTACCTTCGTGCTCAGGACACCAGCCTGGTTGAGGGGGGCGTCGACGTCCTCTGACCACTGGCGCACCAGAGCCTCCGGGTCGGGGCTGAACTCCTCCCAATAGCTCCAGGACTCGCTGCCGTTGAGCTGGATGAAGTCTTCCCTATTGAGGAGGTAGAGGCCGAAGTCCAGGCGGGAGACGTTTCGATAGCTAGCATAGACCACGGTCTCGGTGTAGGCGTTGTAGGTGCCTACGTTGCCAGGGGTATTCAGGTAGGCCATGGGATCGAGGGCGCGGGTAGTGAAGCGCACCACCTGGTCTTCGCCCAGAGTGTTCCTGTAGGGGTCGGCCATCTCTGCCCCGAAGGTGAAGGTATAAATAGTGGAGGGCTGGATGTCGAAGGAGATGAAGAAACGGTTGTCGTAGTCATTCCAGTACGTGTAGACCTCGGTCGGCTTGGGGATGACGGTCGTGTTGGGCATGATGGTGCTCGGGTCCATGGGGCCGGCGAAGTAGAGCTCCATCCCACCATAGGGGTCCGCTTTCAAATTGCCATCGGCTGGATTGGTCTCAACGATCCGGGGGTAAGGGACGGTGGTGAAGCGCCAGGAATAGGGCTCAGTTATGCGTCCCTCCCCTCTCGCCGCATTAGCTCCCGCTTCCAGGGTGGCCACGTAGCCGGTCTCCAGCGCCAGAGGGGCGGAGGGTGCGAAGACCATGGTCTCCCCCTTCGACAAGCTCAGGGTGCTATCCTCCCAGCGGAAATCACCTTGGATATCTGTCCCGGCCTCTTCTCCTATTAATGAGAACCGCTCTTCGACCGAGGCGTGATCCATGGACTCGTTGAAGGTCATGCTGATGGCTTGAGTCGGCGCCACCTGAACCTCGCCATCCGCCGGAGCTGTCCAGACCACGGCCGGCATCGCCGTGGTGAAGTGCCAAATGTAGTCCTCGCCCAGGACCCCGCCGGTGGTATCCTCCAGCCCAGCCGCCACCCGTGCCGTGTAAGTTGTGGCTGGATCGAAGCCCTCCTCAGGGCGGAAAGTATAGATGGAGGTGTTGAGCCATTGGCCCTCGCCCCTCACTGGCGGGACGAAGGTCAAGGGTTGGGGCAAGCCCGCCTGCTCGGAGATGGCCGAGAGGGGCACCACGGGGCGGTTGAACATCACCGTGACCAGCGCATCGGTGGCCACCTCGGTGGTGTCAGGGGCAGGCTGGACCTCAGTAACCTCCAGGTAGCCCACCGTGCTGAAGCGAAAGCTGAATGGTTGCTTCAGGGCCAGGCCCTCGGTGCTCTTGGCCTCCTCGACTACGGTCACCTTGTAGCTCTCCCCCCGCACGAACGGCGCCGTCGGAGCGAAAGCCAGGGTAGTGTCGTTGGGCCAGTCGAAGCTCCCTGCCACGGGCGGCTGGATCTCGAATGCTCTCTCAGTCGAGGGCCGATCCATTGGCTGGTCGAAGGCGATGACCACCGGCGCAGTCAAGCTCTGCTCCTCGCCCGGGGCCGGTGTCCGCTCAAACACCTGCGGTGGTACAGGGGGCAGGGGAGTGGGGGTAGGCGCAGGCGTAACCGTCGGTGTAGGCGTTTCCACAGCGCAGGCGCTCAGGAACCCACCCATCACCATCGCACAGACAATCAAGGTGGCAATAGGGGTGTAATACTCTT
>Ga0209991_10000452_pt1 | contig 18080 bp, 16 predicted proteins | sample ChitaG_FD_183167 | JGI IMG/M metagenome (GOLD analysis project Ga0209991, IMG submission 183167) | Deep subsurface microbial communities from South Pacific Ocean to uncover new lineages of life (NeLLi) - Chile_00310 metaG (SPAdes)... | ecosystem: Environmental > Aquatic > Marine > Oceanic >...
CCATAAAAAGCCAAAGTTAGAAACTTGGGTTAGGTCTTTTATCCCATGAAGAGAATAGGAATAATCACTCTTACAAGGCAGGCGAGTTTAGCATATTCAGTCCTAAGAAGGATCGTTAAGGACTTAGGGTACACACCTGTTTGCGGGGAAGCTATTGGGGCGGATTGCCTCTTTTTTTCCTTAGAAGAACTAACTCTGGTGGGTTATGATTTTTTAGGTAACCTCCTAAAAAAAGCAGGATTTTCGGATGTAGATACAATTTTGATTTCCGCTCCATATTCTGTAAATTTATTCGTTTTGCCAAAAGTTATGTGGTGCTTGAGAAGCATAAGTTCAGCGCCTATCATACTTGGAGGAAATGAAGCATCGAATAACTATAAGAACTTGATGCTTTATCGATTTTCCACTTTTGCCAATAAGCTTATAGATATTTGTCCTGATTTTATTGTGAGAGGATCTGCTGAAAAAGTTTTGTTCTCTCTTTTACCTCTACTTGACAAAACGACTATGACAAGAAAATGGGATAAGGATTTCTTAAAAAAGTTGCTTGAAATCCCAAATATTGTATTTTGGCTACCTGAGAGAAAGGCCTTAGTTTCGACTGAGTTTTCCTCTGAAGACCTACCAGAGAGAGATATTTTTTCCTATGTGCGCTATGGAGAAAAAACAATTGCCGTAACCCTTCAGAGAGCCTGTATCTGGGCAAAAAAATCTCGTGGGGGATGTTTGTTCTGTGCTATCGCGAGTCAGTTTGGAAATAATTTTCACTGTGCAGTTCAAAGCGATTTCTTTGTAGAGGATCTGAGTGATTTCTTAAAAAACAACCCTGAAATAAAATATGTAGATATTTGGGATGATACCTTCAATATCAGTGAAGATTGGACAATTAAGATCTGTGATTATTTCAAAAACTTAAATAAAAAAGTTGGAAGAGAAATAGTGTATTCGTGCTTCTTAAGACCCAAAGGATTGCATGAAAGATTAGTAAAAAAAATGGGAGAAGCCAATTTTAGGGTAGCATTTGTTGGCGCAGATGCTTTAACAGAGGATCTTTCAAAAAGGTTGAGAAGAGGCTGTACAGTTTCTGAACTAAATAAATCTATTGAGACCCTTGGAAAAGGAAGAATACAGCCGAGATTAAGCGTTCAACTATTTTCTCCTGAATCAACAATTGATGATTGTGGAATTACGGCTACATTAGCTTCATCATGCATAAGAAACGGGAAATCAACCGTTCATGTTCACCTTTATACATTTCCCTTATTTGGGTCTGACATATACAGGCTTCTGGAGGCAAGAAATAACTTGAAAAAAATTCCTTCACCTCTGTTAAGACTTGAAAATAGTATCGGTTTTGAGCCGTATTTAGTTGCTTATGATTATATGAACTATGACCCTGATCTTGAAGAAATCAAACAAAAAACATACAGACTTTTGGATATCACCACTTCATTCTATGTTAAGACTTATCCGGGTGATAATATTGATGGAAATAGACTTAAAGAAATCTTAAGAGAAGTGAGAAAATGGTGCATAGAAACTAAAAAAACACATAAAATCAAATCTATCTGGTATATGATAATCCTTCTTTTGGAAGACAAAGGAAATGGTTTAGATAAAAAAGAGTTATTTGGCCTATTAACAAAAAATGACTCAGATCTTCAAATTCCGGAGAAATTAATTGGAGTTTATAGAAATTTCGGTTACAAATATACTCTATCCAGAAGTTTTGATGAAGTAATTGATATCCTTATTAAAAACAGATGGGTGCAAAAAAACAAAAAGAAAAACTACAGATTGACTTCTGAAGGTTTAAAGAGCCTTAACTCGATGATCGAAGAAGGGGAGCAAATTTATCTAAATATAGCAGCTTTTGGTAAAAAAAGCAAAATTGAGTTATTAAAGATTTTAGATAAAAGGATAAGAAACGAATAAAAATTTATGAAAACCATCCGTTTTCCCCTCAAAAATCATCTTTTGGACGATTTTCAGGATGGGTTAAGGTCATATATTTGAATAGACGTTTTAGTTTATCGTTTGCTTTAGGCTATTTAAGCGGCCTGGGGCCAGGATTATGTCTTTTAGAAAGGAGGTAGGAATATGTTTAGATTTGAAAAAGATCCACAGGTTTATACAATAGGGGGGGTAAAGTTGGGAGGTCAGCCTGGAGACTATCCCACGATAGCCTGCTTTTCTATCTTTCAGGAGAGCGACAGGTTATTTGATAAAGGCGCCAGGAGAAAAGGGTTTAATGAAAAGCGGGCAGAGGAGTTGCTAAAGACTGCGGATAAATACTGTGAGGAAACCGGAGTCTCTGTCATGGCGGACATTGTAGCAAGTCCGGGTGAGAAATTCAAAAAATATATTGATTTTGTTACCTCGGTAAGTGACATGCCTTTTTGTGTTGACGCTATTCAGATGAAGACGAAGCTGGATGGTGCGGCCTATTGTGCAGAAAAGGGTCTGCTGGACAAAATGTTCTATAATAGTATCACGGTCTGGGAAGAGGACCCGGAGACGGAAGTCAAAGAGGTGGTACAGATTGGCGTGAAGAATGTCCTTCTTGTTGCCTTTGATCAAAACGATCAGATGCCCACCGGCAGGATTACCGGAGCACAAAAGCTGTTGGATGCAATGGAAAAGGCAGATGCCAAATTCGAGACCATTATTGTGGACACCACGACGCTGAACGGGCCCGCCGCTGCACTCTGCGGATTAGCAGGAAAATTGATTAAAGAGAAGTGGGGTTTTGCAACGGCCAGTGCACCAAGCAACGGCTCTTACATGGAATACAAGCGGTTTAAAGAAGAGATGTGGGGCGTTAAGAGCTGGTCAGCTATTGATGCCGCTGTGGAATCCCTTTCGGCATTCTTTTTCAATGACCTTGTGTTCACCGGTCCCCTGGCAGGCGCTGCACGCGTCATGCCGGCAATTGCTTTAGCTGATGCGTTTCTGGCAACCGCGGTCTTTGATGAAACAAAAGAGATGCCCAAAGATCCGAACCATCCCATAAACAAGCTGTGGCCCGATTTTGCTAATAACCTCAAAGTGCGTTGGCAAGAAGCTGCCGAGTTGAAAAAGGTGGAACGTTAAGAGAAACCGAGTCCCTATCCATAAGCGTTTGAAACTGCGCCCCGCCCTGTAACGTGTGACAGAATGTGCTATCGTTAGATAAAGCTCCCTGCCTCTCTATGTCGAGACAGGGAGCTTTAATGTCGGATTTGCTCAGAGGGCGTATATACGCCCTAAAACCAGAATAACCCAGAAAGATTTTCATCGCGAACGAGATACTGAGGAGGAAGAGATCATGAACGATGTACTTTTCAGTTCATGGGGAGGCCGGATCATTGACAACCGCGGAAAAGAACCCCGGGCCTACGAATCGGTAGATCATTTTACATTGCCCGAATATTTCAATGAGGACGAAAAGATAAAAGCCTTAATGGGTTGGGACGGGATCATCCTCCTTTCGAAGGACATTGATATCATTGATCTTTGTCGTGCATACTTGGAGGCTAATTACGACCATGCAAAGACATGTGACAAATGTAATTACTGTAAGACAGGCTGGAAAGAGCAGTTAGAGGTCTTACAAGATATCTTTAATGGCGAAGCAACGGAAGAGGACTTAGAATTTTTACAGTCGACTGCAGAAGCGATCATGGATGCAGGGAAATGCACCATAGGTAAAGCCGGTCCTATCCCGCTCATGCAAGCCCTGAAATACTTTTCTGACGAATTTTCACAGGCCGTTAGTGGGAAAAACCCCGTGACAGACGTCACATACTATTCAAATCTGACCGCCCCTTGCCTGTATGCCTGCCCGATTCATCTCGATATTCCCAAATATATTGAGTTAATCAAAGATGCCAAATTTGCGGAATCCCTTGATGTGATCCGCGACCGCTTACCACTGCCGGGTTGCGTGGGCCGTGTGTGTGTCCGACCCTGTGAAGATTATTGTCGGCGCTCGAATGTGGATGAAGCGATTTCCATAATGTCTCTCAAGCGCTTTGTGGCGGACAATGAATTATCTGATAATAAAGAACCGGAATTTCAGATTACCCCTTCGGAAAAAACCGGTGAGGTCGCCATTGTTGGGGCTGGTCCTGCCGGTATTACTTGTGCCTATCATCTGGCCCGGAAGGGGCATCAAGTCACGGTCTTTGAAAAACTGCCGGTGGCCGGTGGCATGATGGCTGTAGGGATTCCTAAGTACTCCCTGCCCCAAGATATTCTCGCCAGGGAAATCGAATTCATCGAAAAGATGGGCGTCACCATCAAGACCGGCATCTCTTTTGGTGAAGAGATCACCCTTGAGAGCCTGAAGGCGGATGGTTTTAAAGCGGTATTTCTGGCTACCGGGCTTCACAGCAGCCTCCAGCTCGATGTAAAAGGCGAAGACCTGGAGGGGTTGATCCCCGGTATTGAATTTCTCCGGGATGTGGCCCTGGGCAAGGAAGTCAAACTCGGCAAGAAGGTCATTGTCATCGGCGGCGGCAATGTGGCAATCGATGTGGCCCGGACGGCCAAACGCCTCGGCGCCATTGAGGTGACTGCAGTCTGTCTGGAATCCCGGGATGAGATGCCGGCCTGGGAGCATGAAATTGAAGGAGCCATCGAAGAAAAGGTGGAAATTATCAACTCTTTCGGCCCCAACAGCTTTGCCGGCAAGGACGGCAAGGTGACAGGAGTCGAATTCAAACGCTGTACTCAAGTCTTCGATGAAAATAACCACTTTAGCCCGCAATATGATGAAACCGACCTGCAGACCCTGTCGGCGGATACGGTTATTATAGCTATCGGCCAAGGCGCTGAATTGGATTTTGCAAAAGAGCAGGATATTCCAATCTCACCCAGCAGCGGACTTTCTGCTGATCCTGTGACCTTTCAAACCGAACTGGATTGGGTCTTTGCTGGCGGTGACGCCATGTATGGGCCCGAATCTGTGGCGGAAGCGGCGGCCAGTGGCAAAAAAGCAGCTATCAGCATCGACCGCTTTATTAACAATCTGCCCGTTGAACCTGACAACGACGACCATTTTGATGATCTCTTCAAGTCTATTAAAGTATATGACCCAAATGAGGAGATGAGCAAGAAAATCGAAACCTTAGAGCGTAAACAGCCACCTATTCTCCCGCCAGAAACCAGGATGTCTACCTTCCACGAAGTGGAACAGGGTTTTTCAAGCCCGGATGCTGTAGCCGAAGCCGAGCGATGTCTACGTTGTTACATTGTTGTTACGGTTGCCGTGTAAATTGGAAAATAGACTCTATCGTAAACAATACGGCAAACAAAAAGATCAAAAAACATTGACAGAACTCACGCTTAAGCGGGCTTACTGTCTACCATGTCTTGGTGACTAAAAGCTTTGTGCCTCTGTGCTTAGCTCGATGGCCCCAAGTACTGCTACCCCTCACTCCCTGGATCCATCACTCCATTGCCCCTCAGTTTATGAACGCTTTCAAAAAACGTAAACCCAAAAATCATCTATTTTCCTGCAAAAAATCATCTTTTAGACGATTTTCAAGAATATGATGAGCCCATATGAATATAACGATAAGTAATTTTTTACTCCAGGATATTTATTAAACCGCCTGGCGAGGAGTGCTGTTTTTATTAGAGAGGAGGTACTAATATGATTGGGCAGGAGACCTGTGAAGTAAGTTCGCGGGACAGCCCGGAGAGTACCCTTGCGTGAGCTGCTCTTCCGGGGACAGGATTTAGAAATCTAAATTTCATTACAGAAAGGAGTTTTTACTATGGCTGAGCTTACTCCCATAGAAAGAGTAAAAAAGTTTTGGAACCGTGAACCTTTAGACAAGCCGCTATTTTTTACGGGGATGGGTATGCTTACGCTCCCTGCGATAAAAAAGCTGGGCTACAATTTTCCGAGCGTTCACAGGCATGCCGATAGGATGGCCATGGCGGCTATCGAGTCCGCCCGAATGTATAATATAGATTGTGTTACGATTCCCTTTGATATGTGCATGGAATCAGAGGCCTTGGGCAACGAGATCAGTCTTTACGAGGAGTCGGAGGATATCCTTTATCCCACCATCCCTTATAAAAAATGGGAAGAATTGGATCAGGTGGAAATTACGCAGGATGACATTGACAATATCATGGATAAATATCCGATGAACCTGCTTCCCGAGGCTATAAAGATCATAAAAAAAGAGGCTCCGGAGTACCCCGTGGGTGCCTGGCAGTTAGGGCCCTTCACCCAGTGCGGGCAGACCATCGAATTGGACAAGGTCCTGAAGGGGGTCTTCAAGTATAAAGAGCGGGTGGAGGCCATTTTAGACCAGTTCTCGGACATGATCATTAACATCGGGAAGGCGCTTCTGGATGCCGGGGCGGATTTCATCACGCTCCGTGAGCCGGGAGTGGCAGCTGATCTACTCAGCCCCAAAACCTTCAAAGAGATGATCCAGCCGAGGTTAACGCGGATTTTGGAGGCGTGGAGGCCCCCCAAGGTGCTGCATATCTGCGGGTCAACAGATCCTCTGGTCGAGATGATGTGGCAGGTTGTTACTGATTCGGGGGGGCAAGGCGTCAGTTTTGACATAAAGAACGATCTCCGGGAATCGCGGAAGAAGTTAGGGTCAGATGCCTTGATTCTCGGTAATTGGGACGTATTCAAGCTTCCCTGTGCAGAGGAGACTACCGTAAAGCAGGCCGTTGAAGGTATCAAGGAGAACATCGACGCTGGGGTTGATGCTGTCTGGCCGGGCTGTGATATGTGGCCTGACATCAAGGATGAGAACTTCCGCGCCATAGAGAAGACAGTAAGGGAGTATAAACCCTAACCGACCCTAACCGTGGGACGGATGTAATCAAAGATAAAGAAAAGATAGGAGGAAAACAGATATGGCAAGTAAAGAAGAATTATTTGAAAAATTAAAAGATGGTGTAATCAACTTCAAAGACGATCAGGTGAAGGAGGCATCCCAGACTGCTGTGGATGAGGGGTATCCAGCCCTTGAGATGATCATGGATGGTTTGGCCGCCGGGATGGAGGTCGTAGGTGATCTTTACGAAAAGCAAGAATACTTTGTGCCTGAGGTACTCATGTGTGCTGACGCGCTCTATGGTGGTCTGGATATACTGAGGCCCCATGTCCCCAAGAAGGAGGGAGGGGCAATTGCCCAGGTGGTGATAGGCAGTATTCAGGGGGATGTCCATGATATCGGCAAGAACCTGGTGAAGATGATGTTTGATGTGGCCGGTTGGGAGGTTTACGACTTAGGCCGGGACGTTCCCCTTGAGAACTTTGTAAAAGAGCAGCTGCGGACGGATGCTGAGGTGGTGGCCATGTCAGCCATGATGACCACGACCATGTTAGGTATGAGGAAGGTGATCAAGATGATCAAGGAGAAGAACCCGAACGTGGCCATCATGTTGGGTGGAGCGCCTGTGACCCAGGATGTGGCTACTCTTTTTGGAGCGGATGGATATGCGGAATCTGCCGGGAATGCGGTGCAAGAGGGTATCAAGATGATATCCCGGCTGAAGGAGTATGAAAAGGCGAAGGGTGAGTAAGCAATCCCCCAATCCGCTCCTGATTTAAAGGAACCACGGGTTGAGTTTCCATAATCGACACCAGACAAGAGGCATATTCTGAAGATTCCAAATGCACAGCTTAAAGGCTGTAAAGGAAGATGTCTGCTGATTTCAATATGAAGGAGGATATGATTGAATGGAAGATAATAAGGCGATGGTGATCTTTCAGCCCTCGGGCCGCAGGGGATCAGTCCCTAAAGATATTACTTTGATTGAGGCCTCGAGGCTGCTGGGTGTGGACATTGAGTCCCTGTGCGGTGAGAAGAAGGTTTGCGGGAAGTGCAAGATACGTGTTGAGGAGGGATTTTTTGAGAAATTTGGGGTTGATTCGACCGGGTCGCATCTTAGTCCCTGGCAAGAGGAGGAGGATAAGTACATCAATGCCGAAGAAAAGGAGTCTGGCTACCGTCTGGGTTGTGTGGCCAAGGTAGAAGGGGATGTCCTGATCTTTGTGCCAGAGGAGTCCAGGGCCGGCAAGCAGGTGGTGAGTAAGAAAGCCCGAGATATCTATATCGAACATAACCCGGCCGTGAAAACATACTATGTGGAGGTAGAATCTCCCACTTTCGAGGAGCCAACAGGCGATTTCGAACGGATCGGTCGGGAACTGGAAAAACAATATGGCCTTAAGGACCTGAAGGTCGATATTCAATGCCTGCGGCAGCTCCCCATGGCGCTTCGCGACGGGGACTGGAAGGTAACCGTCAGTGTCTGGATGGATCAAGAGATCATCCGGGTGCGGCCAGGCAAGGTTGAACACAATTACGGCATTGCCATTGATGTTGGCACCACCACGGTCGCCGCGTACTTTTGCGATCTCACCACCATGGAGGTTGTCGACACGGTCACCCTCATGAACCCCCAGTGCAAGTATGGGGAAGACGTGATGGCCCGAATTACTTTCCATATGACAACAGAAGATGGCCTCAAACGGATGAGCGATGACATTATCGAGGGGCTCAACTGGTCGATCGATGAGGCCATCAAGAACACCTACCCACCCAAAAAAAAGGTGAAAAAGCCCAAGGATTATCAAGGGCCCGATGAATTTGTCGAAGTGCCTGAGGAGGGAAAGACCTACCTTCGTCTCTCCCGGGAAGACATCGAGGATATAACCCTTGGAGGCAACACAGCCATGCACCATATATTGCTCCAGCTCAATCCGGAATATGTGGGTCTCGCCCCATTCCCACCGGTGATCCATCACAGCTTAGACGTAAAGGCCCGGGATCTGGGCATCAATATTAACCCCTCGGCGTACGTATTCGTGCTCCCCAACGAGGCAGGGTTTGTGGGTGCAGATAACGTGGGTGTTTTGATCGCAGAGGAACCCTACAACTCAGAAGAGATCCAGCTCATTATCGATATCGGCACCAATGGTGAGCTGGTCCTTGGCAACAAGGATAAGCTCATATCCTCTTCCTGTGCCACAGGGCCGGCCCTGGAGGGTGCGCAACTTGCATTCGGCATGCGGGCAGCGCCCGGGGCCATCGAACGGATCAAGATCGATCCAGAAACACACGATGTGGATTATAAGGTCATTGGCCGGGATGCCTGGCGAAAATACTCCGAACCCAAGGATATGAAGTGCAAGGGCATCTGCGGGTCCGGGATTCTGGATGTGCTTGCAGAGCTATACCGGACAGATGTCGTTACCAAGAGCGGCGTGTTTAACAAGGATCATAAGTCCAAGCGGCATCGTCTTAATAAAGAAAATAACCAACCGGAGTTTGTGCTTGCCTGGTCTGAGGAGACGAGTATTGAAAAGGACGTTGTTATTACCCAGCGTGACGTGCGGCAGATCCAGTTGGCCAAAGGAGCACTCCATGCCGGCGCCAAGCTCATGATGCGCCGAATGGGCATGGACAGTGTGGACAAGATAAAGATTGCCGGGGCCTTCGGCACACACGTGGACCGTGAAAAGGCATTGGTTATGGGTCTTTTTCCTGACTGCGAGATTGAAAAGATCGTCTCGGTGGGCAATGCTGCAGGAGATGGGTGTCGAGCTGCGCTCCTGAACCGCGAAAAGCGTGATGAGGCCAACTGGGTGTCCCGAAATGTGGAATATATCGAACTCACAGTGGAGGAGGACTTCCAGAAGCAGTTCATGGAGGCCATGCAGATACCGCATATGACAGACGAATTCCCCCACTTGGTAGGCATTGTTCCTGATGAAATTCTCAATCAGGGGGCAGATATCAAGCCCCCCAGCGATATCCATATGAAGTAGTTCTGTAAGGGTTGCTGTGAGATGGGGTGGGGTGAAGCATCAGACACAACAAAGAATGATGTAATAAGGGTGATCGCAGACCCCGGGATCTGCGGTTTTCCCTGTATCATCGAGGCACGGAAGATGGCATGCTGCATTGTTTCCATTAAGTTTACGGGTTCAGAGTGCAAACAAATCCGGCGTCTATCCAAGCTTGTAAACAAGACGACCTTGAGGGATCTTTTTGCGCCCATAAGCAAGAATCCGGTTTTTATTTCTGCAGAACGGGCTGGCTGTCACCCCTCCTGCACTATTCCTGTGGCTGTACTGAAGGCAGTGGAGGTAGCAATGGATATGGCTCTTCCGCGGGACGTGGTGATCAGGTTTGAGTGAGGAAAGCACAACGTTTTTCTATGACTAAGAGAGATTGTCATGAGGTTCCGAAAGACTCCCGCTGTGATGTGATTCTCATCGCGGGCTTCTTGGGGGCCGGAAAGACCACTTTACTGAGGAATATCCTGAAATGGCCAGGGGACTTATCAAGGACTGCGATTTTAGTCAATGAATTTGGCAAAATCGGGATAGATGGAGAGCTTCTTCAAGGATTTAAAACGCCTATTTTCGAGTTGACCAACGGTTGTATCTGTTGCTCAATCCAGGGCGATCTTATTAGGACTGTGAAAGAGATTCTGGATGGGTTTCATACGAGACGACTTTTCATTGAAGCGACGGGGGTGGCTAATCCGTTTGAGGTCCTGGGCTTCATGAAAACTTCTCAAATAGAGAAACGGATTACGGTGCCGAAAGTCGTTACGGTTTTGGCCGGGGACTTGTGGGAGGGACGGGAGTACTTTGGCCCCCTATTTTACAATCAGATCAAGGCAGCTGAGTTACTGTTGTTCAATAAGATTGATCTTCTGCCCAAAGAAGATGTGCCCCGCTCTCTTCAGGAGATAAGAGAAATCAATCCCTCCTGTTCAGTGGTGCCTACTCACCATTGTCAGATTGATCCTGAGGTGCTTTGGGAGCTTGGCGTTAACGTGGATCATGAAACAGAACTTCATTTCCCCCACGTTCACACTGATCATGGAAGTGCCGAGGAGATGGGGTACGTGACCTTTGCCTTTGAACATAACTCTCCCTTTAGAGCGGACTGTTTTCATCGCTTTATTGAGGATCTGCCCATCAAGTTGTACCGGGCGAAAGGCTTTGCTCTTTTAGAGGACAAACGTTTTTTTGTGAATTATGTGGGTGGTAAGACGGAATGGACAGAGCTGGATGAGAAAGGGCCTACCAAGCTGGCCTTTGTGGGCTGGCAGGTGAACGAGGATCAAATTGTAGAGGCCCTCAAGGTGTGTTTAGATCGTGATAACATGTAACTTGGCGGGGCCAAGCTGAAGAAAGGAGGTGAAAGATTTTAACCGGTAAAGGCAGGTTAGTGTAAACCAGGAATTTAATCTATAAAAAGAAGGAGGTTACACATGGCTAAACAGAAGTTAATAGATGCTTATAGGGGAAAGAGAACTGAAGATCCTCCGTGGGTGCCTTATGCTGGGGTTCATTGTGCCTTTCTCATCAATGAACCTGCGGACAAGATGCTGAAAGACCCCGAGCTTTTGGCAAAAGGGGTGGTTAATGCAGCAAAAAGGTATAAAGCAGACGGTGTTCCCTTGGTATTTGATCTTTCAGTGGAGGCCAATTCAGTGGGTTGTGAACTGAAATGGTGGGAAGACAATGTCCCATCGGTTACGACCCATCCATGTTCTGATAAAACCCCTGCCGACGCTGGGCTCCAGCTTCCCACAAAGGATTCAGGCCGATGGCCGGTACTATTTGAGGCGGCCAGGATCGCCAAACCCCAGTTGGACGAGCTGGACTGTGTGATGATGGGGCTTTTTTGTGGTCCTTTGACCTTAGCCGCCCATCTGGCTGGCGTCCGCATTTTTACGGATGTCTATAAAAACCCGGAATTTGCCGCAAAAGTATGCAAGTTTGCCGGTGAGATTGGCGCAAAAGCAGCGGAATTCTATGCTGAGATGGGATGTGAGATTATCGCCATTGTGGATCCTGTGGCCTCCCAGATCAAACCGGAGACATTCCATAAGTTTGTGACCCCTAATTCCCAATCGGCAATCAAGGCGATCCACGATAGAGGAATGACTTCCTCCTTTTTCATCTGTGGTGACGCCACAAAGGTCATGGTAGAGGTTTGTAAAATTGGTACCCATGGCTTTGCAATCGATGAACAGATGAACATGAACTTCATCCGGGACTTGGCCCATAAATATAATGTGGGCTTTGGAGGCAACCTGAAGCTGACGCTGGCCTTGAGCCTGGGCTTGCTCTCCCCGAGAGAGGATGCCATTGTAAGCATCGCAGCGGGTGGCCACGAAGGCTACACGTTCGCACCTGGGTGAGACATGCCATACGATGTTCCGGTGGAACATATGGATCAAGCCATTGAGGTAAAGGAATGGTATTATCAATATTACGCTAAGTATCCGGAGTCTTATTAAAAAGACCGGGGAAAGGAGGATACGATTTATGTCAGATGTAATCAATATAGATGTTGTGACCCTGGACAGCGTGCAGTGCGCTGCCTGTGGATACATGGTGGAATCCATTGCAGCCTTGCCGAAAGATGTCCAGGATATGATCACATATACGGAGTGGTCAATCAAGAATAAGGACGGAATCGGTAAGTTCATGGAACTTAGTGTAAAGGTTTTGCCAACCATCTGCATTGAGAGGGATTGTGTATTTGAAAGCATCATCCCTCAGTATGAGGAACTCATTGATGAGATGGCAAAACGTGCCCCCAACGATCAGATAAGGAACCGTATGCAGGCACTGCGAGACCATGGATTCGAGTTTGATAAAATCCAGGAGAATCTTGCAAAGGCAGGAGCAGGCATGGCCACTCGCGTAGATTCCAAAGTAGAAAGATAAACAACTTCAAACCTGGGGCCCCTTTTTCGGGGCCCCCACACCATTATATATATTTGGGGATCATTAGGCGTAGAGGATGAGATCTGAAGGATTCATCCACATAGAGATCATACATCAGGGAGATCATTGCCCTTCCTGCCAATATATGGCAGAGGCCGTTGAGGAAGTTATACCGAAATACGGTGAATTGGTTCACTACACCAAAGTTGAATATATGAAGAGCAAAAAACACGCTCGCCGCTTCTATGACCTCTCTGCTTCCCTTTATGGAGAAGATGAGGTTAAAAAACGGATGAGATGTGCACCCATACCCTCATTATTTATCAATGGGGAGCTCATTTTCGATGTCATACCTCCCGGCGATGAACTCATTAATGCAATAGAGTCAGCATTAGAAAAGTACGACCTTTCAAGGCCATGAATCTCTATGGGCTCCGCTTCGGAAATATTACAGCGATAAAAATTCACTCCATTCAAGTCGGGCTAGGACGTGCCATCATTCCATGTAGTAAGCAGAAAATTGGCCACCACCAAAATATCTACAATCCCATTAAGTTATAGAAATCTAGGACACCAAATTCCTCTCAAGAAAATGAAAAAGGAGTTTGTGGATTATGGAAATCAATGAGGCGGTGCAGAAGTTACAACAGTTCGTTATTGACCATGGTTTACCCAAGACGGATATGGCTCTTTTTGGAATAAAGTGCCCCTATTGCGGAAAATCCGATCGGATCAGGCAGTTAGAGGATCCGGATGAATTAGAGGAAGATATCGATCCTGAAGATATTAAGAAATATACTGAGCTTTGGGTGAATCTCACACAGTCCAGTGAATCCCTTGGTGTGTGTAAATTCTGCAACAATCCCCTTAAAATATTCGAGGGGGAAGGTAAGGCCAAAGCCTTGTATACTTGATACTGGATACTCTAGATGTCTTCATAGCTCAAGATCTTAACATTTATGTCAAGTTTATGCGGTAAAATGAAATCACGATTCTATAGGGACTTCGAAATTCGAAATCCGAATATCTAAATCCTAAACAAATTCCAAATTCAAATGTTCTAAATCCAAAACCATTAAATAGTTCCTTGCTAAACTCCAAACATGTTTTGTTTCCGAATTCCGAGTTTCGGAATACGGAACTCGGAAGCATTTGGATTTTGATATTTGATATTGTTTAGTGTTTAGAGTTTAGGATTTAGTGCTTAGTATTTTCCCCTTATTCGGTATTAGGATTTAGGATTTATTAATTTCCTCATTCCTGGTCGGTTTGAGGCGGAGCTTCGCTAGTTGATAACTATTTCATTTATCCATAATCTAGAATCCAGTTGCCAGATTAATAAAGGAGGTTAAAGCATGAAAGTTGAGATATTAGGTTCAGGATGTCAACGTTGCGAACAGCTTTATGAAAATACCGTATCTGCTGCCACAGATTTTGATCCTTCAACTGAAATCGAAGTAAAGAAAGTCAATGACGTCAATTATTTCACAAAAATGGGGGTATTTATGACGCCGGGTCTTGTTATTGACGGGAAAGTGGCATCGGTGGGCAAGGTCCTTTCTGTTGAAGAGGTCAAAGAAAAGATAAAGGAGAACATTTGACTTATGTCTGATATTATTTGCGTTTATCTTATTACCGGTTTCTTGGGAAGCGGGAAAACGACCTTTCTGAACCGTATCATTGATAAATTCCCCAAAGACAAGAAGCTTACGATCTTAATGAACGAGTTCGGTGAGATCGGGGTGGATGGTACATTGATTGAGGGTGATGAGCTTGACATGATGGAAATCAGTAGAGGTTCTATCTTTTGTGTCTGCGTTAAAACCGATTTCATTAAAGGTCTTTACGAACTCATCACAACCGTTCAACCCGATGTCCTTCTCATCGAATCAACAGGTGTAGCCAATCCTTCTGACCTGAAAAGGGATCTGAAACTTCCCATATTCAACAATCGTTTCCAATTTATGGAGCAGTTCTGCATCGTTGATGCCACACACTTCCTGGATGCCTACGGTGTATATGCATCTTTGGAAAAGCAGATTGCCTCTTCCACTGTTTTCATAATAAATAAGACTGACCTCGCATCTCCTGAGACCATTGAAGAGGCCAAAAAGATTATTCGCGAACTTCATCCTGACCCATCATTTTTTGAAACCACTTATGCTGATATCCCATTGGAACAATTCTTTTTCCCTGAAGAGCAAGCCGCCCAGGTTGATAAAGATTCCTTGCCCAAGAAAGATAAAAAACCCGTATTATCAGAAGATGAACTTGAAAAGTTTGTGGATGACCTTTTAGACAGCCCTGACCTTGAGATTACACCGCCAGACCGCCTGATGTCCGTGACCTATCATTGGTCAGGGGATAATCTTGAACAGGTTAAAGAGATGTCCAAAAATTTACCCTCTTCTGTCGTACGTGCGAAAGGATTTGTAGAAGAAAAGAGTAAAATGCATCTGTTTAATTATGTAATGGGAGACTGGACAATTAAGGAATCGGAAATTCCGGAGGACCGCATTCATCACAAGAACGTGGTGGTCTTTATCGGACCGCCCGAATCCATGGAAGGTATTGAAAAGGCCTCCCAAACCGGAGATTGGTCAATTATGGGAACTTTTCAACCCATGTCACAGGTAGAAGAGTAATTGGGAAATTGGGGAATTCTTAAGTCCCTGAATCTATTCTGGATGAGGTAATTCATTATGGCGGAGAATCAATATGATCTGATGATTGTGGGAACCGGCCCCGCCGGGTTGACCGCGGCTATATACGGCCAGCGCCTGGGAATGAAAGCGGTGGTTTTCGGAGATATCCCTGGCGGGAACCTTTATATGATCGAGAATTTAATGAATTTTCCTGGATTTGTGGGAGGGATACCTGGCGCACAATTCGGGGCCACCGCCTACACACAGGCACAGGGAGAAGGGGCTTTTTTCCCTATGGCCCGATTAGAACGATTGACTCAAAATGATAGCCAGTTTATGGGAGTCGATGTGAACTCCCAGGAATATTTTGCACCAACCGCTATTGTGGCATGCGGTGTGATACCAAGATCCCTGGATGTTCCTGAAGCCGACAAAAAAGGGATTTACTTCTGCTCGCTATGCGATGGGCCCCCTTTTCGAGGTAAAAATGCCACCCTTGCAGTTATAGGCGGTGGAAGTATGGCCGGTCAGGAGGCCCTGACCTTGTCCAAGTTTGCAGATCGGATAATCCTGATCTATCGCGGTGAGAAGCTAAAGATGGAAGCGGTGATGCGAAAGGCTGTTGAAAGAAAAGATGGTATTGACATTCTATTGAATACCCAGGTTGTTGGCTTTCAAGGCGAGGACCAGATCGACGGGATTATTGTATCCACAAAGGAAGAAGAAAATAAGATAATACCGGCAGACGGTGTGTTCATGGCTGTTGGCTGGGGCCCGAATTTAGAAATGTTAGACATTCCTGCAGAGACCACTCCCGAAGGATTTATAAAAACCAATAAAAAATTAATGAGCTCTGTTCCCGGGCTTTTCGCCGCGGGTGATGTCAGGGATACAGATATCCGGCAGGTAATCACAGCCTGCGCCGATGGTGCAAGGGCTGCCACATATGCATTACAATTTTTAGAAAAAATGAATACCTAAAAAAATAGTGATTGAAAAGAAATCTCAAGTCCTTCTACTCTCTTATTTCGAGGTGAAATGTTTCGAATAGAACATCCATGGACTCTTCCAGATCTCGGGGACTGAACACTTCCAATGTAATCACCCCCCTAAAGGAAGTCCTTATCAGGTATCTCAGCCATTCTTTCACTCGGTTCTTTGGTAGTTTAGAGAGGCTTAGATGCTCCTCATACCCTTTTACCCCGTGAAGGTGAATCACCCTTGTGACATCTAAATACTGTTTTATTGATTCCATCACGTTTTCCTGGCCGAGTATCAGATGCCCCAGGTCCAGGCAAAGCTCATACAATCCCTTCTTTAATAAGGGTTCCAGAAAAGATGGAGAATAATTGATGTTTTCAACCAGTAATCTATCCGCCTACCCGAATACTTCATGAAGTATTTCCAATGACCCCAAGGCCCTCTTGGTCCATTCATCCCATTCCTGTTTCTCTCCTGTTGTGAAATATAATCCCGGAATTGCCACCAAAGTCGGCAGAGAAAAGGGTATGTGGAGGATATAATATTTCGGATCAAATTCCTCCATATCAAGACAAATCTGTCTGGCAAGCTTTACTGATTCCTCTCGTCTTGTTCTATCCGGGGATGCTATTTCCAAGGAGGCAGGTAGGTGCACTGTAAAGGTTACATTTTCCTGCTCACTAATTTTTTTCAACATACGAATTTCATTGGTCCCAGGAATATTGTGAAGGTCAGGTGTATGAAAGAGAACGATTTGGATATCATCGACAAGTCGTGCTAAATTCCGCGCATTTTCCAACAGGTCCTTTCCAAACACCATTGATGTGGTGCCTATTCTAAAAGGCAATTCGGGGAGAGAACTTTTCACCATGCCCTATCACTCCATGATGTAATAAACCTTGGCATAACTGCCTTTGCTATGTCCTTAACTTCACCTGCAAGATCGTTTGCAAATTGAACCTTTATCACTTATCATCCACCAATGCAATAGAAAGGGCCTGCACGAATACCTGACCCCGGGCTGCCCAGTGGGACAAGTCTAACAATCCACCTGTAGAGTACATGACTTCACATGGCTTGTTCACACCATCCTAGTTTATATGATTTCCTCTTCCAGTTACTAATCCCGGGTTACGGACCTGCACTCAACAATCCATCGATTTAGACGCTGAGAAAGTCGTTCTCTCCTCTGGATTGGGTTATACTTCCGTCCTTAAAAAATCATCCCAATTGGGCATAAAAATAGTCCTTTCGACGATTGATCATGGGAAATTTAATCTATTATACTTTGTATAATAGTTGACAAAGGAGGTTATTTTACCATGTCTGTTGATATTCAAGAATGTCCCTGCTCCGGTAAGAATATGAGCTATTTTACTGCTCCCTGGATTCTTTTGACACTTTACAACCATCAGGGGACCCATGGTTATGAGATTAAAAAAATCATAAAAGGTTATATGGAGGATTTAGGACTTTCTTTAAATATTACAGGCCTATATCGCCATTTGAAGGTCTTTGAACAGAGGGGGATCCTTTCTTCTAAATGGGATACCCCAGACAAGGGATCTGCCAAACGGAAATATTACCTAACGGATATTGGAAACGAATGTCTTTGGCGTTGGATGCAGACGTTGAGTATTCAGTTAACATTGATTGACAGGTTTTTCAATAGAGCGAGGAAAGTTTTCCCTTCAGCCGTACTTCCCAAGATCCATTTTCAGATCGAGAAA
>Ga0209991_10000453_pt1 | contig 18078 bp, 26 predicted proteins | sample ChitaG_FD_183167 | JGI IMG/M metagenome (GOLD analysis project Ga0209991, IMG submission 183167) | Deep subsurface microbial communities from South Pacific Ocean to uncover new lineages of life (NeLLi) - Chile_00310 metaG (SPAdes)... | ecosystem: Environmental > Aquatic > Marine > Oceanic >...
GTGCCCTCCGAAGCTTTAGCGAAGGAGGGTCGCGAAAACCTTGAAAAAGAAGTTATTGACCAAGTCAAAAAAGAAATCGGGCCAATTGCCTTGCCTAAAAAAGTCTATTTAGTCAAAGATTTGCCTAAAACCAGATCGGGAAAAATTATGAGAAGAATTTTACGGAAGTTATTTACTGGCGAAGAATTAGGAGATCTTTCAACTCTGGCTAATCCAGAAAGCGTTGAAGAACTTAAAAAAATTATTAACAAATGAAAAAGTCTCAAAAGAATATCCTCTGGTTTAAAGATATTGGCTACAAAGATATTCTCTTAATTGGCGGGAAGAATGCTTCTCTGGGAGAGATGTTTCGCCAATTAAATAAAAAAGGGGTCAATATTCCTGATGGTTTTGCAATAACCACAAAAGCTTATTGGTATTTCTTGAAAGTAAATAAAATAGATAAAACTTTAAAAGAAGTTTTCAAAACATTTAATCCAAAAAGTATTAAAAGTCTTCAGAAAACAGGAAGACAAGCTCGTAGCTTAATTTTGAAATCAAAATTTCCAAAAAAGCTGGAAAAAGAAATAATTAAAGCTTACCGCATTTTAGAAAAGAAGTATCAAACCGGTCGCTTCGCTCCCTGTAATTACGGAGTAATTAAGGGCAAAAACCCTGAAGTAGCTGTTAGATCTTCTGGCGTCTGTGAGGATATGCCCGAGGCTTCTTTTGCCGGTCAATTTGAGACTTTTTTAAATGTTAAGGGCGTAAATAATTTACTGAAGGCAGTCAAAAAATGCGTTGCCTCTAGTTTTAACGACCGGGTGATTGCTTACCGGGAAGAAAAAGGCTTCTCCCAGTTAAAATTTGCTCTTTCCGTCGGTATCCAAAAAATGGTTAGGTCAGATCAGGCTTCGTCGGGTATAATGTTTACCCTTGATACCGAAACCGGATTTCCTAATGTTATTTTGGTAAACTCTATCTGGGGAGTAGGCGAGATGATTGTTCAGGGGAAAATTACCCCGGACGAATTTTTTGTTTTTAAACCAACCCTTCGACAAGCTCAGGGCAAGCTTTATAAACCCATCATTATCAAAAATTTAGGAAGGAAAGCCAAAAAATATATTTTTGCCAAAGAAGGAGGATTAAAAGAAATAAATGTTCCTAAAAAAGACCAGATAAAATTTTCTTTGACTGACGAAGAAGTTTTAACTTTAGCTCGCTGGGCTTTAATAATTGAAGATCATTATTCAAAACTGGTTAAAAAATGGATGCCTCAAGACATAGAATGGGCAAAAGATGGCAAATTAAATCAGCTATTTATTACCCAGGCAAGGCCCGAGACCGTCCACGCCCCAAAAGAAGCAAAATTCTATGAAGAATATGAACTGAAAGTGACCAAAAAACCAATTTTAACTGGCATCGCCATTGGAAATAAAATTGGCCAAGGTAGAACAAAAATAATTCCCGATATTTCAAAAATTCGCCTTTTTCAAAGGGGAGAAGTTTTAGTTACTAAAATGACCGATCCAGACTGGCTACCGATAATGAGAATAGCTTCGGCTATTGTTACTAACGAGGGTTCGAAACTATGTCACGCAGCTATTGTTTCGCGGGAATTGGGAATTCCTTGTATTGTTGGCACAGAAAAAGCCACTCAAGTTTTGAAAACTGGGAAAGATGTTACAGTTGATTGCACTTCAGGTCTTGAAGGAAAAATTTTCTCAGGTAAAGTTGCTTTCAAAATTAAAAGATACAATTTAAAGAAAATTCCAAAATTGAAAACAAAAGTAATGATGAACCTTGGGACCCCGGACATTGCTTTTAAGGCTTCTTTTCTGCCAAACAAGGGAGTGGGACTGGCCAGAATTGAGTTTATTTTGGCTGACAAAATCAAGATTCATCCTTTAGCTTTATACCATTTTAAAAAAATAAAAGATCAAAAATTAAAAAGGAAAATTGAAAAAATTACTTTTCAATACAAGGATAAAAAAGATTATTTCGTTGAGAAACTAGCTGAGGGAATTTCCCAAATTGCGGCTGCCTTTTTCCCCAAGCCAGTGATTGTTAGGCTGTCTGATTTCAAATCAAACGAATATGCCCAGTTAATTGGAGGAGAGCCTTTTGAACCAAAAGAGGCCAACCCTATGCTTGGTTGGCGAGGAGCTTCAAGATATTATGACGAAAAATTTAAACCAGCTTTCCAAATGGAATGTCAGGCGTTAAAAAGAGCGAGAGAAGTTTTTGGTCTTAAAAATATCTGGGTGATGATTCCTTTCTGCCGAACAGTTGAAGAAGGAAAGAAAGTATTAGCTTTAATGGCAAAAAATGGATTAGAAAAAGGGAAGGATAATTTAAAAGTTATTGTAATGTGTGAAATTCCTTCAAATGTTGTTTTAGTTGATCAATTTCTGAAAATTTTTGATGGGATGAGCATTGGCTCAAATGATTTAACCCAACTTACCCTGGGTTTAGATAGAGATAGTGCCTTAGTGGCTCCAGTTGGAGATGAAAGAAATGAAGCTGTTAAAAAATTAGTTAAAGAAGTAATTCATGAGTGTAAAAAGAGAAAAAAATATGTCGGAATTTGCGGTGAAGCCCCCAGTATTTTTTCAGAATTTGCCGAATTCTTAGTAGAGCAGGGGATTGAATCAATGTCTTTGAACCCCGATACCGTCATTCCCACCACCTTAAAACTGGCCAAAAAAGAAAAACAACTGAAGAGAAGAAAATAAGTTGTTAATTTGAGCCTGTGGAATAGTGGGCTTCCTATTGAAATTTAATTATTGTAAAATAGATTAATATGCCCCGTAGGAAATATTAACCGTATATTTTCTACTATTTTTCTACGGGGTTAAATAAAACAATAACGGAAAATATTTAATTTCCTACGGGGTATGGCAAAAATTACTTTATCAATAATTAAAGCTGATATTGGGAGTATTGGTGGGCATATTAAACCCAGTCAAAAGTTGGTTGAAACAGTTGAGAATTATATCAAAGAAAAAGGCAAAGGCTTTCTAATTGATTCTTATATTGGCTTCACTGGTGACGATATTGCTATTTTAAGCACTCATCAAAAAGGGGTTTTAGCAGAACCAGTTCACAAACTCTGTTGGGATGCTTTTATAGCAGGCACAGAAGAAGCCAAAAAACAGGGCCTTTATGGTGCAGGCCAAGATTTATTAAAAGATACTTTTTCTGGCAATGTCAAAGGAATGGGGCCGGCCGTAGCTGAAATGGAAATTGAAGAGCGGCCAGCTGAGCCATTTCTCTTCTTTGCTGCTGATAAAACCGACCCCGGAGCTTACAATTTACCTTTATATTTAACTTTTACTGATCCAATGCATAATGCCGGTTTCATGCTTTCTCCCCAGATAAAAAAAGGTTTTAAATTTGTGATTATGGATGTTAATTATACCAAGGCTGACAAAATCATTGAATTAAATGCTCCAGAAGAGAATTATGATATTGCTGCCTTATTAAGAGATCCAGAAAGATTTGTGGTAGAGAGTATTTGGTCAAGGGCAACAGAAGAACAGGCAGCAGTTGTCAGTACGACCAGATTACATAATATTGCCGGGAAATATGTTGGTAAAGATGATCCAGTAATGATAGTTAGAAGCCAAAAAAACTTTCCGGCAACCGGCGAAATTCTCTCTCCCTATGCCATCTCACCTTATGTGGCAGGTTTCATGCGGGGCTCTCACGCTGGACCCTTAATGCCAGTGAAAAAGAACTCTTCCATTTCTTTCTTTGACGGACCACCCGTAGTTTCTTGCTTAGCTTTTTGTGTCAAAGATGGTAAACTAACTGAACCTGCTGATGCTTTTGATCAACCTTTCTGGGACTATATTCGAAATAAAGCTTCTCAAAAGGCTGAAGAAATTAGAAGACAGGGCTTTTATGGCCAGGCCATGCTTCCTTTTAGCGAACTGGAATATACTGGAATTACTGAAACTTTAGAAGAATTAGAAAAAAGATTTAAAATTAAAAAGAAATAACAAATGAAAAAAAGCTTAATTTTAATTGTTTTAATAGTCCTCCTGATTATTTTAGTGGTCGGCTGGCTGAGTTGGAGAGGGTATCAACTAAAAAAAGAGGGGGCAACTATTACCACTTATAAAAAAGAATATTCTGTAGGAGAGAATCCGAAAATAAAAATTGAGAATAATTTACCAAAAAATATCTGCTTTTCTTCTTGCTATCCTTATTATTTGGAGAGAAATAATGGAGGATACAAATCTTATCGCTATGGCAGTTGCCCGGAGGCTGATATAACCGAAGTCTGTATAAACCCCGGTAAAATTAAAGCCTTTGAACTTGTCCTGGATAAAATGAGGGTAGAGAAAGGTCTTCACCGGATTGCCATCCCCGCCTGCGTTGGCTGCGCTTTTCAAGAGAATTTCAAAAAAGATAAGTGGTTTTACTCCAATGAATTTATCATTAAATAACCTCTACGAGTTATGAGGATTATCCACGAGCGCGAAAAATGCATAGGCTGTGGCTCTTGTGTGGCTTTATGTCCGAAATTCTGGGAAATGGGCGAAGATGGAAAAAGCACTCTTAAGAATTCAGTAAAAAATACTGAGGGAAATTATGAATTAGAAGCGGGGGAGGTAGATTGTAACCAAGAAGCCGCCGATTCCTGCCCCGTCCAAATCGTCCAGATAATAAAGGAGTAATCATTGTTGGTTTACTTTTTCTTAAATAATCTTGTGGGATTGTATGAGGCCTGCCCTGTCCAGATAATTCACCTTGTTAAAGAAAAAGAATAGGTAAAGAATTAAACCAGCAGATAAGAAAAGATTTAGTTTGACGAAAAAAAGGAGTGCGTCGCGCACTCCTTTTCGGTTACCAAAATTCTAATAGCTTTCGTATAGTCTTATCGTATGAGCTAGATTGGCACAGTGATAATCTGTTCCCGTATGTTTCCCGAAAGAAAGAACAAGAGAAACCAGATTGTCTGGCGAGGAGTTCAAGATCTTCTCGTGGGTTTCAGGATCAAAATAGGGTTTTTCTTCATATTCAACACCAACTATTTTCCTATCTTCGAAACAACCCAGATTAAGAGCGTAATGGCCATCGATTCTGGTGTTAACCTCATTGCCGCTTCTTATTCCTTCGGCAATACTCCTAATAAAGCCTTCGTCTTCAAAATTAACAATAATAAAGTAAGCATTTGTTTGTTCCGCCCCCAAAACTATTTCTTCTCTTGTCTCTAAATAACCACAGACGGTGGTGTCAAATTCATCATCGCCAAAAATGCCATATTGACCTGTTCTTTGCATCGTGTCTGTAGGGAAAAGTCTGCCAAAACCACATCCTTCCTCAGGATCAGGTTTTTCGATTTGCAGTTCCTCAAGTTCCAGCCAAATTTCAGCTAGCCCATCACCAGCTGGCTCACCTTCAGCTGACCAGCCCTTCTTTTCATCTTCCCATACAATTTCCCACCAATCATAAGTTTTACCTTCTATTTCTCCAGGCTTTGGTCCGCCAATGATTATTCCCCAAGTTCCTGGTCTTTTTTGGCCTATGTATTTGCCTGCAGCCGCGTCTCGAACTACAAGATCCATATTAGCGGTGACAATAACTTTATCCCCAGGAAGAAACTTAGGGCCAGGTTCTGGTGGGCCAGTATAGGGGTTTATTTCACGAATTGGAGTTGGAGTCGCCTCAGGATAAATCGCTTCAGAAATCGCTTCTTCTTCTGATATAGTCCCAAGCCTCACCAAACCTACAAGAACACCTATTGTCATCAGAAGCAATACAAGAACTATTATTAAGGACTCTATCAGTTTCCTCGCGATTTTCCTTATTATTTCCTTCAGCATTCCCTCAGATTACCTCCTTTGCCAGCTTCTCTATTTAGGAATCCACTCTTCTCCGATAATTTAGTTGTTAAGGTGCTGCCCCTCCTTTCTCAATCTTGCATTTTAGCCCAATTTCTAGACAAGTCAAGAGGGCTGATCAAGGGCCTCCTATTTTCAATTTTTGATGAATTAGTTATAATAAAGGCAGCTAAAAATGCTTACTCTGTCAGTAAAAACTCGTCAAATTATAGGTAAAAAAGTAAAAGTCCTTAGAAAAAATGGGCTTTTGCCGGCTGTAATTTATGGGCCAAAAATTAAACCCATCTCTTTAGCATTAGGTGTCAAAGAATTTGAGAAAACCTATCAGGAAGCAGGAGAGAGTTCTTTGATTAAGTTAGAATTACCAGAATTAAAAAAAGAATATTTGGTTTTAATTCACGAAGTCCAACGAGATCCTTTGACTGATAAATTTATCCATGTTGATTTTTATCAAGCCCCTCTGGGTGAAGAAATTGAAGCTAAGGTTCCTTTGGTTTTTGAAGGAGAGGCACCGGCAATTAAAGAATTGGGAGGAACTTTGATTAAAAATATTTCTGAGCTGGAAGTAAAAGCCTTACCTCAAAATCTGCCTAAAGAAATTAAAATCAATGTCGAATCTCTTATAACTTTTGAAGATACCATTTCAATTAAGGGTTTAAAGGTTCCGTCCGGTGTAAAAATTTTAAAAGATCCAAATGAAATCGTTGCCCAGGTAACTCCACCAGAAAAGGTCGAGGAAGAACTTGAAAAACCAATTGAAGAAAAAGTAGAAGAAGTAGAAAAAGTAGAGGAGGAAAAGAAAAAAGAAGAAACTGAAAATGAAAAATAATCAACACTATATGCCTAATCGTCTTATTAAATATTTTTTACTTTTCTTAATTCTTTTGGCTTTTCTTTTGCCAAATTTTAATATTTTTTCTTTAACCCCGGAGGAAGAGCGAAAACTTTTAGAGGAGGAATTAAAAGAGCTGGAAGAACAAATTGCCCAATATGAAAAAGACATTACCAAGACTCAGCAGGAAAAAAGGACTCTTCAAAATCAAGTTTATATTTTAAAGAACAAAGTTAAAAAATTAAATCTCCAGATTCAAGAATCGAGCGTGATGATTAAAGATATTGGTTTGCAAATAAAGGATACCGAGGGCTCAATTGAGGTGACCGGTTTAAATATTGAAGATTCCCGGATTAAGCTAGCTAACATTCTAAGACTTATTTATGAAGAAGATCAAAAATCTCTTTTAGAAATTTTACTTACCGAAGATGAACTTTCTGACTTTTTTGCGAATTTGGTTGCCTTGGAAAATTTAAGCGAAAGGTCATCCCAGTTATTACAAAATATTAAAACTTTAAAATCGCAACTAGAAAACCAAAAAGAGAGTTTAGGTGAAGAAAAAGAAGATTTAGAAAGAGTAACTAAAATTCAGAGACTTCAAAAACAAGAGAGTGAGGCAACGAAAAAAGAAGAGGAATATCTTTTGAAATTAACCGAAGCCCAATATCAGCAATACCTTAAAGAGAAACAGGAGTTAGAAAAAAGAGTGTCTGAAATAATGTCAAGAATTGCTCAGTTAACTTTGCCAGGACTGGAAGTACCGACTTCTAAAAAAGAGTTATATGAACTAGCAAATTGGGCAGGAAAACTTACAGGCGTGCGCCCGGCTTTAATTTTGGGATTGATAGAAGTAGAATCAGCTCTCGGGACTAATGTAGGTCAGTGTAATTGCGCGGGTCAGCCTTATTGTAGGCACCCTAATATTAGTTATAAACGGGCGATGTCTTCAAAACAATGGAACTCTTTTTTAAAAATTACAAAAGAGCTGGGCTTAGACCCGAATACTACTCCTGTTTCTTGTGCAGTTAGCGGCGGAATGGTCCAGATGGGTGGAGCTATGGGTCCAGCTCAATTTATGCCCAATACTTGGTATAAATTCGGTTATAAACAAAAAGTAGAATCAATTACTGGTGTTGTGCCGGCTAATCCTTGGCGGGCTAGAGATGCTTTTTTGGCCTCTGCCCTTTATTTGGCTGATTGGAATGCCAATACTCAAAAATATCAGCAGGAAATTGGAGCAGTAACTGCCTATCTTTGTGGTACAAGTGTAATGACTTCACGTTGCAAACAAGCAGGAGGAAACTGGTATAGGAATTTAGTAATGCAAAAAGCCAATCAGTGGCAGGTTTGGATTAATCAGGGTTTTTAACCACAAATAAATATTTATATTCTTTAAAAACTCATTTAAAGTTTATTGTCAAGTTTTAGACTGAAGAAGATGATTTTTGCAGAGTAGAGATTATTGGGTCTAATTTGCCTTCCATAATTTCTTCAAGATTGTGCCAGCTCTTTTTAATTCGGTGGTCGGTTAATCTGTCCTGAGGAAAATTATAAGTTCTGATTTTTTCTGCTCTCTTTGCCCAGCCAATCTGGGCTTTTCTTTTTCCATGAATTTTTTCAGCTTCTTGCATTTCTTTTTTTTCTAAAAGTTTGGCTGCTAAAATAGCTAGGGCATTTTCTCTGTTTTGTAATTGATTTCTCTCAGTTTGAGAGGTAACCGCAATACCTGAGGATAAATGGGTAATTCTGACGGCCGTTTCTCTTTTGTTGACATATTGACCGCCAGGACCGGAAGCCCGATAAAAATCGATTTTTAAATCCTCGGGTCTAATTTTAATTTGAGCTTTCTTAGGTTTTGGCAAAACGGCAACCGAAGCAGTGGAGGTATGAATTCTGCCACTTTTTTCAGTTACCGGAATTCTTTGAACTCGATGGACTCCTCCTTCATATTTCATCTGAGAAAAAACATTTCCATTTGAAATTTCAAATGTTATTTCTTTGAAGCCACTGAGCTCGCTAAGTCTCGAATCCAAAATTTTTTGCTTCCAACCTTGCCTCTGAGCATATTTTGAGTACATTCTAAACAAATCGTCAGCAAAAAGGGCAGCTTCCTCCCCACCGGTGCCAGCCCGAATTTCAACGATGGCTGAGCCCGTTTCAGGGGACTGTTCGCCATTAGGCGAACGGGACTCCGACCCCCCCGCCACCCTCCTCAAAGGCACCTCGGATGAGGTGGGTGACCCCGCACCAGAGCGAAGCTCGGTGCGGGAGTTGTAGTCTTTCCCTTCCTCGGTTAAATTTTGGAATTCTTTCTCTAAAGCTTTTTCTCTGGCCCGAAGTTGAGAAATTTCTTCTTCTGCCAAAGTCATCAAAGCCGGATCTTCCTGGCTTTTTAAAATTTCTTTGTTCTCAGCAATCTTTTTTCTTAAATCTTGAAGCTCTTCTTCTTGAATAATAATTTTTTCGAGATAATCTTTCCTCTTCTTAGCTGTCTCAAATTCTTCCCAATTTAAAAACGAACCAGTCGGCGCTCCGCGCCTCCTTGTAATCGTTTCACGATTAAACAACTCAGGATCACTGAGTTTTTGAGTAATAGTTTCGTATTCCTTTTTTATTTCTTCGAAATTTATCATTTTTTTCGCTTTTTCATTTCTTCTCTTTTGGCTAATCTTTTCCTAAATCTCTCCACTCTTCCCATAGTATCTACAATCCTTCCTTTTCCAGAGTAAAAAGGGTGGCAGTGGGAGCAAACTTCAATTTCAATAAATTCTTTGGTCGAGCCTACTTCAAAAGTATTCCCACAGGCACACGCAACCCGAGCTTTAGGGAAATAAGGCGGATGTATGTTTTTTTTCATAATATTTTGGATGCCTGCCCCGTATCCTGAGCACATAAAGCGTTATGTGCTTCGGTGCTTCGGGGAATATCTTTTTTCACTTTTTGAGTAATCTAATTCCTAAACCTGAAATTTGGCCTCCTCCAAAAATTAAAATGCCAGCTAGAATTGACCAACTTATTAGGTTTAAGATTTTAACTATAGCATCAGCCGGTATCATTTCTTGAAATTGTTTCTGCAACTGTTCCTGAACCATTCTTTCCGCTTTAGCCTCCAAATCGCCGGCCTCTTCTTTTTGGGGTAAAACCACTTCCGTTTTCGCCTCTACTTTAAAAATTTGAGGTGGCTGCGATTTTCCAATAAAAATATTATAAGAAGAGAAAAGAGAATAGACGATTATGAGGATTCCGGCAATTAGTAAAAAACAACCAAAAATTTTTACTGGTTGCATAGGATTTAGCCCATTTTTACGGCACTAAAGTGCCCAAGTTATTACTTAGATACCAAATGACAAAAATAAGGATAATTAAGGCAGTTAGAAAATCGAATTTGCCCATATTCTAATTATAAACAAACCTAGAGAAAATTCAAGACTTTTTAAATTTAAAGCCCTAAATCTTCAGAGATTTGCTGCATTGACTTAAGGCCTATTTTCAGAAAATCTCCCAAACTTAAATTTAAATATTCCTCACATTTTTTAATAATTTGACGATTAGCTCCTCGGGCAAAAGCTTTCTCTTTAAAGCGGTTCATCACTGATTCTACTCCCAAATCAGCTATCTTCTTTGAGGGTAAAACTAGGGTAGCAGCCACAATTAAACCAGTTAAAGGATCTACTACATAAAGAGCTTTTTCTATTAGGGTTTGAGGCAAAATCCCGTGAGCTTCATTGTGAACTTTGACTGCCTGGCAAATGTCTTTATCTATTCCCAAATCCTCAAGAAGTCTAGCTCCAACTAAAGAATGTTGAGAAGGATCGTCTTTTGTCTTTTCATAATCAATATCATGTAAAAGGCCGGCCAAACCCCATTTTTCCTCACCTTCACCAAACTTCCGAGCCAAAGCCCTCATTATTATCTCAACTGCCAAAGAGTGCTTAATCAAATTTGGATTCTGAAGATTTTTCTTTAATAAATCCAAACCTTCACCTCGAGTCATATTAAAAAATTCTGGAGTTAATTTTTTATTGCGGCTGGAAGCCCAAAGAGGCTTCATGTCCTTTGGCTGGTTCCACCTCGCCAAACTGCCCTTCATATCTTTTTATGTTTTCTTCCAAGGCCTTAATCATCTTTTTAAGGTGCCGTGGGCTCATGATTACTCTGGCAGTTAACACTCCTTGAGGCGGAAATATATTAAAAAAATCGAGGCAGAATTCTTCTCTAGTATGAGAAACTCGCATCATATTAGAATAGACTCCTTTCAAATCATCGTCTTTGGCTTTAATCTGAATTTGTTTTTGCTCCATAAAATTCTTATTTATTAAATTACCTCTCCGACCTTTATTTGTGTTGAAGTTTTAATTTTTTAAGGTCGTTAATTATTTTACGATGATCAAAACTAAATAATCATTTTTTATTCTACCATTTCCTTTTAAAAAGAAAAGCACGACCTTGGACCTGGGTTAGGCCGTGCCATTGAAACCCTCCAGAGGAAGCCTGGGCTGAAGAGCCTTTTGCTGGGCCCTTTTCCGAGCTTTTCGTACTTGTTTGCTGAAAATACCTCTAACTACATATACTGCCGGAACAAAATATTTATCATCTATGCGCGTTCTTCCTCTTCTTCCACCAGGAAGATAATGGTCCTTATATATAAATCCCTTCACTTTGGGCTTATTGTCCCGACCTCTCAAAAAAGTAATTCGATATGGACCAGAATCTATTTCTGCGCTCACTGCCCGACCATGTATTCTTAAAACTGAAACAACCCCTGCCTTTACTTCTGCCTCAGCAAGCTCTACGTCTTCCCTGGGCACCCGATCGTCACCCCCTTTCTTCTCCTGATTCAGTTGTTAATAAGGCTTAGCCTTATACTCCTTGGATTATACTAAAATAATAAAAAAAGTCAAGACTTGCTTTCTTTTTTAGCATCTCTCATCTAATTTTTAATTAATTTCGTAGGTAATATTTACTGTGACCGTTATTTTGTTTTCTCCTGGCTCGATTTGAGGTTGAGGCACCTCAGGTTCACCCATGCCCACTGCTTCTTTGAGACCAAAATAACGGGGAATAACACTGCTTTCAGTAAAGTTGGTAATTCTAACTAAATTCACTCCCAATTGAGAAGCTAATTCTTTTGCCTTAGTCTTGGCTTTATCAATTGCTTGTTTCCTTGCCTGTGCTTTAACCTCATCTTGCTTGTCAATGGTGAATTGTAAATCTCCGACCTGATTGGCACCAGCAGCTGTTGCTCCTTCAATAATTTCACCAATCTTCTCCATATCTCTAATTTTTACTTGAAGTCTCTGAGTCACTTCGTATCCAACAAGCACTCTTTTACCTTCGGGATAGGGAGGAATTCCAACTTCTTTGCGCCATTCATAGCGAGGATAAATATTAAAACTGGTGGTTTTTAAATCTTTTTCCTCAACTCCTTCTCCTTTGATAAAATCAATAACCGCGTTCATTTTTTCTGTATTTTCACTCATTGCTTTAACCACGGTCTTGGCTTCGTTTTTTACTGAAAAACTGACTAAAGCTAAATCAGGTTTGGCATAAACTTCGCCAGTGTCAGAAACTACAATTGTATTTTTTATCTCAATTTCCTGACCAATATATCTTCCTTCTTTGATTTTATTTTGGATGCCAACAGCAGTTGAAACAATCAAAACAGCCAAAAATATATTCAAAAGAACAATAAAAGCAATAAATAGGGTTTTCTTGCCTTCTTTAAAATTATGAAATAATTTATAGGAAGTGTGTAAATCTTGTTCGTCCATAGTTATAAATTTTTAGATTTCGCTTTTTCGACCTTTTAAATTTATCTCTTTTTGTTTTAATTAAATTTTCGCCTTTTTGTTTCAATTCTGGCTAAAATTTACTTATTTTTTACAATATTTTTTATAACGCGCGGCAGCGCGATATATCGGGCAACGTCCGCTATAAAACCAGAGGGCTAAAGCTACCCCTAAAATCTCAACAATTATTGAAAAAATCAAGTGAATTAATATCCAGGTATTCCAAGAAATGCCAAAAAAGAAATCACTTAAATAATTTGTTAAAAACCAAATGGCTGGAATTTCAATCAGTCCGTGAATTATCAATCCTAAAATAAGCCCGATTACCAAAACTAAAAAAATCTTTAAATATTTTGTCATTGGGTGGAAAGATTTTAAAATTTAGGCTAAGTCTTTACTTCCTGCTCTTTTTTCTTGCTGAAAAAGAAAATGTAAATAATCTCCAAAATTGCCAGGGTATTAAGTACGAGCAATGCCACAAACCAGATTTTGTGAGTATTCTTGGCTGCCTTCCAAAGAGCCACCCCTTTCCAAGGTAAAGTCCAAAGAACAATTAACAAAATAAGCCATTGATTTTGAGCCAAATATTGTTCCATAGTTTATTTTACTTCTTAATTTGTCCGCGACCTTTTTATTAATTTTACGAGTTATTAATCTTACAAAGCTGAACCTCGCGAGACACTTTGTGAGATAATTACGCTCCTGTAACACATTTTTCACGGCCGTGAAAAATGTGTTACTTTTTTATTTTATTTTCAAATCGTCTGGCAAAGAATAAAGAGAAGGTTTCTTGATGATAATCTTGTAAATATTTTCCAGGAAGTCACCGCCTGCGTATCCTACAACAAAGGCTAGGGGAGCGGTGAGTTCAAGTATGCCTAAAAAATTAATACCTAATTCTCGAATGGCAGCTGCTGTTAGCAAACCGACTATTCCTGAGATAAACATCATAGCTAAAAAATAGGGGATCTGGAATTTTACATTTTTGTATGAGTATTGGTGTTTGATAAAACCAACCAAACCCCTCAAAACTCCTCCGCCAAACCCACCAATTAAAATTAAGATATAAATATTCATTTTATTGAAATATTTTTAATTAGTTATTTTGGTTAAATGGTTGAATTCTCGACCTTGTTTTATTATACATCTGCTGTAGGGGTTGACAAATTATTAGCATAGATAAAAGATGGTATTAGGTTAGGGGAGGGCTAAAAAAGCTCATAAAAACTAAATACGGAAAGGGGGTGGAGAGTAATGACTAGAAAGCCTGTCAGAGTAGATGAACACCCGGGTGCGCTTGGTTTTATAGTCGGACATCTGAGAACAAGGAAATTTTCAAGGAAAAATAAACAAGGCAAAAGAGAAACAAAGAGACTTGCTTTCTCTCAGGTTTATAGAATCGTTGGTCGTGATAAAATGGGTCGTAATCTGCTTAAGCCCGCATATGGATTTATTTACGGTATCCAAGACCCAGTTTCTGAGTTCTTTCTTGATAAAAATGGTGTTCGTTTTACGGAAGTAGAGACCATTCCGAAAGAAGAGATAGATAGGACAAAGAAAGCTCTCAAATGGGTCCTTAAAGGCCCCATTAGCGTCATGCCAGAGTGAAAGGAGGGTTCTGAAAGATGGCCATGAAACAATTTGTTGGATTAGAGGGTTCTTCTAGTGATACTCAGAGCTTCGGACCCATTCAGAAAATTACACATGGAGACAAAATAATTATTTGCCTTCAGGCAGATAACAAGAAGACAGGTCCTTGTGGAATTGTTCCAGGCTTTAAAGCTTCCGAGCCTTATGAAACCCCACACAGGATTTCCGCTATAAAAGTGGAGACTATCCCGGAAGAAGAAAAAGAAGAAGTTCAGCAGACTCTCAATGGAGTTCTTCAAGGCCGCATCCTTTTCTGGTCGTAATAAGATGTAGTTTCGTCAGCCCATTAGAAAGGCTTCCCCTATAGGGGAAGCCCATTTTTTTATTAAACTTTCACTACCAAAAAATCGCCGTTTAGCCCATTTTTTAGTCAATTTCGCCTTACCCCGAAACTTTAGATTAATTGGAATACTGGAAATAAAGCGAGCTACCATTCCAACCAGGGCTATCCGCTTCCAATACACCTGTTCCTCCTCCTGGCGTAGGAATTGTAATACTTAAAGTTACAGTTTCTGCATCGTTTTCAAGATTTGCATATAGAGCACATTTTTCTCCATCTGTATTTACAGTATAAATATATTTTGATTCGTCTTCGGTGCCTGTTTTGGGATCTTTGGGTATTGCTGAAAGAAATTTGCTGTACTGAGGATATTTACTAAGAATTTCATTCACCAAGGGAATAAGGTCATATTCTCCTTCTCCGCTATCTGGCAAATAACAAGAAACTGTTAAAAATTTTCCAATCTGAGAAATTTCTGCTTTTCGCCTTACGTCTTGGGCTTTTTCCCGCACATTGAAAAGAAATACCAATGTAATTGATGTTAAAATTCCAATAATCGCGATAACAACTAATACTTCAACCAGGGTAAACCCACGTTTTGGAGAATAAGCTTTTAATTTCATTTTATTATTCTACCAAAAAATCGCCCTTTAGGCGATTTTTTGACGGAAAACAAAAAGCCTCTGTGATACAATCCCAGAGGCTTGTAATAGGTGACGAGAAATCAGCTTATTTATCCTCCTTCTTGACGGACAAAAGAAATACCGTCTATCACAATCTTATCTGTGGCGTCCGCAAAAACGCCTTCTTTTAACTCGTACTGGACGTCTTGATTTTGATCGTCTTGATCACCTTTTATCACTTCGAGAGCAATTTTCCCGTGACGCTTATCAGTAATTCTATCTACCCCTTTTATCCTTTTACCTTTTACAAGGTGAACCTCCATCTTGCCTCCTTTCTCCCTCGCCTGAAAGAGCTAACGACAAATAAATCTACGGGAAAAGAGTAGGGTTATTCCCTTTATTTCGTCTTTAAAGATAGGGATACTGCGGTCGGTTCTTTCAATCAAAAAGGGATTAGGCCCGAATCCTGGACCAATCTCAAGCAGATAGTGGTTTTTATCTTCTCTTAAAAGAGCCCTTCTGCCATTGCCCAGATCAACTGCTGTTATTCTTGTCCTTTTTTTTCTTCTCTTGCGTTCTGGTGCCATCCTTATCCCTCCTTATCGGAAATGAGCTACTAACCGATATTTAACAATATACTATTACATGATTTCGCTTTTGTCAATAAAAGAAGTCCCGAAAGCTTCCGGGACTTGCTGACAAAAATGAGCTGGAAAGAGCTGAACGGGAAAGGAGAAGGTGATCCATGAATTCGCACCGCACCTGCGTCTAAGTAGGGAAAGCCGACCTAGTCTGTTCTTGGCGCGAATCGGCGGGACACGCGCCAGGCTAGACTCTCTTTAGGTCGGGGAACCACCTTCTCCCTTCCGCAGTTTAATCATAATTCTTCCAAAACCTTAGTCAAGAGGAAAACTAAACAAAAATGCCTCTGGGCAAAGCCCAGAGGCCATAGTTTCATCCTTCTTGTCCTTTATCCTACATGCTCGCTACCACTAAAGCCTGGAGCGCCTCATCTCTCGTTTTTGAAAACTTTACAATCTTACCCGATTTCCAGGTAGTCCATGGTTCTTTACGTCTATCATAATAGGTTAGACCAGTAAATTTTTTTCTGGTTAAGTTTCTAATCATTTCGTTAGAAGGATTTTCGATAATTTCTATTTCCATGCTTCCCCAAGTGATTTTTGGCATCTTTATTCCTCCCTCAGTTGTAAGTGTGCTATTGTCGCGATTTAACACTATTACATGATTTCGCTTTTGTCAATGAAAATAGGGCTAAAAGCCCTAATAAGAACTGGCGGTCAAGGAAGGAACGGGCGTTCAACACCAGCAGATTTACCCTCTACCGCATCAGAGAGGTACCAATACGAGGAAATGCGTAAACCTCGTCTGGTTCTACGGCCTTCCTCGACCATAATAAAAAAGAAAAGAGCTGGTGGGGGCAAACCGACTTGGTTGTTCTCTACCTCAAAGCGTCCCGACGTCCATATACCCTTAGCCAGTCCGCCCCCATAATACTAAAAGTCTATTACGGAATTAGCTCTTTGTCAATGAAAACGAAAACCGCCCCGTTTGACGGGGCGGGGAAGGGGAGTAGTTTTCACTAAAAATTGGGCTTAGTATATTTAAAACTCTCGCCGTGGCCGGGATAAATAATTGTTTCTGGTTTCGCCAATTTCGCCAATTTTTTCAAAGAATTTTCAATTTCCGCTTGTGAACCGCCAGGAAGATCTGTCCGGCCGTGGCCGTCTTTAAATAAAAGGTCTCCAACTAAGACAAAATCCTGGCCCAGCAAAGAAATACTCCCGGCCGTATGGCCGGGAGTACGAATAACTTTTAAGACATCTTTTCCGATTTTTATTTCATCGCCCTCTTTTAAAAATCTATCTGCCTCAAAATTAATAAAATCTTTTTCGGTTTCGTGAATCAAAATCTCTGCTCCGGTTTTTTGCTTTAATTCTTTATTAGCCAGAGTGTGATCAAAATGACAGTGAGTGTTGATAATATATTTTAATTCAGCTCCTGTCTTTTTAACTTCCTCCAAAATCTTATCAGCCTCATCCCCCGGATCAACAACTCCGACCTCACCTCCCGAAATCACCAAATAACAGTTCGTGCTTAAGGCACCAACTATTAATCTTTTAATTTCCATAAATATTTAAACTCCACACCAATTTAAGGAATAGGGGACTAAAAATTGGCTATAAAATAGATCTATTTCTATGTTTTTTATTTAATTTTCTTTAATAATTTAAAATATTGCTCCCGGCTAATTCCTGCCGCTCGAAGGTTATTTTTAATAACAAAAACGGGTATTTCTTTGTATTTTGGGATAACAATTGGTCTAGAAATACCCGGTTTAGTATAAATAAGATGATCTCCTTTTTCTCGTTGAAATTTAAAGCCCTCTAATTTAAATACCTTGGCCAATTTTTTATAATGAATCGGGACAATCTTTGTCATTAAAAACTAAGGAAGAACTATTGCTTCTTTCTCCAAAGAAATCCATTCGGGGGCTTTCCATCTTTTCTTATTTTCTCTTACAAAACCACTTTCTTGTAAAATCTCTCGGAGGGTTCCCATTCTTTTTGCCTCTTTTAAAAATTCTTCCACTGCCTCTAAAAGATTTTTTTTAGCTTCTTGAGTGGTTTTGCCACAACTCGAAACATCTAACTCCGGGCAATAAGAAACATACATTTTTCCCTCTTTCCAAATTTGAGCAGTAAAATTAATCTCCATACATTTTAATAATAACAAAATAAAAAATTAAGTCAATAAAAATAGCAACTTCGGCTTGCCCCCCCCCCGTGCCAAATTCCTGCTCCGCATCTCCGCCCCAGGCAGATGATGCGAGGTTGGTAGTGGGGGACTAATTCAGCTGTTTTTCCCTTCCCAATATTCTTCTGCCTCTTTTTCCATCTTTTCAAGCCTTGTGTAGTAATCAGGAAACTCATTTAAGTGAGCAAGAGCAATCTTTCCCGTCATCATCGGATCATCATTGGTTACGTTAGTATCAGGATCTACCAATCCATGCTCTAATTCTACGTCCATTCCCATTCTAAATTGCTCCACATCA
>Ga0209991_10000454_pt1 | contig 18073 bp, 14 predicted proteins | sample ChitaG_FD_183167 | JGI IMG/M metagenome (GOLD analysis project Ga0209991, IMG submission 183167) | Deep subsurface microbial communities from South Pacific Ocean to uncover new lineages of life (NeLLi) - Chile_00310 metaG (SPAdes)... | ecosystem: Environmental > Aquatic > Marine > Oceanic >...
TTTGTTGATAATTTCAGCTACAAGCGATGGAGAAAAATATGTAAGGAGGCCGGATTAGCTGATCTGAAGTTTCACGATTTGCGGAAGACCTTTGGTTCTATGCTTGCTCAGAATGGCATATCAACTGCTGTTACACAGAAACTGTTGGAACACTCATCGGCAACACTTACAAATAAAATTTACACAAATGTTGATCCTGTCTTACGCCATGCGGTAGAGCAATTGCCGGTTGGTGAGTGGCTGTAGTGAAACCTTGACGCGAATTATCTGGTAATTTAAGCAATATGGAGGTTTCCCCGGTCATCTATGGTTACAAAAATCAGTAGTGTTGCTTTCTTTGCTTTTCGTATGTACAATTGCAGATATGAATGAAGTCACGCGGATTTTGACGGCTATTGAACAGGGTAATGACTCTCATAACAACTGGTACATAAAACGGGGGCAGGCCAGTATAAGTAGCCATGACACCTTGCTTACTGTAGGCTTTTCTACTATTACACAGGTTACGTGCAGATTTGTTGTGATAACTTGTAAGAAACTGATAACAACAGGTTTTGCATGATCATATTGAAAATACCTATAAGGAAATAGTGCCATGAAAACCTTATGCAGAGTTTTATCAGACCAGGAACGTCATCGGGTTCATGAGGAATCACTAAATATCCTTGAGAATACGGGTGTTCGGGTCGCAACACCGATAGGTCGAAAAATATTAAAGGATGCGGGTGCGCATGTAGATGAAAGCAATAAGCTGGTGAAATTCCCCAAAGCTTTAGTAGAGTCTTCTCTGAAGTTAATAAGCAGAGACTTTACGCTAAGCGCACGCAGACCTGGCGCCGATTTAGTTTTCAAGGACGGCATGCTGCATGGCGGCAACAGCATTCTTCTTCCCGACGGCGGCTGCCCAACGGTTTTGGACAGCAAAACAGGGGAGCGGAGAAACGCCACGTATGAGGATTGGAAAGCAGCGACTCGCTTGTCGGATTCGTTGGACGAAATAGGCATGTACTGGTCGGCGGTGGATACAAGTGACATGGTCGTCGGAATGGGGGATTATGCGGATCATGTTTGCCGCGTGCACCGGAATTTCTCAAAACATGTTAACGACGGAATCTCCACGACAGAGCAAAATCCTTGGTTTCTAGAAATAATCCAAACGATCTTCGGAAGCAAAGAAGACATCAGGACAAAGCATCCTGTTTCGCATGGGCTTTATCCCCAATCCCCTCTGACTATCGACAAGGTTTACACAGAAGCTTATCTAGCCCTTAAGGGCTGGAACATACCCGTTCACATCATGCCGATGCCATTAATGGGGGCCACCGCTCCGGGAACGATGATTTCGACGGTGGTACAAGGGAATTGTGAAGTATTGGCGATGATCTGTTTGCTGCAAGCCAATGAACCTGGGGTTCCAATCATTTACGCACCTGCCCTAGCCATTATGAATCCACGGACGGGTTTGGTTTCCGATGGAAGCATGGAATATTCACTGATGAGCGCAGCGGCCACCGAAATGGCCAGGTATTATCGATTACCGGCTGAATCGTCACCCGGTGGAACGGATTCGCATGTACTGGATCTTCAAGACGGATATGAGAGTGCCGCGATGCAATTGGCGTCTCATCTTGCATGGCCCGATATCGTTGTTGGGCCCGGCACGCTGGATGGGTCCATGGTTTCGAGTCTTGAGCAGATGTACCTTAATGTTGAAATATTCCGTTTGGCCAAGCATGCTCATCGCGGCATCGATACAAGCAGTGAAAAATGGGTGATGGACCAAATTGCAAGGGTTGGGCCAGGGGGCAATTACCTAAGTGAACTAACGACGCTTGAGTCGATTCGGAATGGGGAGTGGTATCTGTCGGAGATTGGTACGCACACGAGTTTTGAGAATTGGGCCGCCGGAGATAAAAAGGATGTACTTAGCGAAATTAGAGAGAAGGTTGCTGAGATTCTAGACGCGTATGAGCCGCTTCCCCTTGGGGAAGATGTTGAAAAGGAACTTGAGAAGATTTGTAAGAAAGCAAGAGCACATTAAGAAGTGATTTTTTCGTGCCGAGTCACTTCGATATCATACAACTCGGTTCGCTTGAGCTTCTGGTTGAGCACTAATTTCCACTTGCCGTGGCGAATACCCAAATGGGGCCAAAAGTCTCCTCTGGTGCGAAAGCCGTTCCACTCCCAGAAAATGGCCTTAGTTCGCTTGAATGGCTGTCCCTTCAAAGCCGCCAGGATGCTCAAGCCGTCCGGCTTATAAGAGTTCGGCAACTTATGGTCTATGATTTCCATAAATGTAGGCAAAAGGTCAACAGCAGTTATGACCGATTTTTTATCGATCTTGCCGGCCGGGACCACATCCGGCCAACGCGCGATAAACGGCATACGAATACCGCCGGCAAACAAGGAGCGTTTTCTGCCTTTAAGGCCGCCGGTTGTTCCCACCGAATAATATTTTCCAAGTCCGCCCCCGGTCGCCGCGTCACCCTTTTTCTTCTGTGATGCCTTGCCGGTCCATTCCGGACCGTTGTCAGATGAGAAGACCACCAGCGTATTTTTATCGATCCCATGCTTTTTCAACGCACTCAAAATCGAACCGACGCCGGCATCGGCTTCAGCAACAACCGCTGCATAGACCTGCTTTTGTTCATCGAGATGGGCAAATTGTTCCATAAACTCTTTTTGTGGATAATGAGGTACATGTGTTTCATGCAGCCACACATTGATAAAGAAAGGCCGCCCCTTGTGACGATTGATGAAATCAACCGTCAGGGGACATGTTTCGGCTGTTTTGATCTGAACGCCTGGAACATTAAAAGCGCCGTACTCATCATATCCATATGCCGGCGGCAGCGGAGCGTCGTCAACATTTCGACTTGTAAGGTGCCACTTGCCAAAGTGGGAGGTCACGTAACCGCTTTCTTTAAACATTTTTGGCAGCATCGGTGCATCAGGGTCAAGCCAGTCCGGCATCTGGTTTTTTTGGTGATGACCAATAGTAGCGAAATGTCTATGCACACAATGCCTTGCCGGGAATTGCCCCGTCATCACTGCGGTACGGCTGGGAGAGCAGACAGGATTGTTGACCGTAAAGTTTTGGTAATCGATCCCCTCTTTGGCCATGCGGTCAAGATTGGGCGTCTTAACAAAATCGCTGCCATGGCAGCTCAGATCACCGTATCCCCAGTCGTCGGCAAAGATAAAAATGATATTCGGTTTCTTTGACGAAGGCTTTGCAAGACTTGGTTGACACCCGGTCAAGGCCATCGCCGCAAGAGACAAACCTGTCGTCTTTATAAAAACCCGTCTGCTAATGGATAATTCTTTCTTATTAAGATGTTGAGTAGACATAGTATAGTCTCTTCATTTAGGTTTAATTTGAAACTGCCTCATGTTTCGCATTGATCTGCTTCATCTCGCTCTCCGTGAAGCGGCTGTTGGCGATTGGATCCGGTTGCCAGACTTGCTCTAACTTGCCGGGCTTTGGCTTTTGGACTGGAATCACGAAAACTTCTTTGCCGTTGGTATCTTTTTCGATTCGACCGCCTTGACGCTCTACAGCCTGGCGAACGAGTTGTCCGCAGACCTCGATGAGTTTGCCGAAGGTGTATGGTGTGTGGCTAAACTTGCCCTTCGGATCCAGAGCCGACTTAAATTTGTCCGGCAGCTTGTCGAAGCCGATTGTCGTGCAAAGCACACCGGCGGCATTGGAGGGGTTGCAGTCGGAGTCCTGTCCGCAGCGAGTTGAAATAATTATCGTCTTGTCGATATCACCGTCGCCATAGAGCAGCCCCATAACGATATAAGCGGCATTGATTTTGGCGTCGATATTGACTCCGCCCTGGCGGTCCCAGGGGCAGGAACCCTTTCGGTAAGTCGGATCGTCCTGGTACTTTGCCTCAATCAGATACCATGTCTTCTGCCAGTCGTCCGGGTTTTGGTGATGCCATTTGATCACATCGCCGATGCATTCGTGGAACTGACTTCCCTCTGGAACGCAGTCGAGACCTGCGCGAACGATTTTTTGTATATCCTTTGCGAAAAAAGCTTCGGCATACATTCCTCCAACAAACTGTCCGCCATACAGACCGTCGCCATAGTTCATGAGGCGACCGAATTTTTCGCCCAGTTCGATAGCGAAGTTAGGCATGCCCGGAGCGATAAAGCCGGAATAATCGGCTTCGATCTGGTAGTCGATGTCGTCGGCGTGGTCGGTAAATTTTGGGTGACCGGAATCCGGCGGGGCAATCCCTTTTCGCAGATTTTCGCGCCCATAGCGATTGGCATGCCAAAGTTTGTAGCCGCTATTGGCGAAATCGATCCCTGCCTGGCGTATATCAACATCAAGGCCATGCAATTCCAGCGTTCGGACGAAAGTCATTTCCACATAAATATCATCCTGCTTGAACTGGTTTATCATCTCCGGTTCCCACTGCGGCATATCTTCGGAGGGAATGATCTCGCCTTTCCATTTGAACTCCGTCGGTCCGCCCCAGCCAACGCCTGCCATCTGGCCGACCCAACCGGCCTTCATCTTATCGAGATACTCGTCAACACCGATCCTGCGAAACTCAACGGAAGCTTGTTCCTGGGCCATTTCCGCATCACAACCAATAAGAGATACAACTGCAACACTCAAAACCATTAACATTAAAATCTTTTTCATTAACGAAGCCTTCTATTCTTTATTCTGACATTTCCCGTTTACACGGGTAAAAACACAATTTTCTTTTGCAACATCAATGATACTATCAAAATCACCTTGAACTATCAAATATCTTCATTTCCAGCCTTAAATTGGTTCACGGAGCCATGCGATTCTATCTTTTAATTCTCAATACCGCGCCAGACGATGTGTTGTATTTGCCCTTGTTCAAGGCAAGAAACAGGTAATCCGGCTGGCCATCCTTCCACAGGATGTGAGGACGTTCAAACCGCTGCGTTTTCTCCTGGAAGTAGAAACTGTTGGATTGGTAGCCCACCTCTGGTCTTCCCCAGGAAATTCCGTCCTGAGACTTATAGATTAGACCGTGGCGAGATCCGCCCTTCTTTATAACTTTGGGTTTCTTTTTTCCGGTCAGCAGGCCAGCGATTCCCATACGATCCTCCAGGATCATGTAATACTTACCCTTATAATAAAAAGCGTACGGATCTTCAATGTCGAGGCCATGATCTGCATAGGAAATCACAGGGTTGCCGGAATAGTTCTCGTATGGCCCCTCGATATTATCCGCTACCGCCATGGAAATGGTCCTCATGTACGGCTTTGGGTATTTGTCGGACATGGACTTGTAGTAGATCCTGTACTTGCCGTCCGGGGCATGGACGAACGTCGCATTGGAGGCGTGAAGGCAGTTCGGTGTGCCAGGCTTCAATGAAGGATAGATAATCGGATTGTGCAGGCTTTGCTTCCAGGGACCGTCAAGGCGCTTTGAAGTAGCCAGGCCGATCTGCTGCTGCACACCCGGAGTACCCTTTTCTTTGAATGAGTATACCATGACATACAAATCATCCACCTTGTTGATTTGAGGGTTGAAATAAGTGACGCCTTCCTTTTTGAATACCGTACCGATATGCTGGTATGGCCCTTCAGGCTTTTCGGCTTTGTAGTGATCGATCTGGGCATTTTTGAGCCAACTGCCCTTTACAGGCCATCGCCCCACAAACAAATGCACACTGCCATCCGCATCATAGATGGGCGCCATATCCCAGTTGCGCCAGTCCTTTTCCTCCAGTATCCTGTTGCCGGCCCGCAGTGATTTGCAGAACGGCGACATGACAAGCTCCGTATCGCCATCGGCGCCGGTCCCAGTTACCAGATCGACGGTAGTCGATACATGATACTCGGTAGCGCAACCGGTAAAAACACAGGCTGTCAGGGTAATGGTTAGTGCCCTGATAAATGCTTTCATAATGTATTCCGATAGTAAAATATCCTTAGTACACATGATAGTTCTCCTTCAAAAAAGGTTAAGATAAACATGCCTTCATCATTAATCTGGGATTTCCCATTTAAACTTTTACAAAACATAATTCAGTCTTTTCGATGCCAATAATTTTACCAAATGCCTTGAACTCTCAAGGTTTTAGTTTTTCGGTTCCTGAAATCTTTATTTCCTGCCAATTGTTTCCAATTTGACCGAGCCTGCAGTGACGGAAATTGCAGCTCCGACAAAAGCATCTGCAACACCGATAGTCATCCAGCACAACCCATCTCTGTAATTCTTTTACTTTCATTTATCAATTTTCCTTTTATCATATTTGTTGCAAATGCCTGCGTTTACACGAGGTTTGTCTATCTAAGCACTTTGGTGGTTCCACCGCCGTTATCGAGGTTGATGTCCATGTTCGGTTCATTTGTCTTCCATGCACCGGCGGTAAAGTCCGGGATTTTAACAGAATTTGAATTATTCAGCACCGACCATTCTGACAACTGCACGACAGAGCTAAATGCCGCCGCATCGTATACATCCTGGTCAAGCGGCAAACCGTTACGCAGGCAGTCTATGATATGCCAGACATTGATGAGATCCGATCCGCCGTGGCCGCTTGCCAGATCTGCCCCTAAACCTTTTCTGAATTTCTCGAATTGCCGCAGCAATCCCGGTTTGTATTTTTCTATCAACTTATTATAAGTTTCCCTGTCGGCCCATCTGTGATTGCCGGTACAGATTCGAGGCGGAGCCGGATCATACAACACCGCACCCTCAGTTCCGTAAACTCCGTGGATAAGGTTGTGAGGAGAGGGAGATGTCGCGTCATGCTGAATATGGATCGTGCGCCCGCCTTTTGTTTTGATGAGCATCGAACTCATATTCCCGCGATATTCCATCTTCGCAAATTCTTCATAAAAGCTGTCTTTGGCGGCCAATTCCCTGGCCTTACTGGCCATCATGAAGTCTTTGCTTTCAACGGAAATCAAAAAATCGAACTGGTCGCCCCTGTTGATATTCATCATCTGGGCGATCGGTCCCAGCCCATGCGTAGGATAAATATTCCCTTTCCTTGAACTGTACATCCTCAGCCACCACATATTCCAATACGTTGTCTTGCTGAAGTTGTTTCTCATCTTGCTGGTATTGTACGCACCGTCGCCATGAACGATTTCGCCGAAGAATCCCTGTTTAGCCATATTCAGTGTGGTGATATGAAAAGGCATATAAGAATAATTCTCCATCATCATGCAATGTTTCTTTGTTCTTTCAGACGTTTTGACAAGATCCCAGCATTGCTTGACCGTTACCGCTGCCGGCACTTCCGTTATTACATGCTTGCCCTGCTGCATGGCATAAACTGCCATATCCGCGTGCATATATGTTGGTGTGGTTATCAGTATAAGGTCCAGATCCTTCCGCTGGCAGAGCTTCTTCCATTCATTTTCAGAACCTGCATAATATTCAGGGGTATGTCCGGTATTGGCGAGTTTCTTTTTTATTCGTTCAAACCTTTCGGGCAGAACATCCGCAGCTGCTCTGATCTCGATGTTGTCCACCCGAATTATCGTTCCGGTATGATGAGTCCCTCGATTCCCGGTGCCGATGATCCCGATCCGGACCGTGTTGATTTTAGGCGCCCTGAAACCCGACATATTGAATCGCTGGACATGTGATTTCTCAACATATAAGCTGTTTGGGCCAGCCTCGCCGGACACCGGTCCTTTGGAAAGACCACATCCGGCAATGCCCAGCCCGGCCAGAGCGGATGATTTCAACAAATCTCTGCGTTTGATCTTCATTTTAAGGTCTCCAATAAGCTGAATACCGGCAGTATATGCCGCTGATAAATATTGTTCGTCACATTTGACGCAATGGTTTCTTCATATGTCAGCAGAACATCCAAATACCTTGAACTGTCAAGGTCTCATTTTTCGGCAAGTTTTCGAGATTGGGTGTTTTGTATTTAGCTATTTATTTGGTTCCTGGAACCTTTTACTTTGCTCATAATTTTATCTCAGATCATCAATATGTCTCTCGTACATTTCTTTACTTAAAAAATCAATTTCTTGTAACACCAAACCGTAATGGCTTCCAGGCGGATCTGCCTCAATTACTTCACCACGATAGTCTGACCAATAATTTCCTGAATAACACAGCCATGCTTTCCTTCCGTCTTCGCTGATAAATTTTGATGGAAAGTTGAGAAAATACCCTTGTTGCCCAAAATCCTTCATATATACAACCAATTTCCATGGGCCGGTTACGTTATCAGATTCCAGTATGTATGAACTCATCTTTCCGGCCGTGGGCCAGCCATCAGTAATGCACATTACGTATTTTTTAAGTGGTGCGTTGTAAGTAATGGTTACGCACCCGCAATTGTTATTCCAATCAATTAATGGTTTTATAGATTCAAATTTGCTTGTCCATACTGGACTACTACTTTTATCATATCCACCGAAAAATTCGTACTTGGAAGCATCATTTATATTTTCAATACTTGGTTTTACCCGAATTAAGTAAATTTGGTCACCACTTATCCATGATAAATTTGCAAACCTGTGCTCTTTATCAGGATATATAGCTCCATGGCCAACGAGATATGCGTAACCATCAGGAGAATGTTCCATGTTTTTACCAAAATCAACAAAATGAGGCGCCCCGATCTTAACAGGGTAACCATACATTCCTGTTTCATTAAATAGTGGTTTTTCAGGAGTATGAGGGCAATTTTTCCATGTCCTGCCAAAGTCTGTTGAGATTCTGAATCCAACAAATGGCCCCAGCCATGGCCAGTTATACAATTCCCCGCCAAAATATGTAAATCCTTCTGGTGACAGACAATAGGTTCCATAATACCATACTCCGTTATATACTAATGAACCACAAGGGTATCTTCCGCCGTAAGGCTCTGGTGGAGAATGCGTTAATCCAAGACTATATATCTTCAAATTAATCGGATCATCACCTTCAGCAATTGCCTGCCCTGTTGAGTGTGGATATTTCCACGACCTGGAGTGATCGCGGCCGCCATCAAGTCGGCCAACAGCACCATCGGTAAAAGGAGAATATAATCTGTCATCTGCGGCCCATGAAAAATACCATGTGTCACCTACAGGTGCGCCGTCTATATGAAGATCATTGCATTTTCCCGCGAAACGTATACCAACTATATCTGTTGATTTTTCAAACGGGCAATCATCCGGAGGAGCTGATTGCCATATAAAAGGTTTATAGTTGATTTGTTGTTTTACTTCATTGATCAGCTCGGAATGACCGGCAGCATCGGTCTGCTGGAGCTGTGTTTCGCTGCAGCCTGCCAACATGCAAAAAGCAATTCCAACCATAATGAAAGCAGTTAAACGCAAAAGGTTCCTGCGAGATGTTTGCTTGCATATTTCATTTAAACTTTTACAAAACATAATTCAGTCCTTTCGATGCTAATAATCTTATCCAAACACCTTGAACTCTCAAAGTTTTTGTTTTTCGACAATTTTTACGATGTTGCCATTGTATTTATGTATTTAGCTATTTATTTGGCTCCTGGAACCTTTAATTTACTCCTCTCCAAGAAAAAATGTATAATGATTATTGTATAATGTATAATTAAGGAAACCGGCTTGGCCGGAAACTATTTAATTATAAACTGATATTTCCCAGATAACATTTTATATCCATGCCTAGCTATATTGCCGAGCCTCATTTCCCATACCATATCAAAGCCTTCTTTCAGATACAATCGCCGAAATTTTAATGACCATGCGGCTGTAAAAAGTAAGAAAAATCCCTACAACCATCCTACAACCAAAAGCCCAAATAGCTCATAAAACCGCAAAAATTGTGAATCTCTAAAGCTTGTAATACCAAAGACTTAAAAAATTCTCAGAAGACGGTCAACGTTTTGAACATCCTCTCATTTTGACCTTGCGGCTGTAATGAGTGAGGCTAAACTACCCTGGCTGGATTCTTTAGGAGGAGCAGAGATAGATTAGCTGGATACTACAATAAGGTAGAATTAACTACCTGTTGCTAAGCATGAAAAATCTCATCTGCCAATTCTTCGCCCACCTGATTGGTATAATACTGCTTGACAATCTTTTGGCCTTCTGTCTGGAACTTGTCCATAGAAGAAAAAACACCTGCTTTCATAAGAAACAAAATCACAATGCAGGCAGCCGTATTTGCTATTGAGCTTTTATATTTGCCGAATCTTTCAAGCAGCTTAGGTTCAGGAAGCACGGTTTTCAGCTTTTGAGCTTTCGGAGCATTGCGCAGGCTGTGCTTGAGTACGCCAATAGCCTGTGCATTTGCACGCATCAATAAATCAAGATTATGAGGTTGAGACTTTATAATTGAAAGTGCAAGATTAACTTTGCCTACGGAAGAAAGTCTTCGCTGGCATCTTGGACAATTCGCAATATGGTTTTGTACCCAATCTGCATTGAGACTGACGCAACCGCTTACAGCCTTATATAGCCAAGCTCTGATACTTCTGCATCTTTCGTTTGCTTTTTTAGTTTCCATTTTCAACCTTTTTGTTTATTCATCCAAACAGCCAACAACTGTATTGCTCTACATCTATAAGTCCTTGCGGTAGCCGGTATTATTCCTAATATCTTCCCCACCTGAGCATATGGCAATTCCGCCAGATCATGTAAAGTTACAACGTTTCTTAAACGTTCAGGCAGTCGAGCAATATTGCATCTTAAATTTTCCTGCAAATACTTCGAATTAAGTTCGTTTGCCGGAGACTTTATATTATTGTCAGTAGGCTTAGCCTCAGATAGATTCTTTCTTTCAATAATTTTGCGTCTCAGCATTGAGATTGCCACGTTGCTTGCTGAGCGGAAAATATATGCTTTAACATGCTCCGGCTTTTGCCCACCTTCATAATGAGCCAGCTTCAAAAACGTATCTTGATATGCATCACAAACGTCTTGTTCATTTCCGAGTATCCGCCACAGCATTGTGACCAACTCCGGGCCATGGTTTTGCATTACAGACAGTACCCATCGCTGGGTTCCACTTAGGGACTCAGGTATAGCAAAATCCCAAATCAGTCCGAAACTGTCTGCCTCAGTAATCATAAACAGCCACTTTTCATCCAACTTGACTGCATTTATTAAGACGCAGTAGTTACCAATATGTTAACAAAAATTTTGAGATAATTCCAAAAAAATTCGGTTTTTTAGATAACGTTCCTTGGTATTTATGCGTCTTATTTGCAAAGAGTTATGATAAAGCACAGATTTTATCAAAGAAAAACCGGGAAAACATGAATTTTAGTATTCTAAATACTAATTCTAGTAATCGTGAAAAAGGTGCCCAGGACGTGGTATCGCTGGTAGATGACCTACTGGAAAAAGCTATAAACGCTGGTGCAAGTGATGTTCATTTCGAGCCAACCGGCTCTGAATTAGCTGTGAAGTTCCGCCTTGATGGTGTTTTGGGCACTGTAGAAAAACTACCAAAGTCTTTATCTGATAATGTAATCGCAAGATTGAAGGTATTAGGGGGACTTCTGACCTACCGTAACGATATACCGCAGGAAGGCCGGATTGAAATTAAAGAAGCTAAAGACAGCGTTTTAGACCAGCGTCTCGCAATCTTCCCAACAATAAACGGTCAGCGAGCAGTTGTTAGATTTTTCTATCAAAACAAAGAGCTTACAGAATTGGAGCAACTGGGTTTTTCAAAAAATATATACAAATCTCTGAAGAAAATAGCAGCTAAAAACCAGGGAGTTTTACTGCTGACAGGACCAGCCGGAAGTGGAAAGAGTACCACGCTTGCAGCCCTTTTGCGTTATATTCTGAAAAACTTTCCAGGTAAAAGTATTGTAACCCTTGAAGATCCTGTAGAAATACGAGTAGATGGTGTTACACAGGTGCAGATTACCCCTCATAGAGAAATGACTTTTCCCACAGCCTTGCGGTCGCTGCTTAGACAAGACCCACAAGTTTTGATGATTGGTGAGATACGAGACGCAGAAACTGCCAAGATTACCATTGAAGCAGGACTAACGGGCCATTTCTTAATGAGTACAATGCACAGTGGTACACCAGCGGGAGGGTTTCTAAGGCTGCTTGAAATGGGTATCGAGCCTTATCAGGTAACATCAAGTATTTCAGCAATTTTAAACCAAAGGCTGGTCCGCAAACTTTGTAATAAGTGTAAAAAGAAAGATGATAGAACAGGTTTGTTCGAATCTGTCGGATGTGAAGACTGTCTCAACACAGGTTTCAAAGGCCGGATGCTGATTGCAGAAATAGTTGAATTGGACAGACAGCTTCGAAAAGCAATTTTAGCAAAAGCTGACTTAGAGGAGCTTGAAGATATACTCGAAAGCAAAGGGCATACAAATATGCTGGCTGATGGCAAGCGTTTGGTAAATGATGGTATCACAACCCAAGAGGAACTAAATAAAGTTTGTGGAATCGTTTCAGAAGATTGATTTATTAAAAAAGCGCGCGAGGAATAGAAAATGGCTACGTTTGAATATAATGCACTAACGACGGCAGGCAGGCTAATGAAGGGCACAATTGAAGCAGGCACGCGAGAAGAGGCAAGTGAACTACTCACACAGATGCAGCTTACCGTAAACTCAATTGAAAAAGCGAAACCAAAAAAGCCTAAGACGGCTATCGGCAGAAACGAGTTTCTGCTTTTCAACCAGCAGCTTGCTTCAATAACAAAGGCTGGTATCCCATTGGAAAGAGGTCTGCGAGAGCTTTCCAGCGATGTTGGTTCAAGGTCGATGCAGAAACTCATTAATGCCATTGCCAATGACCTTGAGTCTGGTGTAAGTATTGAAGAGGCCTTTGAAAAGAGACAAAAAGCTTTTCCGCCTCTGTATGGGCGGATATTAAAAGCAGGTGTTGAAACGGGAAGACTCAGTGAGATGCTGGCGAGTTTGAACAGACATCTTGAGGTGGCTAATCGAACCAGGAGAATAATTTTCGAAGCGATAAGTTATCCTGCGATTATTCTAATTATGGCTTCAATTATAGTAACAGGCTTATTCTTGTTCATAATCCCGCAATTCGATGCGATACTTACGGAAATGACTGAGGGTGCGCGGCTGTCACCTTTAACAAGGGCCGTTTTGGGTATGACGAAAAAGGTAGGGCTTTTTTGGACAGTATTAGGCTTATTTATTGCTGCAATACTTGCAATTTATGCAATGCTTTCTTCTTACCCGGCAGGCCGCAGATTCATGGAGTCACTATTTCGAAAAATACCGGTTTTGGGCAGGCTCTACCACAGCAGCGTGCTTAGCAAGATGGCTGAATCAATGGCAATGATGGTTTCGGCCGGCTGTGATATGCCGACTTGTCTGAGATTGAGCTCCACCACCACCGGAAGTGAGAAGATGATTCTGGAAAGTGATATTATTGCCAGCCAAATTGAGCAGGGAGTGAATATTTTGGAGGCCGGACAGTTCTGCAAGGTTATACCAAGGCTGTTTCTGTATTCAATTCAATTAGGCACGCAGCGAAATGAACTGCAGGATAATCTATACAGTCTGGGCCAGATGTATGCCGGGCAAACACAATGTAGCCAGACGAGATTACAGGCCGTTGCTCTGCCCACAATGATGATTTTACTGGGGGTGATTGTGGCTTGTATTGTCCTTGCAATATTTCTGCCGATGATACAGATTATCACGGGCTTGGGCGGAGGATAATTGGTTAGGATATGCTGCTAATTTTCGTAACATATTTTTTGTTGGTTTTTTACGTGTATTTAGGTTTTAAGAAACCGGGCATTGCCCTGATTACCTGTCCGTTTGTAAGTGCTGCACTTTTTTACATTTCGATTTTGGAGGATTTGATAACTACTGCCGGGATTGCACCTATTATTTTTATCGCTACGGTGGTAGCTGCTGCCATCTCAAGAGGGAAAGCTGATTCTAAAAGATGGCCTCAGAGAATAGCTAAATGGATACTCATAGGTTCTAGTATTCTGCTGGCTTCAGTGATTGCGTTCTTCTTTTTTGGGTCTGGGGGCAGCTTTGGACTTATACTTTTCATTTCTTTTGTAGGTTTCTTCATAAGCTATACTTCTACATCGCGTTATGCAAGAGGAGCTTATGTTATTTCGACAATTGGCTCAAGTATGCGGCAGAATTTGCCTTTGGCTATGGCTTTGGAATCAGCGGCCAGTGGACAAACTGATGAACGTTCAAGAACCCTGCGAGGGATAAAAAAATGGCTGGTTCAGGGCTACTCATTGAGTGAGTCTGTCAAGCGAGGTTGGCCCAAATGTCCGGGTTATGCGGTGGCAATGATAACGGCTGCCGAGCGGATTGACCAGCTTCCACTTGCCATTAAAGCGCTCGAAGCGGATATGGTCGCCAAAGCCAATGAGAACATGAGGGTCAAACCGATGCACCCACTTTATCCAATAATAGTGATAGTTTTTATGTTCTTTATAGTATTGGGATTAATGACATTTGTTATTCCAAAGTTCCACGAAGTTTTAACAGAGATGTTTGAGGGAGCAGCACTTCCCGCATCTACCCGAATCTTAATTCGAATAGCGAGTTTTATTGCGTATGAAATTGGTTGGTTAATTGGCTTAGCATTAGCATTTATAATTCTTGTGGTTGCTCCTGCTTCGATTCGCATCATATTCAGGCCTCGCAGGCCTAATAAGCCTTATTTAATTTCGCGAATTGGTGATTTTATCAAATGGCATCTGCCTGTTCTGCACTGGTTTGAAAATAATTATTCGACGGTGCAGGTTGTGGAACTGTTGAGACTATCTCTTAATTCCGGCGGTACGGTCAACGACGCAATTGCTAATACCCTCAATTTAGATGTTAATAACTGTTTTAAAAAGCGGCTGCGCAAATGGCTGGCAAAAGTGGAAGCCGGGGGCAATATCGCCGATGCCGCCAAAAAAAGCAGATTGAGCAATTCTCTGGCGTGGGCTTTTGATGACAAAGTAAACCAAGGCAATACTCTGACTATCTTAGAAACACTGGAATCGTTCTACCGTTCCAACTACAGCTATCGTGTCAATCTTGTCAGACTCATGATGGGACCCTGTATAACTATTATTATGGGAGCAATGGTCGGTTTTGTGGTTTACGCCATATTCTCCCCTTTGGTTGCGATAGTTAATCATTTGGCGGGTTCGGTAGTACCATAAATGGAGTAAACCTGTGTCGCGTAAAAACAAAAAATACGGCGGTTTCTTATTGGCTGAACTGGCGGTTTCGATGTCTCTGTTGGCAATACTCATAACTTTGCTGGCAATTTCATTAAATAGCTTTAGAAGGTTCAACCACTATCAATTAGTAAGGCAGCGCTGCATATCAGCAGCCCAGGCCCAGCTTGACAGCATTGCTGTAACGGGCAAAGCAATTGATGAGGAAGATTTCAAACGGCTCTGGCCCAAAGTGAGTACTTCGATTCGAGAATCGGCTGGAACCAGCCAGTGGGAAGGCTTGAAATTAATACAAGTAAAAGCAAAAGCAAAAAGCTTTAACAGAGACGTTGAAGTTGAGCTAAGCAGATACATTTTAGGCGAAAAGAGGCGGTAAAGATGCGTAAGGGCTCTTCATTAGTGGAGGTATTGGTGGTGCTGGCCGTCATTTTGATAATATCGATTCCGCTGGCCCGATTGTCTACGACAACTCTTCGTGATATTCCAAGGTCCTACCGAATGATACAGGCTAACACAAGCATGCTTAGCGCACTTAAAAAAATGCACAAAGACATAAATGCTGCAAAGGACCTGCCGGAATCATTTGGGCAATACACCACAAATAATGAGGTGCTTTTGATTGAGTTGGCAGATGGTATGATTTGCTATCAGTTAAAAGATGGGGAAATGCTGAAACGCAAGTTAATCCGCCGCAGGCGGACGGGAGACGACCAGGAAGAGACTACAAGTTGGCCGGTTCCGTATGCTAAAATGGAATGGCAGGTCCGGCGAAAAAACAATAAAGGTTATGCAGTAGAAATCACGGCCTATATGGAGAAAAAAAGCGGAGACCGTTTGGAAAAAAAGATGGCAAATTCATACCTGTATTTTGTAGGTGCCTGCAAAGAGGCTCTAAGGCAAAGATGAGAAGTGTAAGACAGAATGGTTTTGTGTCAGTACTTGTTATTGCAACAATAGCATTGATTGGAGTAGAGATACTTGTTTTAACTGCTGGCTCCAATGCTATTCTATTTCAATCTAATACTGCTTATCTTGACGCTTGTGAGCAAAACCTAATAGCAAGCGGCTTAGCCTGGGCAGAAAAAAATATCAAACACGGAAGCCAAGAAGGCTTTGACAAACCTGTAAGTTTTGATATTACTGATATGAACATCAGCCGAACAACTTTGAGTGTGACCGTAAATACGCCGAAAAATGGAGAAGCAGATGTTCAAGTAGACTCATCCGTCAGTCGCAACAGACAAAGATTCAGGTGTAAACAGAAATATCGGATTAAATTATGACAAAGTAGAAAACAACTGCTGGAGCATGCGAAAAATCAGAAAGCTACCGACATCCACATTTGTGCCGGTGCCCCTATACTTTTTAGAATTGGAGGACATTTAGTCCTGATCATTTTTCAATCTCCTTTTAAAAAACGCTTTGACCTGCTTTCGCCTAATCAGCTTTTTGTGATTTCAGCAGTTTTTTTGCTGAAAAGATATGAGAAAATCAGTCGAAACATCCTCCCAGCTGGATTTGTTTTTCTGATGCCCTTGCGACTGTAAAAAGTGAGGGAAATCCATACAACCCTACTACAACCAAAGGCCCAAATAGCTCATAAAATCGCAAAAATTGCAAAACTATAAGATTAGTAATATCAAAGACTTAAAAAATTCTCAAAAAAAGTGAACGTTTTGAACATCCGTTGACCATGAAACACTTCGGCTATATAACTTCTTTCAGAATACATGCTTACATTTCTCTTAATTAAAATGTCTTGCTTCTTGTCACCATTTTGACACCAATTTGCTCGAATCTCAGCCATCTTTTTGCCTTGATTCAGACCCCTATAATTAGGATAGAATGAGTATTATGAAAAAGATTTGGGTCTATAAAAGAAAAGGTAGAGCCATTGATGTTCCTGCATGCGATTTTCTTTAATTTTTCTTCTTCTACATCTTCGGGACTGCCTCCAATGCCTATACAATCAATTACAACTCCTGCATCCTTAAGTCGACGGGCTGTTTTTAATGGTGAATGGGCTTACATTGACTGGGCAGTTTGTTCAAACGGCGGTACTTGCGGGCGGTTTTTTCACTCATGCCAGCCTTGGCGGCGGCGGTTTATGCCTCTCATAAAACATCAAGAAGACACCCACGCATTTTTTTATTCTTACATATCCCGGAAATGGGTGCGCACAAAGCGTAAACCTTTGTCAGGTAAGGACTTTTGTGCGTAAAGGCTATAATACGCACAATGCGCACAAATTGTAAAGCCTTGTCAGATAAGGACTTTTGTACGCAAAGGCGATTTGGCACGCAAAGGTTTTTGGGGTATGGGCTGGATGGGAGGAAGAGAAAATTGAATATCCAACATCCAACAAGAAATATCCAATGAAGGGAGTAAAGCCTGAGATAATTCTTCGTTTTGTAGGGGTTAAACCCCACGCGTTTTATTACTAATCACCAATTTTTTTGGAGTTGAACCGAAAATCAAGAATAACCCTTGAGATTGCATAGCAATACAGGTAAACTTCTATAATCGGACTGAGCCCGCAGAACGGCTACTTCTGAGGCCAGTCCCAGCAGATTGAAGTAGTAGCTCAATGAGTATAGTTTGTCTGGAGCAGTGAAAAAGCAATATGTTGGTCTGTTAAACCTTACCCCATGATTGCATGTTAGCCGTTTCTGGGTGAACTCCAGGACAGGGACCGCATCGGTTGCGGTAGGCAGTTATCCTTTTTGAGGACGTGTAGGTGAGTATGTTCCGCCGCTGGTTGGTTATGACGATCCTGTGCCTGTCCGGGGGATCATCTACTTTTTGCCCTTCTTGGGCGAAGTCTACTATATCCCGCTCCAAGACGCAGTTGGGGAGCCTGATGAGTGCCTTCGGGATTACGTCTCTGATTTTTTATTTTCCCGGAGGCTGGCTCGCCGATCGCGTTTCACCCAGAAAACTCATATCGTTATCCTTCGTATCGA
>Ga0209991_10000455_pt1 | contig 18072 bp, 8 predicted proteins | sample ChitaG_FD_183167 | JGI IMG/M metagenome (GOLD analysis project Ga0209991, IMG submission 183167) | Deep subsurface microbial communities from South Pacific Ocean to uncover new lineages of life (NeLLi) - Chile_00310 metaG (SPAdes)... | ecosystem: Environmental > Aquatic > Marine > Oceanic >...
CGGGGTCTGCACCCTGACCAGAGGTCCGAGGTCGGCCACCGATTGCGGACCTGTCGCGGCGACCTGCGCCAGCCCCACGATGGGCAGGGATGGCAGCGCCCCGCCGAACTCGCGGGCTACTGAGATTGCCGTTCGGAACATTTCCGGCGCGGCGAGTGGCCGGGCGGCATCGTGGATGGCCACCACGTCGACCGCACCCGTTTCGATGTCGGTGGCCAGATACTGCAGCGTATTGAGCTCCGATGCGTGCCTGGTACTGCCGCCCTCGACCAGTTCCACGGGCGTGTTGGGGAGTTCGCGCGCAACGGTGTCTCTAGCGAGCTCGGCTTCGCCCGCTCGGTAGACGAGAATCGTTCGCTCGACATCGGGCAGTTTGGCGAGGGTGTCCAGGGACCAGGTCAGCATGCTGCGCCCGGACAGCGTCAGGTAGGCCTTGTTGCCGCTGGCACCCACCCGGGTGCCCAGGCCGGCTGCTAGCACCACCCCGGCTGCCGTGCCCATGAACGAACAGTATCGCGGTACGTGCTCGCCATCGCGGTAGGTGCTGGCCGAACGTCGATGCTGACGTGCTGCTGGGTTTCCTGGGAATCTTGACGCAGTTGTGACCAGTGGCGCTAACGTTGAATGTGATGTAGTTGTCGTACTCTGTTGCAGTGCCATTGTCGCGGCGTGATGTGCTCAGGTATTCCGCCGCAGCCGTGCCCGCCGTCCTCGGTGTGGGCGCTCTCGCCGGAACGCCTCAGGCATCGGCCGCGCCGCTGGGGATCCTGCTCGACTATGCCGCCGGCGTGATCAGCGCCGCAGACATGCGGGCGTCGGGTGCGCTCGGGGCTATCCGGTACGTGTCGGATCGCCGCCCGGGCGGCGCGTGGATGCTCGGCAAGCCGATCGAATTAGCCGAGGCACGTGATCTGTACCAGGGCGGGATGAAGATCGCCTCCTGTTATCAATACGGCAAGCAGGACACCGCAGACTGGCTGGCCGGCGAGCCCGCGGGCATTCAGCACGCCCAGCGCGGCTGGCAATTGCACACTGCTGCGGGTGGTCCGGTCGGCGCGCCCATCTACACATCGATCGACGACAATCCCAACTTCGACCAGTACAAGCGACAGGTGGCACCGTATCTACGCGGGTGGGAGAGGGTTCTCGGGCACCAACGTGTCGGCGTCTACGCCAACTCCAAGACCATCGAGTGGGCACTTCAGGATGGGCTCGGGTCGTATTTCTGGCAGCACAACTGGGGCTCGCCGGGGCGCGTCGCGCATCCGGCAGCCCATCTCCATCAAGTGGAGATCGACAAGCGCAAGGTGGCTGGGGTGGGCGTTGACATCAACCACATTCTCAAGCCGAGCTTCGGTCAGTGGGACTAAGACTTACCGACTGGTAAGTTTCTCCAGCAAACTTTTGACTAAATCGCAAAGAGGCGTGACAAGGAATCTGCGCACAGACTATCGAGCCTCGGGTCGACACGGCTACGCATAGTGCTCATCCAAATTCGCAAATAACGATTGCATAACGGTCGTGCCTTGATCTGCACTTCTTCCCTACTCGACCGTAACCGCCTACATGCAGGACGTTTGTCCGGGAACAGTTTGGCCCCCTGCGGATGGCGCGTTATGCAACCTCTGTTACCCGTGCGTAGAACTGGCTAGTAACGATTCCGGGCGTAAAAATGATGCAGTCTCTTATGACACTCTTAGTGCAGTTGGGGTGTCCACCCCGGCCTAGCTGGGGATGCTGAGGTCGCGGACGAGGACCGGCCGGTTCGATGCAGAAACGCATTGAACCCAACGAGAGTGCAGGCCAGCACCGGAGACGAGCCACCACCAGCCCGAGACGACAACGTTAAGCGCGACACACCGCGACGAGGGACCGAGGAGACGACTCACGTGACGATCAACGACCAGCACCGCGCCGCCGCCACAGCCGGAAACGGCGAGATCCCGGAACCACTAGCCGGCGCGCACGCACTCGTCGATCGACTGCATGCCGGAGAACCGTACGCCGTGGCTTTTGGCGGCCAGGGCGCTTCTTGGCTGGAAAACCTCGAGGAGTTGGTCAACTCGGCAGGGATCGAGTCTGAGATCACCGCGTTGGTCGGTGAGGCCGAGCTGCTGCTGGAACCGCTGGCGCGCGAGCTGGTGGTGGTGCGTCCGATCGGCTTCGAACCCATGAAGTGGGTCCGTGCTCTGGCTGCCGACGAGCAGCTGCCGGCGGCGAAGGATCTGACCAGCGCCGCCATTTCAGGGCCCGGAATTCTGCTTACCCAGATGGCAGCCATGCGCGCGCTCAAACGCCAGGGCCTCGACCTCACCGGTCATCCTCCGGTCGCCATCGCAGGCCATTCACAGGGTGTGACCGCTGTGGAGTCGCTCAAAGCGCACGGGACCCGCGACGTCGAATTACTCGCCATCGGTCAGTTGATCGGTGCCGGGGGATCGCTCATCTCGCGTCGCTGCGGGATGGTCGGGCGGGGCGACAAATCACCCATGGTGTCTGTCACCAACGTCGATCCCGCCCGGTTGGCCGGGCTCCTCGACAGGTTTGCCGAGGACGTACGCACCGTGTTGCCACCCGCTCTGTCCATTCGCAATGGCAGGCGCTCGGTGGTCATCACTGGAACCCCAGAGCAGCTGGCCCGTTTCGAGTTGTACTGCCAGAAGGTCACCGAGAAGGAGGAGGCCGAGCGCAAGAACAAGACGCGCGGCGGCGCCATCTTCGCGCCAGTGTTCAGCCAGGTCAGTGTCGAGGTCGGGTTCCACTCACCGCGGTTGGTCGGCGGGGTCGACCTCGTCCGCGAATGGGCGTCGCGCGCTGGCCTGGACTCTGAACTGGCGGGCCGCCTCAGCGAGGTCATCTTCGTCAATCCGGTCGACTGGGTCTCTGAGGTGGAGGGCCTGGCAGCTGCGGGTGCCAGATGGATCATCGACCTGGGTCCCAGCGATACGGTGACCCGGTTGACCGCACCGGTGATTCGGGGGCTGGGAATCGGCATCGTGCCCGCCGCCACCCGGGCCGGCCAGCGCAGCCTGTTCACCGTGGGCGCCGCCCCGGTGGTCGCCCCGGCCTGGTCTAGCTACGCGCCCTCGGCCATCGAGCTGCCCGACGGTTCGATCAAGGCGTCGACCAAGTTCACCCGGCTCACCGGACGGTCGCCGATCCTGCTGGCAGGTATGACCCCGACGACTGTCGACGCCAAGATCGTCGCCGCGGCGGCCAACGCCGGGCACTGGGCTGAGCTGGCTGGCGGCGGTCAGGTAACCGAAGAGATCCTCGAAGGGCGCATCGAAGAGCTGGTCAAGCTCTTGGAGCCGGGACGCGCCGTCCAGTTCAACTCCCTGTTCCTGGATCCTTACCTATGGAAGCTGCAGGTGGGGGGCAAGCGGCTGGTGCAAAAAGCCCGTCAGTCCGGAGCGCCCATAGACGGGGTAGTCGTCTCCGCCGGCATCCCGGACCTCGAAGAGGCCGTCGAGCTGATCGAGGAGCTCAACACCGTCGGCATCAGCAACGTGGTGTTCAAGCCGGGCACCGTTGACCAGATCAAATCCGTCATCAAGATAGCGACTGAGGTACCCGACAGAGAAGTCATCGTCCACGTCGAGGGTGGCCGCGCCGGCGGGCACCACTCGTGGGAGGACCTCGATGACCTGCTCCTAGCGACATACGGGGAGCTGCGAAAGCACACCAACGTCACCATCTGTGTAGGCGGCGGCATCGGTACCCCCGAGCGGGCGGCCGACTACCTCTCCGGGGACTGGGCCAAGGACTACGGCTTCCCCTCGATGCCGGTGGACGGCATTCTTGTCGGCACGGCGGCGATGGCGGCCAAGGAAGCGACTACATCGCCGGCGGTCAAGCAGATGCTCGTCGAGACCACCGGTACCGAAACCTGGGTCGGAGCCGGCAAGGCCATCAACGGTATGGCCAGCGGTCGCAGCCAGCTCGGCGCCGACATCCACGAGATCGACAACACCGCCTCGCGCTGCGGCCGGCTACTCGATGACGTCGCCGGCGACGCCGAGGCCGTCGATGAGCGCCGCGACGAGATCATCGCCGCGATGGCCAATACCGCCAAGCCCTACTTTGGCGACCTCGACGCGATGACCTACTTGCAGTGGCTGCAGCGCTACGTCGAGCTGACTATCGGTGCGGGCGATACGACCGCCGATACCTCAGCGCCCGGCAGTCCCTGGCTTGCCGACACGTGGCGCGAGCGCTTCGAAGAGATGCTCAAGCGCACCGAGTCACGCGTGCACGAGAAGGACTTCGGTCCTATCGAGTCGCTCTTCAGTGCCGGATCAGAGTTGAGCTCGCAAGATCAAGAGCTGCTTGATAATCCGCAGCAGGCGATAGCTTGCCTGCTTGATCGCTACCCCGACGCCGAATCGGTCAGATTGCATCCCGCAGATATTCCCTTCTTCGTGACGCTGTGCAAAACGGCCGGCAAACCGGTGAACTTCGTTCCGGTCATTGACAAGGACGTCCGGCGTTGGTGGCGCAGCGACTCTCTGTGGCAGGCCCACGACGCTCGCTACAGCGCCGATGAGGTGTGCATCATCCCGGGTACCCAGGCCGTCGCCGGAATCACCCGGGTGGACGAGCCGGTTGGCGAGCTGCTGGACCGCTTCGAGCAGGAGATCATCGATCGAGTGCTGGCCTCCGGGGCCCAGCCGGTCCCCGTGATGTCTCGCCGCCAAGCCCGTGCCGACATCACCGGACCGCTCGCCGTCGTCCTCGATGCCCCCGACGTGCTCTGGGCGGGACGCACCGCGATCAACCCCGTGCACCGCATCGGCGAGCCGGGCGAGTGGCAGGTCAACGACGTGCCCGGAAAGCCCAGCGCCACCCACCCGTCCACCGGTGCCCGGTTGGAGCTGGCCGACGACGGAACCCGGCGGGCAGGAGCGAAGGGATCCGGGGATGTCGCTGGGGATGTTTCCGTCGTCCTGAGTGTCCCGCTCTCTGACATCTGGATCGACATCCGCTTCACGCTGCCGCCCTGCACCGTCGATGGGGGCATGCCGCTCGTCACCGTCGAGGACGCATCGAAGGCAATGCGTGCGGTACTGGCCATCGCCGCCGGCGTCGACGGCCCGGATGCGCTTCCGCCGGTCGAGAACAGCACCGCGACGGTCACCGTCGAATGGGATCCAGAGAAGGTGGCCGATCACACCGGCGTCACTGCGACCTTCGGCGCGCCCCTGGCGCCCGGGCTCACGCTGGTGCCGGACGCGCTCGTCGGGCTGTGCTGGCCAGCGGTCTTCTCGGCGGTCGGGTCGGGGCTCACCGGCGACGGCTTCCCCGTCGTGGAGGGTCTGCTGAGTCTGGTGCACCTTGACCACGCCGCACATCTGTTACGGGCGATGCCGACAACTAAGTCCACATTGACCGTCACCGCAACCGCTTCGGTGGCCACCGACACCGACGTCGGGCGTGTCGTCCCGGTCGCCGTCACGATCAGCGAGGCAGGGATCGACGATGCCGGCGGTACTGGCGATGCCGGCGATGCTGGCGTGTCAGCGGTGTTGGCCACCCTGAAGGAGCGTTTCGCCATCCGAGGTCGGACCGGTTCGAGCGAACTGACCGATCCGCCGCGGGCCGGTGGTGCCATCACCGACAACGCCACCGACACGCCACGGCGGCGGCGCCGCGACGTCGTCGTCACCGCACCGGTCGACATGAGCGCGTTCGCGGTCGTCTCGGGTGACCACAACCCCATTCACACCGACCGGGCAGCGGCGCTGCTCGCCGGGCTCGAAACTCCGATCGTGCACGGCATGTGGCTTTCGGCTGCGGCTCAGCATGCGGTCACCGCCACCGACGGCCGCGCCACGCCGCCGCCCCGCCTGGTGGGGTGGACCTCCCGCTTCCTGGGAATGGTGCTGCCTGGTGATGAGATCGAATTCCGAGTGGACCGCGTCGGCATTGACCGCGGCGCGGAGATCATCGAAGTAGCTGCTCGGGTGGGCTCGGAACTCGTGATGTCGGCGACGGCGCAGCTGGCCGCGCCCAAGACCGTCTACGCGTTTCCCGGTCAGGGCATTCAGTCCAAAGGGATGGGCATGGAGGTGCGCTCCCGGTCCAAGGCCGCGCGCAAGGTCTGGGACTCCGCCGACAAGTTCACCTGCGAAACCCTCGGCTTCTCGGTGCTGCACGTGGTGCGTGACAACCCGACCAGCCTCATCGCTTCCGGCGTGCATTACCACCACCCCGAGGGGGTGCTCTACCTAACGCAGTTCACCCAGGTCGCGATGGCGACGGTGGCCGCTGCCCAGGTCGCCGAGATGCGCGAGCAGGGCGCCTTCGTCGAGGGCGCCATGGCCTGTGGTCACTCCGTCGGCGAGTACACGGCGCTGGCCTGCGTGAGCGGTGTGTATCCGCTCGAGGCGCTGCTCGAGGTCGTGTTCCATCGTGGGTCCAAGATGCACGACATCGTGCCTCGCGATGCTGCAGGCCGCTCCAACTACCGGCTCGCAGCGATCCGTCCGTCCCAGATCGATCTTGACGACGACGACGTGCCCGGCTTCGTCGATCAAATTGCGGCGAATACTGGAGAGTTTCTACAGATCGTGAACTACAACCTGCGTGGCTCGCAGTATGCGATCGCCGGAACAGTGCGGGGCCTGGAGGCGCTGGAGGACGAGGTCGAGCGTCTTCGGGAAATCAGTGGCGGCAAGCGGTCGTTCATCATGGTGCCCGGCATCGACGTGCCGTTCCACTCCTCGGTGCTCAGGATCGGCGTCGCCGACTTCCGGCGCTCGCTGGAACGGGTCATGCCCCGCGACGCCGATCCGGCGCTGCTCGTCGGAAAATACATCCCCAACCTGGTGCCCAGGCCCTTCACCTTGGACCGCGACTTCATCGAGGAGATCCGCGACCTGGTGCCGGCTGAACCACTCGACGAGATCCTCGCCGACTACGACACCTGGCGGAACGAGAAGCCGCGGGAATTGTGTCGCAAGATCGTCATCGAGCTGCTGGCCTGGCAGTTCGCCAGCCCGGTGCGTTGGATCGAGACCCAGGACCTGCTGTTCATCGAGGAGGCCGCCGGTGGGCTCGGTGTCGAGCGGTTCGTCGAGATCGGCGTGAAGTCTGCTCCCACTGTCGCTGGGCTGGCCAGCAACACGCTCAAGCTGCCGGAGTACTCGCACAACACCACCGAGGTGCTCAACGTCGAACGTGACGCCGCCGTGCTTTTCGCCACCGACACCGACCCGGAGCCCGACTTCGAGGAAGACACCGCTCCGGCGGCTGACGACGGACCGGTTGAGGCCGCTCCCGCCGTCCCCGCTCCCGCCGTCGCCGCTCCCGCCGCTCCCGCGGCCCCCGCGGGCGCTGCACGCCCCGACGATCTCGGGTTCGACGCATCCGATGCCACCATGGCGCTGATCGCGCTCTCGGCCAAGATCCGCATCGATCAAATCGAGCCGCTGGACTCCATCGAGTCCATCACCGACGGTGCGTCGTCACGGCGCAACCAGATGCTGGTCGATCTCGGGTCCGAGCTGAACCTCGGAGCCATCGACGGCGCTGCCGAAGCCGACCTGGCCGGCCTGAAGTCGCAGGTCACCAAGCTAGCGCGGACCTACAAACCGTTCGGCCCGGTCCTTTCGGACTCGATCAACGATCAGCTGCGCACGGCTCTTGGCCCGTCCGGTAAGCGTCCTGGCTACATCACTGAGCGGGTCAACAAGACCTGGGAGCTCGGAAACGGCTGGGCCAAGCACGTCACCGTCGAGGTCGCGCTGGGCACCCGTGAGGGATCTAGCGTGCGCGGCGGGGAGCTGGGTGGTCTGCACGACGGTGCACTGGGCGACGCACCAAGCGTCGACAAGGCGATCGATGCCGCGGTGGGCGCGGTAGGCGCCCGTCTTGGCATCCCAGTGTCGCTACCGTCAGCCGGTGAGGCCGCCGGCGGAGTCGTGGACTCCGCCGCACTGAACGAATTCGCCGAGCAGGTGACCGGACCCGACGGTGTCCTCGCTTCAGCGGCACGCGCGATCCTCGATCAGCTGGGACACGGCACTGCCGTTGTCACCCCCGAGCCGTCAGCCGGCGCGGAGCTCATCGACCTGGTCACCGCCGAACTCGGTTCGGAGTGGCCACGTTTGGTCGCTCCGGCGTTCGACAGCCGCAAAGCGGTGCTGTTGGACGACCGGTGGGCCAGCGCGCGTGAGGACCTGGCCAAGATCTGGTTGATGGACGAGGACGACGTCGAGTCTGAGTGGGTTGACCTTGCCGAGCGGTTCGAGGGTGCCGGACATGTGGTTGGTGTCCAGGCCACCTATTGGCAGGGCAAGGCGCTGGCCGCAGGCCTAACCATCCACGCATCTCTCTACGCCAGGGCCGCAGCAGGTGCGGAGAACCCGGGCAAGGGCCGCTACACCGACGAGGTCGCCGTTGTTACCGGCGCCTCGAAGGATTCGATTGCGGCCTCGGTGGTGGCTCAGCTACTCGAAGGCGGCGCAACCGTCGTCGCGACGACATCCAACCTCGACGACAGCAGGCTCGGGTTCTACCGCAATCTGTACCGCGACAACGCCCGCTTCGGTGCGCAGTTGTGGGTAGTGCCCGCGAACATGTCCTCCTACAACGACATTGACGCATTGGCGGAATGGGTCGGGAACGAGCAAACCGAGAGCCTGGGCCCGCAGTCGGTCCACATCAAGGACGCGCTCACGCCGACACTGCTGTTCCCATTCGCCGCACCGAAGGTGGGCGGAGACCTCTCCGAAGCCGGGTCGCGCTCGGAGATGGAGATGAAGGTCCTGCTATGGGCTGTGCAGCGGCTCATCGCTGGTCTGTCCCACATCGGTGCTGACCGTGACATCGCGGCACGACTGCATGTCGTGCTGCCCGGTTCGCCGAACCGCGGCATGTTCGGCGGTGACGGCGCCTACGGCGAGGCGAAGTCGGCACTCGATGCGGTCGTATCTCGGTGGAAGGCCGAGACTTCGTGGGCGCAGCGAGTCAGCCTGGCGCACGCATTGATCGGCTGGACGCGCGGTACCGGCCTGATGGGGCACAACGACGTGATCGTCGAAGGAGTCGAGGAAGCCGGTGTGACCACCTACTCCACCGATCAGATGGCGAGCATGCTGCTGGCGCTGTGCGACGTCGAGACCAAGTTCGCGGCCGCGCGGGAGCCCGTGCAAGCCGACCTGACCGGAGGGCTGGCCGAGGTTGATCTGGACTTGTCGGCACTGGCCGCCAAAGCCCGCGAAGAATCTACGGTGAGCCCAGCCGACGATGGCGATGACGAGGACGGCGGCGGGACCGACGATCACCTGATCGCCGCCCTGCCATCCCCGCCGCGTCCGGCCGCCCCGGCGCCCACGCCGCAGTGGGACGACCTCGATGTCGACCCGGCCGATCTGGTGGTCATCGTGGGAGGTGCCGAACTCGGCCCGCTCGGGTCGTCGCGCACCCGCTTCGAGATGGAGGTCGACAACGAACTGTCGGCAGCCGGTGTCCTCGAACTCGCCTGGACCACCGGCCTGATCAAATGGGAGGACGATCCTCAACCAGGTTGGTATGACACCGAGTCCGGGGACCTCGTCGAGGAAGTGGACCTGGTCGAGCGATACCACGATGTGGTCGTCGAACGTGTGGGCATCCGCGAATTCGTCGGTGACGCGGCAATCGATCCGGATCACTCGGCACCCCTGTTGGTGTCGGTGTTCCTGGACAAGGACTTCTCCTTCGTGGTGTCGTCGGAGGCCGATGCGCGCGCGTTCGTCGAATTCGACCCGGAGCACACGGCCATCTGCCCAGTGCCCGACAGCGCCGATTGGACCGTCATCCGCAAGGCGGGCACCGAGATTCGCGTGCCGCGCAAGACGAAGCTGTCCCGCACCGTCGGCGCGCAGATTCCCACCGGGTTCGACCCACAGGTCTGGGGCATCACGCCGGATATGGCAACTTCGATCGACCGGGTGGCGGTGTGGAACCTCGTCGCTACAGTCGATGCGTTCCTTTCCGCCGGATTCTCGCCGGCGGAACTAATGCGCTGGGTGCACCCCAGCCTGGTCGCCAGCACGCAGGGCACCGGGATGGGCGGGCTGTCCTCGATGCAGACCATGTTCCACAGCAACCTGCTGGACAAGAGCAAGCCAAACGACATCCTCCAGGAGGCGCTGCCTAACGTTGTTGCCGCCCACGTGATTCAGAGCTACGTCGGCAGCTACGGGTCGATGGTCCACCCGGTGGGGGCATGCGCCACTGCCGCCGTGTCGCTCGAAGAGGGCGTCGACAAGATCCGGCTGGGCAAGGCCGAACTCGTCGTCACCGGCGGCTATGACGACCTGACGCTGGAAGCTGTCATCGGCTTCGGTGACATGGCCGCCACCGCTGATACCGAGGTGATGCGGTCGAAAGGCATCAGCGATGCGCGGTTCTCGCGTTCCAACGACCGGCGCAGACTCGGCTTTGTCGAGGCGCAGGGTGGCGGCACGATTCTGCTGGCCCGCGGCGACTTGGCGGTAAAGATGGGGCTGCCGGTTCTGGCCGTCGTCGCCTACGCACAGTCGTTTGCCGACGGCGTGCACACCTCCATCCCCGCTCCCGGACTTGGTGCGCTGGCTTCCGGCCGGGGCGGTGTGGACTCGAGGCTGGCGAGGTCGCTGGCGAAGCTGGGTGTGGGTGCCGACGACATTGCTGTCATCTCCAAGCACGACACCTCGACGCTGGCCAACGATCCTAACGAGCAGGAGCTGCACGAGCGGTTGGCTGACTCGCTGGGGCGCTCCGAGGGCGCGCCGCTGTTCATCGTCAGCCAGAAGAGCCTCACCGGGCACGCCAAGGGCGGCGCGGCGGTCTTTCAGACGATCGGCCTGTGCCAGATCCTGCGCGACGGCGTGATCCCGCCCAATCGCAGCCTGGACTGCGTCGACGACGAACTGGCGAGCTCGACCCACTTCGTGTGGCCGCGCGAGACGCTGCGGCTCGGGCAGAAATATCCACTCAAGGCTGGTCTGGTGACCAGCCTCGGGTTCGGCCACGTCTCGGGAGTGGTCGCCCTGGTGCACCCGGAGGCGTTCCTAGCAGCCCTGAGCACTGACCAGCGGGAGGCGTACACCGCGCAGGCCCAGGAGCGGAGCCTGGCCGGGAAGCGCAGGCTGGCGTCGGCCATCGCCGGCGGGCCGCCGATGTATGAGCGGCCGCCCGACCGTCGCTTCGGCCACGAGCACCCGGAGAAGGTGCAGGAGGCGGCGATGCTGCTCGACACGGCGGCGCGACTCGGCGCGGACGGCGCGTACTAGCGTCGACAAGTGAGATAACGTGCTGCGTTGTGGGCGTTGTCGGGATAGGTATCGATCTGGTCTCCATCCCCGACTTCGCCGAACAGGTCGATCGGCCGGGCACGGTGTTCGCCGAGACCTTCACCCCCGGTGAGCGGCGTGACGCCGCCGACAAGAGTTCGTCAGCGGCGCGTCACCTCGCCGCGAGGTGGGCAGCCAAAGAGGCGGTGATCAAGGCGTGGTCCGGGTCGCGGTTCTCCAAACGGCCGGTGCTGCCCGAGGGAATCCACCGCGACATCGAGGTGATCACCGACATGTGGGGGCGCCCGCGCGTCCGGCTGTCCGGTGCGATCGCTGAGCACCTCAAAGAGGTGACGATTCACGTGTCGATGACCCATGAGGCCGATGTCGCGGCTGCCGTCGCAGTGCTCGAGGAGCGCTGAGCCTCCCCTTCTTCCATGGGAGCGCGCGCATTTGTAGTGCGACACGCGGGGCTACGGCGCAATAATGCGCACCCTCACGCAGGATGGATGCCATGAATGATCTGGTGGCCAGGGTCCGCGAGGTATTGCCCTCGGTGCGGACCGATCTGGAGAATCTGGTGCGCATCGAGTCCGTGTGGGCGGACCCGGCCCGCCGCCCTGAGGTACAGCGCAGCGCCGAGACCGTGTTGATGCTGCTGCGGGAGGCCGGCTTCGATGATGTGCAGATCGTCGCCGAAGGCGGTGCTCCGGCAGTCATCGCCCGGCACCCCGCGCCGCCGGGAGCGCCGACAGTGCTGCTGTATGCGCACCACGACGTACAACCGGAAGGGGACCGCTCGCAGTGGCTGTCGCCGCCGTTTGAGCCAACCGAGCGCAGCGGGCGGCTCTACGGACGCGGTACCGCTGACGACAAGGCAGGCATCGCAACACATTTGGCCGCATTCCGAGCCCATGACGGCAACCCGCCGGTAGGGGTCACGGTCTTCGTCGAGGGGGAAGAGGAGTCGGGCTCACCGTCGCTATCACGACTACTGTCGGTGCACCGCGATCTACTGGCCGCCGACATCATCGTCATCGCGGACTCGGAAAACTGGACTACCGATATCCCGTCGCTGACCGTGTCGCTGCGCGGGCTGGCGGACTGCGTGGTCGAAGTCGCCACCCTCGACCACGGGCTGCACTCGGGGATGTGGGGTGGCGTGGTGCCCGACGCGCTCACCGCCTTGGTTCGCCTTCTCGCAAGCCTGCACGACGATGACGGCAATGTTGCGGTCGCCGGCCTGCACGAATCATGCGCTGCCGATGTCGACTACCCCCCGCAGCGGGTGCGCTCGGACACCGGATTGCTCGACGGTGTGCAGGAGATCGGTTCCGGATCAGTGGCACAACGTCTTTGGGCCATGCCGGCGGTCACAGTCATCGGCGTCGACGTCACGCCGATCGCGCAAGCGTCGAACACCCTGATCCCGCGGGCGCGTGCCAAGGTCAGCATGCGCGTGGCGCCCGGTGGCGACGCCGCCGAGCATCTTGCCGCGCTGACCCGTCACCTCGAGCAACACGCACCTTGGGGTGCGCAGGTGACGGTGACGCCCGGTGAGATTGGCGAGTCCTATGCAATCGATGCCAGCGGTCCCGTCTACGACGTGGCACGCGAGGCGTTCCGCGATGCCTGGGGATGCGATGCGATCGACACCGGAGTCGGCGGATCGATCCCATTCATCGCGGCGTTCGCGACGGCCTTTCCTGAAGCGAAAATTTTGGTGACCGGGGTCGAGGACCCACATACCCAGGCGCACAGCATCAACGAGAGCCTGCATTTGGGCGTCCTGGAGAGGGCGGCGGCCGCCGAGGCGCTGCTGCTGGACCGGCTCGGCTAGCTCAGACCGACAGGTCGCGTCGCAGTTTCGCGACGTGCCCGGTGGCACGGATATTGTACCGGGGTCTACTCTTGACAACATGACACAACAGTTAAGAGCCCTGGTCGGTGCCCGTGTGTCCCACCTGGACGATGCGAAGGACAACACCCGCAAGGTGTCTCACCTGGCGCAGACCGAAGAGGGTGCCCGGTGGGCTGAGGCCCAGGGATATGCGGTTGTCGGAACTTTCGAGGACCTTGGAGTGTCAGCCGGTAAGACCACGCCGTTCGAACGTCCAGACCTGGGCCAGTGGTTACAGCCTGAACGTCTGCATGAATGGGATGTGCTGGTCTTCTCAAAGATCGACCGGGCGTTCCGGTCGACTGTGGACTGTATCGAGTTCGCTAAATGGACCAAATCGAACGGCAAGATCCTTGCCTTCTCAGGGGACGGTGTTGTCCTAGATTATCTACATCCTGGGAAGGACTCTCTAGATCAAATGATGTCGGAGTTCTTCATCTATGTCGGCTCATTCTTCGCAGCAATCGAGCTGGCACGGTTCAAAACGAGGGCCACCGACCGGCTGGATTACCTGCGGATGACTGACCGTGTTAGTCACGGTGTGCCACCACTCGGGTTCAGGACAGTTCCGCACCCGTCCGGCGCTGGGAAGTCTTTGGAGCGTGACCCGCACGGTTACGCTCTGCTCCACCAGATCAAGACGAAACTAGTCGACGAGCATGGCTCTTTGACGAGTGTCACCCGATGGCTGAATGACAGCGGCAAAACCACCAACATCGGTAAGACCCGCAGCGGCTCTAAGTGGTCGGTGACTTCGCTGAAGCGGGTTCTTACGTCTCAGCGGACTCAGGGTCTTCGGGTGATGGCGGTATATGAACCCGCCCCTACTGAGAAGAATCCTGACCATAAGAAGCGGGCAGGGGAGAAGCTTGTGCTCGACTCTGCGGGGGAGCCCATACGGATGGCGGAACCTACTTTCTCTGAAGAAGATTGGGATCTGATCCAGGCAGCTTTAGCAAAACGAATGGTTAGCGGTAAACGGAGGGCGGTAACACCTAACCCGATGGCGGGGATCGGTTTCTGTCAGTGTGGTGCTGCGTTGTGTTTGCATCGTCGGAAGTCGTCTTCAGGGAAGGTGCATGTGTATGTCCGGTGCGGTGCGTCTCCCAGCACTTGCCGGGGGGCGAAGACATTAGACGAAATCGAGCGGATGCTCGAGGTGTCTTTCTTGAGAGCTCACGGGGACAAGCAAATGATGCGGCGGGTGTTCACACCAGGAGAAGATCGGAGCCGTGAGCTTGCCCAGACAGAGCAGTCGCTTGAACGGCTGAGGTGGGAATCAGACAACGGTCTGATTGATGATGAGCAGCTTTACCGTTCTCGGTTGTCTTCTTTGTCGGCGCGTAGGAAGGCGTTGGTGGCCGAGACTGTTGTCCCCCCGAAATGGGACATGGTTGGTACAGGGAAGACATACCGGGAGTTATGGGCTGATCCTGAAACAGATCGTCGGGAGGTGCTGCGGGATGCTGGGGTTCAGCTTGTGATGCACTCGCTCCGTCGCGAAGAGAACGCCCGTGGTGGGCATGTTGTGGTGGGGATTGAGCTTCCTAAGTGGCGGTGACCCAAGCGACCGAGTCGCTGAAGCCTACAAGGAGTTCTTCGCGGGGTTGCGGGAGATGGGCGTGCGAGGCGTGGAGACCTGGCCTCCGGATAGATATACGGAAACGATGGTTGTCACCCCCGTTGAGGGTGAGCCGGTGGTGGTTGACGTCTTGACTGACGAGGGTGGGGCTGCGGCGGCTGAGGCCTATGGGTGGGACACGGAGGAAGACCCGTGACCGGGTGGATTCAGGGCACGGACACGATTCGGTGCTTGCATAACCCCAGGTCAGAGGCTTGACGGTTTGGGAGCCCGGAATGCATCGTTGCACGTCAGAGGGGTAGTTAGCTTATCGAAATGAATCCCCGGGTAGGGCAGTACCAGAGGGGGGTCTCCCAATCGCTTACAGAGCCATACAGAGCTTTTCTCTTGAAGACGTAGAGAGACATTGGGGCCGAATAGCACGGCCCGATGCTAGAGCGCATCGGACGACCCGACGGGTCAAAGCATCCGGTCAGATGCGTTCCGGGGCTGTCGCTGTTGCGGTTAGTCTCAATCGGAGTCCGACTAGGAAGCGGTGGCGTGGCTGAAGAGATTGACACCGTTCGCCGCGTCAACGTTCTGGGGCTTGCGATGGCGGTGGTGAAGCCGGGCGGCAGCGCCCGGTTGTTGAATGAGGACAACAGCGCGGCCGAGGGTTGGGTGGCGGTGGAAGACGCGGTCCAGTCGGGCAGTTCGTTCTTTGTGGACTTGAAGGACACCCTTGCTGCTTTCGACTTGGATACAGACGAACTAGTTGCCAGCGGTGAGGCCGTTGAGGAGTGGGCTGTTTCGGAGGATCTGCCGGTTGTTGTGGCTTCGTCGGGACGGAAAGGCCACCGTCACCTCTACGTCTACTGCGGGGACCGGGCGGTGGTCGAGGCTCGTGCGCTGGCGTTGGGGATTCCGAAGAGTGCCCACCGTAGGTCTATTCGTCCTCCGTTAGCCCCTCATCGGCACGGCTTGCCAACCGGTTTGGTGCGACCTCAGACGGTCGCGGAGGCGTTGGAGGCTCTTGGTCCTGCTGTGCAAGGTGAGCAGGTTCGGAAGAATCTGCCTGAGTGGCTCATCGACCTGATAAATGAGGGCGATACCACCGGCAGATATGCGGGCCGTGGTCCTATGGCCTTGGCGATTGCGTCAGGTTTACGGGCAACCGGTTATGACTTCGCCACGTACCGCGCTGTGATGGGGAACCGGGACAACCTTGGTGGAGCGAAGTACCACGCACTCGAGGATGGGGAGGGCACCGAGAAGCCGGATGCGTTCCTAGCTCGGACGTGGGAGAAAGCACGTAATCAACTCACACCCAGCGAGATTCTCGACGAGTTGTCACAGGCCCGTGCCGCTATTTGGGCGACCGAGTGGCCGGGGCGAACCGGCAACACCGACAGGAAGGTCATGCTCGCATTGTGCGAGCTAGGCATCGGATCGGGGACGACGATCTTCGCTTTCGGTTCCCGTCGTATCGCTGTGGTGGCTCAGGCTGAGGACAAGACTGTTCGTAAAGCGTTGGGCCGTCTGGCGGCCGGTGGATGGTTGGAGCGGTTGCCAGCGACCAAGCTGGGGGACGCTGATTCCTATCGGTTTGGTCAGAAGTTGGACAAAATGACCGCACATATACCGTCCCCCCCCCATAGGGATAGGTGCGGTAGTTATGACCAGATTGATCCTGACCGGGTGTCCCTGCACCCGGTGTTCCGACATGGTTCCGGACTGGGCCAAGGGCCAGGACGGACATGGTTGATCCTCAGAAGATTAAGTGAGCCGTCAACGGCCAAAGAGATAGCAGAAGCCGGTGCGACCAATATCCGCACCGTTAGCAGTCACCTGAAACGGTTGAAGAGTCATCGCCTTGCCGTTAAGGACGGCAGGTGTTGGACGGCTGCTGGTGACGTAAAGCGGTTGGACGAACTCGCGATACAGCTTGGTGCGGTTGAGCGTTCCGAGTTGCAGAGTGAACGCTACGAGCGGGGCCGTGCCGCGTTCCGTGCCATCAAAGGGCTACCGCCTCTTGTGGCTGATGCGGACGATGACTTGGACGACGCCATAGCGGAGGACGAGTACCGCCGTTGGTATGAGGAGCAGTTGTTTCTCGAGCAACTGGGGTTGCCGCATCACCCGGTGTAGTTGTAGACAGTCTGCCTGCTGATCCCGAAATCCCTAGCGAGAGAGGTCACCGACTCGCCGCCCGCTAGACGAGCCTGAAGCTCCTGGGCCTTCTGATCGGTGAGGGCCGCCTTGCGGCCTTTGTACCTACCAGCAGCCTTAGCCAGTGCAATTCCCTCGCGTTGGCGTTCGAGGATCAGCGATCGTTCAAACTCGGCTACTGCTCCGAGCATCGACAGCAGAAGCGTGTTCATGGCGGAGTCATCGCCGGTGAAGGTGAGGGACTCTTTGACGAACTCGACACGGACACCTTGGGCGGTGAGTTCACGGACGATCCGGCGAAGGTCTTCGAGGTTGCGGGCAAGGCGGTCCATCGAGTGGGCAACGAGCGTGTCTCCATCGCGGAGGTACTCGATGGCGCGGGCCAGCTCGGGACGGTTGGTGTCCTTGCCGCTGGCCTTGTCGGTGAACACCTTGTCCAGCTCGACTCCATCGAGCTGACGGTCGGTGTTCTGGTCGATAGTGCTCACTCGTTGGTATCCGATGCGCTGAGCCACTATGCACTCCGTTGCTAGATCCAATGTCTAGATAGACTTTCAGAGCTCAATGGACGTTTGTAAATCAACATCGGAATAGACTCTTGTTGGGCGCTATCGAGGGAGATACGGGTGTCTATCTGGGGTGTACCCCAGATAGACATCTACTCCAGTAGTAGCCGCGACAGGACGATATCGCTGAGTTGATTCGGCAGGCGATCATCGCGCGCGGTCGATCAGAATGATCTAGCAGTACGGCAAGGCCCCAGACACGTTTAGGCCCAACCATTTTCGGGTGTGGGTCTCTTTTCGTGTCTGGGGTCTTCAGCCTCACCCCCTAGAGGGTTGATGGGGTGGGTGGCAGTAGCTGACCGTCAATCGGTCCCCGCTCCTAGCCGAGGTACCTCCACGTCGCACAGCGATTAGTCGTGAAGAACTGCCCATCCCAGGGTGAGTATTCGACTATCGAACACTCCAGGAGATTACGCTGTACATTCCGCCGACATGCGGATCGCTGGGTGACCCTCCGCTCTCGGCGGCCTCAGGCTCCGGCTCGGCGGCCTCAGGCTCCGGCGCGGTGTCCTCAGCCTCGCGTTGGGCCTCAGCCTCAGCTTCGCGCTCGGCGGCGTCGGCGGCCTCGCGTTCGGCGGTGGCCTCAGCCTCGCGTTCGGCGGTGGCCTCAGCCTC
>Ga0209991_10000457_pt1 | contig 18046 bp, 20 predicted proteins | sample ChitaG_FD_183167 | JGI IMG/M metagenome (GOLD analysis project Ga0209991, IMG submission 183167) | Deep subsurface microbial communities from South Pacific Ocean to uncover new lineages of life (NeLLi) - Chile_00310 metaG (SPAdes)... | ecosystem: Environmental > Aquatic > Marine > Oceanic >...
AAACCTAACCAGGGTAAAAGCTGCAAATACCACTTGTAGGGCTGGCATCAATCGATATGCCGCAAAGGCAAAAAAACTTATCATGGGAATTACTTCATTCGCATTTCCTGCTGTTGAGATAAAATATAATACCAGAGTTACGATCCCTCCAAAGGCTATAGTTTCTAAAAAATATCTAGGCATTACCCTTACCAATGAACTCCATGCCTGTAAATTGGAAAACTCACAAGAATGCCTTAAATATCTGTGGTAAAAAAAATCCTCTCTTCCTGTAACTTTAATATCCTTTATTCCGCTTAAGGCTTCTCCGGCGGTCTTAAAACGCAGCATGTTCTCTTTTAACCTTTTGGCACCATTTATTTTTAATCTATCGTGAAAGTAAAAATAGATTAGAGCATAGGAGCTGCCAAATATAATTGCAGATAATATAGTTATATATATATTTGTAAACAAAAGCATAGATAAAATGCCTATAGCAACAAAGCTCTTGATTACAATGTCAATTAATGGAAGTATAAAACCATTAGTTAAAACATTAACTTCACTAAGAATATTTTTGCTTAAGTCAGCGGTATTTTGGGTTAAAAAATAGACATAAGGCAATGATAGATATTTTTTTAATAAGGCAGAAGAGATATTGTGATTTTTCCTCCATACGAAACGAACTTTGAGCCAGGTGGCCAGAGCCGAAGTTAAATTCCCGATAATTATAATAAGCAGCATGAGGATGCCCATAAAAATGATAAAGCTGTTTACGCTGGTAAAACTTAACGAGTTATACAACCAATTCAACCATCTATTACTTTCTATTATTTCTGGCTGCATAACAACACTCATAAAGGGTAGAATTGAAACCACCCCGAGGGTTTGAAAAAGTGCCATTAATAAAATGCTTGCAAAAAGGACTAGTAACTGCCACTTCTCCTGAGGTTCAATGATAATTTTTATTTTTTTTATTAAGTTGATCAGTTTTTTAAACACAATTTTTTTCTCCTGCTAAGTAAAAAATATAATAACTTCAAAAATCAACACATTTGCCAAAAGAAATCAAACTGGTTACTAAAGTAGATGTAGTTAGTGAAAAAAAATCAGATACGGTTTTTAGGTAAGTATTTTTTTATCTTTTTCGCTATTCTTGCAAATAATGCCATATTTTTATTATCAGCTTTTTGTATTATAGAATGTAATATCTTTTAGATAACAATTTCCCATTTTAAAGGTGTTCCTTTTTCAATATTTTTTTTTACTTTCCTACCAAGAACTATATCATAATATTTAGGAGGCAAACCATGACCGGGCCTGATAATTCTTACATTATCTCTGGTAAAGATTTCTCCTGCTTTTATATCTTTTACTACAAATATCGGGCGAGATAGTTCTCTGCTTTTTTTCATCTTTTCAGTTAAATCTTAGAAAATTTTGCCTAAAGCCTTTTCTACTTCTCTTACTGACTTTACCATTACTTTGAATTCATCGGGTTCTAATGAAAAGACAGCAGCATGCACAACTATATCTACATTATTCATTGCTATATATAATCTATTTTTATCTCGAACATTACCAATGAAAAAACGAAGCTTTTCATCATTATAAAATTCTTGGAATTATTCTCGCATCTGTTGTTGCTTTAATTCACCTCGAGAAAATATACGAATTGCTTTAGGGTTATGTTCTTTTAATACAAGATGGGTGAATTTTTTACCAAAAGAGCCAGTCCCACCGGTAATTAAAATTACTTTATTTGTAAATGGCATTATTATTTCCTCCGTTTAAATATTCATAGATATTGTTTACAACACCTATGACCATTCTTTATATTTCTAAAATCTCCCCACTCCCTCATAAATAAATCCTAAGGATTTTAGGGTAGCTGGTTCGTATAAGTTTCTTAAGTCGAGTAGGATGGGAGATTTGAGTAGTTTTTTTATTTTAAGTAGATTGAGATTACGGAATTGATTCCATTCGGTAGCAATTACCAGGACATCGCTATCCTGAGCAGTTTCATATTCATCCTGACAATAGGTTAAGTTGGGAAGATTTTTTTTTGTATTATCCATTGCCAGAGGGTCAAAGCATCTGATGTTTGCTCCTTCTTTTAGTAAAAGCTGGATAATATCAACTGAAGGAGATTTTCGAATATCATCGGTATTTTGTTTAAAGGCCAGGCCTAAGATAGCGATGGTTTTTCCTTTTAGGTCTCCTATGTGGTGTTTAATTTTTTCTACCATTAATTCTCTTTGACGTTTGTTAACAGAGATTACCCCTTTTAGGAGTTTAAAATCATAACCGCAAGTTGAGGCAAAGTGATAAAGTGCTTCGGTATCTTTAGGAAAACAGGAACCACCATAGCCGGGACCGGGATGGAGAAATTTGGGACTGATTCGGCCATCCAGACCCATAGCTTTTGCTATCTGATGCACATCTGCCCCTACTTTATCGCAGAGGTTGGCAATTTCGTTAATAAAGGTGATCTTAGTAGCCAAAAAGGCATTGCAGGCATATTTGATTAACTCCGCAGTTTCAGGATTAGTAATTACAAAGGGTGTATCGATAAGATAGAGGGGTCGATAGATTTCCTGCATTATCTTTAGGGCTTTGGGGCTGTTGGTGCCGATTACTATTTTGTCTGGATGGGTAAAGTCATAGATTGCTGAGCCTTCACGGAGGAATTCTGGATTGGAGACGATGTCGAAAGGATGTTTCACCCTCACCCCGCCCTCTCCCTTCAAGGGAGAGGGAGAAGAGGAATTAATTATTTCTTCGATCCTGCGGGCGGTGCCGATGGGGACTGTGCTTTTGTTAACTATTACTTTGTATTCGTTCATAGAGGTGGCAATTTGCTGCGCAACCTTTCCAATCTGTTCGAGATTAGCTGAACCATCATTGTTAGAAGGAGTGCCTACAGCAATAAAGATTACTTTTGATTGTTTTACTGCTTTTTCAAGATCAGTGGTAAAGGTAAGACGTCCAGCTGAGACATTTTTCTTAATTAACGCTTCTAAATTTGGTTCATAAATGGGAATGCCACCAGAGTTAAGGATATTTATTTTTTGTTCATCTTGGTCGACACAGGTAACCTGGAGGCCAAAGTCAGAAAGACAAGTTCCAGTTACAAGACCAACATAACCAGTACCGATGATTGCTATATTCACGTTTTGATACTACCTTTCGTTATAATTTAACGAACAAAAATTATGCCACAGCTCAGTATAGTCTACCGGTCTACCTGTCACCCAGTTTACCAGTTAAGAAAAAATACAAAATCAGTCTGCCGGTTGACCGGTTAATGTTCATAATGTGAACCTAAGAAAATTATACTGTAAAAAAATTGTGATGTCAAATTAAACATGTGCGTTATTAAATGATTCTTCGGATTTTCCGGTAGTTTCCTTTTTTACTATACGATCCATATCTCGAAAATATATGGACGTATTAATGAAATAGATACCCCCATTAGGAATAGCATCACTATCCAACATTCGCATTACTCATGCCAGTTCATTTACATGTATCAGATTATAAATCCCGTTACCTATATTTCTATACGTTCTTCGTTTCATCGCTATAAGCAGTTGCAGGAAACTGTCTTGGTTCTCGTTGCGGCCTACTCCAAATATAATAGTAGGCCTAAGTATCTGTGCCTGGAGGCAGTTAGCAATTCCATCCAGAACAATTTTCTCTGCCTCATGTTTACTTGACTCATATATATTCTGGGGTTGACATATGGTATTCTCATCAATTAAGCGATTTTTAGATTTTCCTACCACTCCTGCGCTGGATAAATAAATTAAACGACATCCTCGTTCCAAAGCCGCCTTTACCACCCCGTAGGTTCCCTCCACATTGACCTCTTGCATCTTTTCCTCCTGAAATATCACCCCTGCGCAATGATAGATAGATGTTATACTGTAGGCAAGTTTATTTTATTTCGAATACCACTCGTAAAAAACTAAAGTTTACCATTGTAGTTACCGATCTTATGGCTAAGGATATCAGGTTCTTTTTGCCGTGTCATGGCAACTACTGATACATTATCCTTTAGTAAGTTGGTCAGCAAGTGTCTGCCCACAAAACCAGTAGCACCAGTTAGAAAAATTTGTCGTTTTTCCATTTAATCAACCTCCCTAAATTAATCTACATTATCTAAATAATATACCCAGACCCAAACAGGAATCTGGTGTTTTATACTGTTTCCATATCTTCAATCGGATTTATCCTTTTACTGTCCATTCTTATATCTCGATATTCAAATCTGTAATCAGTCAGCTTTTTACTATGCTCATCATATGGAGCATTATAATTATATCGTTTCCAAATACTTTTAAACTACGCATTAAACCTAATCTAAGAGCGTAGATATTCCGGGATGTATTTGACGCAAATGCTATTTTTTGTTCACCTTTTCAAACCTTATTATTTGGACTATTTAATATTGCTTTTAATCCCATTTTGATTCCTTTAATTCTTTCCGTATTTTTCGAGCATAAACTCATGGAAAATTGGTAAATTATCTCACCGATGAGGCTCCAAGTAAAATTTAAAATAGAAATTTTACTATGTTTAAACATAACTGTCTTCCACATAACAAAATGGTTGTATATTCTTGCTGCAACCTTCGATTTATCATCAAGCCTGCCGCCAGCTACACAGTGGTGTATAATGTACCCATTTTCTGCTATTATCATTTTCATACCATTCATAAAAAGTTTAGAGGAAAATTGAACATCTTCGCCAATGGCATATCCGCCGAATTTTTCAAGTCTTTCTTCAAAATTAAACCTATTAAATATTTCTTTTCGATATGCCATTGAGCATCCGCTCAGCCACTGTGCTTCTCCAGGATGATCAAAAAACGAATTCATACCATTCCATCCCGAAGGATAAATCTTTCTAAAAGAAGCATACCTGTTGTAAAGTTTGAATATATTACAGTATATTTTCCTAAACAATGAATACTTTTCACTATCATTATTCACGCCCATACTTTTTAATGATAAACCTACACCAAATACTTGTGAATCATCGAACTCTTTAAGTACAGAGTTTAATCCTTCGGGCGATACTTCAGAATCATTATCTATAAAAAACACTATTCCACCTAAAGCGGTGTTTACAGCATCATTTCTCTGAGAGGCTATTCCTTTTCTTGGTGCTTTAAAATATTTGATGTCAATTGATTGACTTTTTCCTTTGAATCCCATTACAACCTTTTGTGATAAATCGTCATCACTCGCATCCCAAACTATCACCTCAAAATTTCTGTAGGTTTGTTTCGTAAGAGAACGCAAACTTATATTCTTAAGAGCCTTGGCTCTATTTCTTGTTAATATAATTACACTTATCTTATTCATGCTATTCAATATCATATATTTATCGCTCATTTTCCATTATTTTATCCTTGCTTTCTTACATATTTGCTTATTGTATCTTCACTGCCAAATTTGCTTACAGTATTTACAAAAAATCCATCTGACCAAAATTCTCCACCCCATAGTTGCTTTTTTACTTTCAGATGTTTTTCAAATATCTTTTTGGCAGTTATACTTTTTATCATTCTTATTATTTCTGTCACACTGTATTTTGGAACTGACTGTATTAGAAAATGCACATGATCCCTATCTGTTCCTATCTTGAAAAAAACTTATCTCATATCTCTTGGAAATTTCAAGACATATACCTTATAAGAGTTTCATCTACTTCTTTGTTGAAAATAACCTTTCTATGTTTTGCTGGACATACAAAATGGTATATTAGTACAGATACATTATGTGGTTTGTGAATATACTTACTCAAATCACTTTCTCCTCTACTTTTTATACCATTTTAGCATATTTTATTGACCGCAGCAGAAGCTGCAGGGAATTGAACCTTGGGAGATTAAAAAAACTTGACATTTTACCTGAATCGATTAGTAATTAAAAAAACTAACATCGTGATTGATAAACTTAAATATTTCTTTAAACCTATGCTCGTAAAGATGTTCTCTTTTTGCTCGATTATATGCTAAATAAACCAATTTCTTATATTTTTCTGGATTTTTTTGAAAATCTTTCATTATACTTATAAGTTCTGAAATATCATTCCAAAAAAGAATTTCCTTATTTAATCTGAAATATTTTAAAATTCTTGTATTTGGCTTCGTTAAAACTAAACAACCATAGGATGAGTCTTCGAAAACCCGCGCTTTAATCTGAATATTTTTTTCATCAGAAGCAATAGAATCATCTATTGCTAACCAAGAATTTCTATACGCGTTTATCATTTCCGATTCTTTTAAAATACTCTTTCTTGTATCATGGACAAATATTAGTTCTTTAAATTCTTTTTTCAGTCTTTCCGTTAATATGGCTCTTCCCCCATACATCCTACCAATAAAGCAAGCTAAATAAGAACGTTTATTTAGAAAAGGGTAACACGTTTTTGCTGCCCATTGCGAACTAATTGCTTTAGCACCAAGAAGCTTGTAATATTTAAGGTTTGGTTCGAAAGTTATTATGTTTAAATTAAAAAAATTTGCAACATGTTTTGAAAATTTATCAAAAAGCAAATCATCATCGGTATACCAATTCACTAAATAAAATCCTTCTTTTGATAATTCAAAATAATCTTTAGGTATATCTTTTAATTGTTGAAAAACAGAGAAAACTATAGTTTTTTCCTTTTCTTTTTTAAAATTTCTTATTGTTTTGGTAATTTTATGTTTATTCTCGATTGGAACAAAATATATCTTACTTACTAATTTTTTAAAGGCATACATAAAATTCCTATATTCAAATCCATCACCCACAAAACGAGATCTATAATCCCATCTGGAAGTCACAAAAATTAAATTAAATTGTAAATCGCTATCTCCATAATGTATTTCAAATTTTGGTGGGAATAATAAATTAATTATCTGCCCTGATCTATTCCTTAATGAATTTTTTATTCGCCATACATCCATGTTAAAATACTCCAAAAATAGAAAGTTTTTTTAAAATAAATTTTTCTAAATTATCTTCTTCTTTCTGTTAAAAATACATATTTTAATGTTTTTGGCATTATCAAAATAATCTTCTTTTTTATCCCAAGTGCCTTTAATTTATACAGGGGCATCCTCCGCTAGCACAAGTTGAACTTCTATCTATTACAAAATATTCATACCCTTTTTGTAAATTACATTATATATATAACAGATTTAATTGTTTCCTCAAGGTAATTTCTCATATTATAATTTTGAGTAATAATAGAAAACGAATTATTCGTTTGATCCCTATTTATTTCAAATTTCTACCAAAATTAGAATTAATACCTACGCGATGAATTGTTATCTTTTTCTCATTACACCCAATATTAATCAATTTTCTTTAAAAATAATCACAAATTGGAAAAAATAGAACCCTTTAAGGGATAAGTTTTTATAAATACTGGCATCATTATCTAACATAAAGACTGACATACAATAACCATAGAACGTCGTAATAATTTTGCCGCTTATTCCTATACTCTTAACATATACCTAAATAACCCCGGTATGTACAAAATGACATTAAAAATATTGCCTTTAATATAATAATTCTTAATTTTATTATTGGGTATCCCAATATAATTAACTCGTTTCATAGGTCTATATTTTTATAATAGAATGAACTTTTTTATTTTTTGGATTAGTTATAGCGAATATCTCAACATCGTGTCCTCTGCCTATAAGACCTGTAATCTGATTCAGGATAAAAGTTTCTGATATTGATGGGAAACCTCCTACAATAAATGCTATTTTCATGTTTTTTTCTCCAATATGGATTTCATCTGAGATTGAATCCATATCCAGGTTCTTTTAATACCTTCATCTAGATCAATCTTAATATCCCATTCAATTTTAGATTTTATGAAATTGCAATCTAATATTACTTTCGGAACATCAAATAGACGAGCTGGTTCATACTTTATAGAAATATTCTTCCCCGTAATCGTTTTAATTTTATCGACCAACTTTATTAGACTTACCTCTTGACTACTACCAATATTATATATACAGTTGGGCGATAAATCATTTGCTGTCATGAAAAAGGCTCTAGCTACATCTGTAACGTAAACGTAGTCGCGTATAATAGATCCATCCCCAAAAATGATAATTGGTTTATTTTCATATATTTTTGCTAAAAAAGTTGGAATCACACCCTGCCCTCTATAAGGTAATTGGCCTTCGCCATATACATTTGCTATTCTTAAAATTACATACTTCAAATTATAAAGATATGCATATAGCTTGATATATTTCTCAACTGTGAGTTTTGTTATTCCGTATGATGAAATAGGATCAGTAAAATGGTTCTCGTCAAAAGGTAAGCGCATAGGCTGCCCATACACCGTCCCCCCAGAAGAGCTAAATACAATACGATGAACATCATTCTTCACACATGCATCTAATAGATTTATTGAACCTATAACATTGCTTATTACATCTTCAATCGGCGCTTGGATAGACGTTCCAGGAAATGTATCCCATGCGAGATGATAGACAATTTCAATGCCTTTTGTTGCCATAAGTAACTTTTGTTGGTCGTCAAGACCTCCCCTTATAAATCGACACTCTGTTGTCTTCTCACTTTTCGGCTCTTTGCGATCATATACCGTTACAATATCACCCCGTATTATAAGTTGATCTATCAAATGTTTTCCGATGAAACCAGTTCCACCTACCACCAGACTATTCATAAGTAATTGCGCTCCTTTCTATGTCTAGCTGTTACATGTCCCTTTGGACCACATTTAATGTATGCCTATGTTCTTACTACCGTTCGGCACAGTAAACTATATTTTTAAGATAGCGATCATATTATGTTTTTATCAAAGCTAGAAAAAGTTTTTCCAATTGTTTTAGAGTTAAAAATCCTTTACGAAAAGTAATTTCTTTAATTGCTTTTCCCAAATTATAAACCAGTATTACAACTGATAATTTTTTCAATTATTTCACCTTGATATTTTACATATTTTCTAATTTTAGTCTCATCCAAACCTATAGAACTTACACAATACCCCCGGCTCCAAAAATGGTTTCCCCAATAGGGCTTCTTCTTGAGAGCAGGAAAGCTTTTGAAGAGTTTTATTGCTGTCTTACCTTTTAGCATTCCCATTACATCGGATATCGATAATCTGGGAGGTATAGAAAGTATCACATGTATATGGTCTTCTTTTACATTCATTTCCAGTATCTCTATATTCCTCCATTCACATAACATCCTTAGATTTAACTCTACAAATTCAGCCACTGCACCTTTTAGTATTCTGTATCTGTACTTTGGACACCATACTATATGATATTTACATTGATAGATTGTATGAGATAATTTTTTCCATTTGGTCATATCTTATATTAACATACATATCGTTTTATGGTAAAACCTTTTAGCCATTACCACCTTCAAAGAAGGTGGTTTTTTAACGTTAAATAAATATTTATATCAATTAGTAATTCATTCTAGATTTCCTAAGTTTTTTTCCTTGTTTATATTTTTTAGAAACCACATATAAGTTCTTTTAACGCCCTCTTCTAATGAAGTTTTTGCTTGCCATCCTAACTTATAAGCAACAGCTGTATCAACAACTTTTCTCGGCATACCATCAGGTTTTGATATATCCCATACTATTTCCCCTTTAAACCCTTCTATATCACTAATTAACTCTGCTAATTTCTTTATACTAACATCTTTCCCCGTTCCAATATTTATAAAAGGGGGCAATTCTTCTGAATTATAATTTTGCATAAAATATAAGCAAGCATCGGCCAAATCATCTACATATAAAAATTCTCTTTTCGCTTTACCTGTGCCCCATATTTTAATAGTAGATAATTTTTTAACTTTTGCCTTATGAAATCTTCCAATTAAAGCTGCTATTACATGAGAGTTATTTAAATTAAAATTATCTCCAATCCCATAAACATTCGAAGGTACCAATGATATAAAATTTCTATTGTATTGTTTATCATAGTATTCACATAATTTTAAACCAGCAATCTTCGCTAAACCATATCCTTCGTTTGTAGGTTCCAACTTTCCATTAAGCAAATACTCCTCCTTCATAGGTTGCGAACATTCTCTTGGATAAATACAAGAACTCCCAAGAAATAATAATTTTTCAATACCATATTTATAAGCCGAATTTATTATATTACATTCAATCATTAGATTCTCATATAAAAATTCAGAAGGATTTTTTATATTAGCCATTATTCCACCAACCTTTGCTGCAGCTAAAAAAACCCATTCTGGTCGCTCCTTACAAAAAAAATCTTTAACCACCTGTTGATTAATTAAATCTAATTCTTTATGTGTTTTGTAGATTAAATTATTATAACCTGCTTTTTTAAGTCGTCTTACAATTGCAGAACCCACTAAGCCCTTATGTCCAACAATATAAACCTTAATATTTTTATTCATATTTTATCTGTTTCCTTAAATATTTTCTCAAATATTTCGATAACATAGTTAATATCTTTATCTGTTAAATATTGATGGCACCCTATATAAAGTGCGTTCTTGCCCAAATATTCAGCATTAGGTAATTTATTATTATATATATTTTTTAAAAAATTATAAGCAGGTTGTTGAGTAGGAATACATGGGAAAAATCCCCTACTTTCTACCCCATTTTCTTCAAGCTTTTGTCTTAAACTTTTTCTATTAATAATATTATTATATTTTAAGATTATGGGATAGGCTAAATAGCTAATATCATCGGAATAAATGGGTAATTGCAAAATATTACTAAATTTTTCTAATCTTTCATTTAGTAATTTAACATTTTTTTGTCTTTTTTTAATTATTTCGTTTATCTTTTTTAATTGAACTAAACCTAAGGCGGCCGGAAATTCCATGGTTTTAAAATTATAACCAATTATATCATGTAAAAATCGAGGATCATTATCACTATTTGGATTTTTATCTTCATGTTTACAATAACCAAATCCTCTCGTGCATATCGGGCAATCACATACTCTGCCATTAGCTTTGATTTTTTTTATTAATCTAGCTATTTCACTATCACTAGTTACAACTGCTCCCATTTCCCCTGCTTGGATATTATGAGCAATATAAAAAGAATAACTTGCTAATGTTGATAAATTTCCAACAATTTTATTTTTATATTTTGATCCATGTGCTTCACTTGCATCTTCAAAAACAATTAAATTATATTTTTTTGCAATTGCATTAATTCTATCCATATCACAGGGATAACCCATTAAATGAACAGCCAAAATAATGCTGTATTCATCAGGATTATCTGATTCTTCAAATATTTTTTCTATTTGCTCCGGTAATATTGAAAAATTTAAAGGATCGACATCAACATATACAGGCTCCATTCCAACTAATTTTATTGCATTGCTAGTTGCGATATAAGTTGTAGGTGTTGTTATAACTTTTGTACCCTTTTTAATCCTAGGAAATCTATCATCATACAACAAAGTAGTGAGTCCAGCAATTAATGCTGAAGTTCCTGAATTTACTAAAATACAATATTTTGTTCCAATAAATTTAGCCCATTTTTTTTCAAACTCAAATACTTTTTTATCTTCGGATATGCGATTACTCTCCAATACTTCAAGAATGATATTTTTTTCTTCCTGACCTATTCTAATATCGCCTACAGTTATTCTTTGTTTCACGAGAAATTCTCCTAATATATTGTAAATCTTAAGAACTTATTATAAATATACTTCTAATTTTTATTAAAATTCAATATAATACGACTTATAATTATAGTGGCTATAATAGAGTAAAACCTTTTGTAAATATATATCGCAATTTTCAAAAAATATTTATTATTTATACAAACATTAATAATCTATTATTTATTACATTATCGTTAAATGATTCTTCGTCCAAGAAATCCCTTTTTGTTTTAGAATCTTTTTTCCTTCACCAGGGGAATCCAGTCCAATTAATTCCATATCACTATCCACCATTATCTTAACCAGCTCTTTAAAGGTAATCCGGGGACTCCACCCCAGCTCTTTTCTGACCTTAGAGGAATCAGCCAGCAATAATTCTGCCTCAGTAGGCCTAAAGTATCTTGAGTCTATTTCAACATATTCCTTCCAGTCTAATCCCGCATAATTAAAGACCTCTTCTAAGAATTCTTTAACTGAATGAGTCTCTCCTGTTCCGATAACATAATCACAAGGTTTATCCTGCTGTAACATCATCCACATCGCCTCTACATAATCAGGGGCATAACCCCAATCTCTCTTGGCTTCTAAATTACCCAAGTATAGTTTCTTGTCTTTTCCGGCTATAATTCGGGCCAGACCCCTAGTAATCTTACGGGTAACAAAGGTCTCCCCCCTGCGGGGTGATTCATGATTGAAGAGTATACCATTACAAGCAAATATATTGTAACCTTCCTGATAATTACGGACCATCCAATAAGCATAGACCTTGGCTGCCGCATAAGGGCTTCTCGGTCTATAGGGGGTATCTTCATTCTGGGGTGCCGGGGCATCCCCATACATCTCACTGCTGGAGGCCTGATAAAATTTAGTCTTTACCCCGCTTCTTCTTACTGCCTCTAGTATCCGGGTAGTCCCTAAACCGGTAATATCTCCGGTATATTCCGGCATATCAAAACTGACCCTCACATGACTCTGTGCTCCTAAATGATAAATCTCATCAGGTTTTATATTATAGATGAGATTGGTAAGCTGACTCGAATCGCTCAAATCTCCATAATGAAGATGTAACTTTACTCCTCTCAGATGAGGGTCTTTATAAATATGGTCTATTCTGCTGGTATTAAAGGTACTGGCTCGTCTTATAATACCATGAACTTCGTATCCTTTAGAAAGCAAAAATTCTGCCAGATATGAACCATCCTGACCGGTGATACCGGTAATTAATGCTTTTTTCATTATTATATTCTCTCCTTTATTTTATAATTTCTAAATGATTAAAATTATTATTGCTTTCAATTCTTATATTTCAATTAAAATGCTTGATCCCCTCATCTGTGGAAACCCCACGGGCAAGCCCGTGGCACCTTTTCCATTTTTCGAGCTTCGCTCGACGCCCTTCGGGAGAATTTTACATTCATTCACGGGTAAACCCGTGGTATTCTACCCTTCGGATACAGACCAACAAAATCTTGGACATTTTGATTCTTTAGACCCCCGGATCAGCTTGACTATAATCATTTTTTATTTATTTTTTGTTTTATTTCCCAATTCTCCCAAACAAATGGATATTGATAAGTTAAATAATGTGTTTTTTGAAGTTTCTTTTGAATTTTAAGCATCCTTTTTTCAGCATCCTCAACGAAATCGTGAAATTGAACTTGTATATTTTTTATATTTTTTATAAAACCTGTTTCAATCAAATGCTCTAGTAAATCATATTCACTACCTTCTATGTTAATTTTCACTAAGTCAACTTGCTTAATATTTTTTTTCCGAAGGAAATCGGCCATTTCTATTAGTTGTATCTCTGTTTGTTTCTTGCCTTTTTTAAAGATAGAAGAGCTATTTTCCATTACCGAGATTTTAGTTCGCTCAGTTCTATTTGATAATCCAAATTTATAAATGAATATCTTATTATTTTTAGCAAATCTTTTTTCAATTTTATCAGCAAATTCTTTTACTGGTTCAAAGATATGCATCACACAGCAATATTTTGAGAATATTTCACTTGACCACTGACCCTTATATCCTCCTATATCAAATACGATAGAATTTTTGTCCAGATTATAATCTAAACGTAAAGTTTCGTCGCCTTTAATCTCAAACCATTGAACAACTCTTTTTTCTTGTGATTTCTGATAAATTTTTTTTGAGATTTCAATACAAAGATTAACTATTTTTGAGATAATCTTAGCTAGAAATTTTGATATATCCATTACGTTCTCCAATTATCCTTATTCTAGAGAAATACTTTTTAAATAATTTTTGTTTATTATTGTACAACACAACTACCTCCCACTTTAATAGAGGTCATCTTTTTCATATTAGCACTCTCTTGGTTTTATACCACTTAATCGTCACCTTCAATCCTTCCTCAAAATCCATATTAGCTCTAAAACCAAACTCTCGCTCTGCCCTACTGGTATCCAATCTCCTTCTCGGTTGTCCATCAGGCTTATTAGTATCCCACTTACTCTTTCCTTTGAATCCCACCAGCTTTGCAATCAATTCAGCTAAGTCTTTGATAGATATCTCTAAATCAGTGCCTAAATTTACCGGTTCACTCTTATTGTACTTCTCAGTTGCCAGTAAAATCCCCTCTGCCTCATCCTCTGCATATAAGAACCCTCGAGTAGGTTTTCCTGTCCCCCAACAAACCACTTCATTTTTGCCCTCTTCTACTGCTTCTACAAACTTTTTAATTAAAACCGTATTGTACTATATAAAATATCATAATTTAAACTTCCACAAATCGGACATGAAACTAGAACTCTATTTTTTTTATTTATTTGGTTCATCACTAAAACTCATCTTTCTCCTTTATAATATCCTACAGCAATTATTCCACACCACAAGGCATAAATAATTCCTGCAATTATTAATCCATATACAACTCCCGTGGATCCAATTTTATTAGATAAGTAAAATGTGCAAATCCCCGCAACTATTGCAGATACAATTTTTGGCATAATATAAACTTGAGGCTGATTAGCAAGCATTCCAAAATTAGATAGAATTTGCCCCATGTAGAAAAGCGACCATGCAAAAGTCAGCCATGGTAACAAAAACGATAAATCCGCAAACTGAATATTACTTATTAAAAGCACAAGGGGATAATGAAATACGGAAAATAATAATATTAATATTATTACCCCTAAAATATAGATAATAGTCATTATAACTAATATTTTATTAGCAGAAATAATATTTTGATTATTGTTAAGATCACCTGCTCTCTGGAAAGCTATCGGAACAAAAAGACTATTTAAAAAATTATAACTATAAACTAGTGATGATATAGCCAATTGTGATACCACGGCAAACGCACCTACTACTTCAACTCCGTGATAAGTCTGAAGAGCCCACTTATCGCAAGATGCGTAAATCCAATTAAAAATTCCCCACATAGCAAAAGGCCATGAAAAGGATATAATATCTTTTTTAATACTTGGTAAAATATTGTTTTTCATTAAAGTAGAATATACAGTATTAGAAACAATACGATTATAAAAGCGCTCCGCCAATAACATTATTATAAATGTTGCAACTAAATAACCAACCATTGCCCATGTAGCATTTTTGTTTATTAAAAGAATAAAACCTGCCGCAATAAGTGGTCTTAAAACAGTATTGCCTATATTTAAAAGGGAAACCCACTTCCTTTTGCGAGCCGCCGTAAAAACAGATAATCGAAGTCCTAAACAACCTGAAGTTATACCTGCCATCATAGAAAAAGCCAATAAAATAGCCCAATTTCTTCCTTTTATATTCACAGAAATAATAACTAATACAATTGCAATTATAATACTTATTATAATTATATATTTCTCAAGCATTCTTGAAACTGCATAAAATGTTCCTAAATCTCCACGACCTTGGGAAATAGACCAAACACGCATTAATCCTTGTCCAAGTGGACCAAATAAAAAATTAACCGATACAAGCACTACAACCGTATTAGCAAGAATAAATATACCAAATTCACTAGGACCAAGTATATTAGTCAGCAACTTAACACCAAACAATCCAGCAATAGCAGTTCCCACTTGTTCGGCAAATATCCACAAAGCCTCTGGACTTAAGGTATAAATTTTTTGCTTAAATTTCTTTGCATATTGTAAATAGATCTTTATATTGTTTAAAATTTTATAATTATCATTGTCTTTTTGAATAATACATGCTCCCTCTATTTACTCGATTGTTTTTATATTTTTATTGTTTTGTTTTTATTCTTAAATCTAAAAACTTTTTCTTTATTTTTTTAAAATTCACAAATACTCTTCCACTATTAAGTATTCAACTTTTAAAAATACTACAATATTCCACTTCCCTTTATTTTTATTTCAAATAAAAAAAATTAATTATGAAAAACTATATTTAAACAACTTATTAAACCCTCCCTACTCCTTCATAAACAAACCCTAAGAATTTTAAGGCGACTGGTCCGTATAAGTTTCTTAAGTTAAGCAGTATAGGAGATTTAAGTAATTTTTTTATTTTTGATAAATCCAAATTACGGAATTGATTCCAATCCTTTAATCTACCAATCTTCCAATCACCCGGTCTGCCAATTAAGATAATCTACCAATCAAAATTAAAGAAAGAATCAACCAATCAAAAAAACAATCTCTCGATCTACCGAACACCCGATCAATAAATAAAATACAATTTCTTTCTACTATGCAAAGAGACCTTTTCTTTATTTTGTAAAATTCAAATTAAAATAGTGTATAATCATGCTCCTCTATTTAATTTCGACCTATTCCTTCATAGATAAACCCTAGACTTTTTACCTTCTGCGGTTCGTACAAATTTCTTAAGTCAAGCAAAACCGGCGTTTTTAGAAGTTCCTTTATTTTTAATAAATCAATATTTCTAAACTGATTCCATTCGGTTAAAATAACTAATGCATGACTGTTTCGTACCGTATCATATTCATCCTGACAATAGGTTAAGTTTGAAAGAATCTTTTTAGTATTATCCATTGCTAAAGGGTCAAAACATTTTATTTTTGCCCCTTCTTTAAGTAAAAGCTGGATAATATCAATTGCTGGAGACTTTCGAATATCATCGGTATTTTGTTTAAAGGCCAGGCCTAAAACGGCAATAGTTTTCCCTTTAAGGTCGCTTCCCAGGTGGTGTTTTATTTTTTTTACCATCAATTCTCTTTGACGCTTGTTAGCAGAGATTACTCCTTTTAAAAGTTTAAAATCATATCCGCAGGTAGAGGCAAAATGATAAAGAGCTTCGGTATCTTTAGGAAAACAGGAACCACCATAGCCGGGACCTGGATGGAGAAATTTAGGACTGATACGGCCATCCAAACCCATAGCTTTGGCTATCTGATGCACATCTGCTCCTACTTTATCACAGAGGTTGGCAATCTCATTAATAAAGGTAATCTTAGTGGCCAAGAAGGCATTACAGGCATATTTGATTAATTCCGCAGTTTCAGGATTGGTAATAACAAAGGGCGTATCGATTAAATAGAGCGGACGGTAGATTTCCCGCATTATCTTTAGGGCTTTGGGGCTGTTGGTGCCGATTACTATTTTGTCGGGATGGGTGAAGTCATATACTGCTGAGCCCTCACGGAGGAATTCTGGGTTGGAGACTACGTCGAAGTCAAAAGGTTTTGGGGTTGGTTGGGATTGCCGCGTCGCTTCGCTCCTCGCAATGACAGAGGGATGGATTCCCGCTTTCGCGGGAATGACATGTGAGGAAGCGGGAATGACAGAAGAATGTTGAGATTGCTTCGGTCGCTTCGCTCCCTCGCAATGACCGGAGAGGGGACTTCTCGCAATGACCCCCAGATTTTTACTGATTATTTCTTTGATTTTGCGGGCGGTGCCAATGGGAACTGTGCTTTTATTTACTATGACTTTGTATTCATTTAGGTGTTGAGTAATTTGCTGGGCGACCTTTTCAATATGTTCGAGATTAGCTGAACCATCGTTGTTGGAAGGAGTGCCTACAGCAATAAAGATGACTTTGGATTGTTTTACTGCTTTTTCCAGGTCAGTGGTAAAGGTAAGGCGGTTGGCTGAGACATTCTTTTTTATCAAAACTTCTAAATTTGGTTCATAAATGGGGACTTTACCAGAATTAAGGCATTCGATTTTTTTATTATCCCTATCTACACATACTACATCTAATCCAAAATCGGAAAGACAAGTTCCAGTGACCAAGCCAACATAGCCGGTACCGATGATACATATGTTCATTTCGTTCACTCCGTTCACAAAATTTCATAGTTTTCAGTTTACAGTTTTCAGTTTACAGTTTTTTAGAGATTTAATTAAATTGTTTAATCTACGGATAATATATTTAACTTCTTCAACCAGAATAGTATATTCTTAGTTGGTTATATATTTTAAATCTTTAGCAAGA
>Ga0209991_10000459_pt1 | contig 18028 bp, 14 predicted proteins | sample ChitaG_FD_183167 | JGI IMG/M metagenome (GOLD analysis project Ga0209991, IMG submission 183167) | Deep subsurface microbial communities from South Pacific Ocean to uncover new lineages of life (NeLLi) - Chile_00310 metaG (SPAdes)... | ecosystem: Environmental > Aquatic > Marine > Oceanic >...
GACATCAACCAGGGCAATAAATGGCATTGAATGGGAGGAAAAAGTAATCAGTTTCTCTGGTCTTTCTTGGTTCATTGTGTGCCAAAAGGTTGAGGAAAAAGCAAAAATCCGAGAAAAGCTGGGAGCCTGCCAAATATTATTAATAAAAAGAGGGATGGGTTGATAGCTATTTTTGGTTGGCTTTTTCGCGGTTAAATAATGATAGGTTAGACAGCTAAAATATTTTGGAAAAATACAAGTATCTGCATCAAAAGAGGACAAAATTACATTTTCATAAGAAATTTTTAGAGGATCTATTAAGAGTTCTTTTGCCTTTTTAGCTGCCCAAGTTTCATTCGCTCCCTTGCCAGCAATTTCCCCAGGTAGATTAGCTGGATGCCAGGTTATTAAAAATTTAAAAAATTTATCACCGAACTCTCTTTCAATAGCCTTGGCTATAGACTGAGAATAATCTCTAACCCTCTCCTCGCAGGCCAAAACAACAATCATTTTTTCTTTGGGGTAATCGCCGTTAACTAAGGCCGAAAAACTATTTTGGATAATATCTAAGGGCTCTTTATACATTGGTAAGATAATTAAATGATAGATATCTTTCCATCTGTTAGATTTTATTTTTTTTAGTTTCTCCATCCAATTAATTTTTTCGTGCTCTTTCATTGTTTGATAGCCGGCCCTGAGATGAAAAGAAAGATAGATTGTTCGAAAAAACCAATATAGAACAAAAAAGATAATAAAAATAGCTGCAAAGGCCGGCAATTTCCAGGAGAGAAAAATAACTAAAAATAATGTTCCCCAAGAAAGAGCTCCAGGTAAAATTTCCAAAAGCCGATAAAATAATCTTTCTTTTGGGCTTTTCAAATCCGAGGCTTTTCCAATTTTAAGATAGTAATCTTTTACCATTTTTTTTATTCTAACCTTCTTTTTCACAAAACAAAAGTTTTTGTGCCTGAAGAGTACATTAGTAACACTTTGGCTGTCTGCTGATTAACGCTGATTATATACCATTATCAGCGTTCAATTAGGCCGTTACCTATGTATTTCATCTTCTTCAAACCAAAAAATCGCCAAATAAGCGATTTTTTAAAAGATCCTATTATAGTTGTGGTTCTAACGGAAACCCCGCACAGCCCCGCCATCTAAGCTCACGGAGTAAATTAAAAAGTAATATATATTTATTAATTCATTAATTATTCTTTGTGACTAACTAATTTTCAAAAAGTTCAACAGGCACAGAGAGCGGGGTATGCGGGGCAGGTCAAAATCTTGTGCCGCCACGGAGAGTCGAACTCCGGTTGCCGGATTGAAAGCCCGGCGTCCTAACCGCTAGACGATGGCGGCAAATCAAATTTATTTTAGCTTAAAAATTGAAAAAAAGCAATATTTTTGAAACAATATAAATATAACAATGAAACAATTTAACAATTTAACGATTTTAGCCACTGAAACTTCTTGTGATGATACTTGTATGGCTCTAATTAAAGCTTCAGGAAGAAAGAAGCCAAAGCTTAATATTCTTTCGAATGTTGTTTCTTCTCAGGTTAAAATTCACCAGAAATGGGGAGGAGTCTATCCGAGCTTAGCTAAAAGGGAACACCAAAAAATGCTGGTTCCGGTACTTATGAAGGCATTAAGTAAAATCAAAATGCCCAAAAATCCCAAGTTCCAAATTTCAATGACCAAACAAATCCCCCCGAAGCAATCCCTCCGGGATGCCACGGGGCAGGCAAATTCCAAATTCCAAACAGTAAAAAAAATTCTGGCCAGAGAAGAATATCTTTTTAGAAAACTAAAAAAATTCTTAACCAAATACCAAAAGCCAAAAATTGATTTCATCGCCGTAACCGTTGGGCCGGGATTAGAGCCTTGTTTATGGACTGGGGTAAATTTTGCCAAAGCCCTATCTTATTTCTGGGAAATTCCGATAATTCCCATAAACCACATTGAGGCTCACATTTACGCCAATTGGCTTCCGCCAGTTGGCATCAAATCCGAAATCCGAAATCCAAAATCCAAAACAAATTCCAAATTCCAAAATCTAAAATCTGAAAACTTATTTCCAGCAATATGTTTAATCGTTTCCGGAGGCCATACTCAGCTGATTTTAATGAAAGGTTTTGGAAGATACAAAATTATTGGCGAGACCAGAGATGATGCGGCTGGAGAATGTTTTGATAAAGTGGCTCGAATTTTAGGGCTGGGTTATCCTGGAGGGCCGGTTATCGCAGCTAAAGCCGCGCAACTAAAAACTAAAAACCACGAACTAAAAACTAAACTGCCGCGGCCAATGATTCACCAAAAAAATTACGATTTCAGTTTCTCGGGATTGAAGACGGCTGCCCTATATAAAGTAAAACAGTTAACAATGGACCGAAAACAGTTAACAGAAAATCAAATTATTGCTTTGTGCAAGGAGACTCAACAGGCAATAATTGATGTTTTAATCAAAAAGACAATAAAGGCAGCAAAAGAATATAAGGCAAAAACCATAATCCTCGGAGGAGGAGTAACTGCCAATGATGAATTGCGTAGACAACTTAACCATCAACTAAAAACTATAAGTCCTTCGACCCTGAGCTCAGGACCGAAGGGCTATAAACTAAATTTTCTGGTTCCACCAAAAAATTTCTGTACCGATAATGCTGCAATGGTTGGAGTAACTGCCTATTATCATTGGCTGAGAGGGAAAGGAAAAAACTGGAGAGAAATTACAGCTGAGGCAAATCTAAGGATAGGTTAATGGTTAAAAAACCAAATGGTTGATATAATAGAACTATGGAAAAATTAGCAAAAACTTACAATCCCAAAAAAGTTGAAAATCGCATTTATCAGCTTTGGCAAAAGTCTGGTTTTTTCAATCCCGATAAACTGCCCGGGAAAAGAAAGCGAGTTTTTACTATTGTCATTCCCCCACCAAACATTACCGGAGAGCTTCATTTAGGTCATGCCCTAAATGCAGTAATTCAAGATATTCTAATTCGTCAAAAGAGAATGGCAGGCTTCAAAACTCTTTGGCTGCCAGGCATTGACCATGCCGGAATTGCTACTCAAAATGTAGTGGAAAAAGAATTAAAAAAAGAGGGCAAAACCAGGTTTGATCTCGGGCGAGAAAAATTCATCAAAAGGATTTGGAAATGGAAAAGAAAATATGGAAATGTCATCCTGGATCAGCTCAAAAAATTAGGAGCTTCTTGTGATTGGTCGCGGACTCGCTTCACTTTAGACCCAGATTATATAAAGGCAGTGGAAACAGCCTTCTCATATTACCATAAAAAGGGCTGGATCTATCGAGGCAAAAAAGTGGTAAACTGGTGCCCAAGATGCCAAACCAGTCTTTCAGACCTGGAATTAGAATACCGAGAAGAAAAAGGAAAACTATGGTATATTCGTTATCCGCTCAAAAAACAAAAAACAAGAAACAAGAAACAATTCATAACGGTGGCTACTACTAGACCCGAAACTATGTTGGGAGATGCGGCAGTTGCGGTTAATCCAAACGATAAAAGATACAAAGATTTGGTCGGCGAAAAAGCTATTCTGCCTTTGGTTAATAAAAAAATTCCAATCATTGCCGATCCATTGGTTGATCCTCGATTTGGAACAGGAGCTGTCAAAATTACCCCAGCCCATGATTTAAAAGATTTTGAGATTTCTCAAAGACACAAGTTAACTCTTGTCCAAGTTATTAACGAAGAGGGCGAAATTGCTAAAGAAGCTCCTTCCTCTTATCAAGGATTATCTATTTTAGCGGCTCGACAAAAAGTTGTTGAAGATCTAAGAAAGCTTAATTTTTTAGAAAAAACTGAAGATTATACTTACCAAATTCCTCAATGCTATCGATGTAAAACAACAATCGAACTAATTCCCTCTGAGCAATGGTTTTTGAAAATGAATCAACTGGCTAAGTTAGCCCAAAAACCAGTAAAAGAAAGTAAAATAGAATTTTATCCCAAGAGTTTTGAAAAAAGTTACTTTAATTGGCTAAAAAATATAAAAGATTGGTGCATATCCAGACAAATCTGGTGGGGCCATAAAATTCCTCTTGAGGGTGAAAAAGATGTTTTAGATACTTGGTTTTCCTCTGCTCTTTGGCCTTTTGCTACCTTAGGCTGGCCGCCCGCCTCAAAGAGGCGGGCCAAAAAATCTGACTTAGATAAATTCTATCCAACCGATATTTTATCTACGGCCAGAGATATTATAAATTTATGGGTGGCCAGGATGATTTTTTCTGCCCTGGAATTAACTAAAAAAATTCCCTTCCGCAAAATTTATATCCACCCTACTGTCTTAACCTTAGCCGGAAAGAGAATGTCAAAATCTTTGGGGATTGGGGTAGACCCTCTCCAGTTGATTGAAAAATATGGAGCTGATGCCACCAGATTTGGGATAGCTTGGCAATTAACCGGTGCTCAGGATGTCAGATTTTCAGAAGATCATATAGTAGCAGGTAAAAAATTCTGTAATAAAATTTGGAACGCGACAAGGTTTGTTCTAGCGAACAAACCTACGCGGATTAACGCGGATTTCGGCTCGCTTCGCTCGCAACGCGGATTTACGCGGATAAAAAATCTAACTCTGGCTGATAAAAGAATCTTAAAGGCTTTAAACGAAACAATAAAATCAATTAATAAAAATTTAGAAAATTTTCGTTTTGGGCAGGCTCTTCATAAACTTTATCATTTTTTCTGGCACGATTTTTGCGATGTTTACATCGAAGAATCAAAAAAACAACTACAGACTACAAACTACAAACTACCCGCCAGAGGCGAGGCTCGCCAGAGGCGGCAAACTACAAGGGTCTTGATTTGTGTTCTCTTAACTTCTTTAAGGCTCTTACATCCCTTTATTCCATTTATTACTGAAGAAATCTATCAAAAACTGCCCTTAGAGAATAAAAAGAAATGTTTAATGATTGAAGACTGGCCCCAATAAATTAGGTTTCAGCTTTTAGGTGTTATCTTTTAGATAATTTTTTAAAAAAAATTAACTAATAACCTAGAAGCTAGAAGCTAGAAGCTAATTGATATTTCCTCTCTACTTTTTTTTCGGTTTAGCTCCCAGTATTATCTGGCTTTTATTTTTTCTCAGGAAAGACGTTCATCCAGAATCGAACCGAATGATAATTTTGGTTTTTTTGCTTGGTATGGCCGTGGCTCCCTTGGCTGCTTTCTTTGAGTGCCTTCCAATTGGCTTTGAAGAAACCGGGGAATTAAAATGTTTTACTTCCCTTTTCCCCCAAAAAATTTTCCCTTTCCCCTGGGGATTACTCATCTACATCTTTTTAGGAATAGCGGCAATTGAAGAGATTTTTAAATATTTAGTAGTTAAACTAAGAGTCCTCAGAAGTTCAGAATTTGATGAGCCCTTAGATGTTATGCTTTATATGATTATCGCTGCCTTGGGATTTGCCGCCCTGGAAAATATCTTAATTTTATTTTTTCCTGAAGAACCGTTTTTGATTGTGGAGGCTTCAATTATTACTGCTTTTCGTTTTGTTGGCGCTACTTTTTTACATGCCCTCTGTTCAGGAACCATCGGCTATTTTTTGGCCTGCTCTTTCTTTGAACCAAAACAAAAGAAGAAATTCCTATTTATAGGCTTTGCCTTAGCTATTCTCTTGCATGGTTTCTTTAATCTTTCTATAATAATGGTAGATAAGAAAATAATTACAGCAGAATTAGGTTTTTCTTTAGTAGCTGTAATTTTAATTTTTTTGGCAGTTTTTGTTACTTTAGGCTTTAGAAAACTTAAAAAATTAGCGAGTGTCTGTAAAGTAAACCGCTGATCTACACGCGGATCTCATACGCCGATCTTCACGCGGATCCTTGAAATTAGATCTGCGAGCGGATCTGTGTTATTGTTCTGCGTGGAGATCTGCGTTTTTAACGAAGTAAAATATGTCATCCTTTTTTGAAAAACTTAAGGGAAGCGCAAAAGAAAAAGTTTTGGTTGAGGAGAAACCAAAAGAAAAAGCAAAAAAGATTGAGAAAATAAAAACAGAAGAGAAACCCTCCTTCGCTAAAGGGACCTCGACTGAGCTCGGCCGAAGTCCTACGGAGGGCAAGAAAGAGTGGTTTGAGCCAGAAGGGCAATTAGCTATTGATGTCTATCAGACTGAGTTTGATATTGTTATTCAGGCTCCCATTGCCGGAGTAAAAAAAGAAGATTTAGATATTTCCATTGAAAATGACGTAGTGACAATCAGAGGGAATAGGCAAAAACCTGAAGAAGTTGAAGAAAAAAATTATTTTTCTCAGGAATGTTATTGGGGCCCATTTTCCAGGCAGATTATTCTACCCGTAGAGGGAGATCCCTCCAGGGCTGAAGCCTTAATGAAAGAAGGAATTTTAACCTTAAGAATTCCCAGGATTGAAAGAGAAAAGAAAAGAAAAATAGCAGTTAAAGAATAAAAATAATTCTGCCGCTGGTTTTTATTCGCCTCGCCTAATTTTAGTGCGGGGCTTATTTCTAAAACCTTTTTCAAATTTCTAAAAGATATTTAAAGATGAACTGGAGAAAAATCTATGAAAAATTAACAGAAATCACAGATCATAAAAATCTTCCCTTACGAATATTTTTTGTAGTCTTAATCTCCCTACCCTTATTTCATTTTAGTGATTTCTACCAACATTTTTACGTTTATCTTACCGGTAATGTAATTACTCGAATTTTCACCCAGCAATGGCGCTTAGTTTTGATAAGTGTTTTATTGTTTACCGCCTTTCTAATTCCATTATCATTTCGAAGAAAAGTAAATTGGGCGGAATATGGTCTGGTTACTGCCTTTTTTGTTTCTTTCTTTGTCGAAATGTATGGTTTTCCCTTAACCATTCTTTTGGCCTCGAAATATTTCTTTACCCCCGGTATTAATCTACCCGAACATGTGATTAAGTTTAGAATTTTTAATCTGGACTTTGGAATGGATTTAGCGATGAGCTACGGCGCTTTTCTAATAATCATTGGAGCATTCTTAATAATAGTTGGTTGGATAACCATTTATCGAAAGATGAAAAAAGAAGATTTTGTAATGAGCGGGGTTTATTCTTTTTCAAGACACCCCCAATATTTTGGCTTTATTCTGATTATTGCAGGTTGGTTTATCGGTTGGCCAACAATTTTAACAGTAATTATGGCCCCAATTCTAATTTACAAATATATTGCTCTCTCTAAGAAGGAAGAAAAAGAACTGTTAAAAAAAATTCCTGAATATCAGGAATACAAAGCGAAGACGCCTTTTTTTATTTAAAACTACACCGATTCCTCTTTAGTTATTTAAAAAATCGCCAGAAGGCGATTTTTTAAATGTGTCCCCGGCAGGACCAGAGCACTGAAAGTTTTAGTGCTCGGCCGAGCACCGAAGCACATAACGCCTTATGTGCTCGGTGCCTTGGTTTTCACCCCGCACATAAGTTTTATGTGCGGGGCGGGCCTGCAACCCCATTATTATGCCGAGGGTGGGAGTCGAACCCACAAGCCTTTCGGCACGAGGTCCTAAACCTCGCGTGTTTCCCAATTTCACCACCTCGGCAAAATTAGTATGGGGTAAATATTCCAGCTTGCCCAGTACTTAACTTCGTTATAGTACGGAGTTCCGCCAATCCGACAAAAAGTGCGGGGTTTCATCGCCTCGGCCTTTAATTATTTTATTCTCTTTAGGCAATAAAAACAACCTCTCTTTTCAGAGAGAGAGATTGTAATATGATTAAGGCAATTTTAATCCTCAAAACAAATTCAAAACTTAAGCGAAGCCTGAACAGCTCTGTTTTATTTCTCTCTTCGAATTCAAACTTGCCTCCCTCTCTTCAGTTTTTATAATTATATTTGAGTTTAGTCCAGAATAAAATAGAGTTAAGCTACAGTGACTGTAATACCAAAAACAAATCTAATCAAGAACAAATCTAGATAGATAAACCAACCCTTTAGCTAAAAAATCTTATAAAAAATCTTAATGTTTCTTCTTCTGCGGGAGCTGTAACTCCGAGAACTAACCTAACTAATGCCACAAATCCTCTAGCTAAAAAAGCTACAGCTATTCCAATTACAGCATACAGAAGATTCATCCGAGCTTTTTCCACTCTCATTGGATCTCCTCCTGAAGTCAGGAATTGAAAGGCAGCCATAAGAATAAAAATTAAGGCTACAGCTAATAAAATAGCGAACATCCAATTGGCAATTGTCTCAATTATTCCTATTAATTGTTCTGGTGTCGTAGGTCCCGGTGGTATTTCTTCTATGGCCAAACTGATTGCAGGTAATGCTAATGCGGGTAAAGCTAGAAGACTAGCCAAGATTGTAACTAATAAAATTTTTTTCATTTTCTCAACCACGAATATCTACAACTAATATTTACGAATTATCCACGAATCATCACGAATAAGAATATTAGCGTTTATTCGTGTAAGATTAGCGTTTTATTAGTGGTTATTAGTGTTTTATTAGTGGTTTTAGATTCGACCTTTGTTTGTTTTTTAAAATTTTTTAAATCTTTATCCTCCCCCTCCTCCCAAAATCTCTTTTATAACCAGAATTAATCCTGCGCTAAGCATAATGATGGCGTAGCCAACTACGGTATATAAAATTATTTTTTTAGCGGTATCTATCTGCTGAGGATTACCAGCAGCGGTAATAAAATAAAATCCAGCAATAACTATCATTAAAGGAACTACTGCGGTAGCTACCTTCCAGATAAAATCAATGATTCCATATATTAAATCTTCAAGGCTCTCAGCTTCGAGCGGGTTTTCAATTGTTATTTGTCCACTAGCTCCTAAGGGACTTAAAAAAGAACCGAGTACCACAAAAATAAGTAATTTCAACAAATAAGATTTCATGAAAATGTTAATACCATTTTTTTTATTATATATCTAAAACACTTTAAAAATCAAGGCGTAGTGGTAGGCTCCGGCGGGAAGTTCTTTATCTATTTTTAAATCTAAGTCTTTAGCTATTTTTTTAACTTCTTCGGCTGAAATTCTTCCCTCTTTTGGGCCCAGAGAAGCTTCTGGCTCCCAATCAACGATCAAAATTTTCCCGCCCTTTTTTAAAACTCTTTTTCCTTCAGCTAAAACATCATTTTTGTTTTCAACTTCAAATAAAAGATTGGTCATTAAAACCAAATCTAAGAAATTATTTTTGAGTTTTAAGCCTTTCTCGCTTTCTAAATCAGAGCGAATCGTTTCAATATTAGAAATATTATTAAGTTCAGCTTTGCTCTTTAAGGCAGAAAGAGGTTCTTCTAAAACATCAATAGCATAAACTTTTCCTTCTTTCAAAATTTTAGCTAAGGGTATTGCCCAGCCACCAGACCCTGAGCCAAAATCAGCAGCTATCATATCTTCTTTTAAATCAAGCTGGTTTAGAACTTCTTCTGGTTTGAGAAAACCTTCCATAATTCATTAGGGTCTAGCTTCTAGGGGCTAGGTTTTTAGTTATTAACATTTTACTAGACGCTAGACGCTAAATACCTAGACGCTATATACACGTCGCTGAGGCGACACGGTCTCCTTCTTCCAATTTCATAATTCTTACTCCCTGAGTAGCTCGGCTAAGTTTGGGGACGGAGCTAATTTTTGTTCTTATTACTTGCCCTTTTTGAGAGATAACAATCAAGTCTTCTTCCTGGCCATTTAAAACAGTTGAAGCTACGATATCGCCGGTCTTGGGAGTAATTTTAGCCGTCTTGATTCCTGATCCTCCTCTGCCCTGTAATCGATATTCTTCCAAATCACTTCTCTTTCCAGACCCATTTTCCGTCACAACCAATAAATATTCTTTTGTTTCCTGTTTTTTGTTTTTTGCTTCTTGAACGATGTCCATCCCTACTACCTCATCGCCTTTTTTAAGCCTTATTCCCTTTATTCCGGCTGCCGGTCGGCCCATCTCTCTAATTTCTTTACCTTTAAAACGAATAGACTGACCTTTTTTAGTTACCAAAATTATTTCTTCTTGCTCGCCAATTTTACAGACTTCCTTTAAAGCATCTCCTTTTTTAAGAGTAATGGCCTGAATTCCTGATCTTCTGACATTTGCAAACTCTTCCAGGACAGTTTTTTTTATTATACCTCCTTTAGTGGCCATCACTAAATATTTTATCCCCAGATTTTTATCCTCTTTACCTAAAGAAATCAGAGATAAAACTTTTTCCTGGGGGGAAATTTCTAAAAAATTCAAAAGTCCTCTTCCTCGGGCCAACCTCTGAGCTTCGGGAATTTCATAAACGATTGTTTTAAAAACTTTGCCTGAATCGGTAAAGAAAAATAGGGAATCATGAGTCTTGGCCAAAAGAAAATGTTCGACAATATCTTCACCAATTGTTTGCATTCCCAAAATTCCCTTCCCCCCTCTCTTTTGAATTTTATAGGCTGAGGGGTTAATTCTTTTAATATAGCCGCCCCGGGTTAAAGTGACGATGGTTTCTTGTTGAGGGATTAAATCTTCTTCGGCTATTTCGCCAACTTTTTGCAGATAAACTTTTGTCTTTCTTTCATCTCCAAAATTTTCTCTCAAGGAGCTAAGCTCCTTTTTGATAACTTCTTTTATTTTCTTGGGGCTGGCCAAAACGGCTTTAAGTTCTTTAATCGCTTTTCTTTTCTCAATTAACTCAGTGTCAACTTTTTCTCTTTCTAATCTGGCTAAATTTTGAAGCCTCATTTCTAAAATGGCATTGGCTTGAATTTGAGTTAATTTGAAGCGCCTGATCAAATTCTTCTGGGCCTCCTCCCGATTTTTTGAAGCTTTAATAGTCTTTATTACCGCATCAATTTTTGCCAAAGCCTTTTGCAACCCTTCTAAAATATGAGCTCTTTCTTTAGCTTTTTCTAAATCAAATTTGGTTCTTCGGAAAACAATTTCTTTTCGGTGCAAAAGAAAATAATTTAAGATCTCGGGCAGATTTAAGACCCTGGGCTGAACTCCATCAATCAAGGCCAGAAGATTCAAATGGAAAGTCTTTTGAAGGTCGGTAAATTTATAAAGACGATTTAAAACTTTCTGGGGGAAGGCCTCTCTCTGAAGATCGATGACAATTCTTAAACCTTCTCTATCTGATTCATCACGAATATCTTTTATTCCCTCAATCTTTTTCTCTTGAACCAAATTGGCAAATTGTTCAACCAGAGTTGATTTTTGAACTTGGAAGGGAATTTCAGTAATTACGATCTGAGGACGACCAGTTTTCTTTTGTTCAATAATCTCTACCTTGCCTCTCATTAAAACAGGTCCTTTCCCCTGAGAATAAACAGTAATAATCTCTTTTTGATTATAAATTAAGCCGCCGGTTGGAAAATCCGGTCCTTTGATAAATTTAAAAAGTTCTTCAGTGGTAGCCCTAGGATACGAAAGTAAATAAATAGCAGCATCACAGATTTCTGAAAGATTGTGAGGAGGGATATTTGTGGCCATGCCCACGGCAATTCCTAAAGTTCCATTCAAGAGAAGCTGGGGCAGAGGCGAGGGTAAAACGGCCGGTTCCTTTCTCGTCCCATCATAATTATCCACGAAATCAACTGTATTTTTCTCAATATCTCTAAGCATTTCTTCCCCAATTTCAGAAAGCTTCGCCTCACTATATCTCATTGCTGATGGTGGGTCTCCGTCTATCGAGTTATGAACAAATATTTCTGCTGCCAAAGCAAAATTATGCCAAGGTTCAACAGTTAAGTCATAAACATCTTCTCGTTTTCGAAGAATATTAGTTTTAACTACCTTATGGTTGCCGCTTTCCTCGACTAATAAAGAGTTCCGATCATTATTATAATATTTCTTAAATCCCCAATCCCAACTTGTAAAACTCTTTATTCCAAAGATTTCTTTTCTTGCCTTCTCGTAACTTTCTCTATCTAAAGGAATATTGCTCTCTTTCAAATATTGACATATTGCCAAGAATTTTTTCTTACCCGTTAGATTAGTTTCCCTTTTCTTATTACTAGCTACAATCTTTTCATGAAACAGTTTTCTATATTTTGGGATTCTCCACAATCTTTTTAGTGTTCTTGAAGCTGTTTTCCTAAGTCTTTCAATAGCTTCAGGGTGTTGTTTGTAATATCTTTTATTAACCTCGCTCAAGGTTATAATCATTTCTTCTCTATAATTTTTATCTTTCCAATTCTCCAAATTTCTTTTGGTCATCCGCTCGGAATAAGCCTTTCTATTTTTTTCATTCTCCCAGAATTTTCTCCTCCCCTCCGCAATTCTTTGGATATATCCTAAATCAGTTTTATGGCGCTCTGTAGAAATTTCTTTATGGTATTTCCAGTGGTCTTCCCATCGAATTCTTATGACATTGTTTGGACCATTATTTAATTTATTAAAATCTTTATGATGTCTTATTCTGCCGGCGCTTTTTTTATAAACTCTATTTTTCAGATTCCATTCGTCGGCTAAGTGATGTACGAATTCCCATTCATTTTTTATCGGCTGATACATTATTTCATATTCTTTTAAATTCCTATCTTCTTTGCCATCGTAGGGTTTGATATAAAGTGGCATTAAGGAATCTCCCGATCTTAAATCTTTAGCTTGTTTGTAATCACCGTTTTTCAGCATAAACCGGTGGTCCAGGGTACATTTAATTTTTTCTCCATTATCTAAAGTAATTTCCATTATCCTCTCATCCTTTCTTGTTAATCTTGGGTTTTTAATTTCAGCAATTTCAATTTTTTTAGTCTCAGGATTAAAAGTAAATGTCCAATGTTTTTTTCTTTCGGCCTTTTCTTTTATTAACCCTTCGAGAGTTAAACTTCTTCCATCGCAAAGTCTTATTTTGGTATCCTTAGCAAAGCATCCAAAATTTCCCTGGCCGGTAATTAAAGGATATCTCAAAGAAAAATCTTGAGCCATTCGGGCTAAAGAATCATAAATTGCTGCGTCGCCATGTGGATGCAGTTTTCCCATTGTTTCCCCGACTACCGTTGCTGATTTCCTAAATTTCGCTGTGTGTCCCAATCCCATCTCGCCCATCGTATACAAAATCCGCCGATGAACTGGCTTTAGACCATCTCTGACATCGGGTAAGGCCCGAGAAATAATCACTGACATGGCATAATCAATATAACTTTCCTTCATCTCCTCCACGATTTCTCGAGGCTTAATATAACCTATTTCCGTATTTAATTTTTGCGGATTCTTTGGCATATCTTATTTATTAAGGAGCCTCAGGAGCGGGTAGTTTTTCGTTCGGAATTTGTTCTTCTCCAGCTTGCTCCTCGGCCTCTTTTAATAACTCTTCTATTTCCTCAAATTTGGGCATTTCTATTCTGGGCATGCTTTTTAATTCTTCTTCAAATTTTGGTGGTTTTAATTCTTCAAAGAGTCTTCTCTCTTTGGCTTCTTCTAATCTTGTTTTTAAACCTTGAATCCAAGTAAATAGCAAAACCAATCCCAAAAAAATGATGATTGCCCAAAAAATAATTTTCCTAATATGCTCTGGTTGAGCTTGAATCCTTTTTAAAAAATCCATTAGGGTTTTAAAATAACAATTTTCATTTTCTCTTCTGGTAATTCCCTTTTTTTAATCGTCAACTTATTTTGGGGCTCAATCACTTTTTGGCCCATTGTTTGTAAAAAATTATTTAAACCCTCCAATTTTATCTTTAACTTTGGAAGCTGGTAGTGCATGGGAATAACCAATCGAGGCTCGATTTGGGAAATGACTTTTGAAGCTTCTCGGGCAGAAATGGCATAGATTCCTCCTACTGGAATCATCAGAATATCAATGTCTCCAATTTTTTCCAGTTGCTCAGGAGTTAATTCTCTTTGACCAAAATCTCCTAAATGGCAAAGGCGCATTTCCTCTGCCTCAATAGTGAAAACTGTTATCTTTCCTCTTTCTTTGCCCTGAGATTTATCGTGATCAGCTTCAATTCCCTGAATAAAAACGCCCTTTATCTCATATTCTCCTGGCCCCTCGACTAAAAAAGGCTTTCCCCAAATAGCTCTTTTATTGTTATGATTATAATGGTCATGGCTGATTAACAAAATATCAGCTTCCAATTTGGGAAGTTTTAAACCAATCTCTTCAGAAAATGGATCAATAACAATGGTTAACTTCTCCTCTTTACCTCTACCTGAAATTATTTGAAAACAGGCCTGACCATGCCAGATGATTTGCATCTTAAAATATCAAATGTCAAAGCTCAAATGTCAGATAAAATCCAAAACTTGAATTTTTAAAATAATTTTGGCATTTCGCCATTTGACATCGACTCGACATTAAAATTTTGTCATTTGGATTTTTTTAATATAGCATAATTTAGCCTAAAGTTCAAACCCTTGTTTTCTCACAAATTCTATGTTAGATTAATCAATGTTATGGAAAATATCTTAGAGACCAAAAATAATCTTTTAAAGCCTCCCAAAATTGGCGAAATTGTTGAGGGAAAAGTAGTGGGAACGGAAAGGGCAGCTATCTTTTTAGATCTGGGGGTTTGGGGAACGGGAATAATTTATGGCAAAGAATTTTTAGAAGCTAAAGAGAATTTAAAAAACCTCAAGATTGGAGATAAAATCTTTGCTAAAATCATGGAATTAGAAAATGAGGAAGGATACGTTGAGCTATCGATGGCTCAGGCCGGTAAAGAACTGACCTGGGAAGCCCTCAGACAAAAGAAAGAAGAGGGAGAAAGTATTAAAGTTAAAATTCTAAAAGCTAATAAAGGAGGTTTAATTTCCGAAATTTCCGGAATTGCGGCTTTTTTGCCTGTTTCCCAATTATCCGCTGAGCATTACCCCCGAGTGGAAGGAGGGGAGACTAGTCAAATTCTTCAAGAACTCCAGAAATTTATCAGTAAAGAATTGGAAGTAAAAATTCTCAGCCTTGACCAAAGGGCAGATCAGCTTATTCTATCTGAGAAGCTAATTGAGACTGAAAAAATGAAAGAAATTTTAAAAAATTATAAAGTGGGAGATGTTGCCCAAGGAGAAATTGTTGGAATCACCGATTTTGGAGTCTTTATGAAATTTCCTTTGCCCGCTGACCTTCGCCGGCCGAAGCCGACTATGGTCGGCGAAGGCCGAAGCCGAGGGGCGAAGGCAGGTAAAAACAAGGAGAGCCTTGAGGGTTTAATTCATATTTCTGAATTAGATTGGCGAATTGTTGAAGATCCTGCTGAAATTGTTAAAATTGGGGAAATCGTTAAGGCAAAAATTATCGACCTTACTAATGGCAAAGTTTCTTTATCTTTAAAGGCCTTAAAAAAAGATCCCTGGCAAGATATTGAAAAAAAATATAAAAAAGGAGATATAGTTTCGGCCAAAGTAACTAAATTTAATCCTTTTGGTGCCTTTGTCCAAATTACTCCAAAAATTCAGGGTCTTTGCCATATATCCGAATTTGGCAGTCAAAAGAAAATGGAAGAAGTTTTAAAAATTGGCAAAAAATACGATTTCAAAATTTTACTAATTGAACCCAAAGAGCACCGAATGACATTGAAATTAGTTAAGGAATAAATAGTTAATGCCGGAAATCCCGTCTCTCACTTGACAGGATTTCACTTTTGATATATAATCTAAAAATAAGCTAAGGAAATAAAAAGCACCTTCCCAACTAAATACCGGCCTGGCGAAGGAGGACAACATGGGCCCTTCCAAGAAAAAAGAAGAAAAGGGTTTTATGGCTCTCGATCATGATAACCTTTGGGCAAAAGCAAGGGTTGGCTCTCCGACCAAAACGTCTGCTGTCGAAGCTTTTGACAAACTTGTTACCAAAATCGTAACAGAAATAGGACCAATCATCAATATTCTTGTCTTTCTTCCGACTCATCCATCTAATATTTGGGCAGCGACTTATCGTAAGTTGGGTTTCTTTCCGGTTGTCTGTCCAAGAGTCCCAGTAAAAGAAGGGTCAGAAGAAGAAAAGGATACTGTTGACGAAACTTTGACAGAATATAGCGAATTTGCTATCGAACACATTAAAGAATTGACTTTCTTTGTCCTCTGCAGCGGCGACCAGGACTTTGCATCTTTGCTTCGTAAAGCCAAGAGAAAAGGGCTAAAGACAGTTGTCGTTGCAGGATCTACCAAGTCCCTGTCGAAAGAACTAATCGACTTGGCTGATACGACAATGTTGTTTGAACTAACTGAGGCCGGGTAATTCGAATCATACAAGAAAGAAGCAGTGGGATACTCCCGCTGCCTTTTTGTTTTATATGATTTTTGCTCTTGACAAAATTATTCAATCTGCTATAATTAAAACATAGCACATTGGAAATTCGCTACGGGTAAGTTTATGTAACGGAGGTTACCAAATGCCAAAAGGGCGAGAAAAGGACCGACAAGATGACGGATCCACTACGCTCCGCTCCTTGGAGGACCTGAGGAACGTCGTGGTGATGGACAAGCTTCAGCTTCCAGAGGAGGAGTTGCCTGAGCTCGATGGTGAAGCCATCAGGGCTAAGGCGGAAGAACGCCGCCAGAACATTACCCAAATCGGGCAATGGATCCCGACCCGCCTGGCCTGGCTGGAGCAAGCAGCTTTGCTCCCGCGTGAGGAGCATGATTTTGTCGAAAGTAAGATTACCGAGGTCCAGAAAGATCTCGATGATCTTCTTTCCCACCCCAACGAGGCCTACAGGCGAGTAGCCTGGGCGAGCGCCCTGGACTTCCAGTTCAAGCGGTCCCTCAAGTCCCAAACCCAAGTGGAAGCTCTTCTCCGCCGGCTGGTCAGCGAGAAGCAACTGGTCAGGGTCAAAGAGGCATCCGATGGGTTCCTCAGGGCCTATGGTCAAAGCTACACTGTACCATCCCAAGCCGCTTTTGAGGGTCCCGAGGAGATCAAGATTCGCCAAACTTTGGTGGACTTGATGCGACGAGCCCAGGAGGCTGAAACCCACGCCGACCTCAGTTGGGAAGATCTCCTGGCCGGGAAACAAGGCAGTAAGGGCATAGGCGTTCCGCCTGAGCATGTCGTAGACAAACAGAAGGGTGAGGAATACTGGCGTCCTGGCTGTCAACTCCGTATCCTGAGCAATGGCAAAAGGTTCTGGGTTATACGGGGTACCGCCCGGAACGAGAAACTCCAGCAGGCCATCGGGCTGACCGTAAGCCTGAAGGTTAACCTCGATATCGGCGCCCTCCCCAAGCTAGATCCACCGTCTGTCAAGCACCTCAACCCTGAGGTGCCGAAAAAGATCCAACTCCTCTACCACCTGGTTCGCCGTGCTTGGGGAGCTGAGGCCGAGCGCCGCGCGCTAATGATCCTCAAGCGACAGATGGCGGCTCGAGCCACGTTCACTCCAGAACAGTTCTTCCAGAAAGGACTACCAGGCTCCTGTCTCGTTGACCTGGAGAATCCTTGGGAGGACAGAGACCAAGAGGGCCATGTAGTCAAGGTGTACTACGATGTCTTCTTCCTGGTCACCCGGTCCATCGTCAAAGGAAAAGAGTGGCCTCGCATCGACTTCGACCCTGATGACCCTGAGAAGGTACCTATCCACATACGCGAGTACCTCTCTAGGTGCAAGGGTACCCATCCCGAAGGGGAGAAGTTTCAGGGATGCCCCTATCCCTTGCGAGGAATGCTCCAAGCCGCCTTTGGGCAGACTGTAAAAACTGCCCGGATGAACGGCGGCAACAACAGCTAGCAGCCAGCTAGCTGACGAATTCAAATCGATCAATCAAACCCGTAGCGAATAAAAGGCCTTGGCAACCAGTCAAGGCCTTTTGCTTTTGCCTTGCCCGCCCAAATTTTTTCAAAGTTTAAACGGGGCTTGAAATTTCTTTAAAATTTTGTTATGATTTAAAGGTAATGAAAAAGTTAGTTCAAAATTTCTTGTTGGTTATTTTATTTTTCCTGATTATTTCAGCCGTCTTTACTTTGATTTGGCAGCCTTTTGAAAAAGTAAAAGAAATTCCTTTTAGCCAATTGGTTGAAGATATTAACCAAGAGAGGGTAGAAAAAATTACTGTTGCCGGAACCAATCTTTCTATTTTTTATAAAGATGAATCCAAGGCTAAATCCCAAAAAGAACCAGAAATAGATTTATCTCAAGCCCTAATTAATTACGGCACTGAACCAGAAAAAATTAAACCAGATAAA
>Ga0209991_10000460_pt1 | contig 18010 bp, 11 predicted proteins | sample ChitaG_FD_183167 | JGI IMG/M metagenome (GOLD analysis project Ga0209991, IMG submission 183167) | Deep subsurface microbial communities from South Pacific Ocean to uncover new lineages of life (NeLLi) - Chile_00310 metaG (SPAdes)... | ecosystem: Environmental > Aquatic > Marine > Oceanic >...
AGCCGGCGGCCTGGATCGCCTATTGTATGGCCAAAGTATTGGGGAAGCCCTACGTGGTCTATCTCAACCAGCCCAACCGCCTGATCTACCCCCGGGAGATAGATGTGGAAACCGGCTGGCAGACCAAGAAGGACTACTACCTCCTCAGCGAGCTGGTGCAGCGGATCAAGCCCTTTGTCGCCTGGGCCGACCGGGTGTCCTTCACCGGGGCGGCCACCATGCTGGCCAACGGGGGCTACATCGCCGGGGTGATCGACAAGACTTACGGAAGACCCCAGACCCTCTGTCCCGCCGGCTGCCACCCCGTACCCGAGGGGGAGCTGGCCTCCACCAACCCCCACCAGGCCTACGAGGGGAGTTTCGTCATCAACGGCCTGACTATTCAAGAACCCTACGTGCTGCTCACCAACCGCCACGAGCCGCAGAAGAAATTTGAGTACGTGATCCAGGCCATGAGGGAAGTCCTTCGGACGGTGCCCGAGGCCTCCTTGGTGATCCCCGGGCCGGCGACGGCCCATACCCCTAGACTCATTGCCCTGAAAGACGAGCTCGGGTTGGAGGACAAAGTGCTCTTCTTGGGGCAGATCGCGGAGAGGCAACTGCAAAGGCTCTACCGGGAGGCCGCCGTCTACTGTTACCCGGCCCCTGAGGAGGACTTCGGGATGGGCGTGATTGAGTCTATGGCCTGGGCGGTGCCGGTGGTAGCTTGGAATCACGCAGGACCGACGGTGACCGTGGTGCCCGGGGAGACCGGCTACCTGGCCCAGCCTTACGAGGTGAGCGACTACGCCGCCAAGATCACCGCCCTCTTGAAGGACCCGGAGCGGCGGGCGGCGATGGGCCGGGCCGGCTACCGTCGGGTGAAAGAACATTTCACCTGGGAGCGCCACGTGGAGATCTTAGAACGGGCCATTCAAGAGGCGGTCGCCGAGGCGCACCCTTCCTTGGCCCCTGAGCCGGCCCGTGAGAGCGGAGGGTAGCGTGCCGCCGACGGATAGGGGCTGGGAAGTTGAGATTCCCGTGGGAACTGAGGCTCTGGGATTTCAAGGGTATGGAGTACTTCTGGGGGGCGCTGCAGGCTTTGCCAAGGCTCTTTCCTCATATTGGCGAAATTCATTTTCGTTTCAGGCGCCAAGAAGGTTTAGAAAAGGTTCACCAAAGGATTGTTGAATTTCTGAAAAATCTTTAAAATGAAGAAAAATGCTTGAGAATTTTTTTGACAAAATTTTGGAAGAAGGAAGAGAGATTGAGAAGGAAGTAGAGGAAAGGGGAGAAGAGGCTAAATTTCCTCCCAGACCTTCCTGGTTATTGGTAGTCTTTGTTTTTCTTCTTGCCCTGCTGCCTAGGCTTTACACGATCTTCTTTTTGACTGATCCCCAGAATCCAGGCTGCAACTGGTATGAGGATGTTTACCACCGTTGGCAGGTTGGTCATTTTACTTGGAAGATCGGCATTCACGAAGGTTTCAGACTTTGGGACCTAAAGGGGATGGAGTATTTTTGGGGAATCGGCCATCCGCTTATTCTCGCCGGTATCTCAGCTCTAACCGGTCTGTACGATATAGTAGTTTCCCGTGTCTTAACAGCAGTTTTCGGTTCTTTAGTTGTAGTATTTGTTTTCTTGATCTCTCATCGCTTCTGGGGAATTAAGATCGCTCTCGCGGCGGCTCTGTTCGGAGCTCTGAATCAGGTGGGAATATTCAACGATGCCAGCGGGATGACAGAACCCCTTGGTTTAGCACCTATTCTTTTGGCGATTTATCTTTGGCCCAAAAAGCCATTCTTTTCGGGAATTTTACTTGGGTTGTCAACGTTTATGCGGGCGGAGCACTGGGTCTTTGCGGCAGGTATCTTTCTAGCAATGATGGTCTTTGAAAAGGACTTTGATAAAAGGGTCGCTCTTCTTAGCTCTTTTATCCCTATTAATATCCTTCATATGAAATATCTTTTGGATAAGACCAGCAATCCCATCTATTCTGTCTATTGGAATTTTATGGCCAACGCGGTTGGGAAGTGGATGTATGCGGCTACCCTTAAACCGATCCAAGAGCAGATAAAGCCGGTTTTTGTTGCCTTAAGCATCCCACCTGCCATGGGAATCTTGTGGACCTTTTTACAAGCCCTTCGGAAGAAAATAAAGTATTATGCATTCTTCTTTCTGGGGTTCGGCAATTGGCTCTTTGTTACTGGAATGTTTGGTTTGACGATGTATATCAAGGCCTATTACGGGCACTTAGTTTGGGCGACCCGGTTTTTCCCCCTTCTCTATTTCTTTGCCGCTATTTTGCTTATAATTCTCCTTTTTGAGACCATTGGGCGAATAAAATTCTTATCAATATTTGCTTGGCTAGCAGTCTTTGCCGCCATCTTAGCAAGCCAGCTCGTTTGGATACCGGTTTTGGCAAGGTACGAATCCAACAAAAACGATTGGGAAATCGCTCAAGATCTGGCGTATCAGGCAAGAAAATATTATGAAGGCGGCCGCGTCATGGTTCCTGAATGGCGGCCAAGCTTTACCTACGCTATGGTCAGGTTTCAAGGTTTTGAGGCTAAGGAAATCATTAGCGGAATGTACGACCCATTCTTTTACATGGATGATGAAGATCCCTTTGATAATTGGGGAGACCATAGGGAGGATGTTCTCTCCTGGTTGAAAAAGGAGGATATAAGGCTGATGCTTTTTCATGTGTTGGAGGGGGCGTATTATACAGGGATGATAGAAAAGGAGCCAGAATTCTTTGAACTTAGGGAAGCACTAGGCGGGGGGGCGTTTCTGATCTATAAGGTTAAACCGGATCTTATCGAGTTGGAGAACTGATGAAGGGGAAAGGGGAGTTTGATTACGAGTCGAAACCGTTTGGGATAGGGGAACTCAGCACCTCTCCTACTTCTATTCCCGCCCTAAAGCTCAAATACTGCTTCGATGATCTGGTGGTGCTACAGAAGAAGCTAGGAAAAGAATCTTTAAGAGTACTAGAAATCGGCTGCGGTGGGGGAGCGATGGCCAAGGCGATAGAATCGCACTTTCCAAAGTCTGAGGTGGTTGGCTGTGATATTGGCCGGAGGGCGCTCAAATTCGCCCAAGAAAACCCAAGGGATGTTAAGTTTGTCTATGGTGATGTTTACAACCTACCCTTTAAGGAGGCTTCTTTCGACGCGGTTGTGAACTTTGATTTTTTGGAGCATCTTGCTGATCTCGCTAAAGCATTGTCCGAAATGAAAAGAGTTTTGGTTCCCGAAGGGTTGTTGCATTCAGCTGTTCCTTATGAGGGCAGCCTTTGGACTGTTCATGGTTGGCTCGAACTTTTGGGTTGGCCAGCAAAGGAGATTTATTGCGGTCATGTTAATCCCTTTCACCTGGGCGAACCCGAGGATCTAATTGGGAAAGCAGGCCTTAAAATTACCGAAAGACGCTTCAGCACCCACTTGTTCTATCAAGTCTTTGACGCTGGTTATTTTTCTCTAACCGCCCTTCGGGGGAAAAACTTTCCTTATCAGGTTGAGGGATATTTGGCGGTTAAGAAGGAGGGGGTTTTTCGCAATCTACTTTTTTTGGCTAAATCAGTAGTTGCCGTCATAAGCTATTATGAATCAAGAATTCTTTTTTGGCTCCCTGGTCTTACCGGGCATTTGACCTGCTTCAAAGAATGATCAAAAAACTTACTCGGACCATCTTCAGCTTAATCCTTCATTTAGCGGCGATCGCTATTCTGGCTTGGGTTTTGTGGCCGTTTCTCAATCACGCGCTCCATGTCCCCAAACACACCGGCTATGATTCTGATCAGTTCGTCCATTATGTTCACTATTACAGCGGCTCTCTCCCCTTACCGCCGGCCGGTTGGGATCATCTGTGGTTCGGGGGGATACCTCGGGTCTTGGACAACGCCTTCCTGCCACATTATCTTATCCAGCCGCTGGTCGCCAAACTTGGCTTGGCCATGGCGACCAGCGTTTATCCTCTGATTTGGCTGGGAATATTTTTCTTCTTTTCTTATTTAACCCTTTTCCGACTCTCCAAAAACCAGGTTATTGCCGTCGCCTTAACGGCCGGTTTGATCCACAGCCAAGGTGTCTATCTCCCGATTTATGAAAATGGGGTAGTTACTTCAGGCTTAGCCCAGATGGTCTTCCCGCTGGTGCTTCTTTTCCTGGTTTCGTTCGCCCAGACCGAGTCCTTTCGGCACTTGGCTTTAGCGGCCGTTTCCCTCGCTCTCATGTTTTATACCCATGGAGCATTGGCGCTGGTTTTTGGGCTTGCCCCGGCGCTACTCTTTTTAGCTTTCTGTCGGATTCAAAGTGAGAGACTGCTAAGCTGGGTGCGGATAAGACGGCTCCAACTCTTTGTCTTAATGACCTTGGGCGTCGGAGCGATCGCGATCCTGCCTCAAGTTCTTGAGGCCTTAAAGGGCGGCGGAACCTACAGTCGGGGTCCTTATGGACAGGCAGAGGCTAACACAGAGGTCTTTAGCGTTCTAGCGAAGATGACCCATCCCGCTTTGTTCGTTGCCTTGGCTTTAGCGGGCCTTGTGGCGATCTTATTCTATAGGAGGCGAAAACCAGATAAACTGGCTATTCCTCTGATAGCTGTGTTGGCCTACTTTCTTGTCTTGCACCTTGCCACAATGCTTGGTATCAACCCAATCGGTGATTTTATGTTCCCCGGGCGTTCGTTTTGGCTTTTTGGCCTCATTCTTGCCGCCATCAGTGCCCTTCTCTTTGCTCCTTTGACTCAGCCGCTTAGACGAGGATGGGAACTGCTTTTCCCGTTTGGGTGGGTTGCTATCGCTGGGGTGATTATCGCGGTTGTCTTGTCGAATCCGCTTCAAACCGGCAAACTCCTGTCGGAGCCGACCCAGATTTCGCCCGATAAAGTCCAAAGAGACACCGAGCTTTTCTCAACGTATGAAACCTGGCTTGCCGGTATTTGGGATCAAGTTGACCAGAGGGACGAAAACTTCCGTGTCGGAATTCACGCTACTCAAAAGATGTTCTGGAATATAATCTCTGATATCCCTCAAACCGAAGGTTACTTCCATTTTTACACTAAGTATTCTGGCGAATGGCAGGCCTGGCTTTTCGCTACGTTAGCTGAGGAAGCGGCGATAGATCAAACCTTCCCTCAGGACATGGCCGACCCGCAAGCCCGGTTTTTGATCGATTGGTATGGAATTAAATATCTCATTCCTTATCCCGGCCCGGAGTTTAATCTAGCTCCCCGCTTTTGGGAGGAGAATGAATATATCTTGGGGAGGAGTGCCGAAAGACCTCCGGCCGTTTTGACGATGAGACCTGAGTTTACCTCGGGGATTGTGGAGGCGGTGGATGTCCCCGTGGTCGGTTTTGTTGGCAACGATGCCGGCTATGATGCCTTTCTGCGAGATCTGGGAATGCTGAATTTGAACACTCATTATCTAATTCCACTGCGGTTAACTCCGTCAATTGATAAACTCTCAAAAGCCGATCTTGATCAGCTTGATCTCTTAGTCCTTTACAACTTTAAGGGGGGCGGAAGGGGTTGGAGGAGGATCGCGGAGTTTGTCAAGCAGGGTGGCAGTTTGTTTATAGAAACAGGAGGTAATCCTTCGCTGCGGGAGGGGGCTAATCTTCCCGAAGTTTTTCCGGCCGATCAGTTAGAATTTGGCTCTTTAGGGAGGGACTGGGAGGTTGAGGTAACAGAAGAGCTGTCAGCGATCGATTTTGAGGAACTTGAGCCGCTGGTATATCGAGATGAGCCGTGGAAGCTTTCTTATGTACCAGATGTGAGTTATATAAGGGGGGAGAGCAAGGTTTTAGTTACCCAGGCGGGGAAGCCGGTGGTGGCGGAACGCGAGATGGGGCAAGGAAAGGTCATTTGGTCAGGTTTGAACAGCTGGTATCGGCCGTGGGAATTCAAGGAGAGCGGAATGGTGGAGGTCCAGGTTTTAGATCTCTTACTGAAGAGATCGCTTGAGACCTCTTACCAACTGCCAATCGAGGTGAAAGTAAACAGGGAAAAACCTGAGAAGATAATAGTTGAGGGCAATAACTTTTCTGGGGTCGTTTTTAAAGAGAATAATCTGCCCGGATGGAAAGCTTGGGCGGAGGTCAACAGCAAGAAACAGAATCTGAAGATTTATGCCGCCGGCCCCGATCTGATGTTCGTACCTCTGCCCAGCGAGCTAGAGGGAAGGTCGGTCAAGGTGTCGCTTACTTATCAAGGTCCCTGGGTATACTGGCTTCTGTTCTTTGTTTCCATCTTCTCTTCTATCTTTGTGCTAATAGAGATCATTACCAACGGCTTTTTGACTAAGAGACTGAAGCTCTCTAAAATAGGCAAGGTCTTTGATCCAGAAAAGTATTTTAGGACGATACGCGGTTGGTGGGATAAAGAAGAGGATGAGGAGTGAGGGTGTGAGGTGATGATCAAGGAAGCGATCAGTAAAATCTGGACGCTTTTTAAGGGCACAGGCCGCTTTGGCTATCTCTTAATTGGTTTGGCAGCTATCTTCTCTATCGCTTACCTCTTTGGCTATCCCCTTTTAGTAGGTGAGATTAAGGGAAATGACTCTTTTTGGGCGATGACAATGGTTGCTTGGATCAACCGCTGGTGGCCTCGCCTCCCTCTTTGGTTTCCCCTGCAGGGTGGGGGAATCTCTTTTATCCAAGGCTATCCCATCCTGGGGTCTTTGGCAACCGTTTTGACCTACCAGTCAGGGGTAACTGGCTTGAGTCTCTTTCAGACCTTCAGACTCTTCCAGTTTCTATCTGTTCCTTTGGCAGCGGTTTCGATCTACCTCCTCGTTTGGACGCGATTTAAAAATCAGACGGTCGCTCTCATCTCGGGTGTCCTTTCCCTTCTCTCCGCTGCGATTTGGTTTTGGTTAACCCAGTTTGGTTTTTATGCCCAAATGTTCTCTCTCATGTTTTTCCCTCTCACTTTTCTCTGTTTTGACGGCTATCTTGACGCGGTTTTAGATAAATCGTCGTCTCTCAGGCAGAGAAGGTTCTGGTTGATTGGTGCTGCGGTTACCTTTGCTTTGACTACCTTTGCCCATCTCACCACCGGGATTGTTTTGGGAGGGAGCCTCGTCCTCTACACCTTTCTCCGTTCCTGGGGCAGAGGACTTTTACGGGGTATGGGGAGCCTTTTTATGGCGGTCATTTTGGGTTTGGGGACGATCTCCTTTTGGTTCCTTGGCTTTTTTAGGTATTTCGCTTATGCCGGGAGAGATATCGGCCTCAATTTCGGTCCCGATCAATTACGTGTACTCAGTCTCGATCCCTTAGTAATCTTGGGGTTCAAGACGCCGGGACTCATTTCAATGTGGGATAATCTTTTCCTTGCTCGGGTAGTGGTTATTTTGGGAGGGGTGGGCTTAGTCTGGAGCTTTTTCAGAAAGAGAAAGGTCTTTTACCTTGGCCTGGTGGCGATAGCTTGCGCCTTCTTTACTACTATTCCGCAGTTTGCCCCTGGTTTGGTGGCAAAATATTTTCTTTTGCCCTACAGCGTTGTTTATGTCCGGGCGATGCTTGGAGCGATGCTTCTCCTCCCAATAGTGGCGGGGTTTGGGGCTTACGCCATTCCCGATTTAATTGGCCTTTTCCTTGGGCGTATCCTTCCTCCGCTCAAAAAGAGAGTTTTGGGGAGGGATCTTTTAGCACTCCTCCTCGCTTCCCTTACCCTGGTGATTGCTCTCTTTGCCATCCCTTATCTCCGCCAACCCCCGCCTCTCCTTCCGAGCGGCTCATTCAGTTTGGAGTTCAGTTTGGAGAATTATAGCGGATACGGCCCCTCTCACGGGGAAGATTACCAGAGATACCTCCGGTTTGAGAAGGAAGGGGAGTTTCCAGCGATTACCTGGCCGCAGTGGAAGATTGAAGAGCCGATTTTGGGGTTTGAGGGGTATCTCGAAAAAGGTATTCGAGAGATAGATGAGGCCATCGGTTCCGGCCAGGGAAAACGAATTGATATCTCCCCTAATCTAGGCGCACATTTAGAAACGCTTAATATCTACACCGATCACAGCACGATCAACGCCTATGCTTATGGGGCCTCTCTAATTCATGCTTTATGGGGCCATCAGGCGGGGGCATTTTACAGCGATCTTTATGGTGATGAGGAGACCGTTTCCAACCTTAGCAAGTGGTTCGGGCTTCAGGCGGTGGTTTTACATACCGGCGAAGATCCTTTGGAAAAGTTCCCGGAAGATAAGTGGAGCGTCCTCCTGGAGAAGGCGCCCAGCAATCTTTCCATTCAAGTAAGAGGTTTCAAGGAGGCGCATCCGATGGCGGAGCTTTCGTCCCAACCGCTCGTCTTGGTGGTCGGCGATTTTAAGAAGGGAGCTTACGAGACGGTCTTTCGCTTAGGGACGGATGCGGGGTTCCCTTTTGATGAGGCCTGGTTGATCGATGGAGGAAGCCGAATTGATCGCTATTCCCTAGCTGATCTTTCCCAGTTCGATGGGGTTTTTCTCTACGGCCATCAATATCGCAACGAGGTGATTTGGGATCGGTTGGAGAATTACGTTAAACAGGGCGGCCGTTTGTTTATTGAGACGGGATGGCAGTATGCCTCTCCTGACTGGGAGCTAGATGTGGCGCCGGATGTTTTCCCCGTCACCGGGACGAGCTGGGGCAATTTGGGGAAAAGTAGCAACTATAGTATCAGTGAGAACTTTGTCTCCAAAGTTGATCTCACCCAATTCGGCCCCTTGATCTGGTCGGATCAGCCCTGGAGTCTGAGCCTGCCGAAGGAGGTTAAGAGCTGGGCATTTCCAATTCTCGAGGCCGAGGGGAAGCCCCTCATCATTGGGGGAGATTACGGTGAGGGAAAGGTTCTTTGGAGTGGGATGAACTTTATCGGCCACCTTCGGACTTATGAGAAGGAGATTAATCCACCCAAGGATCAAAGTGAGGAAGAGATGAAGTTCTTTAAGGAGTTAATGGGTTGGTGGTTTGCGGATCTCAGTTTTTCAGAAGCGGGTTCGGTGCGTATCTCTCGAGATTTCCCTGATGAAGTACGTTTGGGTTTACCTTCAGACGCTGGTGGGAGAATGCTTCTCTGGCGGGAGGCCTATCATCCCGATTGGCGAGCTCGGCTTATTTTAAGAGAGAATGGTAGGGAAATCTTTTCTCCTGCCAAGGTCTTCCCCGCCGGACCAGGATGGATGTCTGTCTATATTCCCGAGGGGAAGACGGTGACCGGGGTTGACCTCTCTTACAGCACCGGCCTTTTTGGTTCCTTGACTTGGGGGATATCGATCTTAGCTTGGCTGATCATCGGCCTGATTTTTCTGGATGGTCTCTTCGGAGGAGCGCTTTCGGCGAGAATACATCTGGGAGAAAAGATGGCTAAAGTGCTTAAAGCTATCCCTATGCCAAAGTTTAGTCTCAACATACGAGGATGGCTTGGCTCGGAACAGGATAACTACTAGCCGAAGATGATTGATAGACAAACTTTTTCGATCAGAAATATTTTGAGCAGAGCCAGACTTCTCTTGGCGTATTTGGGCAAAAGGGAGGGGGGCTCAGAAATCTGTCTTTATCCCCCACCAACAGTTCTTGAAGCAGCTGGGGTATTGCTCTTTGACCACTTGACAGTGAAAAAGATTCTATCCCGGATTGAAGATTTTGCCCAAGAAAGACTGGAGGGACTTTATGGTTACGAGGATGAGAATTGCTTTTTGTTATCCGCCGTTTTCAAAAGGGGAACGATTTCCCAACCTACCCCAAAATCGGCAGTTTATCTATTCCTCCTCAAGAGAGGTAAAGCTTTATCCAGTGGTCATGGCCACTGCCGCCACTTGGCTGAGAAATTCAGCCCACCAAATTCTTTGGTTAGACGGAATTACCACGCGAATGAGTTGGAAAGTCTTTGAAGAAACTCTCTTCTCATTTAATCCGGGAATAGTTGTATTGGAGGCAAAAGCGCCAATAATGAAAAGGCTTTGGAAATTGATAGATAAATGGAAAGTGGAAAGTGGAAAGTGGAAAATAGTATTGGTAGGAGATCACGTTACCTATTTTCCTGAAGAATCATTTAAAACTTCTAAGGTTGATTTTATCTTAACTGGGGGAGACTATGATTTCTTACTTGTTAGTTTGGTTAGACACCTTGAGGAAGGCAGAAGGCTTAGACCAGGAATCTTTTTTAGAGATAAAGGGAAGATTAATAATACCGGGAAACTTAGACTAGATCATGACTTAGATGAGGCGCCGATTATCGATCGAAAGTTAACCCGTTGGCAGGATTATGGCGAGGCTTATCTTTACCGCCCCTGTGCTTACGTAATGTTTGGTCGGGGCTGTGGCATAAAAGGCAAAGAAAGGGGCGCTTGCACTTTTTGTATTTGGCAGCACGCTCTCTGGCAGTGCTCGGCTCGGCTAGTAAGTCCCCAGCAGGCTGTGGCTGAAGTGCAAAACTTGGTTAACCTGGGGGTTAAGGAGATTTTTGATGATACTGAAAGCGGAGTTCTTTGGGACTACGAGTGGCTGAGAAAGTTTTATCAGCTTTTAGAACGGGAAAGACTTTTGGGGAAAGTCATTTTTTCTTCAAACGCTAGAGGAGATCAGCTTGATAAAAACACTTGTAGGCTTTTAAAACAATTGGGTTATAGACTACTTAAGGTTGGTCTTGAGTCCGGCTCAAATGAAATCTTAGCCCAAATCGGCAAAAAAGAAAAAATTGAAGATATAATTCACGGAGTTAAGAATGCTAAAGACGCTGGGTTGAGGGTGATGTTAACGGTGATGGTTGGCTATCCTTGGGGGAAAGAGGAAGAGGTTCGGCAAACCTATGCAATCACCCGCGAGCTGATGCTTTACAAGACTCGAGCCGGAGATTGCCTTCAGGCTTCAGTCATTATTCCTTATCCGGGGACACCACTTTGGCTTCAAGCCAAAAGAAATGGTTGGTTGATAGTTGAGCCCTATGATTATGAGAAATTTGATATGGGTCAGCCGGTTTTGAAAACTAAAATCGATGCCCAGCAGTGGTGCAATAGAATTTGGTCAATTCAAAAGGACCCTCAATTTGTCCTCAAGTCTGGCTTGACTATAAGAAGTATTAACGAGACAGTTTTACTTTTGCGAGGAGCAAAATCTCTTTTAGGGCATATCAGAGATTATATGAGAACCGGCGAGCGATGAGGATTGCTTTAGTCCATCCAGCGCAAATAACTTGGACCCGGGCCGCTTTGGTTCCTTTGGGCCTTGCCTATATCGCCGCCTATCTTGAAAAAAATGGTTTAACGGACATCAAAGTGGTTGATTATAGTGTTGAGCCAAAAGCTCATCTTCCCAAAGCAGATATTGTTGGCATTACGGCTACTACTGCTTCAATTAAATCTGCCTGGAAAATTGCTAAAAGAGCAAAAAAGATGGGGGCAATCACGATAATCGGTGGCCCTCATGTTTCTGCTTTGCCCGAAGAGTCAGTCCGCTTACCTCAAGTTGATTTTGTCTGTATTGGTGAAGGAGAAGAAACGATGCTTGAGCTTTGTCAAGCAATTAAGGGAGGCAAGAAGAGTTTTGAGAAGGTTAAAGGACTTTGTTTTAAGAAAGGAAGAAAAGTTATTTATACTCAACCTCGGCCTTTTATTGCCAACCTGGACAGCCTTCCTTTTCCCGCCCATCATCTTTTTAGGTTGCCTCTTTATACTAGTGCTCAGCCGCTTATTTCGACTCGCAAACCAGCAATGGGAATCATAACCTCAAGAGGCTGTCCTTTTGCTTGTAAGTTTTGCTATAAAGGAACTTTTGGCCGGATTTGGAGGCCTAGGCGAGTAGAAAATGTTTTGGCTGAGTGGGAATATTTAGTTAGAGAATTGAAAATTGCCGAAATCGCTTTAATGGATGATACTTTCAATCTTGACATTGATCGGGCTATCAGGATTTGTCAAGAGATTAAAAGAAGGGGTCTTGTTATTCCCTGGCGGGCTTCTAGTGGGATTAGAGCTGACCGAGCGCCGAAGAAACTTCTTCGGGCGATGAAAGAATCAGGTTGCCATATGGTTGCTTTTGGAGTTGAGTCTGGAGTCCAGCGGATTTTGGATCTTATGGGTAAAGACCTACTCCTTGAAAATGTTGTTAAAGCCTTTAAGATTTGCCGTCAACTGCGAATTTCGACCATGGCCTTTTTTATGATTGGCAATCTCGGCGAAACTCGGCAGGAGATTGAAAAAACAATTGATTTTTCAATTAAGCTTGATCCTGACTTCGCCCAATTTGCTGTGGCTACCCCTTTTCCAGGAACGCAGCTTTTTGATTTAATCAAAAAGAAAGGTAAGATGAAAATCATTGACTGGGACAAATATTATATGTTTGGTCATGAGGGTTATTTTGATTATGATAAACTGAAAGCCGAAGAGGTAACCAAGTTGACGACCCAAGCTTATAGAAGGTTTTATCTAAGACCAAAAACAATTTTTGGATTGATAAGAAGAAAACAGACTTGGTTAGGTTTGCCTAATGTGATTGCTGGCAGTGCCTACTATTTGTTGCGAAAAGACATGTGAACACGGATAAGGCACTTAAAGAAACACTAGAATACGCCAGCGGGGCAGGAAAGATTTTCAATACCAAACGCCGGCCAGCAAAATCACTTGGTGGGCATCTTTTAGATCTTTCAAAGAAACAATGAACTCAAGAGAAAGGTTTTTGAGAATTTTTCTCGAGAAACTTCCTGCCTTTCAGGCGCTCTTCAGAGCGGTTGAAGCGGAGGCAATAGTGAGCCATAATTTGAAAGAGCCAATTTTGGACCTCGGTTGTGGGGATGGAATTTTCGCTGAAACAATCTTGGGGAAAGGCAAGGAAATATTTGGAATTGACATTGACAAGAACGCTCTTGCCCAAGCTAAGAAAAGGGGTATTTATGAGCGGTTAGTTGAGAAAGACGCAAGCTCTCTACCTTTTGAAGATGACCAGTTTGGCTCGGTTTTGGCCAATAGTTCCCTAGAACATATTAGCAACCTAGGAGGTGTTCTAAAAGAAATATACCGAGTTCTGGCAAAAGGTGGAACTTTAGTTTTGACTGCGCCAAGCGAGAAACGGAAAGAGCTTTTTGGAGGATACCGGCTCTTTGCTAATCTAGGAGTGCCAAAGCTAGCCTCACGGGCAGGGGATTTTGAGAATAAACTTTTTGACCACCTTCACTGTTGGTCTGGAGAAAAATGGCAAAGGAAGCTTGCAAAAATAGGTTTTCAGAAGGTTTCTTATCAATACAAGGGCTCGCCAAGCACGGCTCTAATAAGCGATTCTCTTTTATTCTTCGCTCCAATTGGATTTTTGGAGAAAAAAATCTGGGGACATTATTTAGGGTGGAGAAAATATTTGGCTCCCCTTGGCTTTTTCATTTTAAGAGGCTTGGAGGATAAAATCGAAGGAGAAAATGGAGCGGTTGTTGTTGTGAAAGGAGAAAAATGATGAGAATTCTACTTGTCAACCCACCTAGAGTTGATGGCTATCTGGTTGTCCGGGAGGAACGTTTCGAGCATAAAGATATAGGTTCGGTTTATCCTCCCTTGAGTCTCCTTCATACAGCCGCTTTGCTCGAAAAAGAGGGGTTTATGGTAGAATTGATTGATGCTAATGGTTTCGATTTGAAATTGGCCGATATCAGCAAGGAGGTCGAAAAATATCAACCTGAGGTTGTCATTATTAGAGCTGGCTTTGATACGCAGAGGCAAGATCTAGAAGTCTTGAGAATAGCTAAGGAGACTAGCAACTCCACAACTATTCTTAGAAATCATATTATTTCAAGAACGCCTTACTTGAGAAAAAAGATTCTTCTGGAAAATGACTTTGTCGATATTTTCTTAAATCAAGAGCCAGAAAGCGTTGTCACTCCCTTAATGAAGGCTTTAGAGAGGAGGAGGGATCTTAGGCATGTGTCTGGAATTTCTTTCAGGCGGGGCAGAGAAATTATGGATAATAAAGATGGTGAGCTAATTACTGATCTTGACAACCTTCCTTATCCGGCTTATCATCTTTTGCCCACTCTAGATGTTTATTATTCTGGGAGTTTTGGCCCTCCGTTTGTAACTGTTTTAGGTTCTCGGGGCTGTCCTTTTGATTGCGCTTTTTGTGCTTATGGTAAGGCTCTGTATCGAACAAGAAGCGCAGAGAGTATTGCTGATGAGATCGAATGGCTTGCTCTAGAATATAAGATTCAAGATTTTTGTTTTTTGGATGATGTCGTCACTTTAGACCCAGAAAGGATGATAGCAATTTCAAAAGCAATCATTCGCAAAAAGCTTAAATTAAGGTGGTCGGTAGGCATTCGGGCAACCAGCGTTACCTTTAAAATGATGAAATATATGAAGCAAGCTGGTTGTGATGAGATTGCGGTTGGAGTGGAAAGCGGCTCAGAAAAAATACTCAGGAGAATTGATAAAAGAATTAGCCTGAAAGATATAAGAAGAGCAGCCAAGATATGCCATCAATTAAAGATTAAATTTTATGCTATGTTCATTATTGGTTTACCTGGTGAGACAGAAGAAACTGCTAAGGAGACTATTGAATTGGCTAGAGAGTTAAAGCCATTTTATACTCAGTTTTGCTTTGCCACCCCTTTTCCTAATACCAGAATTCATAAATATTATGAGAAAAATGGGCTTTTACTAACCGAAGATTGGAGCAAATACTTTCCTCTCAGTAACGAGCCAGTCGTAAGAACAAAGGCACTTTCAAAAAGAGATTTAATTGATCTAAGAAACAAGGCATACAGAGAAACTCTTTTTAGCCTGAAGTACTTACTAGGTCAAGTAAGATTAACTGATTGGCGATGGAATTGGCGCGGTTTACAAGAATTAGGAAAGCGGATGATAGCCACGCTTCGCAGCAAACCGGTTCGCTGAGTCTGGTCATAAAAATGAAAGTGCTGGTTCTTAGTTGTTTAGCTCAAGATACGGGGAGTGCCGTTCGGGCAGAGTTTATCGCTGAGAGTCTTAGAGAAGCTGGGGTTGCGATAGAATTTGTCAAGCCTTTTTCTCAGACCCTTCCTTTTAAATTGGACTTTCTCGTCACTCTGCCTTGGTATTTTTTGAGAATTATCTTCTCCTCTGCCAACCTCGTTTTGGTGGTTAAATCATATCCCAACGTTGGCCTTCCTCTTTTTTTCAAAAAACTTTTGGGCGCCAAAATAATTATCGATACTGATGACCTTTCCTTTGCCTACTCTAAGGGTATGTTGAGTTTCTTTTCTAAACTCAGCCAAGAATTCTTTCTACCTTTGGCTGATCTTCACACTTATCATCATCCCAACCTTTTGAGCTATTTAACTCGCAATATGAAGATTTCGCCTCAAAAGACTTATCAACTAAAACAAGGAGTTGATCTTAAGATTTTTGCTGAGGAGCCTTCAGCTAGTTCCCAAAGGAAGTTAAGAGATGAGCTTGGGCTTGAAGGGAAAAAGGTGTTAGTTTTTGTTGGCCACTTTGATGTTGCCTGCGACCTAGAAGATATTTTGAGGGCAACGCCTCAGGTTTTTGAGAAGATTCCTCAAGCGAGGCTTTTGCTTGTGGGAGATGGGCAAAGAAAAAAAGAATTCCAAGATTTAGCCAAAAAACTGGGGGTTTTTGAAAAAACCATCTGGGTAGGCTTAGTTCCTAAGGAAAAAGTAGCCAATTTTATTTCCCTTTCAGATGTATGTTTGGTTTATTATGAAGATAGGAAAGCCAACTATTTTCGGACTTCGATGAAGCTTAGGGAATATCTGGCGTTGAGCAAGAGAGTGGTGTGTAATGATGTTGGCGAACTCAAAGATTTTAGAAGGTATACTTATCAAACTTCTTCTAGACTTTCAGATTTTGCTAAGATGATAATTAAAGTTTTATCTGGCTTTGATGACAAAAGAGAGATAAAAGGCAGGGCTTTTGTGAGGAGAAACTATTCTTGGGAGAGAATTGGAAGAGATTTTGCCCCAAGATTAAGGAGCTACTTTGACCAAAAGAATTCCTAGAATAAGTGTCATTATCCCAAGCTTGCCACGACGAGAGCCCGAGACGGCACTTGGAGCGCTTAAAAAGATTGATTATCCCCCCGAGCATATTGAGGTTTTTGTTTCCTATGGCCTTTCTCCCTCAAGGCAGCGGAACGAAGCAGCCAAAAGAGCCAGGGGAGAGATTTTATATTTTCTTGATAACGACTCAGAGGTTCATCAAAAAGCTTTCGTAAGAGTCGTGAGGGCATTTGAAGGAGAAAAACTTGGTAAGCCTCCTAAGAAAATGAGGGGTTTTTCTTTCCTGCCTTCTCCTGTCTGTCGCTCAATTGAAAAAACCTTCTTCTCAGGTAACAAGGCAAGAGGAGAAATTGGAGCCGTCGGGGGTCCGAACATTTGGGAAAGAAAAGAATCTTTCTGGTCTGCAATGGCGGGGATCATCTTGGAATCTTTCTTTGCCCACTGGAAAATGAGCAGCCGTTATCGGCCAATTGGAGATTTTCGACGGGCAGGCGAAAAAGAGCTTATTCTTTGTAACATGGCCGTTAAAAGGAAAGTATTTGAGCACCTTGGCGGATTTAGAGGGGAACTTTATCCTAATGAGGAAAATGAATTCTTAAATCGACTTTCACGAGGGGGTTTTGATTCAATTTATCATCCGGGAATCTTTGTTTATCGTCCAAGAAGAGAAAGTTTGGCTAAGATTTTAAGGCCCTTTTTTTCTTATGGTCGGGGACGGATGGAGCAGATGAGAGTTGAGGGAGTTTGGCAAAGTTTACCTCTTTTTGCCCCATTAGCTCTTTTTGTTTATCTGATAGGACTTTTCTTTTATCATCCCTGGTTTGCCTTTATGCCTTTAGTCTTATATTTTGGTATGGGTTTTGGCTCGGCTTTGGGATTTGCCACCAGAAGGAGAAAACCTTACTTGGCAATTTTCTTGCCTCCACTTTTCCTGATTGTTCATTTGGGGTATGCCTTTGGGCTTCTTTACGGACTGATGACCGATCTTGAGCGAACAAAGCGTCGAGGTAGGGAAGCCAAAATAGAAGTCGTCAAAGTGAAAGAATTCGGTAAGAGTTGGATTTAGTTGACTCGGGGATTTTCGGGGTGATATGATGGGGGCAATGAAGAAGAACAGACCTATCTTCAATAGTATAGGAGTTCACCATTTCCCTTGGATCGGGGAATGTCTCCGTGGAGCTGGTGTGGGAGACGCCCCTCATCGAAAGAGTCGCAGCACTCGTCTCCTTCTTGACAGTGGTCGGGCTGATCGCCGGAGTGGTGTCTCCCACGCTATGGCCAGCGCTCTTGGGTAGGCTTCGTCTCTCTAGGAGGCGCCCCCTGCCGCGGGGATCGGTGGCGTGGTTGCCCGATCTGACGCCCTTAAGGCTGCGGATGAGGCGCACGCTGCATCTGCCGAGGGAGACGCTGGGGCTTCGAGCCCGGGGGACGTCGGAGACGAAGCTGGTAGTGGCGAGGATTTGGCTTGATGAGCCCAAAGGGGGAACGGTAAGGCGATGACGATGCGGCGGGCTGGACTCCTGATCGGCCAGACGCTGCTGGGGGCCGCGCTCTTAGCTGCCTGGCTGTGGGTGGTTGACCTGAAGGCCGTGGGGAGGATTCTGGGGCAGGCCAAGTGGGCCCTCGTTCTCTTGGCCGCGGCCCTTTGGATGGGCAGCGGGGCGATGCGCGCCCTGCGGTGGCGGATCGTACTCCGCCCGATCTCCCACGTCCCCTTTCTGGAACTGTGGATGATCGGTGCCGTGGCGAACCTGGTTAACTTTGTCGTTCCCTTGCGCACCGGCGAGGTAGCAAAGAGCCTGCTTCTGAAGCAGCGCCATCATGTGCCGTTTGCCGCCTCCCTGCCCACGGTGGCGGTTGACCGGGCCTTCGATCTGGCCGCCGTGCTTGTGCTCGGAGCAGCGGGGGCACTGCTTGGCGTTCCTCTCGATGACCGGCTCTCCCTGGTCATCCTGGCGGGGGGCGTGCTGCTCCTGGGGTTCGTCGCCTTCGTCGGGGTGGCGATCCGGGGGAGGTCCGGATTGCTCACCGCCCTGGCCGAGATTCTGCCCAGGCGATTGGGTGACTCCCTCCG
>Ga0209991_10000461_pt1 | contig 17943 bp, 15 predicted proteins | sample ChitaG_FD_183167 | JGI IMG/M metagenome (GOLD analysis project Ga0209991, IMG submission 183167) | Deep subsurface microbial communities from South Pacific Ocean to uncover new lineages of life (NeLLi) - Chile_00310 metaG (SPAdes)... | ecosystem: Environmental > Aquatic > Marine > Oceanic >...
ATAAAATTTTTTAAACTCATTGATGATTCCTTTCAAGTTAGAAGATTTTAGATTAAGCTCTATTAAAGTAAAATCTAATTCATTTTTTTATAAACTTCAAGAATTGTTTCTAATTTTTTTTAAAAATCAACCTATTGTGCATATTATATGCCTTGCCTGTCTTGTCTGTCTTGCCAATACTTATGTCTTGCCTCTTTGTCTTGCCAGCCGAGCGTTGTCTTGCCCTGTCATTGCGAGGAACATAGGAGATTCCTTCGCTTCGCTCGGAACAGGCTCTGCAATCTCATCTTGTCGCGCCTTTGAATGAGGTTGCCACGGCGCTTTGCGCCTCGCAATGACGAACCCAAATAAACCATTAGTATTGTCCTTCTGCTCTTTTTTTGATATGTATTATTGTAAATGGTTCGTTTTAAAGGTTTTTTCAGGTTTGTTAGGAGAAAAAAATTCCCGTTCAAATTTATCTACAGTGACGCCTATTGGATGGTTGATCTTGGAAATCATATCTTTCCAGCAAAAAAATACAGGCTTATATACGAGAATCTCCTGCGGTTGGGGAGCAAAGGGAAAAATTTTCTTTCCCCTGAGCCTGCTCTAGAAGAAGACATCCTCTTAGTTCATAGCTCAAAATATCTGAAGAAGTTGAAAACAGGAAAGCTTTCCCACTCTGAAATATTAACCCTGGAAGTCCCTTATTCTCCTGAACTTATCGATTTTGCTATGCTTACAGTGGGAGGGACTGTTATTGCAGCAAATAAGGCCTTAGAGGAGGGGTTGGCAGTGCATATTGGAGGAGGGTTTCATCATGCTTTCCCAGACCATGGAGAAGGTTTTTGTGTTTTGAATGATGTTGCTGTTGCTTTAGAGAAGATGAAACATGATGGAAAGATTAGGAGAGCGATGGTTGTTGATTGCGATGTTCATCAAGGGAATGGTACAGCCGCAATTTTGTCCAGAAAAGATTATGCATTCACTTTTTCTATTCACCAGATGGATATTTATCCTGCTCAAAAGCCTGCAAGCTCTCTAGACGTGGGATTATGGACCGGTGATGGAGATGAAAAGTATCTCTCTGCCCTAAGCTCACATTTTCCTGATTTATATACGGCATTTCAGCCTGATTTAATCTTTTTTCTGGCTGGGGCTGATCCTTATGAAAAAGATCAATTAGGTGGCTTGAAATTGACTTTTGAGGGACTTAAGGAAAGAGATAGGATTATAATCGAAGAAGCCCGCAAACTCAAACTTCCTGTTGTAGTACTATTGGCGGGAGGGTATGCCTTTGATATTAAAGATACATCATCTATCCATATCAACACTATTAAAGTCGCCCAGAAAGCACAGAGAAAATACTCATAACCTTCCAAATTTCAAGGTTCGTAAGCCGTAAACCTTAAACCATTATTTCAGCTTACGGCTTACGACTCACGGCTTGCGTTAATGGGGAATTGGAATTTGGAATTTATTTTTTTGGTTATTCCTGCAGGAAAATATGTGCAAAGACTTTGGCATCACCCATTATGTTATCGATGATGCAATATTCGTTAGGTTGATGGGCTGTTTCATCAATTTTAGCCCAGCAGGCGGCCTCAAAGTTAGCTCTCCGAAATAGAGCTGCAACCGTCCCTCCTCCGATTCCAGTTGGCTTTCCTTCCTTCCCATAGATCTCCTTTATAGCTCTTTTTAGGGCTTGGACTACTGGCGCTTCTTGGGAAGTTGGGGGAGCTGCCGGGGCTTTTTGTGCCTCTTCTAGAATTATTTTCACCTTGAATTCTTCTTCTATTTTATCTGTAATTTCTTTAATCTGCTTTTTAACCTCTTCGATGGAGTATTTTGGCAGGATGCGGATGTCCATGTAAAAAATATCATCTCCAGGGATAGTGTTGATGTTTGGGACATTGGCTTCTTTTTTTGTGGGTTCGAATGTAGAGATGGGAGGGTCAAAAAGAGGATCTTTGTCCCCAAAAATCTTGTAAAGCTTGTTTAATTGTGTAACCAGAAAAGATGCGACCTTGAAACTATTGATTCCTTTTTCTGGAGTGGAGCCGTGGGCCTGTTTCCCTATTGTCTTAAATTTTAACCAGAGGATACTTTTTTCCGCGACTTCGATCATTGTTCCATCATTACTTCCTGCATCTGGAACGATGATCAAGTCCTGTTTTCGAAATGGATTGGATTTTTTAAGAACATAGTCAATCCCCTTTTCGCTTCCAGTCTCCTCATCTGCCACTAAGGCAATGCCCACATCATAATTGGGTTTTATTCCTTCAGCGTGAAAGGCCTTAACAGCGTAAAGAGAAGCAACCATATCCTGCTGGTTGTCTTCCACTCCGCGGCCAAAAATTTTCCCTTCCTCCACCCAGGCTTTGAACGGATTTCCTCTCCACAATTCCAATTCTCCAGGAGGGACTATATCCAAGTGCGTCATAATCCATATGGTTTTTGAAGAATCTTTGCCCTTGTAGAGGCCGAGGATATTAGGGCGGTAACCAACTGGAGCATCCAGATCAGGGGCCTTGATAATATCAATATTAATGAATCCGTTTTCTTTTAAGAAATCAACCAAGACCTCAGCTTTCTTGGCCTCACCTTCTCCCCCGCTTGCGGGAGAGATTGCGGGCAAAGAGCAGAGTTTAATCTGCATATCGATCATTTCATTACGGAAGGAATCTATTCTATCGGAAATTCTTTTGAGTGTATTCATGTGGGTTCTCCGTATACGAAAAAATCATAACACCGCAATAAGCAAGAAGCAAGAGTTTCGGAACTTTTTTTAAAAAGGAGTTAAAAAGGAGTTAAAAAGGGGACGGTTCTATTTTTTTTCTCCGAGAAAAAATAGAACCGTCCCCTTTTAGTATCTTGACTTTTCCTCTTGTAGAGAATACATTTACTCAAAATGCGAATTGGTTTTGATGTGCGTCCCTTTCTTAAAGAAGAAACAGGCATAGGGATTTATTTTAAGAACCTTCTTTTTTCACTCTCCCAAATTGATCAGGACAACGAATACTATCTTTTTTCTTCGTCCTTTAAAGATCGGTTTCTTGCCCATAAGATCCCTCCCTTTTCGAGGATGCGGTTTAGAGATTTTCCCATTCCAGTAAAGGCTGTCAGTTTTTTTTGGAACAAGCTCGGTTGGCCCCCTTTGGATTATTTTTTCAAGACAGGATTAGATCTGACTCATTCTCCGAGCCCCCTGATCCTGCCGACAAAAGGAAAGAAAGTCATCACAGTATATGATTTGTTTTTTATGGATTTTCCTAATATGACAGATAAAGAGGCAAGAAAAGATTTTCTTCGGAAGACAGAGGGTTCTCTCAACAAAGCAGATGGCATTGTGACCATATCCCAGTTCACAAAAAAACAGCTCACAGATAGGTTTTCGCTGGATCAAAACAAAGTGAAAGTTATTTATTTGGGATTAAATCAGAGTTTCTGGAAAGTTATGTCCCAGGAAGAACTTGAGGAAACGCGAACAAAATATGCCTTGCCTTCAACCTTTCTTCTTTTCGTTGGAGCTCTTGAGCCAAGAAAAAACCTCTTGAATTTGATAGAGGCTCTAAAGATAATCCATGAGAAACACAAGAAAATTCTTCTTGTCCTTGTCGGTCCAAAAAGGCAGGATTATAAAAATGTAATAAATAAAATAAAAGAGCTGGAGCTTGAACCTTGGATTAGAATGGTGGGTTATGTATATGAGAAAGAATTAAGGACTTTTTACAGGTTAGCTTCTGTGTTTGTTTTTCCTTCCCTCTTGGAAGGATTTGGCCTTCCACTCCTTGAAGCGATGGCAAGTGACTTGCCGGTTGCAGCTTCACAGACATCCGCCATTACTGAAATTGTGAAAGATGCTTGCCTGTATTTTAATCCCTATGATCCTGAAGATATGGCAGAGAAGATTATCCTGGTTCTGGAGGATAAAAATTTGCAGCAGGCCTTGATAACCCGGGGGAAAAGGAGAGCCTCGGATTTTAATTGGGAGAAGACTGCTGCTGAGACCTTAAGTTTTTATCGATCTCTTTTAGAAAGATGAAAATTGGGCTTGATGTAGACAGCTTGACCATCAAAAGCGGAGGAATAGGTAGATATGCTGTTAATTTGATTAATCATATAGCCAAAATATTATTAAATGAAGGTCAAAATGAGATATTTATCTTCTTCCACCATTCTTTTGACAGAGATTTGATACATAAGCATTCCCATCTGAAATTTATTGATAAGTACACTAATATTAAAAGTAATGTCTTAAGAAAAGGAATCTTTCTTCCTTTTTCTATTAGAAGGTTAAACATCGGTTTATTTCATGGATTAGATCATATTGGCATACCTTTTCTCTATAAGAACAAGACATGCAAATATGCAGTGACTATCCATGATCTGATACCCCGAATTTATCCGAGTAAATTCACGAAAAAACATCGATTGGTCCAAAACACACTACTGCCACATATTCTTAGAAAAGCGGATAAAATTATTGTGGATTCTAATTCCACAAAAAATGACATAATTAAATTTTATCCTAGATATGAAGATAAGATTAAAGTTATTTATTTAGGGGTAGAATCACACTTTTTTCCAAGAAGCAGTCAGGAAATAGAAAAAGTATTAAATAAATATAATTTTAATTTTAAATATTTTTTGTTTTTGGGGACAGTCGAGCCAAGGAAAAATATTGTTAGAGTAGTGGAGGCTTTTATTAGATTGAAGCAAGAGGAAAATATAGAACATAAATTGGTGATTATTGGTCGAAAAGGCTGGCTCTATAAAGAGATTCTTGAGAAGATTAGTAAAACACCTTTTTCTCATGATATTGTTTTTTCCGATTTTATGATTGATGACGACTTGCCATTCCTTTATTCAGGGGCCGAGATTTTTCTATACCCTTCATTGTATGAAGGATTTGGATTGCCGGTTTTAGAGGCAATGTCATGTGGGAGCCCTGTAATAACTTCAAACCTCTCTTCTCTTCCTGAGGTAGCTGGTGATGCAGCCATATTGGTTGATCCTATGAATGTTGAAGAAATAGTCCAGGCTATGGAAAAGTTATTGAGAAATGGGGAGCTTAGAAAGGAGCTGAAAAGAAAAAGCTTGGAAAGAGCGAAGTTTTTCTCATGGGAGATGGCTGCTAAAGAAACCTTACGTTTATATGAAGATATTTTAGGATAAGATGAAGAAAATTAAAGTTCTGGAAATGATCGATCAGCCATTTTTGGGTGGAGGACAGATCAATCTTCTTTCCATAGCAAAATCTCTGGATAAGACAAAATTTGAGGTTTCCGTGTGTTCCCGGGACAGCGGTCCTCTAGTGGATGAAGCAGAAAAAAATGACATCAGGCATTTTTCGGTCCCTTTCAGCAAAAAAATAAATAGAAAAGTATTTCAGGAGATTGGCTTTATTCTCAAAAGCAACAAGATTGATATTCTTCATACCCATGGGGGAGTGGCCGGATTTTATGGGCGTTGGGCAGCCAACAAGAACAACATTCCTGTTGTCGTCCACACTCTCCACGGAATCCACTATCTCCATTACCGAAATTGTCTCTTAAAGCACTTCTATATTCTTCTGGAAAGATATTTTTCCCGGTTCACCGATGCTTTGATTTTTGTTTCAGATGCAGATAGAAAAAAAGGGAAAAAGTTTAAACTGGCTCCTGAAGATAGGACATATGTTATAAAGAATGGGATTGATTTTTCGGCGTTCCTGGCAGAAAACAATAGTATGGACTTTAAGAGACAATGGAAAAGAGAATTGGGTATAGAGGCATTCCAGCCCGTAGTGGGAACCGTATCCCGCCTTCACCGCCAGAAAGGAATCCCCTTTCTTCTAGAGGCAGCGAAGAAGATTTTAAAAGTTTTTCCAGCAGCAAAAATATTAATCGTGGGTGAAGGTCCACAGCGGCAAAAGCTTGAGAGCTTGAATCGAAGGCTGGGTCTTGAAAACTATGTTTTGTTTTTAGGTGAAAGAAAAGATGCACAACAGTTCCTTTCTCTCTTTGATGTTTTTATCCTTCCCTCACTTTGGGAGGGACTTCCATATGTCTTGATGGAAGCCGCTGCTTTGGGGAAGCCGGTTGTCGCTACAGATGTAGATGGAGTTAAAGAGATGGTCAGAGACGGAGAATCTGGAATCTTAGTCCCTTCCAAGGATCCGGAGAGCCTGGCACGGTCTGTCATCCAATTGATTCAAGATAGGAGTTATGCTTTAGAGCTTGGTAAAGAGCTAAAGAAAGATATTTCTCAGAAATATACGCTTTCTTCTATGGTAGAGCAAATACAAAGCCTTTACTTAGAGTTATATGGAAGAAGTGACTCAGTGACTCAGTAAATTGTTATACTGCCAACTGCTATATATCGTAAATCGTAAGCCGTAAGACGAAGAAAACGCAAAACTCGCTGTCATTGCGAAGCGCGAAGCGCTGTGACAATCTCAAAGTGTAGCGCTTTTGAATGGGATTGCCGCGTCGTTTCACTCCTCGCAATGACGAACCTAGACAACCTCAGACAACCTCAGACAAACCAGATAAACCAGACAACCTCAGACAAACCAGATAAACCAGACAACCTCAGACAAACCAGACAAACCAGACAAACCAGACAAACCAGATAAACCAGATAAAACGGATAGACTGATTTGCTGAGATTGACAAAAAATTATGCCCCTTTTATAATCAACCCCAATGGAAAATGCAAGAGTTGCCCTGGTACATGACTGGTTCCCTGTGCGGCGTGGGGGAGAAAAGGTTCTTGAAGTATTTGCTGAAATTTTTCCTGAAGCTCCGATCTATGCTCTCTTCCATTTTCCTGGAAGCCAGGTTGAAGAGATTGAAAAAAGGAAAATTAGAACGAGCTTTATACAGCGTCTGCCATTCCTGGAGAAAAAATTTCGGCATTATCTTCCTTTGTTTCCTCTGGCTGCTGAACTTTTTGACCTTCAGGAATATGATTTTATAATATCGAGTTCTCACTGTGTGGCGAAAGGCGTTATTCCACGGCCTGATGCCCTTCATGTTTGTTATGTTCATTCTCCTATGCGTTATGCCTGGAATCAGTATTATGCGTATTTTTCCCCTGATAAATTAGGTTTTTTACGTCGCATTTTCATCCCGCCGATCATCCATCATTTGAGATTATGGGATGAGTCATCTTCTCACAGGGTTGACAATTTTATTGCCAACTCAAAAAGTGTTGCTCAAAGAATCAATAGATATTACAGAAGAGATGCAGATGTGATTTATCCTCCTGTTGACACGCAATTTTTTGAGCCTGCAGAGCAAGAAGATGAGTATTACTTGATCGTTTCTGCCTTGGTTCCCTATAAGAACATAGATCTGGCTATTGAGGTTTTTACCCGCACAGGATTACCGCTGAAGATTATAGGACAGGGGCCGGATTATAAAAAGCTCAAGAGGAAAGCGAAAACAAATATTCAATTTTTTGGTTTTTTAGAAGCAGAGGACCTCCTGCACATCTATCAAAGAGCGAAAGCTCTTATCATACCAGGTGAGGAAGATTTCGGGATAAATTCCCTGGAATCCCAAGCCTGTGGAGTCCCTGTGATTGCTTATGGGCGAGGAGGAGCTACTGAGACAGTCATCCCTGAGAAAACCGGCATTTTGTTTCCAGATCTGAATGTCCAAAGCCTGCTTGGGGCGCTTGACAAATTTAAGGACATCACGTTTAATAAAATTTCTATAAGAGACAATGCTTTGCGGTTCTCTCGCGATATTTTTAAAGAAAAAATTTCTGCGTATTTCCGAGAAAAATGGTATGATTACAAAAGCTAAAAATGATTAAAAGAAAACGAACCCGCCTGATGGGTCTCTTTATTTTAAGCGATATATTTGGCATCTTGGCTTCATATTTCTATACATACGGTTTTCGATTTTATGGATATATTTTCCCTGTCGATCCAGATAAAGGCATTCCTTCCATAAAATCTTATGTCGCTGTTTTTCCTCTTATTCTGATTGTGCACCTTGGAATTTTCTTCCTTCAAGGATTTTACAGGACCAGGCTCAAAAGAACAAAAATTGATGACTTTTTTTTAGTAACTTTAAATGCTTTTTTTACTATCCTCATTGTTCAGGCAGTTTTAAGCTATCTTAATGCTTACAGCCAGGGCAAGGCTCCTTTGTTCAGCGTGCAATTTAAGATGTCCCATGTGTTTCTTGCCATTTATTTTGTGGTTGTGGTCTTTATGATTTCTTTCCTCAGGAATCAAATATATTTCTTCATGAAAAGGCGTTTTGCTAAAGGATTGAATCTGCAGAGTGTGATAATTGTAGGAGCAGGAGACATGGGAAAGTCTGTTGCCCAGAAGCTTACTCAATATAAAGATTGGGGCTTTGTGGTTAAAGGCTTTTTGGATGATGAGAAAAGAGAAGGGGAAGTCGTAGATGTTGACGGGGGGATTAAAGTCCTTGGCCCTATAGAAAGGTTAGAATCAGTGCTGGAAGAGGGCGACATCAGTGATGTTTATGTTGCTTTAGATTTGAACAATTATCCCAAAATTCTTGAAACCCTTAAAGTCGTCAATAAATATGCGGTGAATGTGAGACTCATTCCTGATCTTTTCCAGCTCCTCACTCTAAAAGCAAAAATCGAAGATTTGGATGGCTTTCCTGTTATCAGCATCGATGAGCCGCCTTTACGAGGGATTATGACATTTGTAAAGAGAGCTATGGATCTTGCTGTATCTGTTGTTTTTCTGTTTTTTCTCTCGCCGTTAATGCTCATAGTAGCTTTTTTAATAAAATTGACCTCCAGAGGGCCCGTGCTTTATCACCAGGAAAGAGTGGGATTGGATGGGAGAAAATTTATTATGCACAAGCTCAGGACTATGGTTTGTGATGCTGAAGGAAAAACAGGTCCAGTTATGGCCAAGCCAGATGATCCTCGAATAACAAAGCTTGGAAAGCTCTTAAGAAAGTTTAGTATAGATGAGATTCCTCAACTCATTAATGTCTTAAAAGGAGAAATGAGTCTTATCGGGCCCCGCCCAGAGAGGCCGGTTTTTGTTAAAGATTTCAGGGAAAAAATACCTAAATATATGCTCAGGCACAAGGTGAAATCAGGAATCACGGGCTGGGCTCAGGTTCATGGATTGAGACAGGATACTCCCATCGATAAAAGGCTTGAATATGATTTTTACTATATTCAAAATTGGTCCCCTGCCCTTGACTTGAAAATAGTCTGGAGAACCTTAAGAAAAGGTTTTATTGATAAAAACCTATAAAATACCAAATACCAAACAAATTCTGATTGCTAAAATATAAAAAGTGGCCTAGTGTCGTGTCATGCGTGAAGTATCGTATCAGGCACTCGTCATTCCCACAAAGCTTGTGCCTGCGGAGGCAGGTAGTGGGAATCCAGTATTTCTGGCTACTTTAGGCTTCTGGATTCCCGCTTCCGCGGGAATGACGGTCATCTTTGCGACATCACATAGATGACAGGACACTAGTAAGGAGTGAGGAGTTAGGAGTAAGGAGAAAAAAAAGGAGATGATTTATAAATCCTGTTTACTCCTTACCCCTCACTTAGTTTCAGGGAAGATCATGCGATATCCGATGTAAGTGTAGTGTACTCCTGAGAGAACAGCCAGAGTAAAAGTCAATACATAAAACCACTCTAGAAATGGGGGACAAGATTGGATAAAGTTAAAATAAAGAACAGAAAGTAGAACACCCATCTGACAGCCTGTACTTGCTTTTCCTAAGAAAGAAGCATTAAAAGTAGTCTGACCTCTCAGTTTATATGCGATAAAGACGCCTGTGACTATGTATAAATCCCGGCCGATCACAGTAGCTGTTAGCCAAAGAGGGATTGTGTTTGGAATGCTTAGAGAAGGAATAGAAAGAATGATAATGGAGCAAGTCATGAGCAATTTGTCTGCTGTAGGATCAAGATAAGCCCCGAATTTTGTTTTTTGATGCCAGAGCCGTGCAGTAAATCCATCTAGGACGTCTGTGGAAGTTGCTAGAAGAAAGATCATAAAAGCTTCGAAGGCCCTTTGGTTGAGTATCATAAGAAAGAAGACGGGGATAAGCAAAATCCTTGTTATGCTGAAGAGGTTAGGGACTGTAAATATGCGTTTTTTATGTTGTGTTGGCATTCAGCAATTCTGCTTTCTATCTATATTGTATGAGTAATTATATCGAAGGCAATTATATTATGCCAATTTCGAATGGTTTAAAAATATATATACCTTAAACTTTAAACCTTAAACTGGTTTATCTGGTTTGTCTGAGATTGTCTAAGTTTGTCTAGGTTCGTCATTGCGAGTTTTGAGTTTTCTTCGTCTTACGGCTTACGAATCTTGCCTTAAACATTAAACCTTAAACTGGTTTGTTTGTGATTTGGAATTTTATCATGTCTTGAATATTGAACTTATTTTATCAAGGCTAAGATTATATCAAATAGCCTTAGGGCTTTCTGCCCTGAGACTGGAAAATCCGGCTTGAAAGTTTTATCCATGGTGAGGGTCATTATATCGTAGGAAATTATGAAGATAATCGGCTGATAGTAAAAATTGTCTGGAGAGACATCAATGATCTGGATTTTTTCTGGCGGGATCTGCTGGATGAATCTGTAACCTTTATTTTTCAAGTGATCGATGAGGCGAATAAGTGTTTCTGCCATTTCAGCTCTGGTGATAATTTTTTTAGGTCGGAAGTTATGATTAGGATAGACATCAAGAATACCTAAAGAAGTCATTTTTAGGATAAATTTTGATGCCCAGGATGTTGCTATATCGATTATTATCAATGGCTTTCCGGAAGGTTCATCCAGAATGTCTTTGAATTTGACTCCTAAGAGGGCACTGATTTCTTCTTTAGAGATAGATTCTGATGATGGAATCGCATTATATTGGCTTGGGAGTTCAAAAATTCCTAACCTGTTTTTAAGGGTTCCAAGCCGCTCCCTGATTTTTTGATTGTCTGGTTCCAACTTTTGCAATTTTTCGTAGATTTCAAGGCTTTTTTTATTCTCTTCTGCTTGAAAGAGTGTTTCAGCATAATTTTTTAATATTTCTTTATTCTGAGGATCATTTGAAATGGCGGCTTTTAAGTGAACCAGAGCATTTTGGGGCCTATTTTCATTTTTGTAGATATCGGCCAAGGCGAGATGAGCCTCTGTTGAGTCAGGAGAATAATAGAGAGCTTTTAGGAATGATGCTTTACTCCTTTCTGTATCTTCTTCGGAGAGAAAAGCTTTTCCGTCGTTCAATGATTCCTGTGTTTTTATGTTTTTGAGAGTTTCGTATTTTGGTTTGACCCAGGTGTGTTCTGGCTCTTTTTTAAGGACTTCCCTGAATTCAGCGAATGCTAGGTCTCCAAGACCTTCCTTCTGATAAATCTGTGCAAGCCCTAAATGGACGAGGGCCATATCCGGGTGGTATTTTAAGGCTGCTTTAAAAAATTCCTCAGCGACTTGAAATTCATTGAGAATAAAATAAGTATAGCCTAAACCTGCATAGTAGAAAGGACTTTTTACGTCCAGTCTGGAAAATATTTTTTTTGCTTTATCCCCTTTCCCTTGTTTTAGATTTTTCCAGGCGTCTTCTACAAGAATCCTCTCATCTAGAGAAAGTTCTGACACGATGGATTGAGGTAGGTTATCTATGTAAAGAGAAGGAGGCGGGGGTTGATATGTTGCACATGAGCAAAACAACAATGTAAACAATAAAAAAACATAGAATGTTCTTTTCACCAATTTTTTTCTCCTTTTTTTATGTATGCCAAATAATTTAAAACCGATTTAGGATCGGCCATTATTTTTAATTCAGAATAATCACCATTTTCTCTACTTTTTAACACAATAGCCCATTTAGGGAAAGAGGATATTATTTTTTTTTCTGATCTGGGAATACTCAGATAAAAAATTTTTAGGCCTTTAAAGAGAATAGAACGAATATTTTCTTTAAGAGCTTGGATTCCATCTCCGGTTTTTGCTGAAACATAGACAGTCATGTTGTTGGGCCGTGTATTTTTCTTTAAAAGCTGTGTTTTGTTTGGTAAAAGATCAATCTTATTAAAAACTTTAATGATAGGGATATTGACTACCCCAAGCTCTGAAAGAATATTCTCCACTGCTTCAACCTGACTGTCATAATGAGAGGAGATCGTGTCTATCATGTGACAGATACAGTCAGCTTCTTTAATCTCTTCGAGTGTTGCCTTGAAGGCTTCGATCAACTCAACCGGCAGTTTTTTAATAAAACCAACGGTATCACTCAAGAAAAAATAGAGTCCGTCAGAAAAAGTGATCCGGCGGAGAACAGGATCCAGTGTGGCAAAAAGCTGGGAAGATGTTAACATTTTTTCCTTCGATAGGCAGTTGAATAGCGAGGATTTTCCTGTATTCGTGTATCCCACCAGAGAAACGAGAGGAATAGGGCCTTTCTTTCGGCTTTTTCTTTGATTGGCTCGACGTTTTTGAACCTTAAAGATATCCTTTCTTATTTTTGATATTCTATCCTGGATTCTACGCCTGTCTTCTTCAAGTTTTTTCTCTCCCGGACCGCGTGTGCCAATACCGCCCCCTAAGCGGGAAAGAGCCTGCCCTTTTCCCAACAACCTGGGAAGAAGATAGTTGAGCTGAGCAAGTTCAACCTGGAGCTTGCCCTCTTTGCTTCTGGCCCTCTGAGCAAATATGTCCAGTATAAGTTGTGTTCTATCAATGATTTTGCCTGAAATCTCGTCTTCCAGATTTCGTTGTTGGATGGGAGTGAGATTATTGTCGAAAATGATAAGGTTAGCCTGGAGCTCATCTTTTAAACAATTAATTTCTGAGACTTTTCCTTTTCCTATGAAGTATTTTGGGCTTATTTTAGGACGTGCCTGAAATATTTCTTGGACAACTTCTGCACCAGCAGCTTGGGCCAATCCCTTTAATTCTAGCATGGATTCTTCAGCTGTATCTTTTTCTTTTTTGTTAGTGGCTAGATTGATAAGGATAGCTTTTTCCATTTTTATTTTATACTGTTTTTGACATATTCTGTTATGGAAGAAAAGTCATCGGGAGAAAACCATTTGATACCTTTCATTTTTCTGAACCATGTCATCTGCCTTTTGGCATAGTGACGTGTCTCTTTTTTAGTCAGACAGACAGCTTCTTCGAGTGAAATTTTTTTATTTAGAAGTTTTAGGATATGTTTGTAACCGAGGGCACGGAAAGGCGGGGAGTTTTCTTTGACTCCTTCTCCCAGAAGATTTTGCACTTCCATGACAATACCTCTTTCAAACATCTTATCAATTCTATCTTCGATTTTTTCGTAGAGAACTTGTCTTTCCAATTTTAACCCAACTATTATTATATTAAAATCTTTGACAAAAGAAATAGTGTTTTCGAAGTGTTCGGAGAGAGGTTTTTTAGTTATAGTGAAAACTTCTAACGCCCTGATTATACGTATTCTGTCGTTCTTTCCAATTTTTTTACAGTAGCTTGGATCGACTTCCATAAGCTTTTTTCTCAAGCTTTCAATGCCCTTATCTTGAGCTTCCTTTTGAAGTCTCTGCCGGACTAGAGGATCTCTTTTGCCTTCTGGAAAAAGGCCATCGAGCAAAACCTTGAAATATAAACCGGTCCCTCCTGTAATGATAGGCAGTTTTTTCTTCTCCAGAATCGATTCTGTAGCTTTTAAGGCTAATTTGGCGAAGTCAGCAGCAGTGAATTGAGTAGAAGGGCTTACTATATCTAATAAATGATGAGGAATATTCTCTCTCTTTTCGAAAGGAATCTTGTCTGTTCCTATATCAAAGCCTTTATAAACTTGCATTGAGTCACAATTGATGATTTCTCCATTAAATTTCTTGGCGATCTTGATGGCTGTATTGCTTTTGCCAGCCCCTGTAGGGCCCAGGATTAACAGGAGGTTTTTTGCTTCAGATTCCAATTTTGATCAGAAATAATAAGACGAGAAGAGTGATGAAGATCAAAAGAGCCAGGATCTGTTTCCTTTTCAATTCAATTCTCCGATTTTTTCAAGGTTTTTAACAAGCATTGACTCATGGTCATTTCCCAAGGTTTTTTTCACAGCCAGAATCTCCGCAGCAAGAATCTCATTCAAGTTCCTGAGAAGGGTCCGTTGGTTTTCTTTGCCGGGGACACTAATGTTGGTTTTCAGAATTGAATTTGTTTCAATTCTTCCATCCAATCCGAGTTTGATATTCTGGAAAAAGGGAGAGATGTTAGGTTTTGTGTCTTCTATACATTTTTCTAAGACATTTAATGCGACAGGACCGATTTCCTTTGAAATATACTTGAAGATGTAGGAACATTTGTTGTTGAATGCATCTAGGATTTTGTAGACTTCAGCAGGAGAAAATTCCTGGGGAGATTGGCTTTGGGTTTTCATTTGAGGAAGTCCTAATACGCCCAAGCAGAAAAATACGAAAACAATTTTCTGGGTTTCTTTTTTCCCGAGTTCACTAAAATCATAGATGTCTTTTAAATTCTTATTATTGGCAATTAAATTTAAAAGGTATTCTTCGGGAGGTTCAAGATTAACCTTGTTCAGGTTGTCAGGCGAGAGGATCTGGAGAGGCTCAGCCCCTTGAGGAATATGGGATTTGATGAGGTCGAAATTCTGCATCTGACGCACACCCTGAAGGATAAGGTTTAGGGTAGAAATACTGAATAGAATGAATGCTTCTTGCGGAAGGTGTTTTTGATCGAAGAAATATTCAGCCTGAGAACAATCAAAAAGAGGAAAAAAATCTTCTTTTACAAAATCTTCCATGAATTTCCATAGCTGTGAAGGGGAAAGAATGCCGAGTTCAATTGAAGCTTTCATCAAGGAGGTCTTATTTTTAGAAGAAAAGTTTTCACATTTTTTTAAAGAAGAAGAATTCAAAATCTTTTTTTCGATTAATGTCTTGAAGAAAAATTTCGCGTCAAATGAGTCCTTTTCTATGATAATATTCCCTTTTTTAAAATCCAGCCTTTTTTCGGCTGTGCCTTTTTTAATTTCCAACCGGCCGGATCTTTCTGAGTGCCAAATATGGGAAAGAAGTTTAGAAAAAGGAATCTTGTCAAAGCTCCCTTGAGGCCATATATTATTCATGAATATAATTTATATATGTTGGATTTATCCCATACCTGTAAGGCTCATGCTTAAACGAATTATTGCAATGTAAAAAACGCTTTTTAACAGCCAAAAACCGTAAGAAATGAAAAGGGCTTTCTTTAACTCGATCTTAAAAATATAGGCTAGAGCAAACCCAAAGATTCCGAAAAGCCAGAGCTGGAAGAAATCAACCTGGCTTAATATCAGGAAGGCAGGAGATGTTATTTCAAGCTTCGGAAAGAAAAGGGCCAAGCTAGTTGTGTTCTGCATTACAGATTTACGGCTTACGGCAAGGAATAGCCGTACAGCATTGCCTAGGATCTTATCGATGAAATTGGCATAAAGACAAGCAGAAAAAATAGAAACAAATTTCCCTTCTGTGGATGTAAGACGTCCAAAGCCCAGGATAATCAAGCTGGAGATTAAAAATCCTATAACGCTTGAGATGGGAACTATGAAAAATGAGCGAATAATTACCCTGGTCTGAGAAGGATTCTTGAGGTTCTCGAGCATCTGGTTGAACCTTTCTTCCCCTATCCTTTCCTTGAGTTTAATGTTATTTTCAAACATCTGAATGCTATCTTTATTAGTATAAGGGGTGGTTATGTAAGAGAAAAGCGCTATTGCAATAAGGAGAATGATCAGTGCATCGAGCCAGATGGGTTTTTCTGAAATTGCTTTAAAAGTTTGTTGCGGACTTAGGAATATTCCCTGAAAACGATTGAAAAAATTCATGTTTTACTCACCTTTTCTTTCTTCCCTTTCAATCTTTCCGTCTTTTACGAAGATAATCCTCTGTGCCATCTGGGCTATATCCCTGTCATGAGTGACTATTATAATTGTATTTCCCTTGGAATGGAGTTTATGGAAAAGATTGAGAATTTCCCCTCCTGTTTTCGAGTCAAGATTTCCTGTGGGCTCATCTGCCAGAAGGATGGAAGGTTCGTTAACAAGGGCGCGGGCAATAGCGACTCTCTGTCTTTCACCTCCCGAAAGTTCAGAGGGACGATGATCCATCCTGTGATCCATCTCTACCATTTCCAGTGCTTTTCGTGTTTTTTCCTTTCTTTCTTTCTTGCTTGCTCCTTTGTAGATAAGAGGGAGCTCCACGTTGTGAAAAGTTGTGGCTCGTGGAAGAAGATTGAAGACTTGAAAAACAAACCCGATTTCACGATTCCGGATGTAAGCAAGTTCGTTTTCACTTAATTCGCTGACCAATTTTCCGCTCAGGTAGTATTTTCCCTTGGTGGGAGTATCTAGACAGCCTATGAGATTCATGATTGTTGATTTTCCAGAACCAGAGGGACCCATGATTGCCAAAAAGTCGTTGCGGGCTACTGTGAATGTGACACCACAAAGAGCGTTGACTTGCTGATTTCCCAATTGATAGATTTTCCAGAGATTTTCGGTAGAGATAATAATGTTGTTTTGGGAGTTCATTGTTATTATTCCTTCTTTTCTTCTGGTTTTATCAACATATCATCCTTGAGCTGGCGTAGCGCGCTGTAGGGCCCGATAACAATCTTTTGCCCTTCTTCAAGGCCAGAGATTATTTCTAACATCAATTCTCCTATGATTCCTTTTTTCACAGGAGAGAATTTAACCCGGGTTTCTTCAATGAGATACACTCCTTCTTCTTGCTTCTCCTCTTTTTCTGGATCTTCCGCTTCTTTTTCTCTTAGCACTAAAGCTGAAATCGGGACAGCTAAGACATCTTTTTTTTCAGCCGTTATGATATCTGCAGAAGCTGAGAGGCCTGGTTTCAGATTTTCTGGAGGGTTCTCCAAAGTTATGACGACTTTAAAATCCTTAGATTCTTCAGAGGAAGTAAGCTTTTGTAGAGCAGAGCTTCCGATTTCTGTAACTTTTCCTTTAATAGTCTTGTTTGGGAAAGCATCTACTCTTACTTCGGACAGTTGCCCGATTTTAAGGCCTACAACATCTGTTTCATCGACCTCAACCTCAACTTCCATCACCGAGAGGTCAGCAATTGTCATCAGGACAGTGCCTGGATTATTCATCGTGCCGACTAAGGCGACTTCTCCTTCTTCTACTCTAAGGCTGGTGATGATTCCATCTATTGGGGAGTTGTAGACAGTTTTCTGTAGATTATCTAGGGTGCTTTGGAGAGAGGCTTCGCCTTGCTTGATCTGGAAGAGAATGGATTCGTGTTGAGCTTTAGAAACATCATACTGAGCTTTGGCAGCTTCCAGCTGTTCGCTGGAGATTAGATCTTCCTCAAAAAGTTTCTTATACCTTTCATAATAGAGTTCGTCTTTTCTTAATATAGCCTCAGCTCTGATAAGATCCGCCTTAGAAGATTGAATACGGGCTCGGTCTCTGTCAGCATTCGCTTCGTATTGTGTTGACTCAAGTTTCAAGAGAAAATCGCCTATCTTGACTCTTTGCCCTTCTTCCACACCGATTATGATAATTCTTCCGGGAATATGGGCACTGATGTTAACACTTTTTTTGGGTTTGACCTCTCCTGATGCAGATATCTTGGAAGTTAAATCTTGTCTTGTGACTTTTTCTACAGTCACCTTTATAGCTTTTTCCCTTTGTGACTTGAAATTGAAGAATATGATAAGCGCAATTAAGATGATTCCAGCAGCAATGAGGATCATTTTTTTTCTTTTCCTGGGGCTTTTCTTCTCGTTCATTCTCTTTCCCTTGGTAATACGGATTATTGTTTTTCTTTTATTGGAGTTCTTCTTCTCGTTCATATTTTGTCCCTTTATGACTCCAATATCATATTATAATACGTATAAAAAGGCAAAAAGTTTTGAATCGCAAACAAATTCCGTACAAACCAGACAAACCAGATAAACCGTATTAGTTGTTGCTAGAATATTGAGGAGTTGGTAATATTGAATGATCAG
>Ga0209991_10000462_pt1 | contig 17909 bp, 14 predicted proteins | sample ChitaG_FD_183167 | JGI IMG/M metagenome (GOLD analysis project Ga0209991, IMG submission 183167) | Deep subsurface microbial communities from South Pacific Ocean to uncover new lineages of life (NeLLi) - Chile_00310 metaG (SPAdes)... | ecosystem: Environmental > Aquatic > Marine > Oceanic >...
ATAAAACCTGATGGAGGTTCAGAAATACCTATATGGGAGAGATTCTATCTCGGAGGAGAAAGGTCCATCAGGGGCTATAATATTTATACAATAGGACCTCGCGTGCAGGGGAGGAATACCGGAGGAGAAAAATCTTTTGTATTCAATGCGGAATACATCATTGCGCTTGGCGGGCCTTTGTACGCTATTTTATTTTATGATATAGGAGACTCTCTTGCTCGAGAACATAAATTCAATTTAAAAAATATGTATACTTCGACAGGGATGGAAATAAGAATATTTGTTCCTGCCCTTCGAATTCCCTTCAGGCTCATTTTCGCTTATAATAACCGGAAGATATATCCCACGGATTCTAGTTTCGCCTTTCGGTTTGCGATTGGAACGACTTTTTGAGGGATAAAGAAAATGTTTTTCGAATCAAATTAAGGAGGCAAATGATGAGAAGATGCATAGGCAAAATTCTTTTACTCGCTCTTTTCGTAGTAGTTCTGGTTTCTTTAAACTTTGCTCAGCAAACAATTAAGGTTGGTCTTGTGAATTCAATGGAAGTTCTGGATAAATCGGCTGAGGGAAAAAGGGTTATAACCCGGCTGCAGGAGAAAGATAAAAGTAATCAGGATAAATTATCCAAGCTGGATGAAGATATCCGCAAGTTAGAGACAAAGCTCAGTACTCAAAGGCTTACACTGACTGACGACGCTCTTATGCAGTTGAGTTCTGATATAGATAGGAAGCGGACGGAAAGGAAGCGTTTTGCCGAAGATTCTTTAAGGGAAATACAGGAACTTCGGGCAAGGCTCTTCAATAAACTCCAGAATGAGCTGCTTCCAATTATCGAACAGCTCGGGAAGGAAAAGAACCTGGATATAATTTTTGATCTGGCAAAGAGCGGAGCCATTTACTTTAATCCGAGCATTAATTTTACTGCAGAAGTCATCAAAAGATACGATGCCTCTAAAGCCCCAAAAAAATAAAGAGTTGCTGAATATCAAGAAAGTCCTCAAGATCCTCCCCCATCGATACCCTTTTTTGCTGGTCGACCGGGTTTTAGAAATAGAAAAGGGAAAGTCCATTGTAGCCATCAAGAATGTTACCTATAATGAACATTTTTTTCAGGGGCATTTCCCCGCTTTAAAAGTTATGCCCGGTGTTCTGATTGTCGAAGCTTTGGCCCAGACAGGGGGCATTCTTCTTTACCATTCCATTCCTGACCCAGAGAAAGTTCTTGTTTTTCTGGTCAAGATAAATAACGCGAAATTCAGAAAACCGGTGATCCCTGGTGACCAGTTGAGGTTGGAGGTGGAGATTCTAAAACTTAAAAAAAAGATCTGCCATATTAAGGGTATAGCATACGTGGACGGGGAAATTGTAGCGGAAGGCGAGGTAATGGCCTCACTTTTTAATCTTGAGGAATTGAATGAGCAAGAATGAAATCTTTGTACATTCTACTGCCACAGTCCATCCCAAAGCTCGATTGGATGCAGGAGTCTGGATAGGGCCCTACTCTTTTATCGGGGAAAAAGTTGCCATTCATAAAAATACAAGAATCGATGCCCATGTCTTTATTAATGGTCTGACTGAAGTCGGAAAGAGCTGCCAGTTTTCGCCTTTTTCCTCTATAGGAACAGAACCACAGGACATTACATACAAAGGGGAGGATACTCTGGTTAAGATCGGGGATAGAAATATTTTCCGAGAATTCATAACGGTTAACAGGGGAACAATCAAGGGTGGAGGTCAGACTGTCATCGGGAATGATAATTACTTTATGGCTTATTCTCATATAGGCCATGATTGTTTTGTTGGAAATGAAACTTATTTTATCAACGCAGCCACATTAAGTGGGCATGTTACAGTTGAAGATTATACGACAGTGGGGGCATTCAGCGGTATTCATCAGTTCTGTCGGGTCGGTAAACATGCCTTTATCGGCGGTTTTTCCGTTATTACCCAGGATGTACTTCCTTTCTGCAGAGTCGCTGGAATACGGCCAATTCTTATTTACGGATTGAATGCCATCGGGTTGCGGCGAAGGGGCTTTTCCAATGAAAGGATCAAGGTTTTGAAGGAGATATTCAAAATATTTTTTCATTCCGGTCTGAACACAACTCAAGCCGTTGAAAGAATCAAAGAAAAATTCCCTCCTGGCGAAGACAGGGATGAAATCATCAATTTTATTCAGTCCTCCAAAAGGGGGATCATAAAGAAAGCGGATGAAAAATGGGACAGCAAATTGGAATAATTGCAGGCTCTGGAGAAGTTCCATTTATGGTTCTTGAGGAAGCTAAGAAGCTGGGCTACATCTGTGCAGTTGCGGGTATCAAAGGAGAAGCCGGATTGGGTCTTAAGGATAAGGCTGATGTCTTCGAGTGGGTTGATGCGGGTGAGATTTTAAAGCTTGTATCCTTTTTCAAAAAAACCGGAGTCAAAGAGGCTGTATTCGCCGGGAAGGTTGATCGCCGGGTCATTTTTAAAAGAGAAAAATTCAATAAGGCTTCTCATCAGCTTTTATCTCAGGTTCAAGACAGAAGCCCTACTGCAATCATAAAGACCATTATTGATTTTATAGAAAAAGAAGGAATCCAGATAATAGATCCGACAGTTTTTTTCGCTTCCTCTTTCTGCCAGGAAAGCATCCTGACAGAGACAAGACCTTCTCTTGAGGTGGAGGAGGATATTGTTTTTGGCTGGAAGATTGCCAAAAATATCGCTGATTTAGATGTCGGACAGACTGTCATTGTCAAAGATAAAGCCGTTGTAGCCGTGGAAGGAATAGAGGGAACGGATGAGGCCATAAAAAGAGGAGGCAGGTTAGCAGGGAAAGAAATAGTCGTCATAAAAGTCTGCCGCTCCTTTCAGGAAACAAGAGTGGATTTGCCTGCCGTGGGGCTAGGGACTGTAAAAAGCCTTGCCGAAGTAGGGGGAAGAGCCCTTTGCTTCGAGGCTCAAAAAGTGCCATTTTTTCAAAAGGAAGAAGCTATCTCGCTGGCTGATACCAACAGAATTTCAATTGTTGTCAGGAAATCGTGAGAAAAGGGAGAAGAAACCTATCTGATTGTTTTTTTTGGAGTAAGATCGATGGATAAAGTAAGAGTAGGAATAATCGGAGTAGGGTATCTGGGAATGCAGCATGCAAGGATATTGTCTTATCTAGAAGGGGTAGAGCTTAAGGGTGTTGTAGATATTGATTTTAAAAGAGCGCTAGAAATCGGAAACCGCCATGGAGTGCAGTACTATGAAAATTATGAAAACATGATGGATGAGATTGATGTAGCCATTGTGGCTACTCCAACGTCCGAGCATTTCTCTATTGCTATGAAATTATTAAGTGAAGGGAAGCCTGTGTTGGTTGAGAAACCCATAACCGAGACGGCCGAGCAGGCAGAGCAGCTTGTAGCCGCGGCCAAGAAAAGTCGATTGATCCTTCAGGTTGGTCATTTGGAAAGGTTCAACCCTGCTGTGGAAGCTGTAGAAAAAGTTATTTCCGAACCGAAGTTTATAGAAGTCCAGAGATTAGGTTCTTTCTCAGCTCGATCTCTGGACATAGATGTTGTGCTTGACCTCATGATTCATGATCTGGATATCATTTTGGCTTTGATTAAAGATGAGGTGAAGGCAATCAGGTCTTCAGGGATTCATGTGCTTTCGGAGAAGATTGACATCGCCAGTGCTAGATTGGAATTTAAGTCAGGCTGTGTGGCGACGCTTACAGCAAGCCGGGTTCACCAGGGAAAAGTTAGAAAACTGAGGATATTCGAGCCGACCTCTTGTTATTCAATTGACTATATCGACCAGGAAGTTAAGATTTTTCCCTTAAACGGAAGGCAGACCGATATAAAAAGTTTGAAGATTGAAAAAGAAGAGCCGCTCAAAAAAGAACTCAAGAATTTTTTCAAATGTGTCAGAGATGGGAAAACGAGAAAAGTAAGCGGCGAGGAAGGACTCCGCGCTCTCAAACTCGCCTACCGCGTCCTGCACGAAGCAGAGACTTAAATTGGCCTATTCGGTATTTTCAGTTCCGTCTATTACGTTTTTTATTGCTTAAGTAAGAATCAATTTTATTTTTTTCGAGAAATGGTCAGCAAGGGACTGTTTCTTGCAGTTGAAATGTTGGATCGTTCAAGGAACTACCCCTTAGCCCTTATTTCTCGTTCCTTCCTTAAGAATTTGGCCGAAGGTTTGGGGAATATAAAAAAGTCTTAGAAGAATATTGATTCGAGCAAGGACTTTTTTGAGCCTCCATAGTTTCATTGGAGTTAATTTGAGGCTTTACATATTTAACAGGGGTTAATCTTCGTTTGTGCTTTTTGTTTTGCCCGGGCGGCTTCTGATGAACCGGATATGGACTCTATCCTGGCTTTCTTCTTCCAGGCGTATGATTTCAAACTTGACCCGGGAGAGATATTTAATATGAGCTCTCAGGTATGCCAGCCCCTGCTCACATAGAAAATCGAGCCAATCGCCGCGCGATGTTTCGTCCATGAGCTCTGGTGTTTCCTCGACAAAGGTTGTTCTGCGCCGGGTTGATAATTTACTCGCCCGGGAAGAGCGCCTCTTAGCGTAGAGATTCACCCCGTCGTGCAATTCAAGGTAGTTCATGTGGGGCTGCCAGCGGGAGGCCCAGCGGAAATAACGCTCATAAAATTTTTTATTGGATGAGCTTATTCTTTCATTTGCTTTTATTTCTTCTGTGATAAACTTCTTCAGTTCATCTCCAGCTTTTTTCCATTTTTCGTATATAGGGAGAGAAAGACTTCTGTAATAGACAAACCAGCCGCGAGGAATCCAGTAATCACGGAAAAGATAAGGGGAGTAATTGGAGAATTGCTGCACCCACTCGTGGGAAGGATAGCCGTGGAGGTTGAGGTAGATGTCAGGAAGCCACTTGCTGTAAAGGTTTCTCCTGACCATTGCTTCAGGCAGCAGTGGTTTGGGTGCGTTGACTTGAGAGCCGACATCCATGCCGAGAGAGCTGTAGCGGCCAGCATGAAGGCTGTGGAAAGGAGTCAGTTTTTGAAGTTCATAAGCTAATTCTGCGCCGTCAGGGTTTTCCATCGGATGAAGCACAAAATTCATCTTTTTTATGTATTCCTGGTATGTTCTGTCTTTTGCCAGGAGTTCAGCGAGTTTCAAAACGTAATTTGTGGAGGAAACTTCATTTGCATGTTGACGTGCGCTCAGATAAAGAGTCGGTTTAAAGGTGATGAGCCGGGGGAGGGAAGTGTATTTTTCAACAGGAGTGAATATCTCCAGGACAGGGATTTTTCTGTTTTCATAAGACCTGCCGGCAAAATAGCTGTGGATGTGCTTGAAGCTGCTGAGCTGGCGAACAATATCCAGACACATCTGGGGCGATATAATCTTGTCCGTAGGGACTATTCTCTTGTCTTTCCCCGGGGCCGAAGGAACAATTTTTCCTTCAGAAGCCTTAAAAATTACGGGAAGAGGCTCTTCTTTTTCCAGTTCTTTGAATTTGATTTTTAAGGTTATTGTTTTAAGCCGTGGATAGTTAAAGGACTGGATGATTCCTTCGCTCAGGAGTTTTCTAAAGGATTCTATAAGATCAATGAGCGTCAGGTATTCGGCCTCTTTTTCAACTTTCATTTCTATGAATAGATTTTCAATTCTCTCTTTTTGACCGTTATAGATTAATGAAGGGACATGAAGGGTTTTAGCTTTGATTTTGGGGAAGACGATTTTTTTATGGTACTCTTCTCTGCCCTTCTCTTTCCATTTTAGATTGATCTGGGGAGACCGGGCCTGCCAGTCTTCAAATATGACTCTTGTTTTTCCCTTTCCCCCTTCCAGAGAAGGGTGAATAAGGGGAAGGACGTTTCCCGGCGCCGAGTAGCGAGATGTGTCCTCTGGAAAATCCTTTTCCTCTATCTGGACCTCAGTGATGCCCCTTAAAAAGTCAAGGGTGTCAAAATAGATTTCATCATGCATGGCCTCCAGGCTGCTTATGATCTCCTCATCCAATCCTAATTTATAATCAGGCTCACTGAACCACATCTCCACAAGGATTCTTTTAAAATAAGGCTGTTTGGAAAATGTCGGTTCGTTTCCTGTCTTTTTCATCACATGAGAATAGACAGCAGGGAGAATTTCATTCTGATAGTATTCCCAGAATCTTTCGAGGTCGCTTTTTATGGATTTGTCCAGCACGGTCTCTTTCCCTCTTTCTATTTTCAGCCAGCCAGTTGTGAGCTTTACTGTCCCCCATTCGGGAAGCACTTTCAGGTACTGTGTTTCCCGTGTTCGGGGAGAGAAGGTTTTCTGGAGCAGGAGTCTGTTGTTTTCATCGAAGGCCAGAACTTCGTAGACAGGTTCTTTTTCCTTTTTCATCTCGAATTCAATGCTGTCAAGGGGAAGATTGATTTCCTTAGAAAGGATTTCATCAACAGGGTAAAGCTCCTGGAACCATCGGTGGGGCTCGGAGTAAAATCGCTTGAGTTTGCTCAGGTTTTCCTTTTCTTCAGCGAACTTGATCGTCAGGCGGCTGATATTTTTATTTTTAAGAGAAGGGAGAATTTCTTCTAAAAGCCAGAAAAAACCCTGTTTATAAGCTGAAAGGACTCTGACTTCGAATCCAGTGATGTTATTTTGACTGAGAAGACTCTTGATCCGGCTTTTCATTTTTTCTCTGACTTTTGGTGATTCGCTGACTCCCAGATTAATTTTCACAGGGAGCTCTGAGCTTTCGAATGTTTTTATTTTCTCTTGGATTAATTTGAGTGCCTCATCCCCTTCCCAGGGAAATTCTTTTTCTTTTTCAAAGATTGTTTTGCTTTCTCTGAGCTGGAAACTCTTGATTTCAAAATTATCCGCATGAGATGCATCCTTAAGTGTTTTCCCTATATACTCTTCGAATTTTTGATTTTTTTGAGGAAGATAGAGTTCGACCATGAAAGACTCGAAATCTTTGCCTTTCATATCTTCGACAATTTTTTTTAACTTTAGGTCAAAGTAAGCTTCGGCGCTGCCTTTTTCTCCCTTGAGGAATCCATCTATGTCAGAAGGGACGTCACTGATACGAGGGTTGCCTTCTTTGTGTTCATTAAAATATGGAAAGGTCTTGCTCAGGTAGTTGAGGATTTTTTCCAGGCCAATTCTGTCGGCGCCAATAATTGTTAGTGCATTGGATTTGTTGAAAGCCTTTGGAACAACTGTTGCCATGCCACAGCTTTTCTCCATAGGTAGTATCTTCAGTTTTCCTTTTTTAATTAACTCTTTGTTCAGGCTGTTATCACGGCCAATAAGGATTGGAGCCTTTAATGCCTTTCTGTTCTCAATTTCCTTATCCAGGAATAGAATAGGGAAGGAGGCTCCGGCTGTGCTTAAAACAAGCCTTGTGGCCAGTTGGGCTGCGCCAAAAAGGCTTGAATTTTGAGGGATGATGAGAGATGAATCCAGGGTGTCCAGGATACTGTCCTTATCGCTGTCAGAATAGAATCCTTTGGCTGAGAACAGGCTGGAGAAGGTCAAAATTTTTTGGAGGTACACGGCATATAAGACGTTTTATAAGAGGGCGTGAGAAATCTCTTCGGGTATCCTATACGGGAGAGTGTGATTAGGGAGTTTTTTCCCCCGTACTGAAGATTTAAACTCAGCTTGGCGCATCCTGGATAAGTGAGGATATCTGTCCTCAGGCCTTTTTTGTGCTGAAGCCGGAGAGATTCGAAGGCTTGAAAAGCTTTCTCTTTTTGACTTTTGCCTGCAAAATCTATTTTGATGATTAAATTCTTTATCTCGCCTGAGTTGAACTTCAATCTTTTTAAAGATTGATGTGGCGATTCTGTCTGCGGGAACTCATAGAAAGCTGCTGTGATGGTAATTTTTTCAGGTTCTGCTCCTTCTTTTAAAAGGAATTGAGTTATGTCTTTCTCTAAGGAAAAATAGGTTGCTCCTTCTTCCCGCCCCCATATTTCCCAGAGATAGGGCCAGCGAAGAAAGAAAGAACGACCGGTTCGGAGAAGCGCATCTCCTGAGCCGGCCACAAGAGCTATGATTTGCTGGTCTTTGTAAGAAAAAATAGAAATAAAGCCCTGGTCGCACTTGAGCTGGAGAAGGTTTATTTTTCCTTCTTTTTTCAGTTTTTTTATCAGCTTCAAGTTTGAGCCAATGAGAATAGGATTTTCCAGATCCTGGATGCTTTTAACTTCGGATTCTTTTTTTATTAGAGTGAAATCAATCACGAGACTCTCCAGGTTGGCTCTGGCTGCAATATCTCCGGCCACTGCAATCTCATAAGCATTGGGATTGTCAGGGACGATGATATGAATAGAGATTTTTTCTCCGAGATTATCCTTATCCAGGTCTTTGATCCCTTTACCCTGAAGAAATATTTGAGAAAGGCTTGAAATTTCTGCTGTCCCGGTGTGGAAGCAGAAAACGAGCAGAATCAAAAGAAAAAGACATTTTTTCCTCATTTTTTCTCTCCTTTTTAAATAATCCAGGCTATTTTATCCAATCTAGATTTTGCGGATTGCACCCTGACAAGTCAACATCAAAAAAAAAGGCTCAGGCTATATGGTTCCAAAACACGTTGCTTTTGTCCCAGCGAGTCAAAAGCAACTCGGTTCAAGGCTTCGCTCTCCTCTCCTTTGGAGAGGAACCATGCCCGCTCAGCCTTTCTCACGGTTATTTCACCATACAGCCTTCGCCGAGCGAGGGGTCAAGAAATTGGGGCCTGTCCCCAATTTCTCCCGATGATGTTTGAGCTCAATGAAATATATTTTTTTCCTGGCTTAAGCTCATATAAATCCTATAAAATTTGTAGACATTAAAAAAGAAAATACCACTATATATTGTATGGGCATAATAAAAAGGTTATATATATAGAATTTTTTCTTGACATTTCGATAAACTTTTATTTATAATTCTTTGAGGGAAAAGTCAGCAAATGAAAATCATCTCCATAAAATTCATGAAGTACAGCATTATAATATTTCTTTCTTTGCTTATTTTTTGCTGGGCACCTGTTGAATTCGGCAAAGAAGAGGCTCTTTTTCATGGATTTCTGATCCAAAAGCCTGTAATGAGAATTGGACTCGGTGTGAATATTAGCAATATAAAAATTTCTTCTTGCTCTGGAATGAAGATTTATGAGATCAATTCAAACTATAAGCTTGTAGCTGATGATGTATATGAGATCTATATAGAGGGCAGCAGGGAAAAAATAACCGAAAAATTTGTCATACAGGTTGCTCAAGCAAAAGAGAGGGAGGAAGCAGAAATCGCAGCTCAGGATCTGGGGACAAAGATTGAAAACAAAGTATACGTCACAAAAAATTTTGAGAATGAAATTTTAGGGAATTTTCAGGTTATGGTTGGAGATTTCTTAACGAGAGAAGATGCATTAAGCTTCATCAAAAAGTTGAATCAAATCGGGATAAACGATACATGGATTATACGTGAAGAAATCACCGAAGAGGAATCAAAACCTCTCTGGATTCTAGTAAATGATGAACTAAAAAGCCTGCATGATGATACGGTTCTATACTTTATTCCCAGCCATCCCAAGAGTTTCCTCTCTTTTAACGGACGCGATTACCGGGGAATCTTTGTCCTCAGAACCATCCACAAAGGTATAGTCTTGGTCAATGTTTTGAATCTTGAGTATTATTTGAAAGGTGTTGTCCCTAGTGAACTTTCTCCTTACACCTATAGCGAACTCGAAGCCCATAAAGCTCAAGCCGTTGCCGCCAGGACCTATGCCATTAGACATTTGGGGAGGAATAAAGACCTTGATTTCGATCTATGTGATTCGCCGAAATCTCAATTTTACAAGGGAATGAACGCTGAACATCCCCTGAGCACTAAGGCTGTAGAATTAACAATGGGGGAGGTTGCCCTCTACAAAGGGAAATTGATCGATGCTCTCTATACAAGCACTTGCGGAGGAATGACAGAAGACGTGGAAAACATCTTTGATGGCCCTCCCCTTCCTTATTTGAAGAGCGAGCAATGTGTTGCTGGAAAACAAAATGAGTGGTTGCTGAAGAGCAGAAACATGATGCGGCCTATTCACATGAGCGGAAAAAATATCAGCCCAGAAATTGCTTTTCTCATCAGCTTAAATGTGATCCATGCAGGAACAGACCCTGTCTATTATCAGCAGCAGGCCTCTTTTGAGGATGCCCTGAATTGGATCAGGGATGCTTTGGTTTTGCTGGGGAAAAAGAATGACAAGTTTAGCCCGGAAACTTCCCCGATGAATTTTGGAACCCTTGCCAGTCTTATTGTTGATGCCTTCGAATGGCACAATAGAGTGGAAAATTTGTTACTCGAAAGTGAACGGGATTACATAATGAAGGATTTTGACGACCTGAAAGGTGAGACGAGAGATTATCTGGCTTATCTTATTCAGGCAGGAATATTCCTTTCATCTAAAGAGATAGGAAATCCGGAGAGGACGCTTACACGAGGGGAGCTGGCGTTTTACTTGGGAAAAGTCATACAGGGTTATCAAGACATAAGTAATCAGGGAATCTTTAAAGGGCTCAATGAAGATAGGATTGAATTGGAAGAAGAGAAAGAAAAGAAACAATTTGTCCTCTCCCCTGACGTTTTTCTCTTAAGAAATAACGGCGGGGATTACTCTTTTGCTTCTCATCTCTATCTTCTTGGAGGGGAGGAGGTAAAACTGATCGAAAGGGAAGGAAAGGTTCAATTGTTGGAAGTTATTTATCCTCCTCATACAAATATCCTGGATCGTAGTTCTGCCTTCCACCGCTGGCAGATAAGAGTATCACGGAGGGCCTTGGAGAAAAGGATAAATCGATACTATCCGATAGGCAAGCTCATAGATATTGTTCCTCAAAGGAGGGGAAAATCCAAGAGGGTGGTTGAGCTTTTAATTACTGGAACAGAGACACAGGCGCTTGTCAAAGGGTTAAGAATCAGGAGGGTTTTAGGACTCAGGGAAACACTTTTTGTCATAGACAGGGAATATGATGAAGAAGGTGGCATCACTAATTTCACTTTTTGCGGAAGAGGACTTGGACATGGAGTCGGCCTCTGCCAGGTGGGAGCTTTTGGAATGGCCCAGAATGGAGCGGACTATAAGGAAATATTAAAAAAGTATTACCACGGTATAAAAATAAGAAAAATTTATTAGCCTGGGATATGAGTAGTAGAGGGGATAAGATAACTCTTAAGGAAAACCTGCAAGAGAAAGGATGCAGGTTTATCTCCCTTCTTACCCGGGATGACCTCCTTCAATAAAGTTTTCAGTTTTTCGTACCTGTAGTTTAAACTCATTGTGGATGATCATTACCTTTCTTGAATTTTATGATTCATTTTCCTGTCCGCAGTTACGCTTTCTTGCCAATTTATTTGCTTTTTACTTTTTTTTTGAATAAAATTTTATAACTTTGTAAAAAGAAGTAAAAACGTGAAAGATAAAAGAAAAAAAATCAAGCTGGGATTTGCGCTTATTCCTGTTGTTTTTTTAGTAGGAGCTCTAACTTTAGTTATTGCTGTTTTCAAACAACGAGATCCTCACATTCCGTTAATCTGTGCCGCGGCTGTAGCTGCTGTTATTGCTGTTATACATAAACACTCCTGGAAGGAAATTCAAGAGGGAATGGTCTATGGCATCACTCTTGCTATGGGGGCTATTCTGATTCTAATGGTCGTCGGAATTATGATCGGCACATGGATTCAGGGCGGCGTTGTTCCTTCCATGATATATTACGGCTTAAAGGTTCTCTCCCCGGGAATTTTTCTTGTGGCCACCCTTATCATCTGTTCGGTCGTTTCTCTGGGAACAGGATCTTCATGGTCAACGGCTGGCACAGTAGGGGTCGCGCTCATCGCTGTGGGCTCAGGGCTGGGAATACCCGTTTCAATGGTAGCCGGGGCAATCATTTCCGGAGCTTACTTTGGTGATAAAATGTCACCCCTTTCCGATACCACTAATCTTGCTCCTGCTGTGGCCGGAACAGATTTGTTTTCACATATAAGGCATATGGTCTACACCACAGCCCCAGGATATATTCTTTGTATCATTATTTATGGATTGCTCGGAGCCAGATTCTCAGGAGGAATTCTACAGACAGAAAACATTGAGACAATTCTTTCCACGATCAAATCAAATTTTTTCGTTCACCCCATTCTCTTGCTTCCTCCCTGTCTTGTCATAGTGATGGTTGTAAAAAAAATTCCCCCTTTGCCTGCTCTTTTAGGAGGAACAGTCCTGGGCGGTATTTTTGCCATGCTTGCACAGTCCAAATCTTTGATTGAAGTTATCCAGGCAGCTAAATCTGGATATGTTTCCGAGACCGGGGTTACAATTGTGGATGAATTGCTTACTCGAGGCGGACTTGATTATATGATGAACACAGTGGCATTGATCATCTGCGCCCTTTCCTTTGGCGGCATAATGGAAAGGACAGGAATGCTGGAAGTTTTAGCCAGGTCTCTCCTTAAGAAAGTAAAGAGAACAGGTTCTCTGGTTGCGACGACTATTTTTAGCTGTATAGGAATGAATATAATTGCCTCAGACCAGTATATGGCGATTGTAATTCCTGGAAGGATGTACAAAAAGGCATTTGACTCACACGGCCTTCACCCAAAAAATCTTTCTCGCTGTTTGGAAGACGCTGGGACTCTTACTTCTCCGCTTATTCCCTGGAATAGCTGCGGTGCTTTTATGCATGCAACTTTAGGAGTAAGCCCTCTTCTATATCTTCCGTTTGCCTTTCTGAATCTTGCCAATCCTCTTGTTTCCATTTTATACGGCTATACCGGAATCACTATGGAAAAGATTAAAAAAAATAAAGAATAAAGAGACCAGTCCTTCCAGAGAAAGTTGCCTGTCCCCTTTCCCCCTTTTTTCTTTAAGGAATAACGTTATATTTTTTTCCGACTTTGGTAAAAGCTTCTATAGCTCTATCCAGGTGGTGCCTTTCGTGGGCTGCAGAAAGCTGGACTCTTATTCTTGCCTGGCCTCGGGGGACAACGGGATAATAGAATCCAATGACGTAAATTCCTTCATCGAGGAGGTCCTTGGCCATGTCTTGAGAAAGCTTGGCATCGTTTTCAAATTTGCCGAGCATAATGGGAACGATAGGATGGACTCCAGGCGTTATGTCAAAGCCAGCTTCTGTCATTTTCTCCCGGAAGTATTTTGTGTTGGCTTCCAGTTTGTCCCTCAGCTCGGTTGTTTCAGAGAGAAGGTCAAAGACCGCTATGGATGCTCCCACCACGGCAGGGGCTAAAGTATTGCTGAAAAGATAAGGTCTTGAGCGCTGTCTGTAGAACTCGATGAGTTCTTTTCTTCCGGAAATAAATCCGCCAGAGGCTCCTCCGAGTGCCTTCCCGAGAGTTCCCGTGATAATATCTATTTTTCCCATTACTCCTCTGTATTCAGGAGTGCCTCTTCCTGTCTTGCCAAGAAACCCTGTCGAATGGGCGTCGTCGATCATGACCAGGGCGTCGTATTTATCTGCCAGGTCGCAGATTTCATCCAGCTTTGCAATATCACCGTCCATGGAAAATACGCCGTCAGTTGCAACCAATCTGTATCGGAGCTCTTGAGTTTCTTTTAACTTTTCTTCCAGATCAGCCATGTCTCCATGCTTATAAATATATCTCTGGGCTTTACAAAGGCGGATACCGTCAATTATGGATGCATGGTTGAACTGGTCTGTGATAATGGCGTCTTCCGCTCCAATAAGAGGTTCAAAAACTCCGCCGTTTGCGTCAAAACAGGCTGCAAAGAGAATGGTATCCTCTGTCTGAAGAAATGCAGAAATCTTCTCTTCTAAAATCTTGTGAATGTCCTGAGTGCCGCAGATAAAACGGACCGAACTCATACCGTATCCCCATTCATCAAGAGTTTTATGGGCTGCTTCGATGACTTTGGGGTGACTCGACAGGCCTAAATAGTTATTGGCGCAAAAATTCAGAACTTCTTTTCCACCTTTAACATTGATCTCTGCACCCTGGGGGGTCATGATGATTCTCTCATCTTTGTAGAGACCGGCATTATGAATGGATTGAATTTCTTTTGTTAAATCATCCTTTATTTTACCGTACATTAAATACCTCCTTTTAATATGGGGACGGTTCTATTTTTTTTCTCTTAAATAAAAAAATAGAACCATCCCCTATTTATATATCAAAAATCCAAGATCAGGTCTATATTTTTTAACCGAGTACTGATTAACCTGAATTATTTATTGCATTTTACTCTTTATTTTTCAGTTGTTATAATCTTTGCCATGACGAGAGAAGAATCTTATTATTCTGAGTCTTTTTCAGAATATTTTGTCAGAAGGTTCAAAGTCGACAAATTTTACTATAAAGGAAAGACAAAATATCAATTTATCGAGTGTTTTTATAACCAATTTCTTGGCAAGGTTCTCTTTTTGGATAAAAAGATTCAATCGGCGCAGATTGATGAATACATATACCATGAATCCCTGGTTCATCCTGCGCTTTTCACTCATCCCGCCCCTCGAAAAGTGCTGGTCCTTGGAGGAGGAGAAGGGGCCACAATTAGAGAAGTGCTGAAGCATAGTACGGTTGAAAAAGTGACCATGGTGGATATCGACAAAGACCTTGTCAAAGTGTGCCAGAAATATTTACCCGAGTGGTCAGAGGGGGCTTTTTCAAACTCAAAAACAGATTTAATTTTTGGGGATGCCCGCCGGTTTATTGAAGAAACACAGGAAAGATTTGATGTCATCATTTCGGATTTAACAGAACCGGTGGAGGAAGGGCCATCTGTTCACCTCTTCACAAAAGAATTTTTTAAGGAAGTTTATAAAGCTCTAAAAGTGGATGGCCTGTTTGTTCTTCAGGCAGGGAGCACTGACACTTTTTATAATCAATTTTTCTGCTCGCTGGCAAAAACTTTAGAAAAGATTTTCCCTTTCGTCCTTCCATACTGGACCTTTGTTCTTTCTTTCGGCATGCCGTGGGGTTTTGTACTGGCTTCCAAAAAAGAAAATCCTCTCAAGCTGGATGAAGATGAGATTCTGAAAAGGATACGCAATCGGGGAATCAAAAAACTTAAATTTTATCATTCTGGTTTTCATAAGGGCTATTTTGCCCTGCCTCTTTATTTAATAAAAAATTTAAAGAAGGGGAAAGTTTTAACAGATAAAAAGCCCTTCATCTGGGAATTATGACCTCAGACAAAGAAATCCTGGAAGAAAACCTAATGGAAGAAAGAGAATACCATACCCCATCGAGCGGCATCTTCTTTAAGGTAAAAGAAATACTTTACAGGCAGGATTCCCCGTATCAAAAAATAGAGGTTATCGCAAACGAGTATTTTGGAAGAGTCTTGCTCTTGGATGGTCTGGTTCAAACCACGGAGAGAGACGAATTTTTCTATCACGAAATGCTCGTTTATCCGGCTCTTGTGACACACTCTTCCCCGTGGAATCTCCTTATTATAGGCGGGGGAGATGGGGGGGTGCTCAAGGAAATTCTTCGCAACCCTGTGAAATATGCCTGCCTTGTAGAGATCGATCGTCAGGTTATAGAGGTTTCCCAGGAATATTTCCCATGGCTTTCTCCCTCCTTAAAAGATGAAAGAGCAGAGCTCATAATTGCTGACGGCAAGGAATTCATCGAAGGAACAGAAAGGAAATTTGATATTGTTATTGTCGATTCCTCTGACCCTGTGGGCCCTTCTGTGTCTCTTCAAAAAAAAGATTTTTACAGGAAGCTAAAAAAATGTCTTAACCCTGGAGGTGTGGTTGTCGCCCAGGTTGGCTCGCCTTTTTATCATCTGGAATCGATCAAGGAGAAAAGTGATTTCCTCAAGAAGCTTTTTAAAATTGTCTGTTTCTATGTAAGCCCTGTTCCGACTTATCCTGGGGGGAGTTGGTGTTATGTTTTCCTGTCAGATGAGAATCAACCATTGAGGATAGAAAGAAAGCCTCCTGCTGGTCTTAGATATTTTAATCTGGATATCCATCGTGCAGCGTTTTCTCTGCCTAATTTCTTAAAAGATTTGGGATCAGGCTTTTAAAGCCTTTAAAATCGGTCAAAGCAGTTTGGATGGCACTAAAGTTTTTCTTTAATTTCAGATTTTATTTAACCAGAGATACGAAAATAGTTATTGATTGCATACAGGGTTATATTGGTTTATCAAATTGGATTCAATTTTTATTCTCTCATCGGCCGTAGAATTAGGCATTTTGTGGATTCCAATATAAAGATTGTCTTCTGAATCGGCTTCTTTAATCCAGCAATTATACTTATCTTGTTCTCTATAAAATCGTCTATCAGATAGATTGAATAGCCCTCCGATATAGAGAAGCCTGAATTTTTTTGGCTCGTTTACATAATCAGGTTTATGCATAATTACATAAATGACAGCGCAATATGGTGGATTCCAATCTGTGATGGGATAAGGCCCATCAAAACTTATATCACCCCATATAATACTCATGAGTTATCTGTCCTTAGCTATCCGTCTTTTTTTAAATTTTTCTCTGTATTTTAAAATATAAAACTTTATCAGATTCCTATCAAGGCCATTAATGGGCTCGGATTATGGGCGACATTTTCAGGAATCATCGAAAAGTCCGAATTATGGTTAAAATATCAACCGCCATGTTTAACCAAGCTAAGTGATACTAAAATGACCTCTAGAAGAAATTAACTCTGACTCGCTTGTTTTATTATCACTTCCTGATAATTCAGACTAAATCAATAATTAAGTTTTCCCTCTGCTTGGCGCTTGCTGAGGGCTTCGAGCATATCCTTGGTCATCGCTGCTAAATCATAGCTCGGTTCCCATCCCCATTCCTCGCGGGCAGCGGAGTCGTCAAGAGAATTAGGCCATGAGTCAGCGATTTCCTGTCGGAAGTCGGGTTTGTACTCGCAGGTAAATTCAGGGATATGTTTTTTTATCTCAGTTGCTAATTCACCAGCGGAAAAGCTCATGGCAGTTACATTAAAGTCTGAATAGTGTTTGAGCCGGGAAAAGTCAGCCTCCATTAAATCTAAGGATGCTTTCAGGCAATCAGGCATGTACATCATAGGAAGCCTTGTGTCTTCTCTCACAAAGCAGGTGTATTTTTTGTATTTTACGGCTTCGAAATAAATAGCTACGGCATAGTCTGTTGTGCCTCCACCCGGCAGTGTCTCGTAGCTTATGATGCCGGGATAACGGCAGCCGCGAACATCAAGCCCAAAGCGCTTCACATAATAGTCACAGAGAAGTTCTCCGGCAACCTTGGTGACTCCATACATCGTTTTTGGCCTTAGGATTGTTTCCTGAGGGGTGTTGTCGAGAGGGGTTTCGGGTCCGAAAGCAGCAATGGAACTGGGGATAAAAATTCTGGTCATTTCATCTTCGACTGCCACTTCAAGGATGTTATAAGTTCCGTTCATGTTCACATCCCAGCAGAGCTTGGGGTTTTTTTCTCCTACTGCGGAAAGGATTGCGGACATATGATAGATAGTGTCTATGTTGTATTTTTTAACGACTTCTTCGATCGTTTCTTTTTTTGTGACATTGATGAATTCAAATGGGCCGGAGTCCCGAAGCTCAGGTCTGGGTTTGGTTCTGTGCCCGGTTGCGAGGACATTATCGTTGCCGTATTTATCTCTCAAAGCCATTGTCAATTCAGAACCAATCTGTCCAACTGAACCGGTAACCATGATTTTTTTCATTTCTTTTTCCATTATCTTACCTCCAGATGATGAAAGTTTTTTCTCTTTCTGAGTTTAAGAGATTTTACTTATATCCTGCTAAAAAAAAGATGTCAACTGGAAACTTCAAAATCAGATTTTTAAATAGGGGACGGTTCTATTTTTTTTCTTAAATAAAAAAAATAGAACCGTCCCCATATTAAAGGGTCTGACTCCAAATTTTCTTTATTTAGTTACGGCAGAAATATAGAATAAAATATCAAGTATCGAACAAATTATATAACTTT
>Ga0209991_10000463_pt1 | contig 17877 bp, 17 predicted proteins | sample ChitaG_FD_183167 | JGI IMG/M metagenome (GOLD analysis project Ga0209991, IMG submission 183167) | Deep subsurface microbial communities from South Pacific Ocean to uncover new lineages of life (NeLLi) - Chile_00310 metaG (SPAdes)... | ecosystem: Environmental > Aquatic > Marine > Oceanic >...
CCGCCATCGTAGACGGCCTCTCCACAATGGTCATCGGAAACCTAGTCAAAGTCCTCGCATGGTACGACAACGAATGGGGCTACTCAGTCAAGATGGTACGAATGATAGAAAAAATCTGCAAGATGGCTGCATAACCAAAACCGCAAGCAACCTCCCAAACCCACTCTTTTTCAGAGCTGCATGCATACATTGGCTTGGCTGTCGTCAATATTGATGGCGGAGTTGCAGCTGGAACTATAACTGCTTTAATTGCTAATCGTGTGGCAAAATTTAAGGAACACAGAGAATAAGATCGTTTCTAAACACGGTTTTTGCCTGAAATTGTCCACCCGACGCCCCATGCTACACTGAAAACCAAAAATAGTCCAATTAAACCGATGATTAGCTTTGTCATGCAAGGATTTTCTGTGAAAGGAAAAGTAGTCTGGCATTAGTCCGCTCCATATTGATTCAGATTCCTCTATGCCGAGGGCTTCTGCAATTTTTTGACCGAATATAGATGGGAGTATGAAAAGGAAGGCGTGGCCCCCGGAACCGTGACCATAATCTATGATCATGAAGTAAAAGGCTTGGAAGAGAGCTTAACAGATACCCAGCATCTCCGTAGGAACATAATTAGTTCAACCATGCATATTCATCTCGATGAAAGGAACTATCTCTTAGTAATAGTGGTCAAAGGCAAAGTAAAAACAATTCAAAATCTAGCTAAAGAACTAATGGGTAAAAGAGGAGTAAAGCAACTTAAGCTCGCAACGGTCATGGTATGAAGGGCATCACACAATTGCTGGATTCTTAGGCGGCGACTTGATCTTTCAATCTGGTTAAGCACCTCAAATCCAGCGCCTTTCTCAAGGCGGCCTGAAGCTCCAAACCCTTCTTGACAACCTTAGGCGCGGCAAACGAACAGCAAAGTAAGCCTTCAGCACCATCTCACTTTCCTGAGATTCTATTATGCCATGGAACAAAGGAATTCATAGAAGCCCGGCCGATTTTAACTCATCTGCTGTAATCTTTCCCTTATGCAAAGCTGTGGCTGTGAGAGAGCCCACCACTCCGATATTTTTCAAATCCTCCAAGTCTTCGATACCCCGTATTCCTCCGCCTGCCAATACTTCAACTTTCGTTTTCTCCAGAACATCTCTTAACATGGTTAAGTTAACCCCACACTGGGTCCCTACTCTAGTTAAATCCAAAATAATAATCCTATTAACGCTCATTTTTTCGAGTGTTTTCACGAGCGAAGCAACATCCATAGACTTTATGGTTTCAGATATGCCCATGGGTTTTCCTTCCATCAAGTCTATGCTCACTATCACTTGATCTTTACCAAAAGATTTGATTGCTTGGCTCACAAAAGCTAGACTGTTCAGAGTTTCAGTCCCTATCACTATTTTTGAGACCCCGGCTTCAAGCACTTTCCTAGCTTTTTTAATGTCATTTATTCCTGCATCAACCATTAAATCAAGACCAGTCTTAGCTTTAATCTGTTTATAGAGGGCGAAATTTGCTGGCTTCTCCAATATTGCATCTAAATCCGCTAGGTAAAGAGCATTAAATCCAAATGACTTGAACGCTAATGCAACGTCGAGAGGCTCAGCGGACGTGGATAGAACACTCTTCAACGGGCGGTATTCTCTTCTTTTACCACGTATAGCGTGAACTGCGACACCATTTAAAACATCAAGAACTGGGATAACTTTCAATAAGGTTCTTCCTCCAGAGTGTAGTATTAATTAATGCGAGGTAAAGATTTGGATCTTCTCGTTTATGAACACGTTGCGGGGGGCGGGTTTGCTGATGAGAAGATACCAACTAGCGCTCTAAGTGAAGGATACGGAATGTTGACAACATTGATCTCTGACTTCAAAGCCGCGGGGTACAACGTCACAACTTTGCTCGACTCGAGGCTTAAGGCATCTAGTCCGCCAATAGAAGCCGACAACATAATTCCCATTTCTTCCCAAGAAGAGTTGGATAAAGCTTTGGAGAAACTTCCCCGGGCGGTTGACGCTGTTTACACGATTGCTCCAGAGTCGAATGACGTGTTGCAAAGGCTCGTTAAAACTGTGGAAATGTCTGGTGGAATCTCCCTTAATTGCCAGGTTGACGCTATAGACAAAGCCTCTAACAAAATGACAACATATGAAATACTAAAGAAAAATGGACTACGGGTTCCTGATACATTAACAATTAATGTCCATGAAAACGTCAAACGAATTAGGCGCATGACAAGTGAGTTGAAATTTCCCCTGGTTATCAAGCCTCTAGACGGCGTTGGCTGTAGCGGATTAAGTGTTGTCCAAGATGAAAATCAGATAGTAGTAGCAGTTAAAAGAATAAAGGAAGAATCGTCAAACCAGTATTATATCGCTCAGAGGTTTATTCAAGGAGTTGCTGCCAGCGTTAGTTTGATCTCAACCGGCGAAGAAGCTTTACCTATCACCTTGAACAAGCAGAAGGTTAACCTAGCGCCGCCCAACTCAAACTCGAGTTACAATGGAGGAATAGTTCCTCTAAGCCATCTATCCGAAAGAGAGGCCTTAGAAGCGGCTCAAATGGCTGTCAAATCTTTAAGGGGACTTAGAGGTTATGTTGGTGTCGACATGGTGTTAACCAGAAATGGACCTGTTGTGATGGAGGTCAACCCGAGGCTGACAACATCTTACGTAGGCTTGAGAGAAGTTGTGGATTTTAATTCTGCTCAGGCAATAATTGATGCTGTCCTCTGGCAAAAGCTTCCAGAAAATGTGCAAAGTAGTGGCTATGCTTTCTTCTCAAAGGTGAAAGTTCCTCCAACTCGTCAACTCTTCTTAGAAACCTATAGATTGAAGGAAGTTATATCGCCGCCTTTTCCGATAGCAACTGATGAACCGGCTTATGCACTTCTTGCTACTCATTCTAGCACATTGAAAAATGCTCAAGCGGCTTTTTACAGAGCCAGAAGACGTCTTCTGAAACTTTTTCATGGTGGTGATTAAAGTAGTAAATGCTTTAGGCTTAGATGTAGGCGGCGTAAACACCAAAGCGGCTTTCTTAAATACTGAAAAAGGCATCGTGAAGGAACTCAAGACAGCCACGGAATATTTTCCAATATGGAAAGGGGGGAAGAAATGGCTTCCGCAAGTTTTGGAAAAACTGAGAAAACAGTTGGCTAACTCTACTGTGTTAGACGGCGTTGGCGTAACAATGACTGCTGAATTGTCAGACACATACTGGACCAAAAGAGAGGGGGTTAACCACATTCTAGATTGTGTAACTCAGGTTTTTGTTGACGTGCCAACTTTTGTTCTTAACGCGGAAGTCAAACTGGGTTCAATTGAGAATGCGAGGAAGGAGCCCTTGAAAGTTGCTGCTGCCAACTGGGCGGCAACTGGATGGATGGTTTCGCAGGTGATTGAAAGCTGCCTAATTGTAGACGTTGGAAGCACAACGACGAGCATTATTCCAGTAATTAACGGGAAAATTGCTGCTAAAGGTAGAACTGACTTGGAAAAACTTGTGAATGGAGAACTCGTTTACACAGGGTCTTTACGAACAAATGTTGCTGCGATGGTTAGTTATATCCCCGTTAGGGGGGAAAAGGCACGTGTATCCTCAGAGCTATTTGCCCAAGCCGGCGATGTGCATTTGCTCCTAAACCATATTAAAGAAGAAGCGTACACCGTGGAAACGGCTGATGGACGTGGAAAAACCAGAAAAGAAGCAATGGCAAGACTAGCCCGTGTAGTTTGCGCCGACATTGACATGTTAAATGAACAAGAAATTATCGATATGGCAAAGTTCATTTATGAAAACCAAGTGAAGCAAATTTCTGAAGGGTTAAGACATGTTTATGAAAGAATAAAACAGCAAATCCGAGAAGACATCCCAGTAGTGGTTACTGGACTTGGTAGAAACTTTCTGGCGAAAAAAGCGGCTGAAAAAGTTGGTTTAGACGGGGTTATCGACCTCGGGGAATTGTTTGGTGTTGACGCCACTCTCGTGTCTCCTTCGGTTGGCGTAGCTCTCATGGTCGCAAATAAATTGGAGGAAAAATTGTAAAATGGAAGCAATCCTAAAGGTGGGTGGAAGCTTAGCCGAACATCCAGCTAGCTTAAAAAAGTTATGCGAAGAGTTGGCCTCCTTGGCTAAAACTCATAGAATTCTTATTGTACCTGGAGGAGGCAAATTTGCAGATATCGTAAGAGAGTTTGACAAAGCCTATGGTCTTTCAAATACAGTTGCCCATAAAATGGCTGTTCTTGCCATGGACCAGTTCGGATTATTTCTATCAGATATCACACCCAATTCTTATGTTTCTCATTCTTTAAAGGGAATAAAAAACCCTACAAGCGGGATGTTGCCAGTATTTTTGCCTTCAAAGTTTATGTTTCGCAGAGACCCTTTAGAACATTCGTGGGATGTAACCTCAGACTCAATAGCCGCTTACATTGCTGGTGTGTTGCATGCCAAAAAGCTGTTTTTAGTCACCAACGTTGATGGAATTTTCACAGAAGACCCGAAGGAAGATGTGAATGCTAAATTGATAGCGGAATTGTTTGCCGAACGGTTACTTAGCTGGAATAAGCGGACAAGCGTAGATAAAACCTTACCAGAATTGCTCCTAAAGACAAGGCTAAACTGTTACGTTGTTAATGGCAAATATCCTAAAAGAATCAAGGCAATCTTGGAAAACGAAAAGTCCGTTTACACACGTATTATCGTCTAGTAGCTTTTTTCACACATACAAATTTCTTTAACAAACTCTAAAACCGCTTTTCGCTGAACCTCACCCTTCAATCTGTCTCTTCTGCCGCAAACTGCTCTTCTCACTCCAATAACATCTGCCCCTAAATCATGTAACCTCGGAACGTCTAGCTTGTCTAAGGAGCCAGCGAGAGCAGCTATCAGATTAAGGCTATGCGCCTCATCTATGAATTCCTTCAACTCTTTGTCACTTAAAAAGTCAGACAGTCTACTTTGAGAATTCTTCATCTTAACATCTATCATTACTCCGTCAGCCTGAGTCTCATACGCAACCCTTGGAAGCTTCAACGGACTTAAACAACCAACCTTCCGGAAGTCAGCATATCCAGCAGCAATCACTTTAGAAGTATCGCTATAGTCTTTTACAGCCCTACACACTTCCTTCATTAAAATTGTCGCTTCTACGGGTGTTTTTACACCAAAAAGCCCAACCTTAACATAATCCGCCCCAGAAACCACAGCACCTAAGGCTGCGAGAGAAGCTGTCCCAGGGAGATATGGAAGATCGCCGATTGTCGCGCTTACTTCAATGTTGTTTGATATGATTTCCTTGACTTGCCTAATGATTCTTGGAAAGTTGGCGCCCAGAGAGCCTTCTCCAGGATTTTTAACGTCAACTATGTGGGCCCCTCCTATGATCGCTTCTAAAGCTTCCTTCCTATTTGTCACACTGACTAAGAGTTTCAATCGATTTTCGCCTTCTTTGTAGCGCGCTACACCTTTCCGAGACTTGATTTATTTTTTTAAACTGCGTTATTAATCGTTGTTCCCACTCTTTATTTCCAGTAATACTAGATCAACAAGTTTCCGCGCTATCTCCTGTTTTAATGTTAGAGGTATATGTATGGCCTCCTTGTCCTTGTTTATAATGAAGACTTCATTTGTATCGGCTTTGAATCCTGCGCCTTCTCTGCCAACGTCATTCGCCACTATGAGATCCGCGTTGCTGACTTTTAATCGCTCATAGGCGCTTTCAATAAGCTCATTGTTGGAAAGCTTATATTCTGCTTTGAAAGCGACCAGAAATGTATCTGGACTCACTTTCTTCGCTTCATCGATTATTTTTGGCGTAGGCTTTAGTTTCAAAGCGAGCTCAGGCGTCGTACAGGTAGGCACTTTATAATCATATGATTTTTCAAGTGCAAAATCAGCCGCTGCAGCCGCTGCTATAAACACGTTGTATTCATTTGACTTCAGCTCTGAGATAACGGCTCGGTGCATTTCCCTCGTCGTCTCAACATTTACAACTCTCGCATCTTGAGGCGGGGAAACTGTTCCGGGACCGTATACCAACGTTACTTCAGCTCCCCTTCTCAGTGCCTCCTCGGCTATGGCAATCCCCATTTTACCAGAGCTTTTGTTTGTAATCACCCGGATAGGATCTATGTACTCAAGGGTTGGTCCAGCTGTGACCAGCACTCGCAACCCAGCCATATCCTTCTCAGCAAGTTTTCGGAAAACCCTCTTCACTATTTCTTCGGTTTCAGCGATCTTCGCCTTTCCTTCTTCAATTCTTGGTTCCACGAACTCAACGCCCAAGGCTTGCAGTTTCTTAATGTTCTCGATTAGGATTGGATGACGATACATGGACTCATGCATAGCCGGAACAACCATGATTGGTATTATCGATCCCAAGGCTATGGAAGCAACAGAGGTTACTGGCGTGTCATCAATTCCCGAGGCAATCTTGCTGATAGTGTTGGCTGTTGCGGGAGCGATGAGAGTCAGATCGGCTTTGTTTGCATGTTCTCCAACTAATGCAACATGCTCAATTTTGCCAGTTAACTCTGTTACAACTGGGTTCCCAGTTGCCCATTCCATAAGATAGGGATGAATTATTTTCTGAGCCATCGACGACATTACAGTAAAAACTTCCGCGCCATGTCTCATTAACTGCCTAGCAATTTCTGGGCACTGAACTGCCGCGACGCTTCCAGTGATGCATAAAACTATACGTTTTCCTTTTAGCTTTGTTCCTTTGGTTTGCATAATATCTTTAGAAGGATGGATCAACCAAAAGCCTCCATTCACTTAATTTCTCCTATGGTTTTCTTCAAGTCTTTGAGAAAGTTTTGAATATGCGGAAGTTTAACATGAGGCATAACTACAATTCGAATATGATTTGGGAAAAGGGATGCAGCCCAGCCTTTCTCTCTTAATTTCTGGGCTATCAAGCGAATATCGATAACTTCGGATTTTATTCCAACAATATTCATCACAGGCTTGGTTACAAGGCTTACTTTATCCATCTTTTCTATTCCTTCTGCAAGCTTCCACGTCAAACGCATACAACGATTAACTATGGCTGTATATCCCTCCCGCCCAAAATGAGTTAACAAAGCCCAAACAGCTACAGCAGAAGCCCCCGAACGTGTTCCCACAATAGTGCTCTGTTCAGTGTTTCCCCCAGCCAGATAGGGACCTTTTATGCTAACGCTTTTCATAATGGCTTTTTGTCGAAATAGTATGCCTCCAGCTGGAATGGGAGCCAAACCCATTTTGTGAGGGTCTACAGTAATTGAGCAAACGCTTGGCAACTTAAAATCAAAATCCACGTTAGCATAGCCTAATTCCCTAAGGAAGGGAAGCACAAAGCCTCCGAAGGCTGCGTCTATGTGAAGGTAAAGGTTATGCGCCGAGGCTATTTCGGAAAGCTCACGTAGGGGGTCTACTATTCCCAGATCAGTTGTGCCTGCTATGCCAACAATTGCAAGAGTTTTAGGGGTAATTGCTCTTTCCACCGCAGCTGTGTCCACTTGAAACCGCTCGTTAAGCCTCACTTTAATTAGTTTGAGTCCTAGCAGGTCTGTTGCTTTGTCGAAGGAGTAGTGTGTAGAAGCTGGGACGATGACTTCGTCTCGCTTTTTCTTGTATAAGTTGCGGGCTGCCCACAGCGCCATGATGTTTGCTTCGGTTCCTCCAGAAACAAAATGACCACATGCATTCGGGTTTGAAAGCAACGAACCTAAGAGTTGTATTGCCTCTTTTTCTAACTCCGTGGTTGCATGGAAAAGCCCAGGGTCGCCAAGGTTTTTCTCCAAGCATTTCATGTAGATTTGTTTGGCGAATGTGTGTGGTTTTGTGCACATGGAGCCAAGAATTTTTCCAGAGTCGTAGGTGAAGTCTTCTTTAAGTTTGAATTTGAGCTGTTGTAAAACCAAGTTTTTTGGCAAGCCTTTTTCGTGCAATCATTTTCACCAAGCTTTTCATGTTAATGATAGGTATGCTCTCTATCAGGGTATATGCCTCTTGAAACTTCTCCCTTGAACCTTGCAACTGCCTCTTTTATTATCCTGTTTAGGTTGGCATATCGCTTCAAATATTTTGGAGCAAAGCTTTCATCAAATCCAAGCAGGTCATTGATTACCAAAACTTGTCCGTCACAGTATTTTCCAGCTCCAATCCCAATTGTGGGAGCCCTTACCCTCTCAGTGATTCTTTTAGCAAGGCTTTCAGGCATACATTCTAACACTATGGAGAAAACACCTAACTCGTCTAGCTCCAATGCATCATTAAAGATTTTTTGGGCCTCTTCAGGTTGTTTTCCTTTTACTCGATAGCTTTCTGCTGTTTGAGGTAGGAGCCCCACATGCCCCATCACTGGAATTCCAGCGTTTGACAACGCCTTAACTACATCAGACTTATTTCCCTCAATTTTTACTCCATGTGCTCCAGCATCCAAGAACCGTTTGGCATTTTTTAAGGCGTCTTCCACCTTTTTGTCGCGGTTGATTGGCATATCCCCAATTATTGGGGTGTTTTTGGCTCCCCTCGCCACAGCACAGGTGTGATAGAGCATGTCTTCCATGGTTACACTTTTTGTGTCTGCGTATCCTTGAATCACCATTCCTAAGCTGTCGCCTACAAGTATTAGGTCAATTCCAACTTCGTCAAGTATTTTTGCCATTTGATAGTCATACGCCGTCAGCATGATGATTTTCTCTTTTCCCCTCTTCATTCGCAATTCATTGAGGTTCATTTTTCCTCCCTTCTAAGAATTTGATTAAGCCAACCAATGTTTCGTTAACGGGTGTTGGAACACCATGTTTTCTTCCGAGTTCCACTATTCTCCCGTTTAGAAAGTCGATTTCGGTTTTCTTTCCTTTCATTATGTCTTGGCACATAGAAGAATAGTTCGTATAGCCTGCAATTTTCCTTTCAATACATTCTTCAAGATTCGATTCGAAATGTATTCCTTCTACTTGCGCCACGGCAATGCATTCTTGAATAATTTTATGTCTTATCTTTTTTAGGCTGTCCACCATGATCTCGTTGTTTCTAACTTGCAAAATCGCGGTTAACGGGTTTACCACACAATTAACGATTAGCTTCTTCCATATCTCTTCTTGCATGTTATTGGAGATTCTGGTTTTTAACCCGCATCCATTAAAAACCCTTGCAATTCTTTCCGAAGTTTTGGTTGATTCCAGTATGGTTTGTCCTTGCCAAAAAGCGATTTTTCCAGGCTCGAAAAATTCTGCGGCTAAGGTGACTAGACCTCTTACAACTTGGGCTTTGTCTTTAATCATATCTCTCACAATCTTTTCGATTCCTAGTCCATTTTGCAAAACCAGAATGGTTGCGTCTTCTCTTAGCAGAGGTTTTATGCTTAAAACAGCATTCGAAACGTCGTATGCTTTTGTGGTTAGAATAATCAGCGTGTCATTAGGGATTTCCTTAATTACGGTTTCGGCTTTTACGAAAAATTTGTAGTTGACATCACCTGGAAGAGTTATGCCGTTTTTATTGATAGCATTTATATGAGCCTTGCGCCCGATTAACGTGACATCGTTTCTTCGCGATAGCAAGGCTCCGTAGGTGCTTCCAATCGCGCCTGCGCCTAAAATGAAAATCTTTTGAAAGCTCATGTTTCCCTGGCCTTCGGTGAAATTGAAATGTAGGTTCCTTTTTTGGCGAGTTCGAGAAGTCGTTGGTTGATGAGGCATATGGCTTCGCCCAAATTTTTCTTGTTGCTAAAATTGGCTAGGATTCTATTCAGTTTGCTCCTGTCTTCTTTTTTGAGTTCTTCAGCGATCTCAACCAGAGTAGGCATGGCTCTCATGAGGTTGTCGACTATCGTTATTGTGGCGAACTGGGCTGTTCTGGACAAGGGATTTAGATCGATGGCTATGACTTTCTTTCCCATTTTCTCAAGTGCTTCAGTTCGGTCTCCATCTTCAAGCGGAACAAGAACAACGTCAGCAACCAGTATGCCTTCTGGGTCAACTCGTCTTCTTTCACTTCCAATTTCAGCTATTCTCGCCGAAGCTGCTTCGCCTACTCCCAGGACTTGTTTGGCGCCAGCCTCCTCCAGAAGCTTTTTAATCGCAATTTCTCGGTCAACTGAACGGTGGAAGAGGTTAACCTCAATTTTGGCTCCAGTGACTTCAGCAAGTTTAACTATGTCTTTTGCTACAAGAGCGGCTGTATTTCCGTTTACAGAAATAACAGGGTGTTTTTTAGCAGTTAACAAAGCTGCCGCGGCGGCTTCTATTGCCTTAAAGGCGTTTTCTGTGGTTTTTTCGCCTTGCAGATAGTCGAAGGCTTCTCCTCTTCCATGAGCAACTAAGCCTGCTTCAGCAACGATTCCAGCCTTACAATGATTAACCAACCTTTTGCGAATCCGCAGGGATTCTGCCCTTGGATGCTCTTGTGGGATTTCAGTCTCTTCATTCACAGAAGTCTTGCTCCCTTAAAGTCTATGTCCGCTATAATCACGTTGCTCTGGAAAGATGCGTGTTTGTTGAAGATTTGTTGAACCTCTTTTACTTGGTCCCGCTTAACTATGGTGAAGACTGACTCTCCAAGCATAGCCATGCTACATGTCAAACAGGCATTATCGTTTTCTTCTAAAACCGCTCGCAATCTCTTCGAAATTAATCCCACATGCTCTGCAAATTTGCGGGAAAACTCCATAAAATGGTTGGGTGTGAGATCCTTGGTTAATTCGTCTACGAGGTTTCCGCCTATTTCGTTTATGCGCTGGCGATAATTTTCGTCTGTTAAGATTTCCATGGTGGATATAGGACCCAAAGATAGGGAAGCTACAACATAGTCTTCGTTAATTGGTATGGATTTTATTTGTCCCACACCGGGTGCACCAGGTTTCACTCGTATTGCGAGTCCTCCAAAAGTTTCCGCAATGACTGTGCCAAGTCCTGTTTTGCATTTAACTTCTGCAATATGCGCCATTTGAGCGGCCTCAAAGCGAGTTAGGTTAAGGTTAAAAGCTTCATTTAGAGCCAAGGCTAGGCTTAAGGCGCCAGCACCGCTAGAGCCAAAACCTTGTCCAATTGGAACCTTAACATCGTGTTCCATAAGAATCATGTAATTTCCTTTAACAAGAGAAAGGAAGGCATTTACCACATGCTCAGAAACAAAAGCAGAGCTTCTGACATCGCCATTTATCATGATTTTGAAGGAAGTTTTCGCTGATTTTTTAACCCGCACTTTAGTTGTGACTCCATGTACTATGGAAACGCCTGCTCCTCTAGACCCCTTCTTTAACGGGTCGTTCGGCTGGTCACATATCTGGAAAAACCCGGTTATGTGCCCGGGCGAGAAGGCTTTGGCTTCTTTCAAGCTTAAGCACCAGACGTTTTTGTTATCGTAGCCATTGGTCAGGCACAGTGCTATGTGAAAAAACGTGCTGAGATAAATATTTCGTATGAAATGTTTAGACATCTATAAAGAAGACAAATCCAGTAGTCAGTGTGAACAAGCCATAATCTTTTACTATGATGTGTTTGTGGAATATCAAATCGCGACTTAAGAAGGTTATAAACCATGACTGCAAAAGCACAGGTTAACATAGCCGAATATATTTCTGAATGCCCCCAGCTTGCAGTTCTTTAAAGTTCTTCCAGAAGATATCTTGTTTGTTGAAGGAATGGGCGTTTTCATGGAGGAACTCAAGAAAATCCTAAAGGAAAATGGGATACAAACCGACTGGATAGGGATCCTGGGCAAATCCATATGAACAATAAAGCCTGTTTCTTTGGAAAAAACCCTTAGGAAAATTGAAACTATATTACGAGTCGAAAACTTTCGTAGAAATCACCAAATAGGCTTCTAATAGACGCTAAATATGAAGTGAGGTGATTGTCATCAAGTCGGCTGCACTATTTCATCGGGAGGTAGGCTTTTTGTTGAGGTTGTGGGAGCGAATATTTTTTAGTTATAACAGCGTTAAGAGAAGTATGGTGCGTATATGCGACCGCCGTGTGAAACTGTAGTTCGTTTTGTCTTGCCTGCGTTCCGTTCATTAGTTGCTAGAGAGCTTGTTGAAAAATACGACTTTTCCCAGGTTGACGTGGCTAAGAAACTGGGGACTACGCAAGCAGCCATAAGCCAATATATAAGCTCCAAAAGAGGTGAGAAACAGCTAAAGCAGCTGGAATCTATACCTCTTATTAGGTCGGTCGTGAGCAAGGTTGCGTCAGGCATCGCCATCTCGGAACTTGCAACCATAGATACAATAGAAATCTTTTGCAACCTTTGCGAAGCGTTGAGGAAGCGTGACGTTGTTTGTGCTTTACATCACAATTCAGCCGAACTTCCACAAAACTGTCATATATGTAAGTAAGGGTGGTAGCTTCCAACGGATCCCCCGTTAACTTTATAACAGTGTTATAGCACTAACTGAACCGTACACATAGGTGAGACTATCGTTGCGTCGGCTAAACAAGGTTCTTCCGTTGTTGAAGCTCCAAAACCACTTTCTCCAGTATTGATTGAATTGGAAAAATTAAGGGGTGCGAATTAAAGCAGGGTGAGTAACATGCAACTTCATAATGACATATTAGAAACGATAGGAAACACACCTCTGGTAAAATTAAACCGCATAACAGAGGGATTGAGGGCATCGGTCTATGCTAAGCTAGAGCTTTTCAATCCTGGTGGGAGCGTAAAGGATAGAATTGGAATCGCCATGCTCGAGGCTGCTGAAAAGCAGGGATTAATAAAACAGGGATACGTCATTGTTGAACCAACCTCGGGAAACACGGGCATTGGACTTGCATTAGCTGCGGTGGTTAAAGGCTACAAAACCATTTTCACAATTCCAGACAAGATGAGCAAAGAAAAAATTGCTCTGTTAAAAGCCTTTGGCGCAAAGGTTATAGTAACTCCGACCGCAGTTGCTCCAGATCATCCAGCTAGCTACGTGAAAGTCGCAGAGAGAATACTTAAAGAAACTCCAAACGCCTTTATGCCCAACCAGTATTTCAACCCCGCAAACCCCGAGGCTCACTACAAAACTACTGGGCAAGAAATATGGGAACAAACTAATGGTGAAATTGATGTCTTGGTGGCAGGCATGGGCACTGGAGGAACGATCACAGGAACAGGACGATACCTCAAAGAAAAAAATCCAAACATAAAAGTTGTCGGGGTAGACCCTGAAGGCTCAATGTTCCATCACGAATTCTACGGAACTAAAGGCGAAATTCATACCTACAAGGTGGAAGGAATCGGTGAGGACTTTATGCCCTCTACTCTTGACTTGAAGGTAGTTGATGAGATAATCACTGTTAGTGACAAGGATGCTTTCTTGACTGCGCGAAGACTGGCGTGTGAAGAAGGTATTTTGGCAGGAGGCTCTGCAGGTGTTGCTGTGTTTGCCGCTTTGCAAGTGGCGAAGAATTTGAAAGAGAACCAAACTGTGGTAGTTATTCTACCTGATACTGGCAGGAATTACTTGCACAAAATATTCTCTGATGAGTGGATGATGGAGTATGGCTTTCTAGAAAGTAAGGAGAAGGGGATTTTAGTTGCGGAAATTTTGAAAAAGAAACCGAGGAGAATTAAAGGAGTCGTGTCAGTAGGACCAGACGACACGTTAAAACAAGCCATAAGTTTAATGAGAAAATACGACATATCCCAGTTGCCCATCATCAAAGATGGGGTACAAGTTGGAAGCGTAAGCGAAATAAGTATCGTCAAAAAACTAGCCAACAAAAAAGCGTGGCGCCTTCATAAGATCGGCGAAATAATGGATGAACCTTTGCCTTCCGTAAGCAAAATGGATAGAATCCTAAATCCCTTCACTCTGCTGAAAGACAAAAACGCCGTTGTTGTATTAGAAAACAATAAAGTTGTGGACATAATAGCCACAATAGATGTGGTAAACTATCTCATAAAAAGATGAGTACTGAACAATGAATTGACGTGGATTTCTGGAGATGTGGCACATAGCATTAGAAAGAATTAGAGAGATCTACAATAGAACTGCAGAAGAATACGATAGGTTACTCACACCTTGTAGAATGTGTCAGTTTCTAGCACTTGTACAGGAGTTGAATTTAAGAGGAGATGAAAAGGTCTTAGAAATTGGCAGCGGTCCGGGCCGATTATCTATTGAAATTGGAAAACTGCTTCCAAATGGTGAAGTTGTTGGAATTGACATTTCGGAAAATATGTTAAAGTTAGCATCGGCAAAAGCAGAAGAACTCAAAGTAGGAAACGTGAAGTTTGTAGTTGGTGATGCGCTAAATTTGAAATTTCCAGACGAAAGCTTTGATGTAGTTGTGACTTCTCAACTCTTACACTGGATCCCTGATGCCCATAAGTTTTTGTTCGAGATACATAGAGTGTTAAAAACTGGAGGAAAAATAGGGCTAATTTCTCCTACGCCAGAGGTGTATAGTGAGCTAAGACAAGCGTATCAAAACCTCATGAAACGATACGAAGAATATTACGAGGGAACCAAAACTCGAGAAATGGTTGGAATAAGAATTTACTCTATAAGAGAAACGCAAGAATTGTTACGAAAAGCAGAATTTAAGATTGATAGAATGTTTATTATGGATTTTAAAGAGCCATTAACTCCTGAAGCACACATTAAAAGAATCGATGCGATAACCGATGGCAAATACTTAGACCCCATTCCGGAAGAGTTAAGAGAAGCAGCCAAAAAAGAATTAATGAACGAATTGTTGAAATTGGGTCATAACGACCTTAAGACTACTGAATGCTCGATCTTTATTATTGGTCGCAAAGAGGAGAAAACGAGATGAGAAAACTGAAGTTTGCAACTAGGGCAATTCATGTTGGGGAGGAACCTAACGTGGGAGAAGGTGGAACTGGCGACGTTGTTGTTCCAATCCACGTAGCTACTACTTTTGCTAGGAAAGAAGTTGAGAGCCCCACTGGTGGCTATGAGTATTCCCGAACTGAGAATCCTACAAGACATGCTTTAGAAAAACGATTAGCTACGTTAGAGAATGCAAAATTCGGTTTAGCATTTGCTTCGGGCATGGCAGCTGAGGCGACGCTTATCCTCTCCGTGTTGCAAAAAGGTGATCATGTTATAGCATTTGACGACCTCTATGGTGGAACAAGAAGGCTGTTCAGCAATGTCCTCTCCAACTTTGGATTAGAATTCACGTATGTTGACGCAAGAAAGGCTGAATATGTTAAAAAAGCCATTTTAAAGAATACGCGAATGATTTGGCTAGAAACTCCCACTAATCCATTGATGAAACTATGCGATATTAGGAGGATCTCTGAGCTTGGAAAATCGCAAGATCTTGTAACTGTGGTTGACAACACGTTTATGAGTCCGTATTTTCAAAATCCTCTGGATTTAGGAGCAGATATAGTGGTTCACAGCACCACAAAATATCTTGGAGGCCACAGTGATGTTGTCGGAGGGGCCCTAATGCTTTCCAACGAGGAACTTTACAACAAACTCAAATTCAACCAAAACGCTATTGGGGCAGTTCCTTCGCCTTTCGATTGTTTTCTAGTTTTGCGGGGAATAAAAACATTGACGGTAAGAATGGAACGCCACAACTATAACGCACAGAAAGTTGCAGAATATCTTGAATCCCATCCAAGAGTCAGGAAAGTACACTATCCGGGACTGAGAAGTCATCCTCAGCATGAATTGGCAAAAAAGCAAATGTCAGGGTTCGGGGGAATGCTTTCGTTTGAACTGGATAGCGGTTTGGAAGGTGTTAAAGTCTTTCTGAGAAAGCTTGAGATATTCGCGCTGGCAGAAAGTTTAGGCGGAGTCGAATCTTTAGTTGAACATCCTGCGCTGATGACACATGCCAGTATACCGAAAAGGGAAAGAGAAAAAATTGGGATTACAAATAGTTTAATACGGGTTTCTATGGGTATCGAAGATGTTGAAGATTTGATAGAAGATTTAAGCCAAGCGTTAAACAAAGCATAACGTGTTTTCTATATATGTCGTATATTGTTAGCGGGCCTTTGAGGGCGAGGATGTGGAAGATTGCACGGTTAAGTTTGGCCTCTCGACCCTTGAAAACTGAGATTCTTCCACTTTTGCCCTCGCGCCTTGCTAGGCAATAAAAGATTCCTCTAGAAGATTATTCTAATGCACGCACAAAACAGAAAAAAGGGGAAATGCGCGAAACACTCCCTCAGCTGAATTAGTATAAATTATACTCTAGAGTTTGGTAGCCCGGGGGAGATTCGAACTCCCGTCGACGGGTCCAAAGCCCACCATGCTTGTCCACTACAATCGGCGAAACATTTCTTCTCTACCGGGCTAAACCGAGTTTCCCGGGCTACATTCACATTCTCATATAATTTTCTGGTTTATATTAACTTATCACCGATGTTCATTAAATATAAATAACAGTTTTCAGGCAGAGCTACAACATCTTGCATGCATGAAACGAAACTTGAAGAGGTGAGACACTGTTGGGTAGAGGTATTCTCTGTGTGAGACATAAATGTGTAGAGTGTTGCTTAGAGACGAGGATGCCTCTTTCCAATTTTGATTTAAAGAGGATTCTGAAGCTTGGCTATAAACTTGAATGCTTTGCAGTGAAAACAGATGGAGAATGGCGTTTAAAGAATAACTCTGGACAATGTGTTTTTCTTATAGAAGAGGGCTGTGGAATATATCCCCATCGACCTGAAGGATGCAGGCTATACCCACTAGTCTATGATGAAAACCTAGAAAAAGCGGTGATCGATCCCCTCTGTCCCTACGGTTACCTATTTGAGGTTCAAAAGAACGATGTCGAAAGATTAAAAACTCTCTTAGAAAAACTCACTGGATTAAGGTTCTAGAAACATCAATTTGCATGCATGCAAAATCGTTTTGGGTAGCTCAGAAAAGCCCATATTATTGTCTCCCTCTGAGCCAGGCTTTCAGGATCTTCTCACAGAACCAGGCTGATTTCTCCATTATTTCGGAAACAGAGCCTTCTTCACCATTTCAATAGGCATGCATGCAAGATTTCTTCGCCAACACTTTTGACTCGATTCCTATATAGCGTTTGATGATGTAGTGTTTTGCATACATGCATTAATGTACATGCAATGGAACTTCAAGATTGCACTCAAAGTATTAGCTCACTCAAATCGTACGTAGCTACGCATACGACTGAGTCAGCACCTCCATAGTAGATACGGAGTTGATCATCCATGAGAATCGCTCCGCAACTAAAGACAACATTAGGCACTCTTCCAAAACGCTCGTAGTCTGTGGTGGGCTCCAAAATCGGCGTTTCAGAACGGTACAGAACTCTTTCGGGGTCGCCCTTATCAAGAAGGAGAACACCAAGCCGATACACTCTCTCAAAGCTAGCGCCGTGATATATGAAGAGCCACCCTTCCCCTATCTCTATTGGTGGGCCGGCGGCCCCTACTTTCCAACAGTCCCACTTTCCCATCCTAGGTCCTATTATTGCCTTTATGTCAGACCAATGCTGGAGATCATCAGAGTATGCTACACAAATGTCTGGATCTATACGATGGAACATAACATAACGACCGCCAATTTTGCGAGGGAGAATCGCGGCATCTTTATTTCGAACACCTGCAAATGGCGTCCATCTTTCTCTCCAATTCCACCGCTTGGTAGTAAAATCGTCGATTGCAATGGATGTCAAAGCGATCTGATGCGCATTTGAAATACGATCACGTAATGCTGTATAGGCCACAATGATCTGTTCACCCAGCAAAGTTAGTCGAGGGTCCTCACAACCATCTTTTTCAATATGGTTTGCTGGCTCAAAAACAGTAGATGATAGTCGTTCTTCAATATGGAGACCATCCAATGAAGAGGCATAGCCAAGTCGAGAAACCCCATCATTACCAACAGCACGATACAGAATGTGGACTCGTCCACCGACATAAAGAGCGGCAGCA
>Ga0209991_10000464_pt1 | contig 17837 bp, 15 predicted proteins | sample ChitaG_FD_183167 | JGI IMG/M metagenome (GOLD analysis project Ga0209991, IMG submission 183167) | Deep subsurface microbial communities from South Pacific Ocean to uncover new lineages of life (NeLLi) - Chile_00310 metaG (SPAdes)... | ecosystem: Environmental > Aquatic > Marine > Oceanic >...
GGATTTAAAAGAATCAATAACAGTCTTTTAAATCGAATACTGAGAAACCCCATCTATTGTAGTCTTATTAAAACCAGCTGGTTCCCCGATTTAATTAAAGCTCAACATAAACCGATTATTTCCCAAGAAGTCTTTAACAGAGTGCAAGCTACCCTTGATGAGAAAAAGCCCAACATTACCCCAAAAATTCGGAATAACCCTGACTTTCCTTTGAGGAACTTTATCTATTGTGATAATTGCGGAGGTAAATTAACCGGTAGCTGGTCTAAGGGAAGAAGCAAGAAATATCCTTATTATCATTGCCGAACGAAAGGTTGTACTCTATATGTAAGAAAAGAGGTATTGGAAGAAGAATTTTACCAATGCCTTAAAGAACTACAGCCTAAAAAAGAAATTATGGATTTGTTTAAGAATATCGTTCTTGATGTATGGAAGAAAAAAAAGGAAGAAAGTTTTGAGGAAGTAAAAAGATTAGAAAAAGAAATGCAAAAATTAAGGGATAAGAAAGAGAGAATAAATGAACTGGCTATTAATGATACTTTTGATAACAAAACCTATAAAGAAGAATCTCAAAAGGTTAATAATGATATATTGGTCAAGCAGATAGAACTCAATGAATATAAGATTGATGTTGATGATAGCGAAACATGCATTAATTTTTGTAAATATTTTATATCTAATATTGCTGATTTGTGGAGAGATGCCGATTTAGACCTAAAGCAACGGTTCCAAAAAATGATATTTCCCGAAAAAGTATTATATAAAAAGGGAAGATTTCGAACCACCAAAATCGCCTTAATTTTCAAGGCTCTTAATGGTAAATCTTCCCCAAATTATTGCCTGGCTCCCCCAACAAAACGATTTTCGAACTTTTTGTATGAGTAATGAAACTGAAAAAGTGTATCAAGAATTAGAAGAAGTTATTGGTATCTGTTGAGAATTAAAAAATAATAAAATAGGCAGAACCATTTGATAGAGAAGTTCTGCCTATGATAAAGTCTGGCTCCCCAGACTGTTCCATAGATAGAACTTTTATATCTACATTTTATTTTCCTCACAAAGTAACGAAAGCCAATCAAATTGCACGAATATCCCGAAACCCTATTTATTTAACAAGAGAATATAAACAGATGATTGATAGCCGCCAAGTGAAAAACCAGTCTGAACTTTCACGAAAACTCGGTATCTCTAGAGTGCGTATTTGCCAAATTATTAGCTTATTAAAACTCGATTCCTTAATAATTAAAGAATTAGAAAAATTTGGTGACCCCCTTAAATCAAAAATTATAACCGAACGTATATTGCGACCATACGTCAACAAATCCTACCAAGAACAACCAGATCTTCTTAATTTTTTGAAAAAACTTTTAAAGTATAATAAGGGATAATTTTTCTAAATACCTGTTATCTTTTGTTAATATCGTACCATCCTGTATCTAAAAATGTCCAGACAACAAATTTTTCCCGGAATATATTACAGGTATTAGTCAGTTTATCTACCTCGTTATTATTTAAGGGTTCTCTTTTGTATTGATATGGCATAGGTTTTCTCCTAACGGTTTGCGGGTATGCGAAGCCCTGAGCGTAGCGAAGGGGTTGGGTGAGCGTAAGCGAATCGCATATCCGCTGTTGTCCGTGTGCGTTAGCACCGAAGCGAGCGTTAGCGAGCGAGAGTGCGGGTGACGACTTTCTCATAGTCTATGTATATGATAGCGTTAGAGCCTTAACGTCAGGATACCACATCCCAATACATCCCAACCTTCACTTTCGAGTAAGTTAACTAACCGAGTGTAGGACTGCCTTACTCTTTCCCTATCTTCATCTTTTATGTAAAGTTTACAATCTGCTTTTTTTGGCAGTCCCTCTCGCAATATCATAGGATTTGGTTGTTCCTTCTTTCCATTAATGCGCCAAATGCGAGTATCTTTAAGTAATTCCCACAGTATAGTATCTTCCGGAAATAACTTTTTGGCTCGCTCTACTATATCCCATTTTTTTTGTTTTAAGTTTCCCAAGCTGTAACATAAAACAACAGCAATACTCCCGCTACCATAAAATGGAGAAATAGCTTTAAGTGCCGCCTCGGTTGGTTCAAGACCTGTTTTTCCTCCGTCAGAAGTTTTAGGAAGAACATCCTGTATTGGACTAAGCGCATGTGGCATATTAACTACAAATAATATTCTGCTTCTAAGCACTTTTTGCAACTCCGCTGGCAGTCCATCAAAAATATTAATAGTCCTATATTGCACTTCACATTGATTTATGATAGAGTTAATTGCAACAAAGTAACCAGCTCTTGGGTTTATGTCAAACGCAAATCGTGGGATCTTGCTCAAGTAAGCTATTGAGGCGTGTCCACATCCACAACCTATATCAACAAATCCTTGAATAATCTTATCAATTCCGTGGTCTTCTATATATTTGAGAATTAGTTCACTTTCATCTGAGTATGGGAATATGCCACCGTTGTGAATATTCCACGGCCCATCTGTGATGAATACTGAGTTGCGAAAAATATTGACTCGATAGCGAATTTTACCTGTGGAATTAATTAGTTTGCATTTTAATAATACGTCTCTTTGAGGACACTCAAAGGGGACTTGTCCACGTTCATTTCCTTGAAAACAATTTTCAAACCAAGGGTAATTTTTTATTTGTTGTAAGGTACTGCGTATTGTTGTATAAGGGGCTTCTAAAGAAATATCAGGGATAGCCTTCTGATTTATTTTAAGTAATAAACTTTCGAAATCATCCTTGTTCTGCAATTCATTCTGCCAATAGAACTTGGACGCTAAAAAATGTATCTTATAGAAATCGGAAACATTACAGATTAGGGACTGCACGGTACTCTCTGCAAAGATTGGTTCTACGGTGTACCTCTTGCCTGGAATGATCTTTTCCTCACACGCTAACTTCGGTACTCCATTGACCAAAACTGCACATATCCCGCACTGTCCACTCCTACAATTCCAGCGTATAGTAGTTGATGAGTCCAAGTTTTCTTGAATATAACAAATAGCCTCTAGTAAAGCTATTTCATCATTCACAGGAACATCAAAGTTTTTAGTGCCATCTGGTGCTTTTATTATAATATGTGTACGACCACCATGTTTTCCGTTTTTTGTCATTCTATATTCACCCTTCTAACTTTATATGGCAAAAAAGGGAGTATCGAAGTATTATAAAGTTCAGTTCCCTCATAGGGATTATCTTTTCGGAAGTGAGCACCCCTACTTTCTTCTCTACATAGAGCAGATTGAATTACCAACTTTGCTAAAACAATCATTTTGGTAAATTCAAAAATATGTGCAAACGCATAGTAGCTATTCAAATCCTTTCCGCAGCGATGAAACTCATTTTCTATTATTTCTATTTTGCTATATGCCGCTTGGAGTGTCTCAGCATCACGGATAATCCCTACTTTTTTGTACACTACTTCCCCTAAACGTCTTATTAACTCATAGATTGAACTTCCACCACCAGTCGAGGAAGAATGAAACAAATTTTTGATAGGTGTGAGTTCTTCTTTTAATTTTGAATCAGAAATTTTTGGTGAATGTCCGTGCAATTTTCTACAACGTAAAACCGCCCCTATGCCTGCGCGACATCCAAAAACTTGAGTTTCAGCAAGTGCATTTCCACCTAATCTATTGGCTCCATGACCACCCCAACATATCTCACCTGCTAAAAATATACCCGAGGTAGAAGATTCCATTGTTTCCAAATTATATGGTACTAACCCACCCATAACATGATGAGTTGCTGGTGCAACTTCAATTCGTTGCTTAGTCAAATCCAAATCGCAATAGGTTCTTAAAATCTTTGCAGTATTATGCAATCTATTTACAACGATACCCGGCTCCAAATGAGACAAGTCTAAAAAAACACCTCCATGTGGGGAACCTCTGCCTTCTTCTGCTTCTTGAGTTATCGCACGGGCTACTATATCTCGAGGAGCAAGTTCCATTTTTTTAGGTTCGTATTTTTCCATGAAACGCTCATTTTTAGCATTATAAAGTCTTCCACCAATACCTCGTGCAGACTCCGTGACCAAAACACCCTCCACACAAGAGGGATAACATAATGCAGTAGGATGAAATTGAATCATTTCCATATCTCGAAGCTCTATTCCTGCCTCTAGTCCTAAAATATACCCTTCACCTGTCGTTTCTAATGGGTTAGTAGTTCTAGAGAAAAGGCGTCCTGCTCCCCCACAAGCAAGTATCACACATGGGGAATTTACAAATATAAAATTTGAAGCACGAAGATTGTAGGCAATAATGCCAACCGTTTCACCACTATCGTCAACAATGAGTTTAATACAAATTGTCTCGTCAATTACCCTAAGTCCCAAAGATAGTGCCTTGGAGGCCAAGGTGCGAATTATCGTGAAACCGATAAAATCACCTGTAGCAATTACTCTATCCTTAGACTGACCACCACCAGGTCCAGCAACTTGGATTAATTTTCCTTCACCGTCTGTTTCAAAACCAGAGCCGTAGGCAAGCAAATCATACATTCTTTGAGGACTCTCACGACATAATATCTCAACCATTGGTTTGTTATTAATGAAACGGCCAGCACGCATAGTATCATCAAAGTGAACTTGCCAATTATCTGTGGGATCTTTTTGACCGATAGCAGCGTTAACGCCTCCTTCAGCCAAAAGACTATGCGATTGTCCAATTACACTTTTTGTTATTAATATTGTTTCTAAACCGTTTTCCAGACATTCTACAGCAGCACGAAGTCCCGCAGCACCCCCCCCGACAATTGCACAATTAACTTGTAAGTTTTCTAAACTTTCTATCATCTTTGTTACCTTTTCGATGTAGAACTGGTATTTATCATGGCATTCCCTCAAGAAGAAATCTTCTTAATTTTTCCACATTGAAAGATTTTATTCCAAACTTATCTGCTGTTAAGCCTATACTCCAATAATTAACTTGGTTTAATATGCAAGCAAGGTTAATTAGTGATTCAATAACAGGCGTTGATACACTAATTTCTCTTGCTATGGACGCCATTGGCACAAGTCCATATCCTACGTCTTCTCTGAGATAACGATGGTTAAGTTCGGTAGGAGATTTAATGGACTTAACTGGCTCACTTGCTTGTATTGCTTCATAAACTGAACTTTTAGCAGTATGTAGAAAACCGATCCTCTGGAGATGTTCCAAAATTCCAATCTGGCTTAAGTCCATTTTTTCCATAATAGCAAGCCGTTCTTTGTCTATTTGTTCTATAGTGCGTGCAACAGCATTAGTAATACCATGGGAGTAGAAGAAAAAATTTCCCTTAGTAAACTCTATCCACCCTGCATTTAGAATTACACCAGCAGGATGTATAATTGCATTTAGATTTGATAAGCTGGTTACTAATACATTCTCGACTAACACTATGCCTGGATATAATTCTTTAAAATTTTCATAAAGTTCATCATTGTACTTAGCGGGGAAGCTCGCGAACAGAAGGTTGTTTATTTGGTAGTAAATTTTAATATGGGTGGGGCTTTGAAGTCTACAGATATATCTAAGAATATCCGTTTCGCAAACTATGGATTCATGGACACCTGATTTTTTGAGAATATTTGCTATATGCAAGGCACTTCCTGTATTACAACCATTGAGAAGAATACGATGTTTCTTTTGCAGGTATGGAGCTAGCAACGATGCATAAGTTTCATGAACAGTTGAAGGGGTTGCGATAACAATAATATCTGCAGGTTCGACAGCATCTTTTATAGAATTTATCGCTTTTATCTTTACAAACCCCTCACCAAATATACCAGAATATTCTATACCCCCCATCTTTATAATGCCTTTAAAGTGTTCTGGGCAGTAAGCAGAACATAAGGTTACATCAACACCTCTTAGCGCCATATCCACAGCCGTGGCGCAGCCACCATTACCAGCTCCCAGTACCGCAACTTTCATAGACTTCGTCTTCTATGTCTCCTTTATCTTTTTCTTCAATTCTTCAAGGTTCTTATTATACACCAGAGTTCCTTCTTTCAATTTTATTGTTCTATTCCAGTAACTATTGTAATATCCCTGAAATTGAATAATTATGTGTGGATCCTCAGAAATCAAGCCAATACCTAATTCTTCCCTAATATATTTCCCTTTTGACATATCGATGACATAAGCTTTTTTACGGTCAATTATTTGTATTGATTGAGGCGGTGCCGGATATTCTAACTCAACTGGAGAATAATTAATGTGAAACATATCATTATTTTTGTATTTCTCAATTATGGAAATAACCCATTCGAGTTTTTCTTCATTAGAGATTGCCACAATCCATCTAAATAAAATGTGTTGCTCGACCATCTTTTCTACAAGAGTATCCCAGAGTTTTTTTCTAGCACTAGCACCGCCCCCTATTGGAAGTACAGGTGAATGATGAGTAATCTGTATTTCAGTCTTAGCAGATAAAACGTCTAAAAGAAGCTCTTTATACCAATCTTCCTGCGTTACCTCCTTAGACAAACATAACTGTTTGGATTCAAGGGCTTCAATTCTCTTCTCCCCAAGTTTATTTGCTGCCAGAATATAAAGACCAAGAGAACCTATTAATCCTATAATTATCGAAAGAGTAGTCTCGGTAGATAATCTCTTAAAAATACTAGGTATCAGAAGGACTATAGGACCTATGATAACAATAAGGACACCAATTATTTCAAGAAATTGAAATATTTTTTTCATGGAATCTATACCTCTTAGAAATTTTGCCATTTCATTGAGCAAGTTTCTTTAATTCTTCATAGACCTTATCCTCAATCTCAATACCTTTTTCCTTAGCTTGTTTCAACAATTTATCTGCTCTTTGACCAGGAAGCATTACCTCTTTAAAACTAGGTTTTAGACGCGAATTATTTACCTCATTAACAAACTTAGTTACATCATCAAGGAATTTATCTTTGGGTACAAAAAGATCACACACCATTGCAACAAAAACCATCCCTCGATTCCCGGGAGTTGACTTACCAACTTTTGCTCCAACGAACGCACCTCCTAACAACTCTATAACGATTCCTAATCCTGATCCCTTATATCCTCCAAAAGGCAACATTGCACCTTCTATTGCTTCTTGTGGATCAGTTGTAGGTTTCCCATCCTTTGAAATAGCTACATTTTCGGGAATTTTTAAGCCCAATTTTTTACAACGTCTAATCTCAGCTGCAGCAATTTCTGTTGTTGCCATATCTAATACGATCGGGCCGTCATTCGATGGAATCGCTATGCTTATAGGATTTGTTCCAATAATAGGATCCGCACTTCCCCAAGGAGCAACTTTCGTAAAAGCCACACTCCAGTTCATGCCAATTAAGCCCTGATTTGCAGCGCGCCTAGGATTATAACCGGCCAAAATAAAGGGAAACTTATTATTCACTCCTACAATCCCTATTTGATTTTTCTTGGCTTTTTCAATAGCAATATCCATTGCCCGTTTAGCTACAACAGCCCCAATATTGTTATTGCCTATAATATAGGCAGAAATTTGTGTATCTTTTACAATCTCTATAGGTTTAGCTTTCTCTTTTTTCCATTCCAAGATCTCTGGGATTATCGCTGCACCATGTGAAAGGCGGCGTTTACATTGTGCTTCTACTATTTCTTCTGTACATACGTCTGTTTCTTCATCATTAAAACCATGTTTTTTAAATATCTTACGGCAAATGGTTCCAAACTCTTTTACGAACATTTTCATGTTCAACACCTCCATATCTTATATGGTTCATGTTTTTTCCCATTTTCGTCGCCCGCAATTTCGGACAACTTGTTGATATCCGAACTCAGGTTTTTTGTTTCATTTTATACTTTTAATAGAATTTGTCAATATTAAGTAAAAAAGATGCCAAGATGATGTCAAACTGAAATTTAAAATATATATAAAACAAGGATTTTAGTTTAGACGAAACTGGCTAATGGCGTGCTTTTATACAGAAGGCGGCAAATAAATATTAAAAAAGGGGATACTGTATATATAAGACTTAATAATACCCTCTTTTTTTTATTAAAAAAATTTTAAAAAGATAAAAATCCCTTCAGCAAAAGCCAAAGGGCTGGAAATGTCTTGGCTCCCCTAACGTTTTCCAGTTGGAACCAAATTATCCAAGATATGCGAAACATCTATAAACTAAAGGAGTTAATTAACCTTCCTGTAAGTGTTATAAATCCAATTTAATGGCTTATTATCCCTTATTTATCAATAAGATACCCTACTCTTATTCTAACCATATATTGTAAAGGTAGGATTATTATTTTAAGAAAAAGCAAATAACTAAGAGGGCTATTACTACAATTCTGTATTAAAATCATATTCTGAACTATTTTGAAACGAAAAAACAAGTGGATTCTTGTTATCAACAACAAATTCGTAATAAGAGAAATATTCATATTCTTTATAATTTTTCCAATCAGAATAAGATATTTTCACTTTATATCTAAGCCTTTTTTTATTTTCTACTACGTCTTTAATTAAATCCTTGACTATATTAGCTTTATTTATTAGTATTTGCTGAGGGAATACATTACTTCCACCACTTCTTTTTGTCTCTTTATGGCTCAAAGTAATATTATCGATTTTTCCAATGGTATCAATTTTAAAATTTTTGGCTGGAAGATTTCCAACATTTTTTATCTTAAAGGCGATGATTACATTTGATACATTTTTATAATCCCTCCCTTGCTGATTGTCAATAAGTAAACCTATTGTATTTATTTCTACAATACCAATAGCTGGCATGAATATTAAATTTGTTTGTCGTCTGGTTAAGTACAAATTATACATAGTCCCTATGGCTAATACTGTATACAAAATTATTTCAGGATTATCTAATAAATATTGCATTAAAACCTCCTAATTATTTTTTTAAAACATATATAATTTAGACTATTTTCAAAACCAATAACGATAGATCTTTACAATTTACATAACTAATTACTTAAAGGGTACTTATTTTTTAATTATTATAAAATAATAATCTCAAACTAATTCTAATTAGACACTACGACAAATCTTTCAAAAATCCTTCTTTTTTAAAAAAATACCAATAAAAAGCCCTTCAGCAAAACGCCAAAGGGCTTGGAATTGTCAGACTCCCCCAACAAAACGATTTTCGAACTTTTTGTATGAGTGATGAAACTGAAAAGGTATATCTGAAGTTAGAAGAAGTAATTAGTACTTGAAATTATTATTGATTATTAAATCCCTTACAAAAAGCTAGAAAAAGTTACCGAATTATTGAGCTAGTACAACACATCCTATTTTTTCTATGGTTTAATTTTCCATTTTACGGGGGCTTCCCTTAGTGCATCTATCTATTGAAATACCTAAAACCTCAATCATCTGGTTAAGAAACTCCTCAGATCCTATAGGTTTTCCGCTAAAAGTTACCGAAGTATTAAGCTAGTACATATGTCTATTATTTCAATTATATGTGGTGGTGGCACAGACTTCCTGCTTCTCACCTATTCAAAACGAGTTTGACTCAATTACGCAAGGGATAATAGAGAGGGATCTTCTTATTGGTGTCTAACGACAAAGTCACTGGTGGGGATGGAGCGCCAGTGGAATTCTTGTCTAGTGTAGTGTATTTGTTAGCAACTCACGAAAGTTTTTCAGCCACCGAAGGTGCAATTCTCTTAACTTCTAGCCTCCCAGACTCAATTGCCCTTTCAAGTAATTTTTTCAAGCTGCCATATGTATAGCGTTTCACACTACTATCGGAAAAACATTTTACAATACAATTTGCAACCTTACCGAGTGATCTATAAGTTAAATTTACAATATTCACGTGACTGTCGACCAAATCAGCTATCGGCGTTATCCCAGGAGTATCTTGCATGCTTATTCCATATTCCTCTAATTGATTTATTTTCACCCAAACAACGTCGAATGCATCCAGGTGTTGATGGGCAGACACAATTGCCAAAACAGCCTCATCTATCTGCCCTTCATCGTCTATACGCCACATTGACAAGGTGTTATTTGTTGTTTTCATGCAATTTGTAATTGCATCTGCTGATATGTCCTCACCTCTAACTATATCATTCTGTAGCCATTTGCCTTTTTCTATCTTTTTAACTAACAACGACATTTCAGCTCAACTCCTCTTGGAGATCTGCAATAACTTGTTTAAGGTAGTCGTCAAGCCATTTTTCTTCACAATTCACATTCTCCAATACTCTAAGGGAATGCAAGCTACCCCAATTCTCGAATGCCCGGATTCCACACTCGCGGACCTCTACGCTAGCATTCGCTAAAGCAGCTAAGGCTACGGTTGGTCCTTGTGGAGCAACCTCTTGGTAGTTAAAGTGAGATAAAACTCGGAGAATTCCCATGAGTACTGTTTGGTCATTGAAGTTCTCCACGAACAAATTATTAATCCATTCTTTAGAGATAGCTTCGTTTTCGTGAAAGCATTTTCGGACAAGTTCGTCTGCTGGCGTATCTACGCCATATTCGAAATCTTGCTCGCGCAATAGTTGAAGAAACTTTGATGAAAAATCAGTCCTAAATCGCTTCATTCGTTTCGCATTTAGGCGATTTTCAATAGACGAATCGCTGGAAGCTATTTCTACTATTTCTTCTAATAGAGGTGGCTCAACGTCTGTGCCATCTCCTTTCTGAATAACTGAGATTTCGCTTGGTTTTGATGATACGTCAGTTGTGCCACTTTTCACTGTGGTGATTCGAAAAAGTTCACCCATATATTACCTTCCGGATTTGATTAAGAATATCAGACCTGATATCTAAAGCACTACTAAAAAAATCGTTGAATGATTCTGCATTAAAACGAGCATCTTCATTTTCGGGGATCGTATTTATATCAAAGGTAACTTCTATCCTTTCAAATTCTGGGATATAGTTAGCAGGATCGAAAAGCTTCCCCTTTACCCTATTTATATTTGTAATTACATTTAATGGCCCTGATTCCTTTATATGTTTTTCAGATCTTGCAGTACATCTACACTTCCATTCAAAAGGCATGTTTCGCTCATAGAATGGTAGTGGACGAAAAAGCTTCGTATAAACCCCTAATAGCTCTTTATGTGTCATTTCTTTCAACATTCCAGAAGTTATGATAGAAAGCCTATGACCTTTCTTCCTGAAATGACCTAAGATACGAGAAAAAAAATCTTTTGTTTCCTTGGCAAATGTTTCCACGTCTCCTACATTTTTACCAGCCGCTACTACAGGATTTTTTTCAATATCAATGCGGTGACTAGCGAAGTTAATACCCCACTCATTATTCTTGCTATTTAGTCGAAGGCGTACCTGCGGAGAAGGACTTTGTGATCCAATCTCTTGAAATGTTGTGGGCAGGAAACCTTTATCACTAAACATGTTGAGTAGTATAGATATGACCTCCGGGGATGGGATTATATCTGTTGCTTTAACAAAGAAACTTGCTTGATACCTTTCAAGAATGTCAAACATTATAATCTCCTATATTATGAATTCGTTATTGCCAACAATTAATAGACGAAATAGCGTAATTTATGATAATTTTTTGAAATCTTATAATATAAATATACTCCACGAAGTAGCGATTGTCAATTACTCTTCCCCCTTCACTACTCCCGTGCACGTTTAAAATACTAAAAGAGTGTCAAGGAAGCAGTTCTTTTGTCATCCTTAAGGAATATATATTTACCTCATTGAATCGCCACCAAAGGTCAAAAGAATTAGTCTTTTTCAATTTTTCTACGTCTTAGTATTAATACGACAAAGGCTTACAAAATCCTTCTTTTTTAAAAAATAATTCAAAGAAAATATAAAAGCCCTTCAGCAAAGACCAAAGGGCTGGAAATTGTCTGGCTCCCCCCATTGGACACGTTTGGAACTTTTTGTTGGAGTGAATTTATGGAAGAATTACGAAACACCTATAAACTAAAGAAGTTTATTAATCTTCATGTTAGTGTTCCAAATAATGTGTAGTGAAATATAGTCCTTAAATCCTAATGATTTCTTGTTAGCATAGTAAGCATACAAGCGAATGGGAGTATATAGTAGAAAAGGAGAGTATATAAGAGAAAAGAAGCTTATATGCGGGATTTTCAGGGGTCACGAAAAATATAAGCTAATTTAAGCGTGTTTTAAGCCCCTATTTTAAGGTGGCTGGTAGAATCATTAAGTTGGGGCAAATACGCCTCGTATACGCCGTATTTGAAGGTCTAAGAGAAAACGCTAAAAACCTTATATATCAACGGTTTCATTGATTTTTTGCAAAATCAACCCGTAATTCATTGATTGTCTGTTTGATTTCCTTGATTTCAGCAGTAACATTATGGGAAAATTCCTTTTGATTCTTTACGATTTCGGTAATAAAAAACTCTAATTTCCATACTAAATATACAGAAAGCACCAGGGGAAAGCCGTTATTTGCTATTATTTTAGTACATATTCAATATCCAATTCACTTATTTCCTTTCTGCCTGTGCGTGTTAGCACGCAGACAGGTCTCTCTCCCAAGGAAGGTCCGCGGTCCCTTCCGAGGAAGAATATTATAATATATTATCCTACATCCATAACATCAGTAGACTTATAATCAAGTATCCGAGCATTGACTTTAGCCACTAAGTCATTACCATTATTATGGAAGATGTTCTTAGCGATTATAGTATCCATAACTCCTTCAATAGCTGCATCTTGTGCCGCAAAATCAGCGTAATCTCCATCATCCAAGTTCTTGGGATTATTCAGGGTTAGATTTACAGTTTTACCGACACTATCTCTAAACTGCAGATACAGTCTCTTATAACTGGTTACTTCTCCTAATTCGGTTGCCATTATATTTTTCACCTCCTTTTTAGCTAATTAGCTAATAGCCAATTAGCGTGATAAGTGATTAGTAATAAGTAATGAGCAACATAATATTTATATGTTCCCTTACTTTAGGTTTTTCACATTTCACTCATTACTCGTCACTGGTTACTGTTTTTAGCTCTGCTAAAAACTTATTCAGTAAGTTGGGATTCTCTTTCAAGTCTGATTTCATCTAAAGGGTACTTCTGCAGACCTACTAAAGCATTAGCTGTATCATAGACATCTTGGTCTAAAGCAGCTGATTTAATTTTAGTAAAGGTCTTGCTGTTGATGATGGGTGCTCCGGTTTCCGGGTTGCTGCCTACTACTAATCTAAATTGTAAGGCTGAATCACGGGGAACGGTTATTACTGTTGCCATTATTTTTCACCTCCTTTTTTAGAATCCTCAATCAGGTCAAGGACGGATTTTAAATCAAGCAAACCTAAGTGTTGTATGATATATTTTACCATACTTGAGTACTTTTGTCAAGTTTCAAACACCTTCGTCTATTTATATATATAAAAGTGCATTTTCCTCTGATTTCCTTATAAATACTCCTTATTTTATAAAACTAAAAGGGAACCTCCTCGATACAAGAAGGATCCCTTGACTTACCTATATATAAAATTATTATTTGTAAAATTAATAAAATTAGTTATAATAAGCATAAGAATCTATAAAGAATACTCTAAGGGAAATCAGCAGTTAGCTTCCGATATTTCACCTAGAGTCGTGCACAAAAGAAATGGTTCGATTATTTTAAGTTAGGTAAAATGGCGACGCGACCCTAAGATTCAATAGGAAAGAATGTTAATATTATAAGGAGAAAGGCCGCATAATCTTATGTTAGGCAACTTGAACTAGTATCTTTGAGAGAGAAACATGCGTTTTCTTACAAATCGGACCTGCTCATTGATACGTGCAATGGGAGATGCAGCATGATGCGTCAAGGGAATCCAAAGAGAGCTAAAAGAAACAAGCGCCTCTTCGTATTGGATGAGGCTCCATTGCACAAGCCGTCACGAGCTCGCTACATGGAGTTGCGGAAACTCCTGATGAATCCCAACGGACCATCCATACATATCACTACCGCTGAGCTTGCCGACGTCGTCAACGGTAGAGAGGACATCCCTTTGCCTGATTGGGCCACTGTTCATGCGTTTGAGGCTGAACTTGAGTCACTTATCGAGAACAACACGGTGGTGTCGGTCTGTTGGGATTGTGACAGTGTCATTTCATTTTTTCACGACTTGAAGCTGGGGAAGCTGATTGCTCCGGAGTTAGCGATAGTACAGCAGTCTGAGAAAGTGCCATGTCCCTACTGCGGAAGTCTCCGGATAGCCAATTACGATCCAAAGGTCTTGACCACAGGCGAGAAAGTATGCCCTTTAGACATGAACGACTATGATGACGAGCTGGAGGCACCAGCAGACGCTCATCAAGCCGTGGATTCTCAGCAGATTTCACCCAATGAACAATACCTCGATAAGCTGCTGCGGACTGAATACGACATCCAGCCCGACAAGCAAAGTGATGTTTTTAATATTTCAGAGTACACACTTGATAGAATATCCAATAAGTTTGCTAGGGAAGTATCAGACTGGGGAGAAACTCCAGGCTTACCCACGCTTGATCCGAATGCATTAGAGAGCTTTCGGAAACAGCTTTCCCTTTCACTCCGAGCTGATGCCCCTGGCGGCAAGTCCTCTGTACTGGGACATATTTGGTACATGGTGAAGGACATTCTTGCAGATGATTATCCGGAGTTCTGCGATGTAGCCGTTGGGATGGCCGTCAGTCGGGGCATCTCTGCGTCCATGCATCTTGGGGACTCGGGAGAGATGGCGGTGATTGTTGAGATGGGGCTGTTCTTCAAACTGCCTAGGCTCAATCACTTGCTCAGCCTGATATTCGACACTGATATGCTACTTAGGCACGACAAGGGACCAGACTGGACCATTGACGACATTGTTACTAATATAATTGCCGAGCTCACGGATAAACCTATCGACCAAGTGAAGGGAAGGAGAATTCCGGAATTGAACTACCATAGCCAAGAAGAGTTCTTGCGCTCCCGCTTTATCACAGATGCACAGATAGTGTTTGCGATCCTCCACGAACTGGGGCACCTGGCTGACTGGAAAACTTCTCCCCAACTGGCCCATCACAATATCAAAGATCCAAGTCAGAGGGCCTCTGCTATAGAAGCCTGGGCGGATGCCTGGGCGATGGATTTAATCTTTAAGCGAGGGAAGGAGTTTTTAATACCATGGGTTCGATACCGAGCGATCTTTTGGTTATTTGAGTATTGGCATCTAATGGATGTAGTATTGCTCCACTCCAATACAATACATTTTAACTCGAGGTGCCGCTGGGACCTTATCGAATCCATGATTCGAAGGCGTAACAAACATGAAGGCCTTGGGCAGTTGTATATTTATGAGCTCCGCACTATTTTTGATATCACAGTCAACAAAATGGAGGCAACATGATGGATAAGGATAGAAGGATTTTTATTGATGGCGACATTAACGATGAAATAGTGGGTCATGTCGCTAACCTACTTCGTGAACATCAGATCAACGCTGACATTGAGCTTGGAGATTTAACAAAGGCGGCGCACCTCATACCAACTCCGGATATCCTTGCTGCCGCAGCGTCTATTGCTGCCGTTTTGAGCTTTCTACTCAATTTTTGGCAGATTCGGCGTAAAAGCCGTAAGTCTAATATTAAAAAACCATCAAATATTAACGAGGTATCACTTGAGTATCAACTTCAATTGTTCGGAGCGGAGGGATTCGAAGTTGATAGTATCAAGGGGATCAATAAAACCAACTTGGAACGTGCGGACAAGATATCCATCACCCTAAATGACGTTCCAGGGAAACAAATCGTCATCGTAGAGACGGGAAACGACTATCGTGTAAAGATACAGCGAAATAAATTCTGAACTGAATATTCTCTAACAAATCAACAAGGAGGTGAATTGAATGTCACTTTTTGGCAGCAGGAAAAAAAATCCTAAGCGAGGCAAGCCTAACCTGGACCTTAATACTGCGCTCTCGGAGGGAAAGATCGAACTCTTGGAGGGAGGTAAGATCGAGCAAGACGGCCTCGATGTCGAGCTTTTTCACATCGGGGCGCTGATAGAAGGTACCTCAGAGTCTGAAATTAACAAGCTTGAGACGATAATTTTTGGCAAGACCTTTAATGATATGCTTGGAGAGGGATACCGGCCCTCAATCGCGATTAAGGATGACGAGGGGGCATATTGGACAGCAAGCGGGAAATTAAAGACTATTTAAGATAATAAGATTACATAAGATTTTGGGTCTTTCGAAGCAACGAGGGATCCTCGGGATGCATAAATAGTACGCTGCCTAACAAGGCTCTTGCAGCCGACAGCTAAACGCTGCGGCTGAAGAGCGGCGTTATATAAAATGATAGTTTTTACCATAATGATCAGTTAAGCTGAATTTATTGACTTTCTGGTAAATATTTTCTAATCATCCCTTCTACAACGACCGCCCGCCGAGAGCTTTTTTTGCTAAGAAGTTTAATTAAAAGCCTCCACATACATAACAAGACTCTATCGGACATTCTACCAGAAATAATCTCACGCATATCTTATCCGATAAAGCTTTGTTATGTATAGCAAAAAAAAGCATTATATTTTTAACCAGCAAAAAGCTTTTTTAGCCTGGTTAAAAAATATAAAGGCGGGCTAAATTAGATACTTCTTATCGTAGGGCTAAATCTCTATCCCTAATACTCGAATGCCTTCCCCCCCTTCCCTCCCTGTTGCTGTTCACTATACTTCTACGTTTTAACATTTTTTATCTGCCTGCATGCGTGCACTCTGGGCAGAGCAGATAAAAAAAACTAAAACTATCCTAAGAGTTTATGTGTGCGGCATCGATGGCGTTTATAGAAGGCTCATCACCGCAAAAAATGCAGGCAAGCAATTTAAGCATGAGAATTTTTTGCGGCACTGGCTTCTACAAACGCCAGGAGGAGAAAATCCCAGAAGAAAAAAGATGATCCTTCCCTGGCGATAGGTGAAAACTACATAAATAAAATGTTTCTTTTCTTTTAACTTTTTATTTATGGATGTTTTTACTTATCGCTAACCGTAAGAAATCCGATAAATTTAGACACCGAAAAAGAAGGTAAAAAGTTCCAGCAATTATTTCTTCATTTACTTTTTATCTTGTTTTTACGGGGATAAGACTAATCCACTGTTCGTTAACCGCTGCACATTTTATATCAGAATAAAGATATATAAGAGGGGGTGATTTTCCCTTCTTAAATATCTTTTAAGCGTTTGTCTTCTCTTTAGCATTACACGATAAAAATAATTCAAATTTTTCACTTTATTAAATTTTAATTATTTTTTGAGTGTTATGCTTCTTCATTCGCTTTTCTATTTCTGGTATTGTTTTTTGTAAAAGAGGGGTGATTTTCTCCTGTTTACAAAAACAATACTCTTTCTCTCCCTGGCAATACTCTCACCAGGTGAATTACTATTTATCCTGTGAGTGTATTGCTCTTTCTCTGTTTTTCCTCTCTTAGTTTCTCTCCCTTCCCCTTCTCTTCTTCCTGCGATAGGTGAAAAAATCTTAAATCAAAAAGTGTTTTTCTTTTTGTTTTGAGGTATTTTCACCTATCGCATAAACACAAAGAATCAAAAGAAATAGTCACCGAAAAGGGAGATTAAAAAATTCCCGCTATTTTTCTTTCACTTATTTTTTATCTCTCTTTTACGGGGAGAAGACTAAACCACGAGAGATAACAAAATCACGAAAAGGTTCGCAAACAGGGGCGGGGCAAGGGAGAGAGGATCTCGATAATACCCGCAATTATCACTTGTAGAGTAGGAGGTGAATCGACCGCAGTTTTTCCTTCCCCCTTAATGCTTCCCCCCTATTATAAATAGCCTAACCTTAATTTTTTTGCGGTGGCAAATAAAGCGAAGCAACAGCGGGGCTTAAGAGCGTTATTGCCTCTGCATTTATGCTT
>Ga0209991_10000465_pt1 | contig 17801 bp, 16 predicted proteins | sample ChitaG_FD_183167 | JGI IMG/M metagenome (GOLD analysis project Ga0209991, IMG submission 183167) | Deep subsurface microbial communities from South Pacific Ocean to uncover new lineages of life (NeLLi) - Chile_00310 metaG (SPAdes)... | ecosystem: Environmental > Aquatic > Marine > Oceanic >...
ATTGGCTCTGCGGTGGTCTCATATAGACCTTGACCTAGCCACTTTGTCAGTAGTTGAGACATTACACCAGCTCCACAATCGAGAATTTGTTTTCAGGCAGCCTAAGAGCAAAAAAGGCCGCCGCCTCGTAGCCTTGTCGCCTTCGCTGGCAATTCTGCTAAGGGAGCACAAACAAAAACAAGAACTTGACCGAATGATGTTGGGGAAGCTGCTACTGCCAAATGACTTGGTATTCTCAAACCCGGACGGGTCACCGCTACAGCCTGACGGCATCACAAAAGCCTTTACACGTATAGCTCGGTCAATCGGGTTGTATGGGGTTCGCTTCCACGACCTGCGGCATACCCATGCGACGCTTATGCTGTGCCAGGGTATTCATCCCAAGATTGTGAGTGAAAGGCTTGGCCACAGTAGCATCGCTATCACGCTTGATACGTACAGCCGCGTTATGCCCGGACTACAGGAAGCTGCGGCCCAGCGGTTCGAGGAAGGGCTACGAGTGTCCCCGGCTAATATGCCAGTTAAAACAGTTGGTTAGCAAAATGTTAGCAATTGTGGACTTATTGGTAAAAAATAGGGTAAAATCGTATTTGGTGCCAGTGTAGCTCAGGGGGAGAGCAGCGGTTTCGTAAACCGCCGGTCGTCGGTTCGAATCCGACCGCTGGCTATCTGTTTTTGCCTCTTTTTCACCTGCACTATCCGATTTTGCCGACATTTTGCCGACATTTCTCGTCTCAGTTAGCCTTGGCTCCAGTACCTCATCCAGCCGCTTACCAGCTGCCTCCTGAAGTCCTGGCACAAGATGGCTGTATACGTCCAGAGTAAAGGCTACACTTGAATGGCCCAACGCTTCACTAACTATCTTGGGATGGATGCCAGCCAGCAGCATTAGGCTGGCAAAGGTGTGCCGTAAGTCGTGGAAGCGAGTACCCGGAAGGCTTGCCCTTCGTGCAATTCTGGCAAAGTTATGAGTAAGAGTGCCAGGGTCCATAGGAGTGCCGTCAACATTGCTAAATACCAGGTCGTCCTCACTCAGTGGCTTCTCTAGCAATAGACGCTCCGCTTGCCTTTCAGTTCTATATTCCCGGAGGAACAAGGCCAAAGAAGGTGACAGGCCAAGCCGACGCCGGCTGTGTGCACTCTTGGGCTCCTTGAACTGGCATATGCCCCGACGCTTATATAGCACTTGAGTAACAGAAAGTGATGCCAGGTCTAGATCCAAGTCACGCCACCGTAGCCCTAACAGCTCAGCCTGCCTCAGGCCTGTTTTAACTGCCGTGTAAATGACAGGGTAATAACGTGTATCTTGGGCGACGTTGAATAACACTGAAACCTCTTGGGGCATGAGGGTTTTCATCTTTGGCTTCTTAGCCCGTGGAGGATCTACCAGTTGGGCGGGGTTGCGAATTAATAGTCCCTGCCTTGGATAGGCGGGTCATGTCATAGGTGCCACCAGTCAGGGTCGTCTCGACTATTTCATGGCCTTCTGGGCATGCTCCCACGCCTTCTTGTAGTGCTTGATCGCCTTGTCAGGCTTGCCAGCATCTCGATCGGCGTCCCCTTTGTCCAATTCCTCGTGAGCCTTTGCTAGCTCCTTGTTAACCTTCTCCTGCTTTTTCGGGTCTGTGATGGTCATTCCCTCGGTCTCGATTATGAGCGTCTCTGCTAGGATACGGTCAACTTCTACCAGCTTGGCAATGCCCTCCTGGGCACAGGCTAGAGCTTCGTCACTGATCTCGTCCTTCTTGCCGCTCTTCTGCGGCAGCTTGTCCAGGTCGTCTATGACGAAGTCGCCGTAGTTATCACCAATATCGATGGGTTTTGAGCAGGAGGTGTGTATCTTCGCCACCTCGACGCCGCCGATCTCGAGCCGGATCTCCGGGTGCAGCTTCCCGCCCGTCGCCTCGCTCGCCTCAACCACAATGGTAGTGTTGCCAGCGTCGATATCCTTAAGCGAAAACTCGAACGGCGTGAGGAGGAGGCCATTCTTCAGTAGCACCTCACCAGCAACGGGGCCCAAGCCCGTGTACTCCAGCACAATACGCGAGATGCCGCTGCACTTGTCGCTCACGTCACCCTTAAGCAGGTGCATGAGCTCCTTGACAGCGTAACGCTCGTAGTCAAACACCTTCTTGCCGTGTTTATAGTCCAGATGGGTCTCGTCCATCCAGAGCTTGGGATCGAGGCTCTCATCTATCTTTTTGATGGCCTTACTGATTCGTTTTGACTCGTCAACATGCATCGATAGGCAGTTTATGACTTGTTCCTTGAGGTCCTTGAGGTCGCGTGAACCCGGGACTGTAACCGTTACCGTGAGCGTATCTTGACCAAGCCCACCATCATCGTCGGTTACCGTCAAAGTCACGATAAAGGTACCATGGTCTGCGTAGCGATGGTCAACCTCGAGAGCCCCGTCCGCGGTATCTCCATCTCCAAAGGCCCAACGTATTGTGTGGGTGTCCAGCCAGCCAGGATCGGTAAAGCTGCCACTCAGGCTAACCATGTCGCCTTGATTAACCGTCTGATCTGCCCCGGCCTCTACAATTGGGGCCACGTTGGAGACAGTCACAGTGGTTGTGTCTGTGTCTGATAGTCCATCATTATCCTCTACCTTGAGGGTGATATTGTCAGCATAATCGTCACCCCAAGTGTATGAGGCTATTTCCCCTGTTGCATCGTCAAATAGACCGTCATAATTCAGATCCCAATCATAGGCGACAATCGTGCCATCTAGATCAGAAGAACTACCGCCATCAAAGGTTATCGGGGAACCCTCAGCGCCTATGTAGGGTCCATTGGCATCGGCTGTCGGTGCTTGGTAGGTCATATCAATAACAGTAACTTCCACCGTATCAATTCCTACCCCACCATCATCGTCGGTTACTGTCAAAGTCACGATAAAGGTACCATGGTCTGCGTAGAGATGATCAACCTCGAGATCCCCGACTGCGGTATATCCATCTCCAAAGTCCCAATCTATCGTGTGGGTGTCCAGCCAGCCAGGATCGGTAAAGCTGCCACTCAGGCTAACCATGTCGCCTTGATTAACCGTCTGATCTGCTCCGGCCTCTACAATTGGGGCCACGTTGGAGACAGTCACAGTGGTTGTGTCTGTGTCTGATAGTCTATCTTTGTCGGTTACCTTGAGGGTGATATTGCCAGCATAATCGTCACCCCAAGTGTATGACATTGTTGGCCGTTTTGCATCGTCAAATAGACCGTCATCATTCAGATCCCATTCATAGCGTTTGATTTTGCCATCTGGATCAGAAGAATTACTGCCGTCAAAGAATACCGGGGAACCCTCGGTAACCTCGTAGGGCCCACCGACATCGGCTATGGGAGTGTGAGCATCATAGACAGTAACTTCCACCGTATCAATTCCTACCCCACCATCGTCATCGGTTACAGTTAAGGTAACGGTATAGACACCATTGTTGCCATAGGCATGAGTCGGGGTTAGGTTTCCGGATGCCGTGCTACCATCTCCAAAGGCCCAATCTATCGTGTGGGTGTCCAGCCAGCCAGGATCGGTAAAGCTGCCACTCAGGCTAACCGTGTCGCCCGGATTAACCGTCTGATCTGCTCCGGCCTCTACAATTGGGGCCACGTTGGAGACAGTCACAGTGGTTGTGTCTGTGTCTGATGATAGTCCATCATCGTCCTTTACCTTGAGGCTGATATCGCCAGCATAATCGTCGCCCAAAGGGTATGATGACATTGTTGGCCCTGCTGCATAGTAAGATCGACCATCATAAGTCAGATGCCATTCATAGCTTTCGATTTGGCCATCTGGATCAGAAGAACCACTGCCGTCAAAGAATACTCGGGAACCCTCGGTAACCTCGTAGGGTCCACCGGCATCGGCTATGGGAGCTTGTAGAGTTTCACCTGGTGAACTTTTGTGTGGTGAACTTTCGGCGTTAAAATCCCTCAGTATTTCTGAAGGTGTTTTCTTATAGTCATAAGTCGCAAGCTCGTCGATGCATCCATTCAACTCCTCTCCTGCCGACAATCCAAGAGTATTGTGTGTAGAAGTAATCCCGACTCCGGAACCTTTGTTCTCACCATCTATATACAATATAGTCCCAGTGTTATCCCAAGCTATTGCGAGATGATGCCAGCCAGGAAGGAGAGCTGATGTGTCATAAACCACCGTTGACTGGCCAGACAACCGTAATTCAGCCCCATATAGAAGAAGCTGTATTCCTTTAGTGTTCTTAGTGTTTGTCCTAAGTATGTCTTCTGGCTGTCCATCAGCCGATGTCCAGTCATCCTTTTTTACCCACAGTTCTAACGTCCCCGGATTCTTAACGAATTTTGACGACGGCCCCTCTACACCATATAAAATATAGCCTCCCCATGTTCCTCCGCCATCGAAGGACACACATCGTTCCATATCAAACCCTTGCCCGTTATCACCACTACGTTCGAAACTAACCGTCTCCTTAATCTCTCCAAGTGTGTCACCATCGAATGCGTCATATAGTAAGATACTTTCTGGGCTTGGTGAAGCCGCAACTTGGATTGGATTTAGAGCTTGAGCAGCAATTGCGATTAACAAGATAGCTACCATAATGATACTTGTTGCTTTACTGACTGCGTTTTTAGGTATGTTCTTTACTCCGTCCAATATTTCCTCGCTAGGCTGGATTTATCAAATCATAGTTAGGGCTCGTATTCTTTTTATTCGTAGATTGATAATGGTCTCTGGACTGCTACCTATGTGTGGACAGAAAGGGTTAGGGGAGTCCGGTGAGGTAACATCCTATTATGTTATTCCCAATGATTTGATTGCGCCCTTCGCGCCAGTGATTAACCAAGTCAATACCGTTCACCTCATTGTTTTCAATGCTGTTGTGAATGATTCTGTTTCTCGAGGAATCCTGTAGCAGGATAGCATTTTAGTTGCTTACTATCATCTATTATTGATAATAGTACTTTAGCCATATATCGACAATAGTTCTTTAGTCATAGATAGTTAGTCATAGGTAATTACGGGTGTATTAGCCCTCTTATGTATGTGGGCAGCGAAAGTGGGACAATTCAGTCTTCAAAGTTAACGGACACTTCAGTGGCTGCTGTCCTGCCCCCTGACGGCTCTATTATAATCCTTTCTTGCTTGTAATGTCCTGTCTTTCGCCTCCTTTCTTCTCTGTAGTATCTCGGGGTGTCTGCCTGTATAGACATCATAGGGTGTGACATCACTGAGTCCTTCATGATAGCGCCGGTAATTGTAGTACTCGATGAATGCTTTAATCGCTTCAGTCAGTTCGCCTGGCATCTCGTACGGTACCAGCTTGATATCCCCCTTGATGGTGCGGTGGTATCTTTCTATCTTGCCGTTGGTCTGAGGGTGATAAGGAGAGGCTACGATGTGCCTGATCCTCACCAGCCTCAGGTATTCACCAAACTGCCGGGAACATTGGCCACCATTATGAACAGCGTAACGACTAGTATCGACCACAGCAGAGCCGACCGTCTCGTTTTTGGACTAATCTTCTTGGTAAGTTCAGATTGGTCCTCTATTGTTGCTCCTCTTGGTAGTTTATTACCTGGGATTTCCTGTATCAACTACTTTGACTATGTTAAAATTTCCACCAATTTGTTGTCAGGGAGTTGCAGTAAGCCCAACTCCCCTTAAGGAGACTCGAACCACCCTTTGAATAACTAGGTTTCGATGCTAAAGGCTGAGACTGATAGCGAAGACATCGGCATGCATGTGCGGTGCAAACCGTTTTGTGCACTTTGTGACAACGGCCTCTACGTGTTGAGCACTTCGCCTTTTGTATAGCTTGTTGATCTTACTACCATTGGAGGTGGTGGAACCCTCAGCCATGTGGGCAAAGAGCCAGAACCTGAGGAGAAAGATAGTAGCTCCGACGGTTGATTAAGAGCTGACCGACGGTTTTCTCCTATCTCTTAGCCGCCGACACAATTGATTAGCGCTGGCGCTGTTCCTTTGCTTTCTCAATCTCAGCCTGCAGAAGGGAAGGGTTATGCCCCAATATTACTGCCTGGGCAAAGTCCTGCTGGGCCTCTACGTCCATATTCAGGTGGGTGTGGGCCAATGCCCGGACAGCATAGGCCTGAGCATTTTCGGGGGCTAGGCGAATGGCCTCGTCGTAGTCCTGGATGGCACGCTGGAATTGAGATAGTCGAGCGTAGGTTAGCCCCCGGTTGATATAGGCCAAGGTATACTGAGGGTTGAGGCGGATGGCCTCGTCGTAATCCTGGATGGCACGCTGGTACTGGCCGAGCCGGGCGTGGGCGATACCCCGGTTATTAAAGGCTAGGCTATACTTGGGATTGAGGGCAATAGCCTCGTCAAAGTCCTGGATGGCACGCTGGAATTGGCCGAGGCTGATATAGGCCGTGCCCCGGTTATTGTAGGCTAAGGTATACTGGGGGTTGAAGTCAATGGCCTCGTCAAGGTCTTGGATGGCACGCTGGAATTGGCCCAGTTCCCCGTAGGCGAGGCCCCGGCTGTAGTAGGCCTCAGCATACTGGGGGTCTAGGCGGATAGCCTCATCAAAGTCTTGGATGGCACGCTGGTGCTGGCCGAGCCGGGCGTAGGCGATGCCCCGGTTGATGTAGGCTGGGGCAAGGTAGGGTTCTAGGCGGATGGCCTCGTCGTATTCAGCTATGGCCTCCTTCAATTTACCTTGGCTCACAAGCTTCACACCAGCATTGTAGTGTTCCTCAGCCTCACTCAAGCCGCGTTTTTCCAGCTGGAGAGGAGCCACCAGATTATCGACGGGAGCATAGTCGTCCGTCAGGAGGATGTTGCTTCGGGCATTGAGCCAGGATGTAAGGGTGTCCTCGGGCGTGATGTGGCTGACGGGACGGCCCCGTCCCGCCTGGGTGTTGGCGTCACTAAAGGCTGTGGAGGACAGCGGCTGGAACGAGCCCACCACCACATGGGGCTTTCGACTATCGTCCTCCCATTCAGGGCCATCCTCAATTAGGTACACGTAAGGGAAAGTCCGCTGGAGGGTGTTTACGTAGGCTCTGAGAAACCTCCCACTGTGGAGTTTGTCTACCACATTCACCGCGTAGATGCCATCGTCCTTCAGCAGTGCTTGGATTTGCTCGTTGAACTCCCTGGTAGTAAGGTGGTACGGAACGGAAATGTCGTTAAAGGCGTCCCCACAGACCAGGTCATATTGGCCTTCGGGTAGCTTTGGCACTGCCATGCGCGCATCCTCATTATAGGTCACGATGCCGGTGTCTGGAGACAATCCCAGGTATTCAAAGACCACGCGAGTAACCTCCGGGTCGATCTCGATGACCTCCAGGATGCTTTGAGGATACATCTCCTCGAGATACCGGGGCATTACGTAGCCGCCACCTCCAATGAACAGCACCCGAAGGCTGGGATTTCGTTGGGCTACATAGGTCGCCACGTCCGCGAAGACCTTCTGATAGCTTGACACCATGAAGGTGGGGTCTTCCAGAGAAACGTAGCTGTGTATCAGAGCATCCAGGCGAAGTACCTTCACCGTCCGGCCTTCTTCTATGGTGTCTTTCACACGGATGCAATAGTAGTTGCTCTCCCGCAAACAGTCGGAGGCCAGGGCTTTGCTGGATATGGTGAAGCTACCGACGCCAAGGAGGAGAACGAGGCAAGCCAAGGCCGGCACCTTCGCTCGCCACAGACTTCCGAACGCCAGGGCTATGACGAGCAACACCAGGGCAACCACGAGGATGATGGACCTGGTCCCAATCCACTGAATCAACACAAAACCGGTAATGAATGTCCCGAAGATGGCGCCAGCAGTGGAGACGGCGTAGATCTTCCCCACCACGTTGCCGGTGTGGGACAAGTCCCGGAGTCTGAGCTTGATCACCACCGGGGTCACCATCCCCAGGATTAAGCTGGGTAGAAAGAATAGCGTGGTCGTCAGGAAAATGATCCGCGGTATGAGGGACAGCACTTTTAGAGCATCCGAAACGAGATTTACCAGGGGCAGCACACTCAGGCTGAAAATGCCGCTGGCCAGTAGAATGAGGCCCAGGGTTGTAGGCGAGGGAAATCGGTCGGCTAATTGACCGCCAAGGTAGTTCCCGATGCTTATGCCAGCTAGTACCACGCCGATAATGCTGGTCCAGGTGTAGAGCGAGACGCCGATGCTGGGGGCGAGAATCCTAGCAGCCACGATCTCGATGACCAGTCCACAGGTACTCGCGGTGAACACAATGAGGTACGGCTTCAAGGAGTTCGCTAAGTATAGTACCCTTCCGCCTTCTACGTGGCTTCCTCGACCCTTCTTGCCTGTTTGTTTACGCTGTCCCATGTCTCTACCTCCTCTTGAATATCGGCTGTCCAATTTCTGTCATATGGGCGTCGTTAACAACATTGTCACAACCTAGTAATGGACATTTTGAGATCCTGAGCTGGTTTTGTCAATGGTTAATCGTCTTTCTCTTAAGCAAGTGCTCCACTCTGGAGGAGGAAAGAGGATGCAATTGCTTCCTCTAATATAACAAAAGCCCCTTTTGTTTCACAATGAAGCTGTAAAAGCAAAAAGCACCTTAACAATTGAATAAAGCTTAAAGCTGAACGCTTGCCCTAATCTGAAAAAGGGGGTAAGCGATGACTGGACACTGTAGCAAGTGCGGTAAAATCTGGACATTAGAAACAAGGCAAGGCTTATGCCAGTGGTGCGGACAATCAGCGATGTGCCAGACCACACGGACACAAGCCCTGCGCTCTATCAAGTCTAGGTCAAACGGTAGAAAAAGGCAAGCTCCGACTAACGGTAATGGCTACGACCAGCTAGACGGTGAGTGGGCACTATATTATAAGGTAGCCCGATACTTTATCCACAAGGTAAGGTTTGCCGATAGTGAGGACTTTTTACACGACCTAATGCTGGAGATGGCAAAGGTCAAGGCTAGCTATGAGGCAAAGGGTAAGCCATTGACGGAAGCGGGGCTTATGCGGGTAGCCAGCTATGAGCTATCCGACTATTGGGTAAAGCAAAGGCGTCTTACCACTTGGCTAGACTGTGGTAACTGTAGCAAAGAGCAATCTTCTCCACATTAGTAAACCCCATGCTTTCAAGGGTTCTTTGTTCCCGAGGGGACAGGTTTAATTCCCGAATGTCCATCGAAGCCTCCTCACCTAAGCTTTCTTTAATTTTCGTTCCTGTCAGCCGTATTTATTACGAGACCATTCCACAGGTATATAGGCCCAGCCCCCATGTCCTCTTGGGCCAGGCTCAACGGCAAGTTCATCTGGGTGGTTCACCAAAATCCTTATTCCCCAAGGGCGGCCCCATCTGCTTGTTTGCCTCTCCTAGCTAAGGAGCGGTAGAAGTCTTTGACTCTCAACCACGGATTCTTGCCCGGAATCCTTTTTCTTGAAGATAATCCTCCCAGCCCTATCAAGGCGGGCGCGTTTGCTTGGCGTTATATCCCACCAGTATGTAAACCGCTTCCCTTCGTAGCGCTTTGACTCACAGATCACGGATTCTGGGTAGGGTGCGTGGGGCTTTTGCGAGGTTTCCGGTCCTAGGGAAAAGCTTTTCTCTGTTATAGTTATATCCTCACTACCCCTTGGGTCCCAGTACCCTACAACACAAAATTCCCTAAGATCAGGAATATCTAGAAGACGATTCGCCAAGGGCAACAAATGCTCTGTAACATATTGGTAGGGTCTTTGTCCATGTGCCAGCGTAAGTTCAATGTAGTTCACAGGCACAACCAGACAGCCATATGCATATTCGCCAGGCCTGTGCCGAATGGCACTCATTATTTTGATTATATCGAGCTCTAATCTTGGCAGTCGGCCTTTCTCTATTTCAACCAGCGTTCCTGGCAATGTGGGAAGAACTATGTCAATCTCAAATTGTCGATGGGGCTTCCATAACCGGAGTTTACATTCCACTTTTCCCGATCCTCCAAATCGGTGACTTAGTTCATTACATATCTTCTTATCAAACTCCTTAACCTCCACCTTAAGAGGTTTACCATCTTGGTCAAAGAAGATTGCGTCAGGCACATCTTCAATAGCACCAACTAGATCATCCAGCCAATCTGGGTGCGTGTTGTGAAGATAATGTACCTTTTTCACACTGCTCACTAGAACGTCCTGAGCTAACCTATTTACCCTTTAAGAACTGACCAGGCAGATCATTCCTTTCAGTTACTCATGCAGACAAGTAGAGTCCATGTTTTTCAAACGTGATTTCATTTTAGCACAAAATGTGCTCCTTGGGAACACTAATTGATGGAATTTTCTCTTATTATTGGCTTGTGCGCAGGAAGAACATTATCGGTTCACGTGTTCGCAAGGCTAGGAAAGAGTCCCGGATTACTCAAATGGAGTTAGCCGCTCGATTGCAACTCCTAGGCATAACCATAGACCGCTCCGGTATAGCAAAACTGGAAAGTGGAAGAAGGCCTGCCTCAGACATCGAGGTTGCCGCTATCGCTAAAGTTTTGAAGGTTCCTATACCTTGGCTATTTGAGGAGAGCAACAACCTGCTTGACTCACTGGGGGATCAATGAAACGGTGTCGTTGCCACTCGGGATATAGTACCTAAGAATCTCACCAAGAGAGCCTTCGAGACGGTGCAACAAAGCAGTGGTTATCGGCAATTGGCAGACATAAGATCTTGCAGGGCACATGATGTAGCGTAGGACGGGACAAATTTTGGCCGATGCACAAAAGACAATTTTGTCGCCAATCTAGTAATTTGAGATCGGTAAGTGGCAAAGCTAAGCTTACGTTCTGCTACTAAGCCATGTGCGCTGCAATGCCTAGCAATCAGGTGAGAATCACATCTTTTGTGACTTGGGCATCAATCATTTAGATAGGACCGAAATGTCACTAAGTGAATCCATATAATGGCTAGGCTTAATCTAAGGCTTATTTGCCGACATTTTGCCGACAAACTGTTTAGCACCCAGTGGTACAGGGTGGTGCTGCCAGATACAAACCAAGTCTTGAGCCAGACTGGATAAGCCTGTATGCTATTTGATGTCACCAGGTGGCATATCGGACTTAGAATTCGTAAACCGCCGGTCGTCGGTTCGAATCCGACCGCTGGCTCCACAGAAACGGTCGGCATCAACTGGCTTTTTGAAAGTAATAGCCGACTCCGGGTTCAGTTATGATATATCTGGGTAGAGCGGGGTCTGGTTCTATCTTTTGACGCAGATGTGAGATGTAGATGCGCACATAATCCACATCATCTGTATATTCCCAACCCCACACCTTTTCTAAGACCTGCTTGTGGGTAAGAATGCGACCAGCATTCTCCACCAGGAGGGCAAACAAGCGAAATTCTCTCGGGGTCAACTTCACCTGCTTTCCATCCACCATAACCTTCCGCTCAGCAACATCCACCGTGAGGAAGCCATCACCATAGGTAATCTCCATCCTCGCCTCCGGTGAAGGGGGCAGCTCAGCGCGTCGTAATATCGCCCGCACTCTCGCCACCAGTTCTCTATTACCCACTGGCTTAAGGAGGTAGTCATCAGCCCCATAGTCAAGCCCACGCACTATATCATCCTCAGCTCTCTGCTTACCAGTAAGTAGGATAATAGGCGTATCAGTGACATCACGGATACGGCTGCAGGTCTGCCAGCCATCCAGCCCTGGCATTACTACGTCCAGGAGCACTATATCCGGCTTATGGGCAAATAAAAGGCGTAGCCCCTCCTGCCCATTACTGGCTTTGAACACCTCGTAGCCTTCATGAGTAAAAATCTGCTCAGCCAGTCTAAGAAAGGCGGTGTCATCATCAATTACAAGGATTTTCCTCCCCATTACCAGCTCCGTTGATGCTAAGTGCTATCTTTTGGTGTGGCGCAACATCTCGGCAATCACTCCGGGTAGTTCACGGGTATTGATGGGCTTTGATACATAGGCATCACACCCTGACTCAATAATCCCCTCTTTGTCTCCCTTCATAGCATAGGCAGTAATGGCAATGATGGGAATATGGCTGAATGCCGGGGTCTCCCTGAGCTTTTTAGTCACCTCAAGCCCGCTCAATTTGGGAAGCTGTATGTCCATTATAATGAGGTCTGGTAGCTCTCTGAATGCTACTTCCAGTGCCTCATCCCCGTCAGTTGCTTTAAGCAGAGTGTAGTCCTTGTCTCTAAGAACCATTTCTATCAGTCTCATATTTTGGGGGTTGTCTTCGACAATTAGTATCTTCTCTTTCATGTTCCTCATTAGATATGGCTAATCGGCTGTTGCCAGCGGTAGGGTAAAGGTAAATCGGCTTCCCTTTCCGTATTCACTCTCCACCCAAAGTCGCCCACCGTGCTTTTCTATAATCTGTTTGGCAATTATCAACCCCAGCCCGGTGCCACTCTTCTCCTTGGTTAGGGGATTGTCCAGCTGGTAGAAAGGTTCAAACATCCTTTCTTGGTCTTCTTTCTTGATACCGATGCCGTTATCAATCACGCTGACCTGACACCAACTATCCTCCCTGCCTGCCTTAATCTTCAGCTTGCCTCCGTCTGGGGTAAACTTGGACGAATTGTCCAGTAGATTAAGGAGCACCTGTTCTACCTTGGCCTTACTAGCATAAACCAAGGGAAGCCCCTCTTCTATCTCAATATCAAGGCTTTGCTTCCTTGGCATAAGTATAGGCGCCATAATTCTGGTTAATGGTTCTATGAGCTCGCTGAGAGCAAAATTTGTCAGCTTGAGTCTCATCTTGCCCGATTCTATCTTGGACAGGTCAAGGACCTCGTTAATTAACCCCAGGAGGTGCTTGCCACTGCTCAGGATGTCGTCAAGGCACTGTCTCTGCTTGTCATTAATCTCTCCCGGCACCTTGTCCATCATCAATTCAGAAAAGCCAATAATGACATTGAGTGGGGTGCGCAATTCATGGGACATATGAGCCAGGAATTCGGACTTTAACCGGTTCGCCTCATCCACCTCCCTGGTTTTTTCTATAAGTTCCTGCTGTTGTGCCATCAGCTCTTCATTGGCAGCACGAAGCTCCTCATTTTGGGCATTCAGTTGCTCATCCTTCTTCTGGAGTTCCTCCTCCGCTCGCTTGCGCTCGGTGATGTCCCGGCACACGCAGAAGACCAGCTTCTGACCCGCGTACACGGCCCCATTGGTGCTGATTTCAACGTCATAGACCGTACCATCCTTGCGACGATGGTACGTCTGGAAGTGGTCGCCGGTTGCGTCAACACTCTGGAGCATCTCGAGCAGTTGCTCGCGTGTCCACTGAGTATCCCAATCCCACACATGGAGCTGAGCGGTTTCCTCGGGGGAGTATCCGAGCATCTCGGCAAATCGCTGGTTCGCCTCATATACCTTGCCATTCTGATCAAGGATAACGATCCCATCTCTGGACTGCTCGACCAGGATACGCCGCCGGGTCGCTTCATCGACCAGCGCCTCCTCCATCCGCTTGCGCTCGGTGATGTCGTGGGCAATGTGGACAGAGCCAACAACCTCGCCTTTGTCATCAAATATAGGTGATGTAGATACTTCAAGATGAATCCCCAGGTTAGGTTCGAAGAATTCCGCCGAAGCCGACCCTTCGATCTTAAGTGTTTTTTTATGAGGGCAATTGGGCACAGGCTCGTTTGTCCCATGGACTATTTCATAACAGGTTTTGCCGATAAGCTCCATAGGTTTCATCTTAAAGGCATCAGCAAAAGCCTTGTTCACCCTTAGAAGCCTGAAATTCTTATCGTTAATGAAAACTAAATCAGTAATGGAGTCAAAGGTTGTTCTCCATTCCTCGGTTGCCCGCCTCATCTCCTCCTCCATCTGCTTGCGCTCGGTGATGTCGCTGTATATGGCATATACTGCAACTGTTTTGTTACCAAACTGAATAGGGTAGTGAAGCAAGGAAACATCTACCAGGCTGCCATCCTTATGTTTTCTCACCGTCTCTATCCGAGACACTTGATTATTGAGAGCAGCCCGAGCCAAAGCAGACGCTTCCTCAATACGGTCTTCAGGAACAACCATATAGTAAAGAAACCGACCTTTGACTTCCTCAGCCCGGTAGCCAAAAAGCGTCTCAAATCCCCTATTGACTTGAACCACCCTGTCAGTATCATCCAGCATAGCGATAGCATCAGGGGAGTTATCGAAGAGTTGCTGGAAATAGGCTTTCTGACGCTTAAGCTTCTCCTCCACCCGCTTGCGCTCGGTGATGTCCAGGGAAGGTGTGTTTTTGAGTCCCTCTCCTTTTTTAGGCATGACCAGCCCCCCCGTTCTTCTTATATATCTTTGCCTTGGCATCAAGGCACTCTAGCTTCTCACGCAGATTACTTGTTGGTGTCTCTACCTCGCCTAGAATCAGGTAGCCGGGGGCAGCCAGTGAATCATAGAGCATGCCCAGCACCCTCTCTTGGAGTGTCTTCTGTAGATATATCAGGACATTGCAGCAGAATATACAGTCCAGGTTCAAAAAGAGCGGCTTTGTAGTTGAAGCCAAATCAAAGTAGGAGAAGCTGACCATTTGCCTGATGTCAGTCGCCACCTCATAGCATTCACCGCTGCGGGTGAAATAACCTTCGAGGATGGCGGAAGGCAGACCCTCTACATCCTGTGAAGAGTATACTCCCGCCCATGCCTCTTTCAGAGCTTGCCGACCGATATCGGTGGCATGAATTGATATATCTAAGTCAGGTAACCTGTGCCCCAGGAATTCGGCAAGCATTATAGCTATGGAGTATGGCTCTTCACCCCGGGCACAGGCGGTGCTCCAGAACCTCAGGCTCCGCTCACCTTGTTTTCGCTCGTGTGATACCAGTTCGGGTAACACTAGTCCAGCTACCTGCTGAAAGGTGTAGGGGCTTCTGAAGAAACCGCTTACCTTTATGGTAAGGTCATCAGCAAGCCTTTGATACTCTTCGGGGTGGGCATCAAGAAACTTCATATAGGCCCAGTATGTTCTCACCCCCGTGGCGTGAAGTCTCTTTTCCAGACGACGGGTCACCGTTCCACGCTTATATTCCCTGAAATCGTGCCCGCTGTCCTGATACACCTTCTCCAAAAGTGGCTCAAGAGCTATAGCATCATGCTCTGCAACCGTATCTCCCATATCACAGTCCTAGCCTCCCAGCAATCAGCCTTATGCCAAGTGTAGCATAAAAGGACATAAAATGCCAGTAGGCATTTGCAGTATGAGATACAAGTTGGTGGAAGTCAAGCTCGTTGGGAAAGGGGAGGATAGCCAATAACGCCGGCTATAAGTGGGGTTTAACCAGGAATGGTATTAGCTTATTTTGGGGATAAGTTTAGTAGCTGTTTGCCGCCTCAGAAAGTTAAGGCACCCCTGGAATAAACGGCTATTGCAGTGAGGGTAATAATGATGGCAACGGTAGTGATTCGGGCTAAGATTAGCTGGGGAATGCCTGTCCTCGGGGCTCGGTGGGTATCCCTGCGGGTTATCCAGTCTTGGCGGTTAAGCGTTAGCAAGCTATAAATTCTAATAATGGCGGTAGCAAAATTTACCCAGACATAGGTTGGTAAGAGGACAATGTCAGCTGGGCGCCTGGCTAAATGGGGGATGATTTTTATGCCTGTCATAGAGGTTGATGGAGCTAGGTTTCGGAGTATTGATGGGGCAGGGGGGTTAGTCTATGAGGCAAGGGATTTATCTTACTAGATTGAGAAAAGCAAAAACTATTAAGCCGATTATCCCAATCGTCTCCAGAGCTAAAATAACTGGACGGGGTTCGCTTATAACCACCTGTCCATGATAGGCAATAAGGCCAAAGTGAACCAAGAATGCAATACATAAACTTATAACTAGCACATTTGCTAAAAAATATCGGGCTCGCATATTGACTCACTCCCAAAGTTACTTGAGATAATTGCCTCTCTCTTGTTTATTAATTACCATTCCTCTCTTGGCACTATTTGTAATTCAGTCTCATAATTAGGCAAGTAACCAAATACTGCGTCCGGCGGTGCATCTGTTAAGATGCTTCCCTTAACTTCTTCGTATTGCCCCTGATATTCAGGGATTTGCTCCCCCTCCTCATCAAAGACCATGACCATATCGTTTTGGCATCTAATAACGGTCTTAATCACCTGGTTGTCCTCCTTCCCAACTTGGTAACCTTCAGTCCATATTTGGTGTCTGATATCCAGCACTTTGACGCCTGATACTTCGTCAATTAAGAATTCTGGGTATGGATTTTGGCTTCTGTTCATTTTATCTCCTCCTTCGTCTCTTATTATTGCTACACTCATACTAAAACTGTGGAATTAATTGTTCATAAAATTGGTGTTTAAATTTCATTAAAATTTAACAGGTGTGAACATCAGGTTGTGAGATTGTTTATTAACCTCACCCCCTTACTATTTATTTGCTAACCTACCCCCTTTGTCCCCCTCCCTTACCAAGGGAGGGGGAAGAATAATTATTAAGAGAGGCTTCGCCTCTCTTTAACTCTCTTTTATTACCTGCTGCTTTGAAGGAGAGGGGGAAAGACTTTAGAGAGGGGCGAAGCCCCTCTCTTACCTACACTCCCCCTTCCCTTATTAAGGGAAGGGGGTCAGGGGGATAGGTTGCTAAACGACCTCAAGCTATTTATCTTGAGTTTCCCCCGAGTTTCCCCTATAATTTCCTCGTCGGGTGCCTTGAGGATAGATTAAATTGTAGGTGGGTAGGTTGATGAGCAAATTTATAGATAAACTAAATCAGGTTTCGCGGGCTGTGCCTCAGCCTGTGGGGTTTAGGACGACGCAACCGGTCTCGCCGAAGCCAAAAATATTACTTGTTGCCAGTTTGGCTCAGGCTAATGTTGAAGACTTGGCTGATTATGTGGCTGGAGCTGATGCCGGGCTGTTGCATATCTCTGAGTTAGGTTCAGGAGCAAAAACCCTGCAAAAGATATCTCAGGTGGTGCCTGATATTCCCTGGGGTGGGTGGCTGAAAGGTAGTGGTCGGGGAGAAATAAAACAGGTGGTCAAAGCTGGCTGTGATTTTGTGGTTTTTCCAGCAGCTAATACACCCCTGGCAATATTTCAAGGTGACGAGGTGGGGAAGATATTAGAGGTAGGGTCATCACTCAGTGAGGGCTTGTTGAGGGCAGTTGATGAGTTGTCGGTAGATGCTGTGCTTATTGCCAGTGAGCAGGAGGAGGGCTATTTTCTTACCTGGCATCACCTTATGCTGTTTAAGCGCTTTGCTGATTTGTTAACTAAACCCTTATTAGCTTCAGTGCCATCAAATGTAACAGCTAACGAGCTCCAGGCTATATGGGGAGCCGGGGTTAATGGTGTGGTAGTAGAAGTGGGGGTTGGGCAGCCTGCGGAGAGATTAAAGGAGTTGCGCAGGATAATTAATAAACTAGTCCCTCCATCACCACGCAAGCCGGGGAAAGCAGAGGTTTTGCTACCTTATATTGGTCGGGAGACGAGTATAGAAACTGAAGAGGAAGTGGAGGAAGAGTAGCTTTAGGTTGAGCAGTTTTACATAACATCAATGGCTAGGATGTAACAATTGCCATGACTTCCCTTCAGTAGTGATAGCCGGAGCAATTACTATCTCAACCTTATGCATTTCTTGAATGGTAGGCACACCGCAGATGCCCATCGCAGTGCGAAGAGCCCCGATAAGGTTCTGGCTACCATCGGTAACTGAAGCCGGACCGAAGAGAATTTGCTCTAGTGTGCCAGTGGTACCAACTTTTATTCGGGTTCCTCTAGGCAGTGCTGGGTGTGGGTTGGCCATACCCCAGTGATAGCCGAGCCCCGGTGCCTCTTTGGCTTGAGCCAGAATGGAGCCCAGCATTACGGCATCTGCCCCTGAAGCAAAGGCTTTACACAGGTCACCGCCGTTGCCAAT
>Ga0209991_10000467_pt1 | contig 17760 bp, 12 predicted proteins | sample ChitaG_FD_183167 | JGI IMG/M metagenome (GOLD analysis project Ga0209991, IMG submission 183167) | Deep subsurface microbial communities from South Pacific Ocean to uncover new lineages of life (NeLLi) - Chile_00310 metaG (SPAdes)... | ecosystem: Environmental > Aquatic > Marine > Oceanic >...
GAGTTTATCCTGAGCCCTTTGTCCCTGGGCCCTGTACTTGTCGCCCTTGGTCCTTTGGCCCTGTACTCAGGCCGCCCTCTGTCCTTGGGCCAGAGGACCAAGGGTACAGGACTAAGTGCCCAAGGACCAGGGGCCTGTCGAAGGGCTCCTCGCAATGACAAGCAAACAGCTCATTTGAGCACAACAACACTTTACAGGGAGACTACCCACAGACAAGCGGGCTAGAATACAGCACACTTCGGCCGAAAGGGCAAGGTTGCCCTTCGCCAGTTGACAGTTGGAAGCGGCGATGATAGAATGGACCCTGTGGAGCTAAAATCCGGGGCCTGGGGATTTAAAGAAGCCAGCACGGGGGCTCAAGCCCGCTGCGGCTTCGTCGTGAGCTCAGCCGAACGGTTATGACTGTTATCAACGTGAGAGGGAAACGTGAAACCCGATTCAGTTAGGCCGGCGAAGCCAGACTCCCCTCTCTTGGTGAGCGCCTGCCTGATGGGCATCCCATGCCGATACGCCGGCGGCAATTGCTCCAATGACCAGCTCCAGACATTAGCCGCGCAAGGCGACGTCTTACCCCTCTGCCCAGAGGTGCTGGGCGGGCTTCCCACACCTCGCCCCCCAGCGGAGATCCAGGGCGGCGACGGGGATGATGTCCTGGAGGGACAGGCTGGGGTGGTGAACACCGAGGGGAAGGATGTCACGGCCGAGTTTTTGGCCGGGGCACAAAAGGCATTGCGCGTCGCCCATCGCTGGGACATCAAAGAGGCCATCCTAAAGGCCCGAAGCCCTTCTTGCGGCGTGGGCCAAATCTACGATGGGAGCTTCAGCGGCCGCTTGGTAGAAGGGGACGGCGTGACCGCAGCTCTCTTGAAGCGAGAGGGGATCATCGTCAAAAGCGAGGAAGAGTGGGAAAAGAGGGAAGCGCGATGAGAAAGATCGTGGAGTGTGTGCCTAACTTCAGCGAGGGACGGCGGAAGGAGGTCATCGACCAGATCGTGGAGGCCATGGCTATTGTGCCCGACGTCCATGTGCTGGACGTTCAGTCCGATGCCGACCACAACCGCACAGTGGTGACCTTCGTAGGGAAGCCAGAGGCTGTAGAGGAGGCCGCCTTCCGGGGCATCGGGAAAGCAGCGGAGCTCATTGACATGAGCCTGCATCGAGGCGAGCATCCCCGCATGGGAGCGGCCGACGTAGTGCCCTTCGTGCCCATCAAGAACGTGACCGTGGAGGATTGCGTGGCTATGGCCCGACGGTTGGGAGAGCGGGTGGGTCGAGAGCTAGGCATTCCCGTCTATCTCTATGAAGAAGCAGCTACCCGACCCGAGAGGCGGAATCTGGCCGAGGTGCGGCGGGGTGAATATGAGGGGATCAAAGCTGAGATCGAAACTAAGCCCGAAAGGGCGCCTGACTTTGGCCCTCAGCACCTGGGCAAGGCGGGGGCCACAGCTATTGGGGCGCGGCCGCCCCTCATCGCCTTCAACGTCTATTTGGGCACCGATGACGTGGAGGTCGCCAAGGCCATCGCACGAGCCGTGCGCCACTCCTCCGGCGGCCTGCGCTATGTCAAGGCCCTGGGCCTCTTGGTTAAGGGGAAGGCTCAGGTCTCAATGAACTTGACCGACTATCGCAAGACACCCATTCACCGAGTGATGGAGATGATCCGCCGAGAGGCAGAGTGCTATGGCGTGTCCGTGGTAGGAAGTGAGATCGTTGGCCTCATACCCAACGAAGCGCTGGTGGAGGCCGCAGAATTCTACCTGCAACTGGGCGGCCTCTCGTCCCATCAGATTCTGGAGAACCGTCTGGCTGATCTTATTCAACAGGGATAAGCGCTTTGCTCAAGACTGAGAACAGTCCACAGAATACCTTGGTCTTAATAGCTGGTGCCCTCGCCCTGGCCCTGGTCATCTCAGTTGTCGCATTTGTCTGGCGGCCCTTTGCTCACCTCGCCGTCTTGGGAACTCCCACGCCAACGCCAACGGCTCGACTGAGCGGTTCGGCTGACGACATTCGGCTGAGCTCAGTCGAAGCCCTCACCGTCGAAGCCTCGCCGAAGTCCTGCACCAGTACCCCTACGTCCACACCCACGACCATGACAACGCCGACGTCAACCCCCACCAGTACCCCTACGTCCACACCTACGCCCACGGCAACGCCGACGACTAGCCCGACGGCTCGACTGAGCGGTTCGGCTGAGGACACTCGGCTGAGCTCAGTCGAAGCCCTCACCGTCGAAGCCTCGCCGAAGTCTGCCAGCCCCACATTGACGCCAACGCCTGCCCCGTGGAATAAGTATTCCACAGGGCCTGTCCCAACGTCAACGCCCACGCCGACAAAAAACCCGGGCCCTCCTCAGGACCACTACTGGCTGGAGCGTCCTATCGGCCCTGAGGGCCAAGCCCGGGCCAGTCGCTTTTATCCCTACGGTACCACGGCCAGCGGCCGCTATATTCTCCATCACGGGGTGGACATTGAGAATCCCCTTGGCACCCCCGTCCTGGCTGTTGCCTCAGGAACGGTCATCGTCGCTGGCACCGATCAGGCCCGGGTCTACGGTCTCAAAACCGATTTCTATGGCCAGCTTGTAGTGGTACAGTTGGATAGGGAGTTCCGCGAGAAGCCTGTCTTCGTTCTTTACGGTCACCTCTTGCGGGTAATGGCTCGCTTGGGCCAGCGAGTGACGATAGGCGAAGTGCTAGGCGAGGTAGGAATGACAGGGATAACCATCGGGCCCCACCTTCACTTCGAGGTGCGGGTGGGAGCCAACGCCTACACCAATACCCGCAACCCGGATCTGTGGCTGAAGCCCTTGCCCGGCCATGGGACAATCGCCGGGCAGTTGTTGGATGCCGGGGGGAATCCCATACCTGAGGCTCTCGTCACCTTTCACCGCGCTGAGGAGCCCGACAGGCGATGGCGCGAGACCTGGACCTATGCCAGCGATGAGGTTGACCCTGACAGGGTTAACCCTGACGAGGAATGGGGCGAGAACTTCGTGATGGGGGATGTGCCAGCCGGCTCTTATGTCCTGAAGGCCAGGATAGGCGGACGGTTGCACACACAGGACGTAAAGGTCAGGGCCGGGAAGACCTCTTTGGTCACCCTAGAGACGAAGAAGTAGACTCGGTTCCCCCCTGTCTAGATGATCTGCGTCTCCGAGGCTCGGTAGACCTGGCCGAAGAGATGGGCCTCCACCAGCGAGGCCCAGAAACCCGTGAAGAGCACCCCGACGCCGCAGAGGATCATCCCGAATCCGCCGATGAAGCTGGCCAGCACACTGAGCAGGAAGGCGATGATGTAATTGGCCAGGTTATTGGCGATAAAGTTGAAAATCTCGCCGAACTGGAAGCCGGACATAAACTCACCGGTGATGGCGTACCGGATGGTAGCCGCCGGGGTGACTATTGCAACCAGGAGACCCCACAGGCCGCTGAGGCAGTTCATACAGACCACAAACGCCCCTATGGCTTCACTCTCCCCAGCGACGATAGCTCCCATCCAACTTAGGCACGAAACAAAGATGATGGGAAGGCTGTAGATCAGGAGGATCAGGAAGAGCATCAGCCCCTTCGTAAATTTGGCGCCCAGGTCAGCCCAATCGGGCAGCGGCCTGGGGTTGCCATCTATCACATTCTTGACCGTCTCCACCATGTAGCCAAGCATGAAGGGGATCCCGATTACGATAGAGCTGAGCAGGACGAAAAGCCCACCGATGAGTATCTTGGTAACCCAGTTCTCGTCATCGAACAAGTAGGTGAACGATTTGCCGATGTCCATTTTTCCCTCCTTCTTGTGTTGAGGCCCAAGGCTTGATCCTGGGCCGGCGAATGAAACCGACATTCATTATACCAAGGTTGCTAGTTCCTGGCAACTTCCGTCAGGTAGGCCGTCTGAGAGCCCGTTTCACGGCTAAATGGGCAAAGCTAACCGTTGGGTCAAGGCGAAGTGTAGCAGTCCCAGCGCACTGAGTTCGAGGAAGGTGGCTGGCAGCCCCAGCAACAGGGGCGAGAAAGCATCGCGCCAACTCTCGGCTTTGCTCTCCCGCCGGGTCACGATCAAGATGATCATGGTGTTTATGAGCGTCAGCATAGCCAGCACCCCAAGGATGCTCAAGGTGGCTAAAGGGTACAATAGAAAACTCGTCTGCGTCTGAACGATCCAAGTGAGCAGAGCCGCTGGAATCAAAAGATAGCCCAATTCACAAAAGTTGCGGATCACCCTCCCGGTGTCGGCCTCTTTCCAGAGGAGGAAGTTGAAGACCGGATAGACGATGATGCTCAAAGCCAGGCCGTTCAAAATCCCCGTGATCAAGCGCCAAGAGTTGTGAGGCTCGTAGAGGTAGGGAGCGTTGGGGAAGAGGGTCAGGAAAGAGTTGAGGCCGTCAATGCCCCATAAAACGATGAAGCTGGCCAGGGAAGCTAGAACCTCGCTGGGTGGTAGGCCGCTGGCACGCCACCTCCGCAGAGCAGCCACGCCCAAGAAACCCAGGAGAGCACCCAGATAGGTCCCCGTGCAACGGGCGCAGAGCGGAAGCTGCCTCCCGCCGATAATAAAAGAGTGGCTGGGTATCTGCCCGCAGACCCCCGCGCCAAATAAGCTAAGGAGGTCCAAGAAACTGTGAATCTCCATGAGCAAAGCAACGAAGAGGCCTAGTGCATGTCGGCGGAAGTCCTCGCACAGTTGCGTTGAACTCACATTGCGTGTCATTCTGAGCGGAACCTTGTCCTGAGCTTGCCGAAGGGGCAGTCGAGCAAAGAATCTCACGCTGAAGTGGACCAGAGACTCTTCGCTCCGCAAGCCTTCGGGCTGAGGCCCTCAAGGCCGAAGGCTCCGCTCAGAGTGACAAACTTGTGCTGAGCACAGCCGAAGCAACTGTCGGTAGACTTATGCCGCACTGTACCAGATGGACACCGCAACGTCCTGACGGCTCGACGAAGTCTTGTTGTCGAAAGGGTGAGAACAAGACTTCGGCGAGCGGTTCGGCTGAGGACATTCGGCTGAGGCTTCGTCCTGAGGCTCACCCTCGAAGGCTCAGTCGAGCAGTTCTCGCGTCCACCATGACACCGACGGCCTCACCAACAAGCAAGTGAGAGACTACCTCTCGTGATGCCATCGGATTATACAGCGGAATGGAAGTTAGGTCAACCCTGCGTTCTAACCTTAAAACTTCACCGAGTGGCCTTTGGACAGCCCTTTAGAGCTACGACAAAAGGATTTTTGTGGTATAATACAAGTAGCATGCGCAAAGGTCTTCAAGTGAGAGGAGCGTCTCATGCCTCCCTTTGTTCACCTCCACGTCCACAGCGAATACTCCCTGCTCGATGGCTTGGGTCGGGTGGAGGATCTGGTCGCTCGCGCCAAGGAACTGGGCATGCCAGCTCTGGCCCTCACCGACCACGGAGCTATGTACGGGGCCATTGAGTTCTACCAGGTAGCCCAGAGGCATGGGATAAAGCCCATCATCGGCATCGAGCTGTACATCGCCCCCCGCGGCATGAAGCAGAGAGACCCCAAAAGAGACAGGCGCCCTCACCACATTATCCTCCTGGCCAAGGACAACGTCGGCTATCACAACCTGCTCCAGATAGCCACGGCCGCAGAGCTCGAAGGCTTCTACTACAAACCCCGCGTGGACAAAAAGTACCTGGCTGAGCACGCCCAGGGCCTGATCGCCCTCTCAGGCTGCGGCTCAGGGGAGATTCCCCGCCTGGTCTTGAAGGGGCAATTGAATAAAGCACGCGAAGTGGCCGCCTGGTACCGCGATGCCTTCGGACAGGGCAACTTCTACCTGGAGCTACAGAGGCACGAGGGCATCCCCGAGACGAAACAGGTGAACGAGGGGCTCATTGCCCTGGCGAATGAAATGGGCATCCCTCTTGTGGCCACCAACGATGTCCACTACGTGCGGCCCGAGGAGGCCAAGGCCCAGGAGATCCTCCTCTGCATTCAGACCAACACCACTATCAACGATCCCAAGCGCATGACCATGGGTGACGAAAGCTTCTACCTCAAGAGCGGCGAGGAAATGGCTGCTCTCTTCTCCGATGTGCCGGAAGCAGTAGAAAACAGCCTGCTCATCGCCGAAAAATGTAACCTGGATTTACAGAGCGAGGGCTATCACCTGCCGATCTTCGCGGTTCCCCAGGGCTACGATGCCGAAAGTTACTTGCGTCACCTGTGCCAGGAGGGCTCAAAGGATCGCTATGCCATCGTCACCCCGGAGATCCAGGCCCGCCTCCAGTACGAGCTGAGCCTAATTCATCAGATGGGTTTCGACACCTACTTCTTAATCGTCTGGGACCTCGTGCATCATGCCAGGAGCCAGGAAATCTGGTGGAACGTACGTGGTTCCGTGGCTGCCAGCATCGTAGCCTATACCCTGGGCATTACTAACCTGGACCCACTGAGTTACGGCCTCATCTTCGAGCGCTTCCTCAACCCGGGTCGGGTGACCATGCCAGATATTGATCTGGACTTCCCCAACGAGCGCCGCGACGAGATGATCAAGTACGCCGTCGAAAAATACGGCCAGGATCGGGTGGCCCAGATCATCACCTTCGGCACCATGGGCGCTCGAGCGGCCATCCGCGACGCCGGGCGAGCACTGGACTTGCCTCTAAACGAGGTGGATAGGGCGGCCAAGATGATCCCCTTTGGGCCAAAGGTCAAAATCCAGGATGGCCTGGAGAAAGTATCAGAGCTCCGAGATCTATACGAGAGCAAGGATTACGTCAAAAAGCTCATTGATACAGCCAAGAGTTTAGAGGGGGTGGCTCGCCACGCCTCGACTCATGCTGCTGGCGTGGTCATCGCTGACGCGCCCTTAATCAACTACACCCCGCTGCGTCGCCCAACTGGGGGTGAGAAAGGGGGAATAGTTGTAACCCAATACCCGATGGACATATTGGAGGACATTGGCCTTCTCAAGATCGACATCCTGGGCCTTTCCACTCTGACCATCATGCGCAAGGCCGTTGATCTCATCCGCCAGAATTACGGCATCCAACTGGATTTGAGCGCGATTCCCACCGATGATCCTGCCATCTTCGAGCTACTCTCCAGCGGCGCAGTAACCGGCATCTTTCAGGTAGAGTCGGCGGGAATGCGTGGTGTCCTCACCGACATGCAGCCCACGCGCTTCGAAGACATCATTGCGGTGATTTCCCTCTACCGCCCTGGCCCGATGCAGTTCATCCCCAATTACATCGCCCGCAAGCACGGCCGGGAGAAAGTGACCTATATCCATCCCAAACTGGAGCCCATCCTGAAAGAGACCTACGCCATAATCGTCTATCAAGAACAGATTATCCGCACCATGACCGAATTAGCCGGTTACTCGGCTGCCGATGCCGACCTGATGCGGAGGGCCGTGGGCAAGAAGAAAGAGAAGGAGCTCCTCAAGCACCGGAAAACCTTCATCAAGGGGGCAGTCAAGCATAGCGGCATCGAAGCTGATAAGGCCAGGGAAATCTTCGATGCCATCGAGTATTTCTCTAACTATGGGTTCAACCGGGCGCACGCTGCCTCTTACGCCGTCATCACCTGTCAGACAGCCTGGCTCAAGGCGAAATACCCCGTGGAGTACATGGCCGCCCTCCTCAGCGTGGAGCGCAACAACGTTGATAAAGTTGGCCTCTTCATCGCTGAGTGTCGTAGAATGGGGATCGAGATCCTGACGCCGGATGTGAACCGGAGCGGGCTGGACTTTACCATAGAAGCAGGAAGCAAGAAGCAAGAGGTAAGGAACAAGAGGCAAGAAACTAGTCTGCATCCTGCATCCTGCGTCCTGCTTCCTGTTGGCAGTGCCATCCGCTTCGGTTTGGGTGCAGTAAAGAACGTGGGCCAGGGGCCCATTGAGGCTATACTAGCTGCCCGAGAGCAAGGCGGCCCCTTCAAGAATTATGAGGATTTCTGCCAGTGGGTTGATTTGCGTCAGGTGAACCGCCGGGCCCTGGAATGTCTTATCAAGGTCGGTGCTTTAGATGCTTTCGGCCAGCGATCCCAACTGTTAGCCATCGTTGATCCCATGATAGCTCTAAGCCAGAGCACCCACCAGGCCCAGGAGGCGGGCCAATTGAGCATGTTCGACGCCTCCAGCGGCTTCTCCCTATCTATGGGAAGTTCCATCCCTCTGCCCGACATACGAGAGGTGCCTCGCAAGCAAATGCTGGCCTGGGAGAAGGAGCTAGTTGGCTTCTACGTCTCCGAACACCCTTTACAACAGGTAGCTGCTAGCTTGGATGGGACGGTGACCGCCTTCTGCGGCGAGATTGACGAGGAGATGGCCGACCAGAAGGTGATCATAGCCGGGGTGGTGACTTGGGTGCGCCCATATACGACTAAGAAGGGGAACCCCATGGCCTTTGTGCAACTTGAGGATCTACGGGGCAGCATTGAGGTCATCGTCTTCCCCAGCGTCTACGAGAGGACTCGCGAGCTTTGGCAGGAAGACAAGATTCTGGTCGTCAAGGGCAGGGTGGACACAAAGGGCAGGGTGCCTAAGGTGATCTGCGAATCGGTTCAAGATTATCTGCTGATCAGCCGACCGATGGATGAAGAGAACTATCAGCCCAGTAGGCCCCGACACCTCCACATCACTATCCCCCGCACCAGGGAACAAGAGCAGGACATTGAGCGGCTGGGGAAGGTGCATACCCTATTGCAGAGCTATAAGGGTGACGACCACTTCAGCCTCTATCTGGTCAGCGACGAGAAGCGAATACAGTTGGATTTCCCCAACGCCACTACCGCCTATTGCCCCACCCTGGAGGAGGCCCTGATCGAGATGCTGGGGGCAGGAGCAATAAGAGTAGAATAGCCAGATTCGTATCACTGTCATTCCGAGTAACCAAGTGACGAAGCAATCCCCTCGTGTGCTGGAGATTGCTTCGCTGCCCGCCACGCTGCGCTCGCGGCTTCGGCTCGCAATGACAAATCAAAGGAGGATGTTCGATGAAACCAGAAGTCGTAGCTACCAGGAAGGCCCCGGCGGCGGTGGGTCCTTATTCCCAGGCGATACGCGTTGGCGATTTTGTCTTCACCGCTGGCCAGTTGGCCATTGACCCAGCCACCGCCGAGTTAGTTGAGGGTGGGATCGAGGAGCAGACCCGCCAGGTGCTGAGAAACATCGCCGCTGTGCTGGAGGAAGCCGGCAGTTCCATAGACAAAGTGGTAAAGACCACGGTGTTTCTCAAGGACATGGGCGACTTCAAAGCCATGAACGAGGTCTATGGCGAGTTCTTTGCTAACGAACCGCCAGCTCGCTCAACCGTAGAGGTGGCGAACCTGGCCCTGGGAGCCTTGGTGGAAATTGACGCCATAGCAGTCGTAGGGTAGTGGGCGGCATAGAGTGCGCCTTGACGTACTTGAGCTTTTAGCATGGGGATTTCCATCCCCATGCGGGCCTGCAAAGGGAGAGCTGAGACTTCGGCGAGCCCTCGGCCCGAAGGCTCAGTCGAGCCGCCAGCGGCCTGGCAGGATCTCTCGCCAAATTGTGAACACCGAGGGTTTGCTTGCCTTTTAGCGCGAAAGTTGGTATAATATGAGAAAGCTTGATAAGGAAGATTTCTATGGAAGAAGAGGATGTCCTGTCGGTAGAAGAAAGGAGGGTCCCGGAGGCAGTCGAAGAACAGAACGTTGACTCTATGGAGCACGTCCCGGAGGGAGCCTACACTTTCAAGACCTTGCGTCGAGGTGACATTTTGGAGGGGAGGGTGGTGCGGGTCAGCCCTGAAGAGGTTCTGATCGATGTAGGTCAGAAATACGAAGGAACCATCTCCAGTCGCGAATTGGAGAGCATGGAACCAGCGGCCATCGAGGAGATACAAATCGGGGACGAGGTGCTGACCTATGTAGTGAACCCCGAGGACAAGAACGGTCGGATCGTCCTGTCCCTACGCCAAGCCGAGCTGGAGAAGGACTGGCAATCTTTAGAGAGGCTTTTCGAGGCTGAAGAGATTCTCGAGGGGACAGTGGCTGGCTACAACAAAGGAGGATTGATCGTCCAATTGGGTAAGGTGCGAGGCTTCGTGCCAGCCTCACAGGTAGTTGCTCTCCCCCGGCAGGACGAGGAACGGGCCCTGACTCCTGAGGAGCGCCGAGCAAAGATGGTTGGGCGGCAATTATTGCTCAAGATCATCGAATTGGATCGTCAGCACAACCGCCTGATCCTCTCCGAACGAGCCGCCAAGCGCCTATGGCGCAGGGAGCAAAAGACTGAGCTATTGGCCAAGCTTCAAGAGGGCGACATCTGCCACGGACAGGTTAGCAGCCTGTGCGACTTCGGCGCATTTGTTGATCTGGGAGGGGCCGACGGCTTGATTCATCTGTCGGAGCTTTCCTGGGGGAGGGTGTCTCATCCCAGTAAAGTACTCCAGGTAGGTGACGAAGTAGACGTCTACGTTCTGAACGTCGATCGTGAGAAGCGTCGCATTGGCCTTAGCCTCAAGCGTCTGCAGCCCGACCCCTGGAGCCAGGTTGAGGAGGAATACTCGGTGGGTCAGCTAGTGGAAGGCACCATCACCAAGCTGACTGGATTCGGGGCCTTTGCCCGGCTAAAAGGAGATGAGATTGAAGGGCTGATCCACGTCTCAGAGCTATCGAACGACCACGTCGCTCATCCCAAAGAGGTAGTCAGAGAAGGGGACACTCTCACCCTGAGGATCATCCGTCTCGACTCAGATCGCCGTCGCATGGGCCTCAGCCTAAAAAGGGTCGCTGAAGCTGAGTACGCTGACCTAGACTGGCGAGTGGAACGCGCCGCCATGCTTGAAGAAGAGGAGCACGAAGTCGAAGTAGAAAGCGAAGGCAAGGAAGAGAAACTGAGCCAGGTGGAGAGCGAAGGGGCAGAAGAGATCCAGGAAGCCGTTTCGGTAGCCGAGAGCAGTGTATTCTCAGGCCATTAATAGTTTTTTTCAGTTGTCGACAGGCACTGTATGCTCATCGGGCAAGCCGAGCGAGTAGACGAGAGGGCATGTAGGATGGCTGACAAACTGGATAGGTTCACAAAGAGAGCCCGCCGTGTCCTGACCCTGGCTCAAGAGGAGGCCCAGCGTCTGCATCACGGCTACATCGGCACCGAACACCTACTGTTGGGCCTGATGCGCGAGAAGAAAGGCGTGGCTAGCAAGGTCTTAAAGGGCTTGGGTGTCAAGCCAAGACGGGTACAGGAGATGATCGAGAGGATCAGTGGGCCCAGCCGGGAAGCCTCATTCCGCAGGATCTACCTCAGTCCACGCACCAAACGGGTGATAGAGCTGGCTGTTGATGAAGCCCGGCGCCTGGGGCACCATTACATTGGCACCGAACACCTCCTCTTGGGGTTAGTGCGCCAAGGTGACGGTGTGGCTATCGATGTGCTGAGGAGCCTGGGTGTTAGCTTGGACAGGGTACGCACTGAGACCACGCGGGCCGTGATGAAGAACCCTGTCTACGCTGGGCGCGCAAGACAGGAGAGGAAGACCCCCCTCATTGATCAACTTGCTACCGATCTTACGGCCTTAGCCGAGGCGGGAAAGCTGGACCCCCTTGTCGGTCGGCAAACGGAGATAGAGCGAGTCATTCAAATCCTCTCGCGGCGGACAAAAAACAACCCGGCTCTCATTGGCGAGCCTGGGGTGGGTAAGACGGCTATCGTAGAGGGCCTGGCCCAGCGTATCGTGGCCGGTGAGACACCGGCACCCCTGCTCGACAAGCGCCTGATACAGTTGGATGTTGGCTCACTGGTAGCCGGCACCATATACCGTGGTCAGTTCGAAGAGCGGCTTAAACGGGTCATTGATGAAATCAAAAACTCAGATAGCATCCTCTTCATAGATGAAGTACACATGTTGGTTGGAGCAGGAGCTGCTGGTAGCTCCGTGGACGCGGCCAACATCCTCAAGCCGGCTCTGGCGCGGGGAGAGCTCCAGTGCATCGGGGCTACCACAGCCGATGAGTATCGCAGATACATCGAGCGCGACTCCGCTCTGGAACGGCGTTTCCAGCCCATCCTTGTCAAGGAGCCCACTGTCGAGGAGACCATTGACATCCTGCAAGGCTTAAAGGAGCGCTACGAGGCTCACCACAAGCTGAGGATATCCGACGAGGCCATCTACGTGGCCGCTCACCTGGCCGACCGCTACGTATCCGACAGGTATCTACCTGACAAGGCCATAGACCTCATTGACGAAACTGCCTCCCGGGTGCGCATGTATAAGGTTCCCCCGGCTACAGGCCTGAAGGAGACCTACGCCGATCTGAAGGCAGTGCGACGTCGAAAAGATAAAGCCATTGAGGACGGACAATACGAGGATGCAACGGAACTACGCTACCTGGAGGTAGAGCTCCAAGAGAGCTTAAACCAGCTTCGCCTGGGCTGGGATTCCTCAGACGAGGGCCCGTCGGTCACTGCCGACGACGTGGCTGAGGTGATCTCTATGTGGACGGGCATCCCTCTCACCCGCATTGCCGGCGAAGAGACGGAGCGACTCCTGCAGATGGAGGAGGCCCTGCATCGAAGGGTCATTGGCCAGGACGAGGCTATCACGACCGTAGCTAAAGCTGTTCGCAGGGCACGAGCGGGCTTGAAGGACCCAAAGCGTCCCGTCGGTTCCTTTATCTTCCTGGGGCCCACGGGCGTGGGCAAGACGGAGCTGGCCAAGGCCCTGGCCGAGTTCTTGTTCGGCAGCGAGGAGGCCCTGGTGCAATTAGACATGTCCGAGTTCATGGAGCGTCACAACGTGGCCCGCTTGGTAGGGGCTCCGCCAGGCTACGTCGGCTATGAGGATGCGGGGCAGCTTACCGAAGCCATCCGCCGTAGTCCCTACTCTGTTATCTGCTTCGACGAAGTGGAGAAAGCCCATCCTGAGGTCCTCAACATATTGCTTCAGCTTATGGAAGAGGGGCGTCTCTCCGACGCTAGGGGGCGACAGGTTGACTTCCGCAATACAATCATCATTATGACCTCCAACGTAGGAGCCCAGCTCATCAAGCGGGAAACAAGCCTGGGCTTCGCTGTGCCTCGTGACGAGGCTAGAGACGAAGAACAGGCCTACCAGGAGATGCGAGAGAAGCTATTAGCTCAACTCAAGAAGACTTTCCGTCCCGAATTCCTCAACCGGGTGGAGGGAATAATCGTTTTCAAGGCTTTGACCAAGGAGGAGATCAAGCAAATCGTTACCCTGGAGCTGGACAAGATCAGGGAACGCCTGGACGAGCATCAGATAGAACTAAAGGCCGCCGACGCGGCCAAGGATTTCATGGCCCAGGAGGGTTACAGCACCGAGTTTGGCGCCCGGCACTTGCGGCGGGTCATCCAGCGTTTGGTCGAGGATCCTCTGTCCGAAAAGCTCCTGGCCGGTGAATTTCAGCCCGGCGACACTGTTGTCGTTGATCTGGAAGAGGACAAGATCAAACTGCGGGCCCTGGAAACGGCAGGGGTGAATCGTTAGAGTTTGGATAGGCAAAACGCAGGTGGACTCAAGGCTTTCTTACTCAGATGTGGATAAAAGTTCCCTCAGCCATTTTGCCGGGGTGATGGGACAGCGGAATGGTTAAAGCGCGCACGCAATTCGTCTGCCAGCAGTGCGGCAGCACCTCGCCGAGGTGGATGGGGCGCTGCCCCGACTGCGGTGAATGGAACAGCATGGTAGAGACGATTGTGGAGAGCAAAGAACGCTCTCCCCTTTCGTATGCAGTGCCGCGCAGCAAGCCCCAGCGTCTCTCGGAGGTGGCAGACGATGGCCTGGAGCGCGTGCAACTGCCCATGCCTGAATTCTCCCGCGTGCTGGGGGGTGGCATTGTGCCCGGCTCTCTGGTTTTGGTAGGAGGCGATCCGGGGATAGGCAAATCAACTCTCCTCCTGCAGGTCTCGGCCCTGATGGCTGAAACCATCGGCAAGGTGCTCTACGTTTCCGGCGAGGAGTCGGTGCGGCAGATGAAGATGCGCGCTCAGCGCCTGGGGCTCACCACTGACCAGCTCTATCTTCTGATGGAGACCAACCTGAACATCATCGTGGAGCACATCCAGGAGCTCGTGCCCAAGATGGTAGTCGTTGACTCCATCCAGACGGTTTACCTGGACGAGCTGAAGTCAACTGCGGGCAGCATCAGCCAGGTGCGCCAGTGTGCTTCTCGGCTGATGCAGGTAGCCAAGGGAGAGGGCATCCCTATCTTCCTCGTCGGGCACGTAACCAAGGCGGGCGCTATTGCCGGGCCTAAGGTCTTAGAACACATAGTAGATACGGTGCTTTATCTGGAAGGAGATCGTTTTCACGCCTATCGCCTGCTTCGCAGTGTCAAGAATCGCTTCGGGGCAACCTCGGAAGTGGGCGTCTTCGAGATGGGAAGCCAGGGGCTGATCGAGGTGGCCAATCCCTCTGAAGCTTTCCTGGCTGAGCGGCTGCCCAACGCGGCTGGCTCCACCATAGCCGTCACTTTGGAGGGCACACGCCCTCTCCTGGTGGAGATCCAGGCCTTGGCCAGCACCACCAGCTTTGGCCTGCCACGGCGGACGGCCAACGGAGTAGACTTCAACCGCTTGCTCCTCCTGGTGGCCGTGCTCAACAAGCGGGTGGGGGTGCGGCTCTTTGATCAAGATGTCTTCGTCAATGTGGTGGGCGGTCTGAAGATAAATGAGCCAGCAGCGGACCTGGCTGTGGCCACTGCTATCGCTTCCAGCTTCAGGAACACCCCTGTGGCGGCGGACCTGGCCATTGTGGGCGAGATCGGCCTCTCAGGGGAGCTCAGGGCGGTGGGACAACTCTCCAAGCGCTTGAACGAGGCAGCCAAGCTGGGCTTCAAGCGCTGCCTGGTCCCCAGGTCCTTCCGCCGCCAGGAGATCGCCTCCGACGGGATAGAGGTCATTGGCGTGCGCTCATTAAAGGAAGCTCTCCAAGTGGCTCTGATAGAACAGTGATCCTTGCCTTTCCCTTTCATCTGTGATCAATTGCAAAACCATAATTTCATAGGATTTATCTCTTTATTCGTACCGACAAAACGTCACCAAGAGAACAAGAAGCTGCTGCGTTGGCATCGCCAGGTCATAGCGCCAACTTGCAGCAAGGTTGTTTGTTCGAGTGTACTCTGCGGTACACTCATTTTTGTCTCTGGTTAGCGTTAACTCGTCTCAAAAAGCAAAGTGGAGGTGAAAGGAATGAAAGTTGAGTTTGTGTTGCGTTTGATCGGAATGGTGGTCTTCGCCCTTGCCGGTTGGCAAGCGAGCGACTTTTTGACCGAGAGGGTCCCCGAGCCTTATGTCGGTCACGTTATAAAGCTCGTTCTCCCCTTAGCCAGTGCGGCCTTGGGGCTGTTTATCACGCCTTGGTTGACCACTAGGCCCTTCTTATGGGTGCGGGGCAAGATTCGTCAGCTTCCAGCTCAGCAGTTAGTAGCTGCTATCATCGGCTTAATCATTGGCCTGATCGTTGCTGCACTCCTTGCTCGGCCTTTGTCACTCCTGCCTGGGCCCTTGGGCACGCTATTGCCCTTCATCGGTACCCTACTCTTCGGCTACCTAGGCATGGCTGTGATGACCATCCGGCAACGGGACATAGTGAATCTCATCAGCGGACGTCTGCCTTTTAAGGAAACAGCCCTTCGCCAGAACAACTGTGTCCTCCTAGACACCAGCGTGATCATTGACGGGCGCATCGCGGACATCAGCCGCACGGGCTTCATCAGCGGCACCATGCTGATACCGCGCTTCGTTCTCAATGAACTCCAGCACATCGCCGACTCCTCGGATATGCTGCGTCGCAATCGCGGTCGAAGAGGATTGGATATGCTCAACAAGCTGCGGAAGGAGTCGGTAGTTCCCATCCGCATCCATGACATAGATGTGCAGGAGGCGCAGGCAGTTGACGATAAGCTGGTGATGCTGGCCAAGAAGCTGCGCTGCCCCATCGTTACAAATGACTACAACCTCAACCGGGTAGCCGAGTTGCAGGGCGTGACTGTGCTCAACGTCAACGAACTAGCCAACGCGGTTAAGTCCATCTTCCTGCCTGGCGAATCAATGAAAGTACGCATCATTCAGCCGGGCAAGGAACTAGGCCAGGGTGTGGGCTATTTAGACGATGGGACCATGGTGGTGATAGAGAATGGACGCCGCTATATCAACAGAACCATCAAGGTTGTAGTAACCAAGGTCCTGCAAACCACCGCAGGGCGCATGATCTTCGCACGATTAGAAGAGTAAACCAATAATCGCACGGCGCGGCCTCCAGCCACAACCAAAAGCGGTATCTGTCACTCTGAGCGGAGTGAAGAGTCTCGCTTTGCACACCGAGATTCTTCGCTTCACTCAGAATCACACTGCACGTGTTGGTCGCGCTCAAATAACTCTCGCGGACAACGAAAATGTTGTGGGGTAATACTATAGACCTCTCCCAGACGGTAACGCGCTGCACCTGTTTTTGGGGTGTCGCAGGGAGGCGGCACCCTGAAGACAATCAAAAGCGACTGAGGCTAGTATGCAGTGCCCATACCGTTGAAGGAGGGTAAGAGATGACTTTGAAAGCGTACAACTCCCTAACCCGTCAAAAGGAGGAGTTCGTACCCTTGCAGGAGGGATGGGTCGGTATGTACGTCTGCGGGCCGACGGTCTACGAAGATGCTCACCTCGGCCATGCCAAGACGTACGTCAACTTCGACACTATCGTGCGCTACTTGCGCTATCTCGGTTATAGGGTGCGCTATGTCCAGAACATAACCGACGTGGGACATCTACTCGACTCGGGTGAGGATCGCATTCTGAAGGGAGCGGCCCGAGAGCGGGTGGAGCCCATGGAACTGGTGGAAACATACACCCGGCGGTATTTTGACGACATGGACGCCCTCAACGTCTTGCGTCCTGATATCTCGCCTCGAGCAAGCGGGCACATTCCAGAGCAGATCGAGCTGATCAAAGTCCTTATCGAGAAGGGCCATGCTTATGAGGTCAACGGTTCAGTCTACTTTGACGTGGCCAAATGGCCTGAGTACGGCAAGCTCTCCGGCCGGCGGGTGGACGAGCTGATCGAGGGAGCGCGGGTGGAGGTCAACCCTGAGAAGCGTCACCCGGCCGACTTCGCCCTCTGGAAGAGAGCTGAACCGGAGCACATCATGCGCTGGCCAAGCCCCTGGGGCTGGGGTTTCCCCGGCTGGCACGTGGAGTGCTCGGTCATGTCCACCAAATACCTGGGCCAGCCTTTCGACATCCACGGCGGTGGCATGGAGAACAAGTTCCCTCACCACGATTGCGAGATAGCTCAATCGGAGGCGGCTGCTGGCGTGCCCTTCTGCCGCTATTGGCTGCACAACGGGATGTTAATGGTGAAGGGCGACGAGATGCATAAGTCCCTGGGCAACTTCGTCACCCTAAGGGAAGCCTTTGAGCGCTATTCGCCTCTGGTCATCCGCTTCTTCGTCCTCGGTGGCCACTACCGCAGTCCGCTGGACTTCGGTGACACAGCTCTGCAAGCCGCGAGCAAGGGCTTAGAGCGCCTCTACGGGGCTGTGCAGGCGGTGCGGGAGCGGCTCTCAGGGGCCTATCCTGAGCAGTGTCCTGATGGTTCGACAGGCTCACCACGAGGGCTTGTCGAAGGGCGTAGCCGAAGGGCCGAAAGTCGGGATTTAGACGAGGCTTTCGCTGCCACGCTCGCAGAGCACAAGAGGCGTTTCCTCGAAGGGATGGACGATGACTTTAACACAGCGGCAGCCATTGGCATCCTCTTCGATCTCAACAAAGAAGTCAACACCCTGCTGGACTCCGGGCAGGAAATCAGCCGCGAGACCTTAGTA
>Ga0209991_10000468_pt1 | contig 17738 bp, 16 predicted proteins | sample ChitaG_FD_183167 | JGI IMG/M metagenome (GOLD analysis project Ga0209991, IMG submission 183167) | Deep subsurface microbial communities from South Pacific Ocean to uncover new lineages of life (NeLLi) - Chile_00310 metaG (SPAdes)... | ecosystem: Environmental > Aquatic > Marine > Oceanic >...
ATGTGTGGCGCATTCGTCTAGAGGCCTAGGACACCTCCCTCTCAAGGAGGAGATCACCGGTTCGAATCCGGTATGCGCTACCAATGATAAAATTGCCCCCTTGTGATTGTTGCCTGTGTTTTGCCTGTTGTGCTCGACCCTACCCATTCAGGTTACTCCATTTCTGGAATGGCCTCGGTTAGCGCCGCTAATAGCTTCGATTTATACCGCTAAGTAACTTTTAGGTTTTCGTGGTGGTGAAAAGTTCGTTAGCAAAACTGTTAGCAAAAATGAGGTATAGACTCAAAGATGGTCTTTAAGACAGTTGGGCGTCTGGGTAGCACAAGTACTGCGCACCATCACGGAATCTTCTGCTAATTCCTTGAGTCTTGTGTCCAACAATATCACAGTGTGCAGCATTATCCACAGCTGGTGAGTACACAGGCTGTTGTTCGAGGGAGTAACAAAGTGCTGCAGTTATAGAAGCAACACCATAACCTGGATGTCCAGAAAGAGTGTGGTCGACGGATGACAGCTTTAGCCAATTTACTGACATCCTATCCTTACCCTTTTCATTTTGAAATGCTGCCGAACTGACCTTGCCAGGCCCTTTTAGCCACAAATGTGTGATTCTTCTAAGGAATTGGTCTTGCGGTTCAAAGCGAGGTGTATTGTCACATTTGTTGGGCTGATTAGACAATGGTATACCTTATGGAGATAAAATACCTTGGAGCAAGTCATCAAGCTCGGCTTCCGAAGTGATAGCCCCCTCTTCTTCCGTACCAGAGGATGAGACAAACAAAAAGAATCGTTGTTGGCCGTCAGGTGTTATTTTTATGATGAGCTCCTTTGAATTTAGTTCCCACTCCAGTTGGATGCCGCCATCGGAGCATGGAGCTATGAAGACATCCGAGATAAGTTCGGGTGCAAGGTCGGATGAAATTCGTATGAGTAACGATTTAGCTGCCGCAATCGCTCTAACGTCAATTGGTCTAGCGGAATAGCTGTCCCAGGCATTAGGAAGTCGTTCAAGCTGTTGGATGCGGCTTTTCACAAGAGAAGGCATAGAGGGCTTGACCTTGGGCAATTTCAGTGTAGCAGAAGTTGGACTGAAGAAATAGTATTTATTTAGATTAGATTTAATCTGTGCCTTCTTAAATTCATAAATAAGTAACGCATCACCAATGAAAGAAACGGCATCAGCCGTCCTAGGATGCTTTTGTAAGTGCTTGAAATGTGCAAGGTCAAAATATTTGCTACGTTTAAGGTTATAAGCAAAATAACGAGAGAAATCTGGCTTTGTTTGGTTCCACGACATACTATGTGTGCGGGGTACTTTGATGCGACTATATCGCGGAGGTATTAGGTTTTGTACTACCATTTAATCAGCTCCTAGGAGTTCTAGGTTTCTTCTTGTTCTTTTTGCCGGGCTGTGACTTCAATATATCAGAGAGCAGTTGATGTAGCGCTTCTGCAGTACTCCAAGGCAAACATAAGCGCACTACTTGAGAATCTTCCATATAATCAGCATCCTGAACATATGAAGGTGCAAAAAAGCCGAAATCCAGAACAACGACCTCATCATGGGAATAACCTGTTGTGACGTTAACAAAAAGCGGAGCTGTGGATTGTGGAGACGACGGAATTTCCTTTATCTTGGGTTCTTCGTTTCTTTTCTTCATATTAATCACCAACAAACGGAATGCTATATCTTAGTTAACAGCTTGTCAATATGCAAATCCCAAAGCGTTCGACGCAATTATTATAACTCAAGTATTCATATTTTGAAAATAAGAATATATGCACTCGATACAAAAGGTATGTCCCTGAGCGTAAAAAGAAGTAATTCCTGATACCTTTTTACTGGTGATTTAGCTTTGAAATGTACCGACAAGTAACTCTTGGTTATTTATGGTGGAGAAAAGTTCGTTAGCAAAAATGTTAACAAATTCTGATGATTTAGCTGGTAGGCCGTACAGGATTCGAACCTGTGACACCCTGATTAAAAGTCAGGTGCTCTACCAACTGAGCTAACGGCCCATAACTTTGTAAAACTATACGCAACCTATTTTTCTATTGTCAAAAGATTGGAAATGTTTGGTATACTAGCCAAAGATGAATAGACAAACTATTTGGGCCAGTATCATGGCAGTATTAAGCTGAAGTAGAAAATTTGTCGGTAGGAAAGAAGGTCAGACAAGATGACGGAGCAACTTTGTCCAACATGCGGTTGTCACCTAGCCGTTAATGCTTATGAAAGGGACGGGGTTTTTTACTGTTGTAAACCCTGTGCTACCGGTGGTCAATGTGAGTACGGTTGCCGTGAGGTGGTGGAAGACGAGAAAGAGCAGGGGAGTCAGTGATATGAGAATAGGTCAGTTCATAGCAGAGAAAGGGAAAAACCTTTCCTTATGCAGCGTTACCTAAGGTCGAAGAACGAGGAATATTTTTGGGGGGTTGTAATATGCCAACTGTAAGAGCGTTTTTCACCAATATGTCAGTGCCCATGCCTCTGGGAAGGAAGTTGAAACTAGTGTTTCGCAATAACTTTATAAAGATCTGGCGAAGACAGAACTGTTGTGGTCATCCGGGAGAGCCAGGGTGCTGTGAGGGGTCTTCAGACAAGCACCACTCCCATGGGTAAGGAAAAGAGTTCAAGGAGGTAGAAGATTTCTGAAATATCAATCGGTAAGGAATTTCTGGAGCTGGCAATCAAATGTACAGGCCATCGAAGTTGGCATTGGTTTTGAGAAGGATTCGATTCTGTTCTATGCAGAGATGAGGTATGGCTGTTCAGTTGGAGTTTTTGAAGAGCATTCTATACTTTTCCGATCTTGGCCTTGCTGAACTTGAGTCGATCAGAAAGCTCGTCTTTGAGAAAACTGCTGACAGAGCAGAGATGGTCTTGCTTGAGGGTGAATCGGCTGCGAATCTGTATTTTGTCGCTTCGGGGGTGGTGAAAGTGTTCAAGACCTCGGCCGAAGGAAAGGAGCAGATCTTGAGCATTGTGCGCCCCGGGGAGTCCTTCAATGATGTCCCTATCTTTGATGGTGGTCCAAATCCCGCCAGTGCTCGGGCTATGGGCCCCGTTCTTCTTTATGGGATAAAGAAGAATGACATGGAAGCTATCCTCCGGGACCATCCACAGATAGCATTGAATGTAATTAAGGTACTGGCAAGGCGAGTGCGTCACCTCGTATCGCTGGTTGAGGATCTGTCTTTCAGGCATGTCATCGGCAGGGTAGCCAAGATACTCTTTGAGCACATCGGAGGTAAAATGGGCCGTGGGCCGCGGCTTACACAGCAAGAAATGGCAGCTATGGCAGGTACTGCTCGGGAGGTAGTGGGTAGGTCGCTAAAGGCATTAGAGGAGGAAGGGGCGATCAAGTTGGATCGCCATCGCATAATAATTATGGATAAAGAAGCTCTCCAGAAGATAATGGAGGTGTCTTCTTGAGACAAATGTCACAGACAGATGGCAAGCTTTGCTTTTAAAATAATTAGCATGGAGACTGAGAGCCGTGGCTGAAATGCCTAGTATAGACGCCAAACAGTGTGATGGCTGTGGGTTATGCATTGGCGTGTGCCACTGCAATGCTCTGGTGATAGTTAACAATATTATTACCATTATTGAAACAGTGGAGTGCGACTGGTGCACAGACTGCGAAGCCGTTTGTCTCACTGGGGCCATAAGTTGCCCTTTTGAGATAATTCTCCAAGAGCCCTAAAGACCAAATAAGACCTTTTAGACAATATTTTCACCCGCTTTCCTGGCTAATCTTTTAATGTCCCGTCTTTCCCTATCCCAGCGCCATGTCTGTATGAGACAAAAGTCGCATACAGGGATTGCCTCTGTACATATAATAATCGTGTTTGGAAGCTGCAGTTGCCCGAACGAAGAGTATAAAGGAGGCTGAAGATGATAACGGTTTCAGAAAACGTTAAAGATAGAGAACAAGTCTCTTCTGAGGATAAGGTATTGCATTTGGCTGGTGAGGAGAGTGGCCAGGAAGAGGAATTCTCTGAGCTTGAGATTACTCCTCAAAAGCGGGAGCTTGAACTTGGTGAGGATTCGTTGAATTTATACTTAGATGAAGTGGGGCAAACTCCCCTTCTCAATGCCGAGGAGGAAAGAGTGCTGGGTAGCCAAATAGAGGAAGGGAAGCATCTTTCCCGGCTTGAGAAAGACTGGCTCGCCGAACATGGCGCTCAGCCTTCGGCAATCGACCTATTGTTGGCATTAGCGGAGCGCTTCAGTCGGGCGCGTTTGCCTTTTGAAACCCTTTATCAGTATCTTGAACTTCCTTCTCGCGGAAGTATAGCAGAGAAGGTATCGCACCCAGATCTACGTCGCGCAATCAATGGCAATATCGATCAGCATCTATCCAGCGCTATAGCTAAAATCACCGTGGCAAGCCAAACTAGAATCGAGAAGACCGTGATTGAATTGTCGCTGGACAGCCGGCTGATACCCTGGCATATCATAGAAGAGGCAGGCCGGAAAAGTTCCCTGGCCGAATTTGGGGAGGTGCTGCAGTCGCCGGAATTCCATGACAAACTGGAAGCGCATCGCTCAGAAATTGTCAAGCACTTTGAGCAAATAAGAGAAAGGACACGCCAGGCAACCAACCACATGATTCAAGCCAATTTGCGCCTAGTGGTAAGCATGGCCAAGGGACATATTGGTTGGGGCGTGCCTCTACCTGACCTCATCCAGGAAGGCAATATTGGGTTAATGCAGGCAGTGCAGAAATTCGACCATCGCAGAGGCTATAAGTTCAGTACCTACGCTATTCCCTGGATCTGGCAGGCAATCAACAGGGCAGTTATTGACAAGTCACGCATTGTGCGCCTGCCGGGACACGTGGTTGACGATCTGACGAAGCTAGCACGGGCAAGAAAGAACTTAGCTCAGAAGCTTGGCCGCCAGCCGACTGAGAAGGAACTAGCTTCTGAGACGGGACTGCCGTCCAAAAAGATAGAAGCGCTGCTTAAGCTGAGTTCCGGTGGGCCTGTTTCTTTTGAGACACCTGTAGGAGAAGAGGGAAACCAACTTGGTGATTTCATCGCAGATCAGGCGATCCTGCAGCCTGAGGAGCAGTCCACTGCAAGCTTGCTCAGGGAAGAATTGAGCAAAACATTAGAGTCGCTGGCACCACGAGAACGACACATCATTGAGTTGAGGTTTGGGCTGGGCAATGAGTATAGTCGAACCCTAGCAGAGGTTGGCACAGAATTAGGTCTCAGCAAGGAGCGAATACGCCAGATTGAAAAAGAAGCACTGGCTAAGCTGCGCCATCCAAGTCACAGCCGCGAGTTGATAGGGTATCTCGGATGACGAGTTTTTAGGCTGTTTAATTTTGATTTTCTGTTCAAATTTCGGCATTTTATATGCCGCCTTCTTTTGGGCGGGGGAGTAAATCCCCGCCCTACGAAGCCTGATTGATGCAGGCATGTTTTGTCAGGTCCTCAGGAAGCCGTGGCACAGGGATTTGATCAGTTATTGGACGCCAGTCGGCATGCTGAAATTAGATAAGCTGGTGTTAACAAATTCTGATGATTTAGCTGGTAGGCCGTACAGGGCTCGAACCTGTGACACCCTGATTAAAAGTTATGGAGTGTCAAAATAGGTAGGAAAGGAGGTGAAATGAGCCATTTTGACACCTAGACAATAGCGGGTGTTTTGTCAGGCACAGTAAAAGTTGGTTCCAAAGTCGCATCGGTATGGGTGCCAAGAGGCAAAGTTGGGAGCAAACGCCGAATCCTGGAATGGCAGAGTCGTTCTGCCAGCTTAAAGTGCTCCAACGCCTGATTTCTCCACGAGAACTCCTCCGCATACCTCACCGCTCTCTCTGACATTTCGTTCCGAAGCTCGGGATAGAGTACTAGTTCTTTGAGACTGGCAATTGCTTGTTCAAAGTCCACACAAGCCAAAGCTCCAGCCATCTTCACAGTTTCGCCAACACCCTCCATGTCTCGGCAAGTAATTGTAGCCCCAGCACCTAAGGCATGTGCCATAATTCCGCTCTGCGTACAGTCGTTTGGCCAATAGAAGTAGATGTCCAACGCTCTCAGCAGGATAGGTAGGATGTCTTCAGGTAGGTAAGTCTCTAGAAAGAACTGTATTGGACTGTTGCGACTGATCCTCAATTCCGCCGCATAATTGCTATCGACACTGCTGTCGGCTTCCCGCAAGGCGCCGGTATAAACTGCAACGATCCTCTTTCGAGGCAGCATATGTTGCAGCAAATCTTGGGCACGATAGAGGAGTTTAATACCTTTGCTGGCGGTGATAAATCCAGTTGTGCCTATCACGAATGTATCGGAGTCAAGGAACACACGTTGCTGCTTCAGACTATCCTTGTACGCTTGGTCCAATCCGGATTCATATACCAGATACTCGTGAATCCTCATCTTGGCCTCTGCTCTGCTCATCCTGGCTATTATCGGATTGAGATGAATACCATGCCTTAGCACGTGAACCTTGTCACGATGTTCTGGGAAGGCTTGATTTACTGCTTGGTATACGCCATCACTAAACACAGTGATCGCATCCGTGTGAGGTAGCAGCAAGCGCAGGAATGAGTATTCGTTTCTTCGCAGCCCGCAAGTGGTTTCACTACTTTGAAAATGAAGTGTATGGAGGGAAACCACCTTTATTTGGTCCAAGTCCCTGAGCATATCAACGAATTTGGCGTTGTCTGGCCAGATACCGAATTCGTGTTGAAACCATAGGACAGAGTTTTCTTTTTTTGCAACGAGTTCGTTGAGGCCATCTTGAATCATTGGCGCGCTAAAGCTACGACGGTCAGGTATGCCGTACCAAACACGACCCATTGTCAACTCGCGGTCAGCCGTTAACGGCACCCCGTATTTCTCCAAATCAAAGGATAGAACACCCCACCTTCCAACAGGGCTCTTACGAGTTATAAAGCTCGTGTAGGCAGCTATCCCACACATTATGGGCTTATATGGTCCCACGAAGTAAATAGATGCCATTTCACCACTCCCCTTCATCTCTTTGTGCATACCATGTACAGGTGTATCAACTAGCCGAAGGCGTTTGATACCAGGATCTGGAACTGTAGCTGCCACTGCCAGACTTCCGTGCTTTGTTGGCTCGGCGGCATGAGTAACAGCGCTTGGGCTCGTTAGTAAAGCCTTTAGATGCGAAGAATTCTTGTTCCCCAGCGCTGAAACTAAAGGTGGTTCCACAATCGGAACATTGGATCGACTTGTCCTGAAAACTCCTTGGGTGACCTCCTCCCTTCTAAATCTTAGTTAGAGTTCGGTCACCCAATACTTCAGTGGTCTGCAGTTATTTGAAGAAGCTTGTAATAACTAAACTGAAACTAACAAATTAATTATACACAAAAAAGAGCCTCTTTGTCAAATGAGTGCAAGAACGCAGGTAATGAACGGCCACATCAATCCTTTCTTGATGTTCTCTGCTTTTACTACTGCTCGATTAAACGTGCTCCCTTTGGCGTCAGCGGAACTTGGTGCTATCCGTGGTCGTTATTTCGACTACAAAACCGACAAAATGTCACATTATTGGGTGTGTGACTCACGCTTGGGCGAGACGCTTAGATGATTCTATGCGGAGCAATATCAAGATTGCAATCATGGTATGCTTACTTGGATGGCGACTTCTAGATGGGTGCTATTTCAAATAGCCGCTGCGGTTTTTGCCTCGCCTGATCTCTTCTGGAACGAGGTCTGACACCTTCGCTATAGCAACGCACGCTACCGTGTCTGCTGCGCCATAGTAAACAAGAACCTCATCATCATCGTCAAGCATTTCCTTGTTCACTTGGGGAACAGCACCGCAGCTGAATACTACATTAGGAACATAGTGCCCGTTCTCGCCAATCTCGTAGCTTTCTTCGGGCTCCAATATAGGATTGGGCGAGCGATAAAGTAGATGTCCTGGGTCGTCCAGGGCTACCAGCAGCACACCAAGCCGATATATGAAGGAACGGTCAACACCGTGATAGATGAGAAGCCACCCATATTTGGTTCTAATAGGCTGGGACCCACCGCCAATCTTTAATCCATCCCACGCCATTCCTGCTCCTGGGCCTATTAATATACGGTGGTCTTCTCGAGGCCAGGGACAGTCAAGACGCTCAGAGTAAGAAATCCAAATACTCGGCTCAATCCTATGATACATGACATACCGTCCGTTGAACGCCTGCGGAAACAAGGTAGCATCCTTGTCGTCAAAGTCGGGGAAACCGAGGCCGTGTTTTATCCACTTATTCCAGCAACGGTTCAAGAAGTCCTCCAGATCGATTGAAGCCAGGGCGATCTGAGCGGAGACACTGCTGTAAGCAGTATAAAACATGTAAATGCGTTCTCCGATGAGGACAAGCCTGGGGTCCTCACAGCCTTTTGCCTCCCACTCCTCCTCCGGCTCAAATACTGGGCTTTCCAACCTCTCCTCAATATGCAAGCCGTCTGAGCTTATGGCTAATCCGATTCGGGAAACCTCATCCTCTCCACAGGCGCGATACAGGATGTATATCTTGTCCTTAAGCATTATCGCACCAGGATTGAACACGTATTTGGATTCCCAGGGGTGTTCTGGTATCGCCTTGAGAATGGGATTCCCTGTAAACCTGCGCAGCTTGCCTGCTTCAGGCTCCGCTGGACGTGGCAGTTGCTCAGGTATCACCTGCTGCGCCGTTTGCCAGCCAGGAAGGAGCAGCCGAGCCAGGTTTTCCGATTCCCTCCCGTGCCCCATTAGTTCCGTGATACTGCTATCTATGTTCTCTTCGCTGACCCCCAGGGCCGTAACCATTTCGACCAGAAATTCACGTGATGCCCAATCTCTCTCAACATGCAGTGAGAGAGGTGTGGGTACGCCTTTTCCGCCCTTAAAGCTATAACTGGCCCAGGTCCAAGCGGAGCAGGGTATAAATTTGCCATCGGGTAAGGACAAGGCAAGGTGGTAGCAATCCACCATATGGCTCAAGCTTTGGGTGAGACGCGACAATGAGGGATCTTCCTTTGTCTCCAGATCCCGGACCATCTTTCTCACTCGCTCGACCAATATCTCCTGGATCTTGCTTTCAAACATGTTGTGGGCAGATAGTGGATCTCTTCCCCAATGGCCCTTCAGCGAGTTTACTACCCTGGTCCCGAATTCCTTTCTCTCCCGTGCAAACTGCTCCCATATTTTCCCAAATCTTTCAGCTTCCACAATATTCTTGACCATCATTAGGAAATAGCGCAGCTTGGGAAATTCACCACCTCCTCCTCGGCGCAAATTGCTGATGAGAAGCCTTCCTGCGAGCTTGCTTAAGGTCGAAGGCTCTTTGTGAAGTGCAAGCGTGGAGAAATCCTCGTGGCTCACTACCAGTGGCTCTAAAGGCAAGCAGGCAAAGTGCTCGGGCCGTGCATTTCCGGCTATCCATTCCCACACTCTTTCCGTATGTTCTGTCTCCTCCAACAGGCTAGACAAAGCCAAGATATCCTTTGGCCCGTAGTGTTGTTCAAGCTCGGCCAGGTTGGCCGCACCGAATTTGATAAGCAAGTTGGAGGGTGGATTTCGCTGTAGAATCCAAGAGGCCACCTCAGGTTTCAAAGTGAAGGTTTCCGAATGAGGAAAGTTCTGCAATATGGCCTCAGCAACCTTCTTGGTTCCATCCAAGGTTGAAAGATCCCCGATCAAAAGGAGCTCGTGCATATCCTGCTCCACCTGGAGCATTAGCTTTTCTATGTTTTCGGCGATATCGGTGGAATTCGGCTCGTGAGGGATCTTGAGCTGTTCATGATAGAATTCCTCAAATTCCTTGTAGTGCCTTTGAAGAATATCATTATAGATGCTATCAGTGCTTATAATCTCTTCGGTAGGCGAGGTAAGCTCCTTAGGCAGTATTAAGGGAACTCCGGGTATGAACTCGCGGTAAGTCACCATAGGCAGAAGTGGCTTGAGAGCATCTTCTTTGTCCCTCCATGCCGCCAAGAAGCCGGGCTTCTGTTTGATGAATTCCTCGATCTGCTGCTGAATCTCCTGCTCTGCCACCAGAGCAGTGAGTTGCTCTGCCTGGTCGAGGATAGCAGCCTCTGACCGTTGCTTGAACACCTCAAGCTCCTGAGCAAACCCAGCCTCCCTCGCATAGCAAATGGGGATGAAAGCATTCAAGACAGCGTCCTTGGCGAATTCCTGTTCTAGACAGTAAACGAGTAAAAAGTCATAAAGGATCTCGGTCCAGAGGTGCGCAGGAAACCTGAAAGCCTTTCGGTCAGTCCTTGCTAGCCTCTGTAGTTCTATTGAAGCTTCTCTGGAGAGGATCTCTCCATATAAGCCCTGGAACTTGATGAAACCTTGTCTATATCGCTCTATTGCAAAGGGGTCTGGTGCCACTTCTTCCGGGCAGTGGGACTTTCTGTCTCCGAAGATAGCTAGGGGGTAGATTATATCTCCTCTTTGCTGCCACCAGTCTTTGCTGGCTGCAATCTGCTCAAAGATTACTTTGGTTTGCTGCCTCCACACACTTTCTTTGTCTGGGTAGACTCTACGAATCTTCACACCAAGGCTGGTTTCGCAAATCTTCGCTTCGTTGATGATGGCCATCGTGATGAGCTGGCTGTCCATGCCATACTCACCAACTTCATCACTCCAGATGTTGAGATCAGCCAAATAGATTCTGAGGAGCTTGCTTGAGATACCAAGTATTTTGCCTGGAAGTACCCCTGCTTTCAGATTAAAGACGGAAGCGAGCAAAGGACTCACGAGGTGATTGGATACTGTATTATCAAGGTAGTGACTATTGAACCTGGGTATAACGAGGTCTACACCTTCTTTCTCTATCGGAGTGATGAGACGACTTACCCATTCCGGAGCCAAGCCTTCAATTTCAGTTTTCACCTTTCTGCTATCAAGGTCGGGCTCAAATAAAGCTAAATCGGCGTTAAGCCTGTTTGCTATCTCTACTATTGCCTTAAGAGTCGAAGCTTTGTCCCTCGCATTTTCATTCTTCATGAGGAAGGCTATCATCTCCACTGCATGTCCCAGAGGTAGTTCCTGAATAACGTCCAAAGCGTCCTTCCCTTCCGGCGCGCCAACGCACACAATAACGCATTTCTTGTCAGGGAAGAATTCTGAAAGCCCCTTTGCCGTGATTTTGCATACGTGCCCAATTGTATCGACTTCGTTTTGGAAGGGGATGCCCACCACAATGTTTGCATTTCCTATCCTCTCGGCTATCTCGAGGGGTTTACTAAGGGATTCCGCATAGGCTTTCTCAGCTAATGAGGCGCTCTTTTCAGTCTCTTTCAAGTCTACTCCTTGTCTCAATGGCGATGTATCTGGTAATGCCACTAACCTAATTGAAATGTTAGCATTTATGCCATCACCTATACAATATTGTTTCTGGTGGCCATTGTTACTCTCTTTCGTACCAGCAACTACGCTTCCCTTAACAAGCCAGAACGTTTATACTGAAAATGAGGCCGATAGGAAGCTACCCAAAGGAGACGGCAAGATGAGAGTGATTATTGTTCATTTTCGCTCCGCTCCCGCCGGGGGACTGCAAAAACATCCGGTAAATGTTGATCCCCTCGACTCGGCGGGCACTGACGGCGTTTCCCTGGAGATAGCCAAACGCCAAGCTTCCCTCGAAGGGATGGGCCATAAGGTAGCGATTTGTTCAGCATACGATTGGGCAGACTTCGCGATACCGGCATTGGAGTTTGACTCTGAAGAAGTGATGCTGATGATGCGGAATTTATTCGGACCTGGGCTGGTGGACTTTGCTAGCGAGGCAGAGTTGAAAAGCGCATTTGATGCCTCATTACTGGAGCTGAGGCAGGAATTGGGCAAGGTGATTACGGATTTCAAGCCAGACATACTATTTGTCCACAACATGTTATCTCTTCCTGTGCATCCCGTCGCGACTTTAGCTTTAACCGACCTGCTCAGAGAGACCCGCTTACCTTGCGCTGCGATCCACCATGACGTTCTAAGCGAAGGCGCCTACAAATTCACCCCGACATGCGATTTCGCTAAATCAATTCTTGAGGAATACTTTCCTCCAGTGTTACCTAATCTTAGACATTGGACGATCAACTCTCGCAATCAGATGGCTCTCAAGAATAAAGGCATCCAAGCCGAAGTGATCCATGATACCATGGATTTCAATCAAAAACTTGACACGGCAGAGCAAGCCAGGATTCGAGCCAATCTTCGTGGAAAATACAGTATCAAGCCAAATGACATCGTTCTCTTTGCCGGAGCCCGCATTGTGCCCAACAAGCAGACTGAATTGGCAGGGCACCTAACCGAAGTTTTGCAAAGGTTGCGTCAGGAGATAGTCGGGAAGAGGCTGTACACCGGCGAAGTGTTTTCTGACCTCAATCGAGTAGTGTTGGTTCTCGCAGGTCGACCGGAGCGGGCCTTTATGGACTACCAAAAGAAGGTGTTTGATCTATTCGACACATTGAAGATTGTCTGGAAATATATAGGTGGCGATGTTCGCCCGTATCGTTCTGAAGATGAAGGGCTCTATGCTCTGTATCCCGATTTCTATGCTATGGCCGACTTTGTCCTTTACCCAACGGGATGGGAAGGATTTGGAAACCAGCTTCTCGAGGCATTCGCCTCTGAGCTGCCCGTGGCAGTATTCGAGTATCCCGTTTTTAAGGAGGATATTGCCCCGAAGGGCGTTAAGGTCGTATCTCTTGGAGACATACTGCTCCCAGAGAGAGACTACATGGGGCTTGTTCAAATTCCCGAGGAAGTGCTGACGCGAGCGGCCCGCGAGATAATGGCAATTCTTACGTGTCCTGAGAAGTTACCAGATATCACTGACCACAATATTATGGTAGGGAAGAGGTTCTTCAGCTTCGATGTGCTTCGAGCTCACCTAGATGAGGCACTAACCTGGGCCCTTCTAATCGAAGATCCAAAGGTTGATGAGATTCAACAGAACTTGGATAGTTAATAAGATTGGACGACTTGCAGAGACGGAGGACTCAACGAAACGTCAGAATATCACGGCTAAGGTGACAAACTGGACTTTCGTTCAACAAGGTACAAAACGAGCTTTTGTTGACCCGCCCCCAGTCATTGGTTCACCGTTTAAGTTAATATTACCAGTATAATTGCCTCTTGAGTAGGTCAGTGCTTTATTCTTTATTATTGTAAGGATTTACTTCTTTGTATTCACACCTTCTTGCCTCTTCACTTTACTATGCTTAGGTTTCTTGACATTTTTTCAGACTACGCTACGAGGGAAGATTTTCCTCCGTAAGCTAAGCGTTTCTCGCGAATGTTACAACGTCGGAAACAGCGGTCGCTCAGTAGTGACGAGGTTAAGTTGGTTTGGAGACGAATGGTGCCGTATCTAATGATTTTGGGTTCAACCCCCAATGTGTTTAGTAAATCTTGGAAACCTATTGACACTAAACTGCAGAATCTTGTACAAAGCGCCACCAATGGCACTGGAGAATTTGTTGAAGCATTGACCTACTCGAGGGAAATTGTGTCTGCAAAAAGGGGTAAACCCAAGTGGGTACTCCCCTCTGTCCGACTCATCACGGTGGGAAATAGTCAGGGCCAAAATAAAGCTGATCCCCAAAATGAAATTGATGTCGTTTCTATAGAACTATTAGAGAACTATGTGCAGATTAAACTCATAGAGTGCACAGAGAGTCCAAGTTCAGTCAAGGCTACGAAGGATCACAGCAAGCTTGAAGTATTGAAGGGCATAATTGGTTCACAAAGATTTCAAGACCTAAGGGTTTCGACTTTGGTAGTTAGTAGTTCTAAAGTTGGTAAGGATTTTTTGTCAGTAGACAGGCTTTAGTAGAGTCTCGAACCTAAGTATTACTGCAGTGATTATTAGCCATGTGAACCAAAATCTAAAATATCTTGATGTACTGCTAATTAAAGTGATAAAATCAGGGTGTCGGTTCACCTGGTGTTTTGACACCCTGATTCTTCCAAGATTCAGGGCGAGAATCTTGTTTGTTAGCTTTGGTAGGCCGTGGGAGACTCGAACTCCCGACACCCTGATTAAAAGTCAGGTGCTCTACCAACTGAGCTAACGGCCCATAACTTTGTGAAACTATGCGCAGCCTATTTTTCTACTGTCAAGATATTGGAAATGTAGATAGCGAAAGCGGGGTGAATGTCGCAGATAAATCCCCCGTCAACTGCCTCCACAGAGAAGGTTACCCTGTTTGGCTTCCTGAGGGGATCGCCAAATTTATTAAGCCCCATTTCATCCCAGGGCATATTGTGGCCTAATATTTCCAATAGGCCCTTAACATCCCTCGGGTCTTCTACTATCACTTCGAAAGGAAGCTGATGTGCTAACCCTGCCAATTGGCTATTATTTAGCTTTATCCTCATTTTCTAATTTATATCTTTGCTGGTTATGGCTATCAACCCAGCGGGTGATGGGATTCGAACCCACGACGTCTTGCTTGGGAAGCAAGCACTCTACCGCTGAGTTACACCCGCAATTAACTATATTATCAAATGGAAGGAGCACTGATGTCAAGAATGGGTTGGTGGTATAAGGGTCAACAGTTTCTTCGTAACTTTGGGATATTTGGCAATGAAGAGTAGTTCATCCTCCACTAGTGGTTTTTGCGTTTCCACGTTAGCATACCTTACTAGTTCCAGAATTTTTTTAGCTTGCCCAGCATCTTTAAACTTTACCGCCATCTGGCCCATTATGTGACTGAAGCCAGATATCCCGCTATATTCCCCCGAGCATATCTCCCTGCCGGTCTCTACAAGCTCCGATTCACCTCTACCCACTTCGTTGAAGCTATATAGCTCGTAGTTCTCGGGGTCTTTCAATACACCATCAGCATGGATGCCAGAACTGTGGGCAAAGGCATTGGCTCCGACACCAGGCTGGTTTATGGGAATGGGGACCACAAAAGCATAGCTGGCGAATCTGCTTATTTTCCAGGCTTTTGTCAGGTTTATGGGCTTTTCCAGTTGATATTTGTCCGCGAATCCCTTGGATTTGGTGGCAGCTAGAACCGTGGCTACAAGGTCAGCATTGCCGGCTCTTTCTCCAATCCCATTGATTGTGGTGTTGATGTAAGCATCCTGCCCACCGTCTATAGCTCCTTTAGCCCCGGCAAGGGAATTAGCCACAGCCATTCCCAGGTCGCCATGACAGTGAAGCTCGATAGGTATTCCAACATCCTCCGCCAGAGTTTTGGCGCTCTCGTAAATGGTAAATGCATTGTCATAGCCCAGGGTATCACAATACCTAAGTCGTTGAGCCCCGTGTTCCTTGGCTGCCAAGCCGAATCTAACTAAAAAACCTATTTTAGTTCTGGAGGCATCCTCGGCATTTACACCTATGCTTTCAGCTCCATGGGCACGAGCCGCTTCTACAGCATCGACCATCATGCTTACGATATCTTCTTGGCTCTTTGTACCCTGAAATTTGCCTTGAATCATTTGGTCTGATGTGGAAATAGAGAGATTAAGGTGCTTAATATTCGGGACAAGGTTGAAGGCTTTTTCCACATCAGCGACAACTGCCCTTATCCACCCCTCTAAACGGATGGGTTGCAGGACGCCCATGTCAGCTAATTCCAAGTTTGCCTGAAGGTAAAACGCTTCATGTCTCGTCGTAGGGAAACCAAATTCGGACTGGAAGATACCCATTTCATTGAGGTACATATTTATCATGGTCTTTTCCAGCTTGGACAGACCGAGGTTTGCGGTTTGAACGCCATCACGATTGGTAACATCTATGAAATAAATCTTGGCCATCTTTGCCTCCCAGGACGGATGAATGGGGTAAGGATAGCATTATTCCTGCAGGTTATCAAATTTTGCCCCTGTTAATGTTCTACGATTTTAGCTACCTCAGAAAATCTAACATGACTGCACTTGTGTGGCATCTTTTTATCCTCGCCCTCTAGCGTAATTTAAAACTTCCTTTGTTTCCATCCTTTAGATTATACTAACGGCGATGATAGCTAGAACAATAGAATGGCTTGATGGCAAGCTAAGGATACTAGACCAGAGCAAGCTTCCCCAGGAGCAAATCTTCGCCGACCTGGACGATTACCATGATGTAGTTCTGGCTATTAAGGAAATGAGAGTTCGCGGGGCACCAGCCATCGGGGTCACTGTTGCCTACGGCATAGCTCTGGGGGCATCAGGTATTAAAACAGCAAACAAGGATGAATTTCTCGCCCAATTGCATCAGGTCATGCAAACTTTTGCTGCCTCCAGGCCTACCGCGGTCAACCTTTTTCAAGCTATCAACAGGATGAAGAAAGCTGCCAGGGGAGATGGCGTTACTGAAATAAAAAATTCGCTTGTCAATGAAGCAAAGCAGATTCACCAGGAAGAAGTAACCGCAACCAAGCAGCTCAGCCAGCTAGGAGCCGGGCTTATCAATGATGGTTTCACCCTGCTTACTCACTGCAACGCCGGTCCTTTAGCCACTGCCGGCTATGGCACTGCCCTGGGTGTAATCAAAGCTGCTAAAGACCAAGGAAAGAAAGTGAGCGTCTTTGCCACGGAAACCCGTCCCCTTCTCCAGGGAGCCAGGCTCACTACCTGGGAACTAATGCAAGAGGGCATCCCTGTAACTTTGATTACCGATTCCATGGCTGGCTATTTTATGCAGCAGAGGAAGATAGACTGTGTCATTGTTGGCGCCGACAGGATTGCTGCCAATGGCGATGTCGCTAATAAAATTGGCACCTATACTCTGGCAGTACTGGCTAAAGAAAGTAAAATCCCCTTTTATGTCGCTGCTCCCACGAGCACTATTGACCTTTCCTTAAGCTCGGGGGACAAAATCCCAATTGAAGAGCGAAGCCCTGAGGAGGTAACCCATATCCAGGGAATACCCATTGCTCCCGAAGGCATAAGAGCAGCCAATCCTGCCTTTGATGTGACTCCCCATAGTTATATAACTGCCATAATCACCGAGAAGGGCATAATAAGGGAACCTTACACAGAAGGGCTAAAAGGGATGGGCTCCAGATTTTTGTAGTTGCTTGATTCATCAAGCACAATTTTTAAACAGCCTCGGAGTTTAAAGACACCGTTTTTGTGGCGAAATCCTTGTTAGAGATAAATAACTCTGTATGATGGTAAAATATATCCGGGCGGGCTGGTCCTCTGTTTACGCGGCTTGTTTTACTGCCAGAGTCATTCGGCAAACCGGGTCAAAGTTGTTTGCGCATCTTCATGTGTTTGATGCCAGCTTCCCGAAAAGGCAAGCCCAGTTCGTCAAAGCCGCATAACTTATAGAAGGGAATAACTTCAAATTGGGCATGGATAATTACTTGTTGCACTTGTTTATCCTTCCATACTGCATCCAAAAAAAGAAGCATTTCCTTTCCGATGCCTTTACGGCGGTAATGTTTTAAGACAGCCATTCTCTCTAGCTTGGCCTGGTTATCAGCCAAAAATTGAACTCTGGCAGTGCCGATAACTCTCTCTCCATCTTTGACCACCATATGCAGCGCTTCCCTGTCGTGCCCATCGAACACCAGGTCCTCTGAGATGCCTTGCTCCCGGACAAACACTTCCCTCCTCACCTCGAAGGCCTCTTGCAACTCGACATCGCCTGTCACCAGTTTATAGCTAAATTTGCTCATAGAGATAGAACGTCTTATTAGTTCGCCTAATTATAAACCTGAAATACCGAAGAGGGAATCTGAGCTTGTTTCTCTACATCCTACCTTTGCCATGTTTCACCCCGACGTTTTTCCCTTCAGTATGAGTAGTGGCGAGGGTGGTTAGCTATGTTCAG
>Ga0209991_10000471_pt1 | contig 17678 bp, 13 predicted proteins | sample ChitaG_FD_183167 | JGI IMG/M metagenome (GOLD analysis project Ga0209991, IMG submission 183167) | Deep subsurface microbial communities from South Pacific Ocean to uncover new lineages of life (NeLLi) - Chile_00310 metaG (SPAdes)... | ecosystem: Environmental > Aquatic > Marine > Oceanic >...
TAGGATTATCATTTGACTTGACACGCGTGGTCACTGGATCACTCCGGGACAGCACCGTGCACGCCGCCCTCATGCCGCCGGCAACACCTGTACGTGATGAGGGCACAACGTCACCTGCTCGCCCGGCTCTGGCACCGGCCCGTCGAGTACGCCCAGCTCAAAGCGTAGCGATGTGCCTCCCGCCGCCACGGTGATCTGGTAGTGCCCGCCCCGGAAGGAACGGGCCTGCACCTGCCCGACGATGGAGTTTTCAGCCGGGGAGTCAGTTTCCAGGCAGCGCGCCCCTTCTGGCCGGATGAGCAGTGTCACCGCCTGCCCGACGGGCAGGGCGGGCGAATCCGTCGCCGTCAGCCGGCCCAGAGCCGTCTCCACTGCCAGCGGCGGGCCTGCCTCTACCACCCGGCCGGGCAGCAGGTTCTCCAGCCCCAGGAAACGGGCCACGAACTCCGTCGCCGGTCGCTGGTAGACCTCCTCCGGCCTTCCCTCCTGCACCTTACGCCCCCGATCCATGATGACCACCCGGTCGGCCACGGCAAAGGCCTCCTGCTGGTCGTGGGTGACGTAGATGGCGGTGACGCCCAGGCCCTTGAGGATGGTTCGCAGCTCGTTCATCAGCCGCTGGCGCAGGGTACGGTCGAGGGAGCCCAGGGGCTCGTCCAGCATGAGCAGGCGCGGACGAGGAGACAGGCTGCGGGCCAGGGCCACCCGCTGCTGCTCGCCGCCCGACAGTTGGTTCACGTCCCGTTCCTCGAAACCGATCATCCCCACCAGGTCCAGCACCTCGGCCACCCGCTCTCGGATTTCTTCCTCCGGCAGGCGTTGCATCCGCAGGCCAAAGGCTATGTTCTCGAACACGTTCTTGTGGGGGAAGAGGGCCTGATCCTGGAACATCAGGCCGAAGTTGCGCTGGTGCACAGGCACGTCACGGATGTCTCTGCCCTCAGACAGCACCTTCCCGCTGTCGGGGATCTCCAGCCCGGCGATGATGCGCAGCAGCGTGGTCTTGCCACAGCCGGAGGGGCCCAGCAGGCAGAGGATGTCGCCTTCGTCCACGGTGAAGCTGATGTCGTCTGGGAAGCGCCCCTCGCTGTATGATTTGGTGAGGTGATGAACTTCAAGTAATGGCATCGCAGACTCATAGGCAGGGAATGTTTAGAGGGGAACGGGAATATGACAATGAATTCAAGGATTTATCGAATCGAATTCATTCAACAAGCCAGAGAGATTCGTTTCATCCTCCAAATTCGCTGTCATATGCCTCAAATACCAGATACGCATCGTGCTTCGTGGAGATCTCCGACTCTCCTGAGTGGAATGGGCCTGCGGCGGCGATGGCCCGTCTCCGACGTTCCTCAATGTCAATTTCCGCCGTTGACCGGAGCAAGGCCCCCACGCTCTGACGGATCAATTCAGCGACGGACACCTGACGAGCAGAGGCTAGATTTTTCAAAGCGCGCGCTTGCTCTTCCGTCAATTGCACCTGCGTTCGGATCATGGCAATCCTCCATCATGATTACTTGCCATAATGATAACACAAAACCCATCGGTGGTCAAGGTCAGAACTCGCCGACTTCCCCATACCTGAACCGCTCAATGGCCAGGAACCCGGCCGCGCAGACCAGCATCAACACCGTGCTCATAGCCAGGGCCTGGCCGTAGTTGACCACCCCTGGCTGGCCCAGGAAGCGATAGATAACCACCGGCATCGTGGGCATCTGTGGCCGGGCCACGAACACCGTTGCTCCGAACTCACCCAGACTGACGGTGAAGGCGAACACCGCCCCCACCAGCAGCGCGCGCCCCACGATGGGCAGATCCACCTCCCGCCACACCCGCCAGGACGAGGCGCCCAGTACCCGTGCTGCCTCCCGCAGGTGGGGGTGGATGCCTCGGATAATGGGCAACAGCGAGCGCACCACGAAAGGGAGGGCCACCAGGGTGTGGGCCAGTGGGACCAGCACCGGCGAGGCGCGCAGGTTCAGCGGCGGTCGGGCCAGGGCGATGATGTAGCCAAAGCCCAGCGTGACAGCCGAAGTGCCCAGCGGCAGCATAAACACAGGGTCGAGCAGCCGGCCCAGCCGACCCCGCTGGCGGGCCAGCAGCCAGGCACTAATCAGCCCCAACGTCAGGGCCAGCCCGACCGTCGCCCCGGCGAAGAGCAGCGAATTGCGTACCGCCAAGAGCGGCGGCACGAAGAAAATGGAACTCTGCAGGTTGACGCTCAGCGCCCGGTAGTAGGCCAGGCTGTAACCCGGCTGCCCGGCCGAGAGGGAGCGTTCGGCCAGGGAGAGCAGTGGCACCACCAGCAGCAGGATCATGACCGCCACGTTGACCCCCACCAGCCAGCGCTCGCTCCGGGTGCGGGGTCGGCGGGCGGTGATCTGGCGGGGGCGTAGTTGCAGCGGCACGGTGATACGCTGCTGCAGGCGGGTGTAGGTCACCATCAATCCAAAAGTGCAGCCGATCTGGAGCAGCGACAGGGCTGCCGCCACCGGCAGGTTGAACAGATGGACCGCCTGGCGGTAGATTTCCACCTCCAGCGTGGCGTAGCGGGGGCCGCCCAGGATCAGGATTACCCCGAAACTGGTGAAATCGAACAGGAAGACCAACAACGAAGCGGCGGTCAGCGCCGGGCGCAGCAGCGGCAAGGTCACCTCCCAGAAGGCCCGCCAGGGCGAAGCGCCCAGCATCCGCGCTGCTGCCTCCAGTTGGGGGTCCAGGTTGGCCCAGAAGCCGCCCACCATCCGCAGGATGATGGTGTAATTGTAGAACACGTGGGCCAGCAGGATGATGGCCAGGGTGTGCACCAGGTTGATGGGCGGGCGGTCGAGGCCCAGGATGGCCATGAGTGCCTGGTTGACCCAGCCTTTGGGTCCCAGCAGCGAGGTGAAAGCCGTCGCCACCACGATGGTCGGCAACACGAAGGGGATGGTGGTCAACGCCTGCAGCAGCGACTTGCCCCGGAACTGATAGCGGGCGAAAACGTAGGCCGCCGGCAGGGCCGCCAGCAGCGTCAACAGGGTCGAAAGAGCCGCCTGCCAGGTGGTGAACCACAGCGTCCGGGCGTAGTACGGCGTGTTGACCAGTCCCCGCAGCGCGGTCAGAGCTGGCTGTCCCTCCGGGGCCAGGCTCAGCCGGAAGATGGAAAAGAGGGGGTAGAAATAGAACAGGGCCAGGAAAGCCAGGGGAATCAGATACAAGGGGACACGGAGAAGGGGAGACAAGGAGACACGGTCACTTCTCCGTGTGTCCTTGTCCATCCATCCCTTCGTCTCCTTGTCTCCTTGTCTCCTTGTCATCGAGTCCTCAGCGCAGCACCGTCTCTGTCCAGGCTTCGATCCACTTCTCCCGGTTCTGGTCAATGCCCTCCGGGCTGACCCAGGCTGGTTTGGGCGGTACCTCAGCGAACTGGAAGACTTCCGGCAATTCGGCCTTGGGGTTGGCGGGGAAGACCCACATGTGCAGTGGGATGTCGGCCTGGAAGGTCGGGCTGAGCATAAAGTCCACCCACTTTTCGGCCAGGTCGCGGTTGGCGGTGCCTCTCAGGATGCCCACGAACTCGATCTGGCGGAAGCAGGCCCCGTCACCCAGCACGTTGCCGGTGGGTGGCTCAGCGTACTTGCCCTCGCTGAAGTAGACCTCGGCGGCCGGGCTGGTGGCGTAGCTGACCACGATGGGCCGGTCGCCATCGCTGGTCGCGCTGAACTGGCCCCAATAGGCATCCTCCCAGCCGGCTGTGACCAACACGTCGTTGCCGCGCAATTTGGCCCAGAAGTCGCGGTAGCCGTCCTCGCCAAAGTGGCCCACGGTGGCCATCAGGAAGGCCAGCCCCGGCGACGAGGTGGCCGGGTTTTCCACCACCAGCAGCCCCTTCATCTCCGGTTTGATCAGGTCTTCCAGTGTGGCCGGTGGGGTGAGGCCCTTCTCCTCGAACCAGGCCTTGTCGTAGTTCAGGCACACGTCGCCGAAGTCCACCGGGTTGAGCCGGTGTTGGGGATCGAGCTCCAATGCGTCGGGGATGTCGGCCAGGACGGGTGAGGCGTAAGATTCAAAGATGTCAGCTTTGATGGCCCGGCTGAAGAAAGTGTTGTCCACCCCGTAGAACACATCGGCCAGGGGGGCGTCTTTGCTGAGGATGGCCTGGTTCAGGGCCGCGCCGGTGTCGCCCGATTTGAGGAACTTGACCGTGGCCCCTGTCTCTGCCTCGAACTGGGCAATGACCTCCTGGCTGGCGTCGAAACTGTCGTGGGTCATCACCGTCAGGGTACGCGGGCCGCTGGGGGTTGGGGTGGGGGCGGGCGTCAGCGTCGGCCCACAGCCGGCCGCCACCAGCAGCACCAATGCCAGGAACAAAAGCGTCGTCTTTTTCATGGGAACCTCCTTTCGCTACTCGTCATTGTGTATGATCACGGCCAGCAACAGGCCCTGGCCCACCCGAACCCGTGCTTGCGGAGCCGTGAGGGTGTTGCTAACCCCCCGGGCTGGCCCCAGGTACAAAGTGCCGTTTTCCAAGGGATACTCCAGACCCTCGGTGTAGATGCCTGTTACCTCCTCTGTCAGGGGCAGGAGGGAGAGGGTATCGCCCACTTGGCCTTCGATGAGGGCCCCGTCCCTGATGAGAAAGAGCTCTTGCCTGCCATCAAGGATCTTGGCCTTAACAGGACGCAATTCCGGCAAGGCTAAAAGCAGGACATTAGCCAGAGTATGATCGAGCCGGTCGCCCAGGGCCCCCAAGATGACCATCTCTTGGGCTCCTTGCTCTGCGGCGTATTTCACGGCCAACTCCAGGTCCGTCTCGTCCTTGCGAGCTGGGTGGACGATGAACTGGCAATGCATCTTTTCCAATCGAGAGCGCAGGCTCTGGTCGAGGGAGTCCAGGTCGCCGACGACCACCTTGGGCTGCAAGCCCAAAGCGAGGGCGTTATTGGCTCCACCGTCGGCACAGATAACCAGATCCGTTGGAGCGACCAGGCTTCGATAGAAATCGCTATCGTGAATTTGGCCGTTGGCGATGATGATTGCCTTCATTTATCCTCCCCAGTCAACACACAAAAAACAAGGCCGCCTAGCCTGGACAGGGTTGGCGGCCTCGTGAAAACCAAAGCGCTTCCCTCCGCTGGCATTATCCAGGTCAGGTTCAAGGGGTCGAGGCATTGGCTAATGGTCGACGGCTCATAGCTGATGGCTCGTAGACAGTTAATCCTATCTGCCATCTGCTATCTGCCAGCCTGGGCCTCTTCTCAGCCTGGCTCACCAAGCTCCCCCAAGCGTTATTCGGTTATAGCAAGCTTGTTACGCACCTCCAAGCTACGACTGCTGTGAACTCACCCCTCTTCTAATACTATTTTAGCACTGAAAAGGACTGATGTCAAACCCAAGATTCCCTCTTGACAAATCCCCTTATTTCTGGTATAATATACATGGAGTTAGAAAGCCGATCTCGCTCGCTACTTGGCGAAAAGATCTAACAATTGAGAAAGGAGGCAAAGAGTCTAAAGCTCAGGGGGGAATCGCAAGAAGTGATAGACCTTTTGTCTCCGCCGGTGTTAAGACATCGGCTTTTTTTGTCCAAGATGTGGATTTGACAAATTATCAGAGTTGTGGTATAATCTAAATCACCTGGACGGAAGCACCTTAACAACTGAAGAGTGGTAAGAAGGCTATGCGGAAATTTTGGGTTCCAAAAGTCAACTCTTTTATGGAGGGTTTGATCCTGGCTCAGGATGAACGCTGGCGGCGTGCCTAACACATGCAAGTCGAACGGTCCTGGAAGCTGGAAGCTGGCGACTGGAAACTAGCTTGCTAGCGACCAGTAACTGGCAACTGGCAACCAGGATAGTGGCGAACGGGTGAGTAACACGTAGGTGACCTGCCCCGAAGAGGGGGATAACCGCTGGAAACGGCGGCTAATACCCCATGTAGTCGTGAGGGTTAGAGGCCTCATGATTAAAGCTCCGGCGCTTTGGGAGGGGCCTGCGGCTTATCAGCTAGTTGGTGGGGTAATGGCTCACCAAGGCAATGACGGGTAGCTGGTCTGAGAGGACGATCAGCCACATGGGCACTGAGACACGGGCCCGACTCCTACGGGAGGCAGCAGTGAGGGATATTGCGCAATGGGCGAAAGCCTGACGCAGCAACGCCGCGTGGGCGATGAAGGCCTTCGGGTTGTAAAGCCCTTTTCTGGGGGAAGAGGAAGGACGGTACCCCAGGAATAAGTCCCGGCTAACTACGTGCCAGCAGCCGCGGTAAAACGTAGGGGACAAGTGTTATCCGGATTTACTGGGCGTAAAGCGCGTGCAGGTGGTGCTTTAAGTTGGGCGTGAAATCTCCCGGCTTAACTGGGAGGAGTCGTTCAATACTGGAGCACTTGAGGGCAGGAGAGGGAGGTGGAATTCCCGGTGTAGTGGTGAAATGCGTAGATATCGGGAGGAACACCAGTGGCGAAGGCGGCCTCCTGGCCTGCTTCTGACACTAAGACGCGAAAGCTAGGGGAGCAAACGGGATTAGATACCCCGGTAGTCCTAGCTGTAAACGATGGATACTAGGTGTGGGTGGCATTGACCCCATCCGTGCCGAAGCTAACGCGATAAGTATCCCGCCTGGGGACTACGGCCGCAAGGTTAAAACTCAAAGGAATTGACGGGGGCCCGCACAAGCAGCGGAGCGTGTGGTTTAATTCGATGCTACACGAAGAACCTTACCAGGGCTTGACATGCTGGTGGTACGGACCCGAAAGGGCGAGGACCCGCGAGGGAGCCAGCACAGGTGCTGCATGGCTGTCGTCAGCTCGTGCCGTGAGGTGTTGGGTTAAGTCCCGTAACGAGCGCAACCCTTGCCGTATGTTACATGTGTCATACGGGACTGCCGGTGATAAGCCGGAGGAAGGTGGGGATGACGTCAAGTCAGCATGGCCCTTATGTCCTGGGCGACACACACGCTACAATGGCCGGCACAATGGGTAGCCAAGCCGCGAGGCGGAGCCAATCCTCCAAAGCCGGTCTCAGTTCGGATTGCAGTCTGCAACTCGACTGCATGAAGGTGGAGTTGCTAGTAACCGCGCGTCAGCCATAGTGCGGTGAATACGTTCCCGGGCCTTGTACACACCGCCCGTCACGTCATGGGAGTCGGCAACACCTGAAGCCGGTGGGCCAACCGAAAGGGGGCAGCCGTCGAGGGTGGGGCTGGTGACTGGGACGAAGTCGTAACAAGGTAGCCGTAGCGGAAGCTGCGGCTGGATCACCTCCTTTCTAGGGAGAAACCCCTTCGGGGAAATTCCAAACCCAAATGACAAAATCCAAATTTCGGAGTTTGGATTTTCCTTCAGGGCAGATCCTAGGTCAATCACAGGTTTTCGGACCTGTGCTCTCCCCAAATTCTCGCCCCTTCTTACCACTTCTCAGTTGTTAAGGTGGTCAATAGATGGCTTATGGCAGAATGTCATAAGCCATTGGTTATCAGCTAATGGGCCTTTAGCTCAGTCGGCTAGAGCATTCCTCTGATAAGGGAAAGGTCCCTGGTTCAAGTCCAGGAAGGCCCACTGTTGGCATATGGCAGATAGCATATAGCTGATAGTTGGGAAGAAAAGAATAAAGCCATCAGCCATATGCTATGAGCTATCAGCCAGCCTGGGGATGTAGCTCAGTGGGAGAGCGCCTCCCTTGCACGGAGGAGGTCAGGGGTTCAAATCCCCTCATCTCCACCTCCAGGAGGTGCTTGACAAGATATCAAGATTGTGGTATACTTTAATTAGTAAAGAGGCAATAAGGGTGTTATGCACCTAAGTCCAAAACTGGAATTGAATAGAGCTTATTGACGGTCATATCAGCGAGGCTTTCTGAACAGCCTGGCAGAGTATGCCAGGCTGGTTTTGTGTCAAGAGTTGGCGATTGGCCTGTGGCAACTAGAAGATCGGTTGTCAGAGGCCAGCCGCCAAAGGCTGGGGTGGCGATAAGCTACATGCGATTGCCACTTAGCACCTTAAAAACTGAACAGAATGTGAGGACTTCGATTCTGCCGTATCACATGAATTAAGCTACTAAGGGCGTACGGTGGATGCCTTGGCGCCAAGAGCCGAAGAAGGGCGTGGTACACTGCGATAAGCCTCGGGGAGCCGTGTGCAGGCACTATATCCGAGGATACCCGAATGGGGAAACCCACCCGGGGGAATGCCCGGGTACCCCCAGCTGAATAAAATAGGCTGGGCGGAGGGAACGAGGGGAACTGAAACATCTTAGTACCCTCAGGAAAAGAAATCAACATGAGATTCCCCTAGTAGTGGCGAGCGAACGGGGAAGAGCCCAAACCCGCCTCATGGAGAGCTGCAGCTCTTTGAAGTGGGGCGGGGGTTGTAAGGCACGGCAGAGGCCGCTGCAGGGGCCTCAGGGAGTTACAAATCCAGTCTCCAGTCGAAAGATGCTGGAAAGGTCTGCCACAGAAGGTGATAGCCCTGTAGACAGAGAGATCTGGACGAGGTTGCTCGATAGGAAGGGCCAATCGTGGCTGCTTCTGAACCTCCCGCCGTTGACCTTGAGTACCACGGGGCACGCTAATCCTGTGGGAAGCAGGGAGGCCCACCTCCCAAGGCTAAACACTCTTGGCGACCGATAGTGGACAAGTACCGTGAGGGAAAGGTGAAAAGAACCCCTGTTAGGGGAGTGAAATAGAACCTGAAACCGTATGCCTACAAGCGGTCGGAGGGCTATGCCAGGTTGAAGCGCTATGCGCTCCCTGGAATGCCTGACGGCGTGCCTTTTGGAGAATGAGCCGGCGAGTTAATTTCTGTGGCCAGGTTAAGGGAGTTACACCCGGAGCCGTAGCGAAAGCGAGTCTGAATAGGGCGACAGTCGCAGGGATTAGACACGAAACCAGGTGATCTACCCATGGCCAGGGTGAAGCGGAGGTAAAGCTCCGTGGAGGCCCGAACCTTTCTCTGTTGCAAAAGGGTGGGATGAGCTGTGGGTAGCGGTGAAATGCCAATCGAACTTGGAGATAGCTTGTTCTCCCCGAAATAGCTTTAGGGCTAGCCTCAAGCGTTGAGTGGCGGAGGTAGAGCACTGGATCGGCTAGGGGGCGTATAGCTTACCAAACCGAACCAAACTCCGAATGCCGTCATTACAAGCTTGGGAGTCGGACGGTGGGAGATAAGTTTCATCGTCGAGAGGGAAAGAGCCCAGACCGTCGGCTAAGGTCCCCAAGTCTAGGCTAAGTGGGAAAGGATGTGGGATTACTGAGACAGCCAGGAGGTTGGCCTAGAAGCAGCCATCCTTTAAAGAGTGCGTAATAGCTCACTGGTCAAGTGATCCTGCGCCGAAAATGTAACGGGGCTCAAGCCTAGCACCGAAGCCGCGGGATTGGTGGATAGCTTATAGCACATGGCGTACAGCGGGTTGCGGTTGAGCAATCTCCTGCGCCCAGCAAGTGTAAGCCATAAGCTATTTGCTGGAAGCCAGTTGGTAGGGGAGCGTTCTGCAGGCGTGGAAGCTGTACCGCGAGGAGCAGTGGAGCGTGCAGAAGTGAGAATGCCGGCATGAGTAGCGAGAAACGTGTGAGAAACACATTCGCCGTAAACCTAAGGGTTCCGACGGAAGGTTAATCCGCGTCGGGTTAGTCGGGCCTAAGCCGAGGCCGAGAGGCGTAGGCGATGGACAACGGGTTAATATTCCCGTACCACCTGGGAGGAGTGAAGGGGGAACGCAGAAGGGTAGGCCAGCCTGTTATTGGATTCAGGTGCTAAGCTCGTAGGGAAACGATGGCCCTAGGCAAATCCGGGGCCTGATCCTGAGGAGTGATGGCGGTGCCATAGAGCCAGAAGTGGCTGAGCCAAGCTGCCAAGAAAAGCCTCTAAGCGTTGAGTCCCGGGTGTCCGTACCGCAAACCGACACAGGTAGGTGGGTAGAGTATACCAAGGCGATCGGGAGAACCCTCGTTAAGGAACTAGGCAAACTAACTCCGTAACTTCGGGAGAAGGAGTGCCCTCTGGGGTGAAGCAATAACTTGCGGAGCCTTTGAGGGTCGCAGAGAATAGGCCCTGCCGACTGGTTATCAAAACCACAGGTCTCTGCTAAAGCGTAAGCTGAAGTATAGGGGCTGACGCCTGCCCAGTGCCGGAAGGTTAAAGGGAAGGGTTAGGTCTACCTTCGGGTAGATCGAAGCTCTGAACTGAAGCCCCGGTGAACGGCGGCCGTAACTATAACGGTCCTAAGGTAGCGAAATTCCTTGTCGGGTAAGTTCCGACCTGCACGAATGGCGTAACGAGTGGGGCACTGTCTCAACGAGGGACCCGGCGAAATTGAAGTAGGCGTGAAGATGCGCCTTACCCGCAGCAGGACAAAAAGACCCCGTGGAGCTTTACTGTAGCTTGGTATTGAGTTAGGGCTTAGCTTGTGTAGAATAGGTGGGAGGCTGAGAAGCTGGGGCGCTAGCCTCGGTGGAGCCGCCGGTGAAATACCACCCTGGTTAAGTCTTGGCCCTAACCCCTGACCGTAATCCGGCAGGGGGACAGTGCCAGGTGGGCAGTTTGACTGGGGCGGTCGCCTCCCAAAAGGTAACGGAGGCGCCCAAAGGTTCCCTCAGGCTGAATGGAAACCAGCCGCAGAGTGTAAAGGCACAAGGGAGCTTGACTGCAAGACCTACAAGTCGAGCAGAGACGAAAGTCGGGCTTAGTGATCCCACGGTACCGTGTGGAAGGGCCGTGGCTTAACGGATAAAAGCTACCCCGGGGATAACAGGCTGGTCGCGCCCAAGAGTTCATATCGACGGCGCGGCTCGGCACCTCGATGTCGGCTCATCGCATCCTGGGGCTGGATAAGGTCCCAAGGGTTGGGCTGTTCGCCCATTAAAGCGGTACGTGAGCTGGGTTCAGACCGTCGTGAGACAGGTCGGTCTCTATCCGCTGTGGGCGCAGGTGACTTGAGGGGAGCTGCTCCTAGTACGAGAGGATCGGAGTGGACAGACCGCTGGTGTGCCAGTTGTCCCGCCAGGGGCATAGCTGGGTAGCCATGTCTGGCAGAGATAACCGCTGAAAGCATCTAAGTGGGAAACTCGCCCCAAGATGAGGTCACCCACCGGGCTAACCGGGTAAGACCGCCGGGAGACTACCGGTTTGATAGGCCGCAGGTGTAAGCACAGCAATGTGTTCAGCCAAGCGGTACTAACGGTCGAGGGCTTAATTCGATACTGTGACGCGGCGTCGAGTCAGCCCAAGCATTCTGTTCAGTTTTTAGGGTGCTATTCGTGTTCAAGGTTTTCCTGGTGACTCTAGCGGAGGGGAAACACCCTGAACCATCCCGAACCAGGAAGTTAAGCCCTCCAGCGCCGATGGTACTGCACTGGAGACGGTGTGGGAGAGTAGGTCGTTGCCAGGAAGAAGAGGGAGACCTTCGGGACTCCCTCTTTTTGTTTGCTAAGGCGAGGCCCTCAGCCACCTGCATAATTGATGGGGCGGCTTTTCCCGGTGGACAAAACCGCCGCTGTGCGCTATAATGTTATTCAGCAATTGGCGAGGAGAAAAAACCGCCGTGTCAAAGGGAAGCATGCCTCTGATACTGGTCACTAACGACGATGGGATTCATTCGCCAGGGCTTTTGGCTGCTGCGCAGGCCGTGCACGACCTGGGCGACATCCTGGTGGTGGCCCCCAAGCACCAACAGACGGGGGCAGGCCGAAGTACGTTTGCCTTTAACAAGGTGCTCATCCAGGAAGAACACATCACTGTGGGTGGTCAAAGGGTCTCCGCTTTCTCGGTCGAAGGCACGCCGGCCCAAGCGGTGTTGTATGCCTTACTGGAAGTGGCCCCAAGGAAGCCAAGCTTGGCCATCTCCGGCATTAACTACGGCGAGAACCTGGGCACAGGCGTCACCGTCTCTGGGACTGTAGGGGCGGCCTTGGAGGCGGCGGTGTTCGGCATCCCCAGCTTAGCCATTTCCTTGGAGACGGCCAAGAAATATCACTATAGTATTTCTGATGACATAGACTTTACAGCAGCGGCCTTCTTTGCCCGAATCTTCGCCCAACGCCTCCTCTCGGTCAAGCTCGCGCCAGACGTGGATGTGCTTAAGATAGACGTGCCTAAGGATGCAACCGAGGAAACCCCCTGGCGACTGACGAGGGTCTCGCGGCAGAGATATTTTCAGCCCATTAAAAGCGGCCGTCCGAGCTCATCGGGAGCCAGTACCGTTGACTACGAAACGAGGGTGGACTTCGATGTCCTGGAGCCAGACTCGGACATCTTCGCTTTGGTGAAGGATAGAGTGGTCTCCGTCTCCCCCCTAACCCTCGACCTGAGCTCACGGGTTGATTTGCGCCATCTTGCTCAATTGCTCAGTTGAGCGGGAAATTGTTCAGGTTCGGCTAGATCTCTAGCGCTCGCTTCAAAGCGGCCACACCGGCCTCGGCATAGTGCCGGGCTTGCTCCCGAAACTCAAAGGAAATGGGGGGCTTTTCGTGGTCGCGCAAGCTGCGATGTCCTGAGCCCTTTGTCCCTGGGCCAAAGGACCAGGGGCTCGTCGAAGGGCCCTGGCCATACTTCTCCACGTAGGCGGATGGCAGATAATTCGCGAACTCTTGGCCTGACATGATACCGTAGGCCAAGGTCCAGGCCCGGGCTACCACGCCTACATCGTACCCTCCGCCGCCCAGCGCCAGCCAGCGCGAGGCCAGTTCTCTTATGGTTGTCACGGCGGCTACATAGCCAGATGTGGTTAGACAAAGGTGAGTGAGCGGGTCTCGGTAGTGGGTGTCCACTCCCAACTGGCTGACCACGATATCTGGCTGGAAACGCCTCACCAAAGGCGGCACGATCTCCTCAAAAGCCCGAAGATAGATCTCGTCGTCGGTGTAAGGTGCGAAGGGGAGATTCACGGCATATCCACGCCCCACATCTCTTCCCATCTCCTCGACGAACCCGGTGCCGGGAAACAGGTGAAGGCCTGTCTCGTGGAGGGAAATCGTGAGGACTCTATCGGTCTCGTAGAAAGCGTTTTGCACTCCGTCTCCGTGATGGGCATCAATGTCAATATAGGCTACTCGCAGGCCCTTTTGCAGCAGCGAGTGAATGGCTACGGCTGCGTCGTTGAAGACGCAGAAGCCCGAGGCATGGGCGGGGCCGGCATGGTGCAAGCCCCCGCTAAAGCTGAAGGCCACATCTACCTGCTCCGAAGTTACTAGCTCCGCCGCTGCCAAAGTAGCTCCGACCTTCAGCGCCTCCGCCTCGTACATCTCAGGGAAGACGGGATTGTCACCCGGGCCAAAGTTGTAGCGCCTGGGATTGAACCTCCTCTCGCCCTGGCTCAAGCTACGCACTACTTCTACGTACTCTTCAGTGTGGAATAGGCTAAGTTCCTCAGGGGTTGCCTGTCGTGGCTGCACCAGCATGGACTCCCGGCCGTCGAAAGCACCGTAGGCTTCTAGCAACTCGTATGTACGCTGCAACCGCTCTGCTTTAAGGGGATGAGCTGCCCCGTGGCCCCGCTGCCACAAATCTGGCGAACAGATGAAAGCTGCTTTGGTCATCGCTCTACCCTAACCCGGACAAGTCAGAATCAAACAAGGTTCAAATCTCAGAAAAACCACCAAGACACCAGGACACTAAGTTCTTCAATTCTTTCTTTGTGCCTTTGTGTCTTTGTGGTTAATTCCTTGCCGTTTGTGCAAGAATCTGACTGGTAAGATACTAATTCCCGCTCCAGCTAGTTTTCCCACTATGATTATACTATATCTTCAGTTGGCAGACAAAGCCCAACGTATCCGTGTTGCCTCTATGACAACTGTATGGTACAATTATGAGCAGCAACCAAGGGGCCACTTTGTGTGAAAGATGACGTCATTCTCATCGGTTTCGCTGCCACGGGCAAAACGTGTGTCGGCCCTCGGCTAGCTGAGAGGTTAAGCCGGGAGTTCGTTGATACTGATCAGTGTGTCGAGGAAATGGCCGGCAGGTCCATCCCGGAGATCATTGCTGAAGAGGGTGATGAAGCCTTCCAGGAGCTGGAGCGCCAAGCCCTGGAGGAGGCCTGTACGCGACGAAATGTGGTCATTGCTGGTGGTGGTGGAGCCATTATGTTCAAGGAGAACCGCGATCTGATGGTCGAGACCGGCCACGTGGTCTGCTTGGAAGCCAAGCCTCGCACCATCTACGAGCGGCTGCGCAGAGCCCAGGCCGAGGGGACCAGCTCTGTGGCCGATGCTCTTCTCAAGGGCGATGATCCCGTGAGGTGAATCGCCATGTTCAAGGAGATCCGCCAGCCTTACTATGCCATCGCCGACTGGACGGTCCACACCGACCGCCTCACCATTGATCAAGTGGTGAAGGAGTTCGTGCACGGCCTGAGATACCTGGAGGACTAATGGGCAGGCTGAGGCGGGATTTCTACAGGCGAAGCACCCTGACGGTGGCGCGGGAATTGCTGGGCAAGCGGCTGGTGAGCGTTATGGGTGGTCAGAGCCTCTCGGGCCTCATAGTGGAAGTGGAGGCCTACATTGGCGAGGGCGATGCAGCCTGCCATGCCGCCCGAGGGCGCACCCCGCGCAACGAGGCGATGTACGGCCCGCCTGGCCACGCCTACGTCTACTTTATCTACGGCATGCATCACTGCCTCAACGTCGTAACCGAGGAAGAGGGCTTCCCCGCCGCGGTGCTGATACGTGCCCTCGAGCCGCTGGAGGGCCTGGAAATCATGCGCCGCCATCGCCTCGGTAAGCCTGATAGGGAGCTGACCAATGGGCCGGCCAAGCTCTGCCAGGCCATGGCCATAGACAGGGGCTTCAACGGGGTGGACCTTTGCGCTGGCGGAGTGCTTTTTCTCGAAGAGGGGCGAATGGTGGCGCAGGGGGCAATTGGCGCCAGTCCGCGCATTGGCATCAAGGCTGATGAGTTGGCCAGGAGCGTCCCCTGGCGCTTCTACCTCCAGGGCAACGACTTCGTGTCCCGTTAGCAATAACAAGGCCACCTGTGCGACTACCACAGGTGGCCTTCCTCTTGGCCGGCTCACCAGCCCAGCTCTCGCAGCCTCTGCTCGCTGATGCCGAAGTGATGGCCTACTTCGTGAATGACCGTGCGGCGCACCTGTTCTCGGATTGCGGTCAGAGTACGACAAGCTGCCTCGAGCGGTCCTTGAAAGAGGGTGATTCGGTCTGGGGGGACCATGCCATATTGGGTGCCGCGCTTGATCAGTGGAACTCCCTCATAGAGTCCAAAGAGGGCATGGGGCGACTTCACTCCGGCACGAGCGAGCTGTGCGCGGCTGGGCCAATAGGCTACGGTTACGGCCACGTTGTCCATGTGCTCAAGGATCTCTGACGGCAAATCGGCCAGGGCCTCGGCTGCGAGGGCCTGGAATTCCTCTCTGGTCATATTAGTTAATCCGAATGTCGCCGGAACTGGCTGTTGTAGAGTTCGTGGTACAGGCCCCGCGCGGCCAGCAGTTCCTCGTGCGTGCCCCGCTCGACGATGCGGCCTTCCTCTAGCACGATCACCTGGTCGGCGTTGCGTATCGTGCTCAACCGATGGGCGATGACAAAGCTTGTCCTGAGCCTTGCCGAAGGAGACGTGCGCCCCTTGAGCAGTTCGTCCAGGGCCCGCTGAATCAACCGTTCGGTGCGCGTGTCCACGCTGGAGGTGGCCTCGTCGAGGATCAGGATGCGCGGGTCGGCCAGCACCGCGCGGGCGATGGCGATCAGTTGCCGCTGCCCCTGGCTCAGATTGTGCCCGCGCTCGCCCAGTTGGGTCTGGTAGCCCTCTGGCAGCCGCGTGATGAACTGGTCGGCGTTGGCCAGCCGCGCTGCTGCGATGACCTCTTCGTCGTCCGCCTCCAACCGCCCGTAGCGGATGTTCTCCATCACCGTGCCGGAGAAGAGGAAGGTGTCCTGCAACACAATCCCCATCTGCCGCCGCAGGCTCTCGCGGATTACCTGCCGTACGTCGTGGCCGTCTATTCGTATTGCCCCCTCGTCCACGTCGTAGAAGCGGGTCAGCAGGCTGACGAGCGTCGTCTTGCCCACGCCGGTGGGACCCACCAGTGCCACCGTTTGCCCCGGCTCTGCCGTCAGGCAGACTTCCTGCAGCACCGGCTCCCCCTGCTGGTAGGCGAAGGTGACGTGGTCGAACTCGACGCGCCCTTGAATGGGTGGCAAGGACACAGCTTTGGGTGCGTCGGTGATTTCGGGCTGGGTGTCGAGTAGCTCGAAGATGCGCTCGGCGCCGGCCACCGCCGACTGGAGTTGGGCGTACAGGTTGGCGAGGCCACGGATGGGCTCGTAGAAGCGGCGCACGTAGATCAGGAAGGAGACGATGATGCCCACGCTGACCAGCGGCGGGTCGAAGTTCAGCGCCAGGTAGCCGCCGTAGCCGGCCACGATGGCCAGCGCGATGGTGCTGAGCACGTCCAGGGCGGGGGAGAAGGCGGAGAGGACGGACTGGGCCTGGACGTTAGCGTCGCGGTTGGCAGCGTTGATGGCCTCGAACTCGGCCACGTTTGCATCCTCGCGAGCGAAAGCCTGCACCTCGCGCACGGCGGCGATGTTTTCCTGCAGTTCAGCGCTCACCTCGCCGATGGTCTGGCGAGTGCGGCGGAAAGCGGCTCGCGCACGGCGTGAGAAGACGGTTGTGGTCAGGAACATCACCGGCAGAACAGTGAAACTGACCAACGCCAGCCGCCAGTTGAGGCCGAGCATGGAGAAGATGATGCCGACGATCGAGAGGCTCATACTTGCTAGCCGGACGACCCCGCCGCTGAGAACCTGGTTGATGACCTGGGTGTCGTTGACCAGGCGCGACATCAGGTCGCCCGCCTCGTGCTGGTCGAAGAACTTGAGCGAGAGGGTCTGAATGCGTTCGAAGATTTGCGTGCGCATGTGGAGCAGCACCCGCTGTCCGGCCAGCGTCATCAGGTAGAATTGGGCGGCCGTGGCGATCCAGTTCAGCAGGTAGGTGCCGAGCAGCAAGAGCATGGTCGCGGTCAGACCAGCAGCCCGGCTGGCGTCCCGCTCCCCTTCGGCAGGGCTCAGGACAAGCAAAAGCCGCGCCAGCCAGGCGGGGCCGGGCTGGTCGCTGGGCGCGATGAACTGATCCACTGCCACGCCGATCAGGTAGGGAGCAGCCAGCCGCAGTGCCGTGCTGACGAGAATCAGTGCAGCCACCGCCAGCAACAGGGCACGAAACGGACGGAAGTATCTCAGGAGACGGCGGAGCGCCTTGCGTGTCTCTATGGGTTTGGCGGTCTCCTGGGCGAGACCGCGCATGTGTCCACGGCCAAACATCATGGCCTGATCTCCAGTCTTTCGATAAAATAAGTGTGTATTTGCTGCATAGCGTTTTTTGCGCTACAATCTTTGCGAGGTGGATAGTATGGATAAGAACACTAGTCAAGTGACATTGCAGTTGAATATTGGCTTCGAGCAGGTGCTGTCTTTAGTTGACCAACTTGGCCCAGCCGAGCGTCTCCTGGTTTCCCGGCATCTAGATCAAAGCTGGGCAGAGCAATTCGCGGCCCTTCTAGACCGGATTCAGGCCCGTGTACCGCCCGAGATCTCGGAATCCGAAGTGCTCCGTGACGTGGCCGAGGCGGTTCGGGATGTGCGAGCCTCGTCTGCTTGGGCGTAGTAGGGTGTCTGACGTGCTCAGGATCGTCGTGGATACCAACATTCTCGTCAGCGCGGCGGTAATCCAGATACACTACTCCGCC